>Ga0265327_10000716_pt1 | contig 52371 bp, 39 predicted proteins | sample 41621metaG_FD_202089 | JGI IMG/M metagenome (GOLD analysis project Ga0265327, IMG submission 202089) | Rhizosphere microbial communities from Carex aquatilis grown in University of Washington, Seatle, WA, United States - 4-16-21 metaG | ecosystem: Host-associated > Plants > Roots > Rhizosphere... | reverse complement strand
CACGCCCCAAGCCTGGCTGATGACCTGGGCCAGCATGTCGTAATCACCGACCTTGTTGGCCACGTAATCGTAGACGCCCGTGCCGCCCAAAGACGGCGAGGCAAACACGCCGGTTCCCAACGCACCCAGGATGCCGCCGACGCCGTGGACGCCGAACACGTCCAAGGAATCGTCATAGCCCAGCTTGTGTTTCAAGCTGGTGACCGACCAGAAGCAAACAGCCCCGGCGATTGAACCCAGCACAATGGAGCCCATCGGGCCGACGAAACCGCAAGCCGGGGTGACGGCAACCAAGCCAGCCACCGCGCCGGAGGCCGCGCCCAACATGGAAGGCTTGCCGCGTGCCAGCCATTCAGCACCCACCCAAGACAAGGTGGCGGCGGCCGTCGCCAGCAAAGTGTTGGCGAACACCAGGGCGGCGACGCCGTTGGCCTCCAAGTTGGAGCCGACGTTGAAACCGAACCAGCCCACCCACAGCAAAGACGCCCCGATCATAGTCATGGTCACGCTATGCGGCGCCAAAGACTCTTTGCCGAAGCCGATACGCTTGCCGATCACCAAGCAGCCCACCAGGCCGGCGATGCCGGCGTTGATATGCACCACCGTGCCGCCGGCAAAATCCAAGGCCCCCTTCTGGAACAGGAAACCGGCGGTGGCGCCGGCTTTCGCACCCGCCGCCGCGTCCGTGTAGGCATCCGGGCCGGCCCAGTACCACACCATGTGGGCGATAGGCAGATAGGAAAAGGTAAACCACAAAATCATGAACAGCAGCACGGCGGAAAATTTCACCCGCTCGGCGAACGCGCCGACGATCAAAGCCGGGGTGATGGCCGCGAAGGTCAATTGGAACACCACGTAAATGTATTCCGGGATCACCACGCCCTTGCTAAAAGTAGCGGCGACAGAATCCGGCGTGATGCCTTTTAAGAACAGCTTGTCCAGGCCGCCAAAGAAGGCGTTGCCCTCGGTGAAGGCGAGGCTATAGCCGTAAATCGCCCACAGCACGGCGATGAGCGCGTAGATGACAAACACCTGCATTAACACCGACAGCATGTTCTTGGCCCGCACCATGCCGCCGTAGAACAAGGCCAAGCCGGGGATAATCATCAAGATGACCAGCACGGTGGCGACAATCATCCACGCCACGTCGCCCTTGTTGGGCACCGGCGCGGCGGCGTCGGCCAGGCTCACGCCGCTAAAACCCGCCAAAAGTAAAAAACCGAATAGTGCTTTCATGCCCGCCCCCGCTTATAACGCTTCCGCGCCGGTTTCACCGGTGCGTATGCGAACAACTTGTTCCAGGTTAAAAACAAAAATCTTGCCGTCGCCGATTTTCCCCGTGTTTGACCGCTTGACGATGGCGTCGATGACGGCGTCCAGTTGCTGGTCGGTCACGGCGACCTCCAGCTTCACCTTGGGTAAGAAATCGACGACGTATTCGGCGCCCCGGTACAGTTCGGTGTGGCCCTTCTGGCGGCCAAATCCTTTAACCTCGGTGACGGTGATCCCGGACACCCCGAGTTCGGACAATGCCTCGCGGACATCATCCAGCTTGAACGGTTTTAAAATTGCGGTGACAAATTTCATCATGCTGTCCTCTAGTAGCGTTGACGGTGTAAGCTGCTCGAACAGACTAGGGCAGAAGCCGTGCCAACGTTTTATCCTCTTGAATCCTATGGATTCCAGCCGGTTCGACGGCGTTTCAGCGCTCATTTCAAGTGCGGACTGGAATTGATGCACCACATTGGCGCGCATCTAAAAAGAAAGGCGGCCCTGGCGGCCGCCTTTTTCGTGAATGGCCCAATCGCCGCTGGCCGACGTGCCCAAGCAAGTGGCCGCGCTCGGCTGGGAAAGCCAAGCAGGATTGAAAACGGCGGGCGGCCTTGGCCGCCCGCCGCCGCTATCAATAGAGCAGGTTAGCCGGCTGGCACAAAGTGGCAGCGCTAACGCCCGCCCCTTTGACCAGGGCGTAATTGACAGGCAAGTAGACGCCGCCAGCGCTGCCGTCCTTGTCTAGCCTGAGCACGGCCCCGCCGGTGGCGGTGACGCAACTGACATGCCCGGAGAGCAACGGGTTGGTGCCGACGTAGCCGATCGTTTGCAGGACTTTGCGCAGATCCAACCGGTCTTCGCCGGGCACGAAGTCGTTGATGACGTCGGCGTCCGGGTAGTAAGCCCACACCACGACATCCCGCCCCGCCCCTAGCGTGACGGTTTGCGGGCTGATGGCCGAGATCAGCACGTCGTCGCCTTCGGCGGCGCTGACCGTGCTGTTGGCCGTTTGCGCGGTGATAATGTCTGACGTGGCCGTGCCAATGACGCTGGCCGTGGCGACAGCAGGCACGACATGGTATTCCATAGCGCCAATCTCCACCGTGCCGTCCTGAAGGCGAGGCTGGCCGCCCAACTCCACCGTCGACGTGACGACCGCCGCATTAGCGCCGGCGTTGAGCGCGGCGCTATCGACCGCAGCGAGGCGCACGTCGCCTTGTCCCGGCGCCAACAGCCTGGGGTCGGTGGCTTTGTTACCGCCGCCGTCGGTGCCCAGCGCGACATTCCAGCCCGCGCCGCTGCCGCCGGAGCCTTGTATGACGCTATGGTCTATCGTCGCGACCGCACCGTTGACGCGGCTGATCTCACCGCCGGCATCGCCCCACAAGATGACGTTGCGCAATACTAGCGCCCCCGCGTCGGCCTTGACCGCGCCGCCGCTGTTGCCGCCGAAAGTCACGTTGACCACGGAGAGGTTGCTGGCCGATTCGGCCAAAGCACCGCCCGCCACCGCCTGGTTGCCGGTGAAAGCCGTGTTGACCAGGCGGGCGTCGCCGCTATTGGACTGCAAGCCGCCGCCGACGCCCACTGCACGGTTGCCGATGAAGAACAGCCGGGACAGTTGCGGCGCGCCGCCTAGGTTGAGCCAGCCGCCGCCGTTGGCGTCGATGCCGACGCCGGCCGCGTTGCCCGCCGTGACGAAGAAGCCTTCGACCAGCGTAGAGGAGGTCACGACACCGGTGCTGACGACGTGCAAGCTGTTGACACCGCGGAAATCGGCGACGCTTTCAGCCAGGTTGTTGCCATCGGTGTTGGCGTCGTCTTGGGCGATGTCGCCACTCAAGATCGTGCGGTAAGCCCAGCCGTTGCGCTGCGTGGACAAGGTCTCATTGCCAATAAAGCCCCCGAGCAAGCGCAGCTTGTTCGGCACGACGAAACTTGCCGCCGAGTTATTGCTGTCACCCGCCGCGCGGACATCAGGGTAGTAAACGCCTTTCGCCACCCAGGTCTCGCCGCCGCCGAAATGGCCCGCGTCCAGCGCGTCTTGCAAAGTGTTGAAGGCGGTGGCCCAGCTCAGGCCGTTGCCGCCAGCGGCCGCAAGGCGGTTGACATAGTACACCGGGCAGGCGTCGCCACGCCCGTCGGCGTTGCTGTCGGCTTGCGTGGGGTTGGGGGCGGTGGGGCAGTTGTCGACAGTGTCGGCAATCCCGTCGTGGTCGGTGTCTTTGACAAACGTGGCGGCGACCGTGCAATTGCCGATGATGGCTTTGGTGGTGTAAATATTGCCCGCCAAAGTACCCCCGCAACTGCCGCCGACACTGGCGAAGTAGCTGCTGCTTGGGGTGACGGTGAATTGCGTAGTGCCTCCCTGGGTTATTATTTGCGGTGTGGCCGGGCTGATCGTGCCGTTGGCACCGGCGCTGGGCGTGACGGTGTATTTGACGCAAGCCGCCGTTGTGAAGGCTTGGTCGGCACCGTCGGTCGTGCCGGCGCTGTTGACGGCCCTAAGCTTATAGTGATAAGCGGTGCCACAAGGCAGGCCGGACAGGACGGCGCTGACGGCGGTGGTGCTGGCGCCGGCGCTGACGGGGCTTGGCACGGCGCTTATGGAGCTGCCATAGCTGGTGGTCGGCCCGTACAGGAAGGTCACCGTGGTGCTGGCACCGTTGTCGTTGACAACGCCGTTCAGCGTCGCGGCGGTGGTGGTGACGCCGCTGGCCGTGCCGGTGGTGGCGGCAGGCGCTGCGGGTGGCGGAGGTGTCGTGGATGACGCGCCCGGCAAGCTGACGTTGTCAAGCACGAAGGAGGTCTGCAAGCTGGAGTCCTCCGTTTCTGTGAACAAGATCTGGATGGTCTGCCCCAAGTAGGCGCTGAGGTCCAGCGACTTCAGGGTATAGCCGGTGCCTTTGTTCAGATTGCTGTAAGTCGCCAAGGTGCCTAGCACGGTGCCGGCGCTGTTCAACACCTGCACCTGCAGTTTGTCGTAGGCCGTAGTGGTAGTGCTTTCCGCGGTGTCGATATGCAGATAGAAGCTCAGCGTGGCGCTGCTCAAGCCCGCAAGCGTCACCGTCTGCTTCAAGGTCTCGGTGACGGCCGCGCCATTGCCCCCCATCCAAGCATTCTTGCTGCCGGCATAGGCGGGCTCCGCGACCCACTGGCCGATATCGCCAGTCGTGCCAGTCCAAGGCGCTGCCGTGCTACCCTCAAAGCCGCCATTGCCGATCAGATCGGCAGAAGCCGCCGTTTTTGTCACCGTCACGGTGGCTTGAGCCGTTTTGGTAGGGTCGGCGCTGTTGGCCGCCTGGACATGGTAAGTGCCGACGGTGGCGGGCGCGGTGTAAAGGCCCGTGCTGCTAACGGTGCCGCCGCCGGATTCCACGACGCTCCAGGTCACCGCGGTGTTCGTCGTGTTCAACAAGGTGGCCGTGAATTGAGAGGTTCTGCCGACGTATACCATGGCTGCGGCCGGACTGATGGACACCGCCCCGGTCACCGGCGCGGCAGCGCCTACGTTGATGCCGTGGAAGGCGTTCTGCACGGCGGCGTATTCGGCGGACGCCGTGCCATACAAGTCGGCGGCGGCACTTAGGGCGCCGGTGCGGGCCGCCGCATAGTTGGTGCTGGCGGTAAAATAGGTGGCCAGCGCCCGGAACCAGATGCGGGCAGCATGGTCGTTGCCAATCCCGGCCATGCCATTGGGCAGGTAAGTGGTGCTGGTGTCACCGCTGACCGTGGCCCCTTGGGCCAGGAAGTACATCATGCGGTTCGCCGGGCCGGAGCTGTAATGCACGTCCAAACCGCCAATCGTGCTAGACCAGGCGTCCGGACTATGACCGTCCTTGCTAGGCTTGTACATCCAGCGGAGCGGAGCGGAAGAAAGCTGCGAGCCCATCGTCCAAGGCGTATAGCCATGCAAATTGGCCGTGGGGATGGTGTTGGGCAGCACGGGACCGGTGCCACCGTTGTAGGTGTAATACACCACAAACGTGCCCATGATGTCGGAGGTGGCTTCGTTCAGGCCACCGGACTCGCCAGAATAAGTCAAGTTCGCCGTCGCGGCAGTCACGCCATGGCTCAGTTCATGGCCGACCACATCGGGCGCGGTCAAGACCTTGTAGCTGCCATTGCCGTCCCCAAACGTCATGCAGAAGCAGCTATCGCTCCAGAAAGCGTTGACGTAACCTGAGCTGTAATGCACGAGCAGGCTGGTAGTCCTGCCGGCGCCATCAATGCCATTGCGGGCCAGCACATTCTTGTAAAAATTCCAGGTGCTCTGCAAACCGTAAAGCGCGTCAACGGCGGCGGTCTGTCCGTTGGCGGAGGTGGTGCTGCCGCCTGCCGTGTAATTGGCGCCGTCGCCCCAGGCGTTGTCCGCGTCGGTGTAAATCGTGCCGCCGCTGGTCCCATGGTTCAAGTTGATGACGGTCGTGTTGCCGTGCAGCGTGTCAGTTAGCGTGTAGCCGGTGGTGCCGGTGCTGGTGTTTAAGCTCACCGTGCCGGAAAACTCGGAACTGCCCGTGCCGGTCGCGGCGCTGTTGTGCAGATTGTTCCATTTCTTCAGGATCGCGCCGCTGCGGGCGTCGATCAAATAGGCGTATTCCGCCGTCTCGCCGGGATTGCGAAGCTGCAAGAGCACGTAATACGCCAAGACGTAGTTGTTCGCCTGCTGGCTCGGCTTGACCGCATCGTTTTTGTTGGCATAAATCACCGGCTCAACGGTGGGTTCATAGGCATAAGGCCCGTTAGGCTTGAAGTCTTGCCGGGCGACGGCCAAAGCCTGGGCCTGATCCAGCACGGGCTTGACGTCCAATTGGATGCCCGCCTTGACGTCCAAGGTCGGCTCCAGTGCGCGGCCTTGCGCGTCAATGTGTGCGATTGCGTCGCCTTCCCACACCCTCACGCCTTGGTAGGTCTGCTGGAAGCGCACATGGGTGTGGCCGAATTCATCCGTATGTGCCTTTAGGACATTGAATCCATTGAGCTTGTCCAAACCCAGACCCGACTTCAGTCCGTCAAGGTGTGCGGCAGCCTGGCCGATGCGCAGGCTCTCCTGCGCTCGGAGGGTGCTCAATTCGTCGGCGCCCAAGGTTTGCAGTTGCGCAAGCAGGGGGTTCGCGGTCAAAAATAATACCGTTAATAAAACTAGGCGTAAAAAATCTGTTGGCCGAATGGGGTTACTCATAACATTCCTTTCTTCTGACTGGCAGCGGTTTCGAGTGGGTAACTACATCAGGCCAGAAATGCCGGCCTGAAACTGTCGAGCGGTCTTTGCTTGTTCCGCTTGTCGGAGAGGCTATGCCCGGCTCAAAGGCTAAGGCGTGGATCAGAGAGCGAACGGTAGGCCGGAATAAGCCATAAACTAGCGTGCGCGCAGCACGCCCTAGCTGGCTTCCCAAGTCACAAGAAGCCTTATGCCATGACATGATAAACACTGACCATGACATGGGCAATGCTTGCTGCGCAATAGTAAGCCAAGCGCCTCGTGGACATTGCATGCCACGTCATAGTCAGCGTTAGCATGGCATAAACACGGCTCGCCGCTTAACGGTAGGCGCCAGCCCCGCCGCGGTCAAGCCTTATTTTCCGTTCTACGCGCCACGCGGTAAAAGACCCTAGAGAAAGACCCTAGAGCATAAGGCTCACAAGCGTGAACGGACGAGTTCGGCGATTTCGCCGTCGCTCAACAAGACAGGATTCGTCAACATGCTATTGCCGCGTGAGTTGGCGACAATCTTGTCCACATGCTCCGGCACTACGCCATAATCGCCTAGCCGCTTCAGGCCTAGCTTGTCTGTCCAGCCGCGCAGCAAAGCCACGAGTCCGGCGCAGGCTTCGCCTTGGTCGGCGTAAGTTTGCCGGCTCAACAGCGCGGCGACTTCGGCGTATTTGCCCAAGGCGGGATGCTGCGGGGCGCGTTCCTCCAAGGCGCGGATATTGATCGCCGTGGCCTCGGCCAGCAGGGTTCCGCAGGCCAGTCCGTGCGGGATCGGGTAGAACGCGCCCAGCGGCGCGGCCAAGCCATGCACGGAACCTAAGCCCGCCTGCGCCAGCGTGATGCCAGACAGCAGCGCCGCATAAGCCACGGACGAACGCCCGGCTTGGGCGGATTCGCTGTCGCCACCGGCCCAAGCCTGGAAAAATCCGTCGCGGAAGGCCTCCATGCCGCTTTTCGCCAAGGCATCGGTGGACGGGTTGGCTTTGGCGGAGACGAAAGATTCCAGCAATTGGGTAAAGGCGTCCATGCCATCCGCCGCGATCAATTCTTGCGGGCAGGTGGACAGCAATTCGGGATCGACGACCGCGTATTCGGCAACCAGGCATTCATGGCGGAAAGATTTCTTGAACTCGCCTTTGATGCTCAACACCGCGTTTTTGGTGGCTTCACTGCCGGCCCCGGCGGTGGTCGGCGCGGCGATGAACGGCAGCGACGGCCCGGCGTAAGGAATGTTCCGCCCCACGCCTTCCAGATGATCCATGACCGAATTGCCGTGCGGCAACAAGCCGGCGACGGCTTTGGCGGTGTCGATGACGCTGCCACCGCCGACGCCGATGACCACTTCGATGCCTTGCCCGAAGAAGCGGGCGACGGCTTCATCCACGACTTCAGGCGAGGGCTCGCCGCTGACGACCATCGCTTCAAAGCTGACGCCCGCGGCGGCCAAGCCTTGCGCCAAACTGTCCCAGCGCGGCGATTGGCGGAACGAGCGCGCGCCGGTGACCAACAGGGCTTTACGGCCATATTGCCGTGCCAAGGTCGGCAACTGCCCAATTTGGCCCTGGCCGAACAGAATGCGCGGCAGGCGGCTAATGGAGAATGGCGCGACAATCATGCTATTCTCCGCCGGCGACAGCCCGCGCCACTTTGCGCTTGTGCAGCCACACATAAAACGCGACCAGCACGGCGCTGAAGGCGATCACGTCAATCACCGCCTCATGGGCATAGCGGGCGATCAAGTCCTCGTTCTGGCCTATAAAAAAACCGATCCAACTCAGCACGGACACCCACAGCGCCGCGCCCAGCAAAGTGTAGGCGGTGAATTTGAGATGGTTCATGCCCGCCAGCCCGGCCGGCAACGAGATCAAATGGCGCACGACGGGCAGCAAGCGGCCAATGAAGGTTGAAATTTCGCCGTGTTGCTTGAAGTAATTCTCCACATGGCTGAAATGCTCCTCGGTGATCCAGACATAGCGGCCATATTTCAGCAGCAATGGCCTCCCTAAAAAGCGGGCGGCGAAATAATTAGCATAGGCGCCGACCAAGCTGCCTAGCGTGCCGCTGAGGATCACCAGCGACATGTCCATCTTGCCCTGCTGGGCTAAAAAGCCGGCGGGCGGCATGACGACTTCGCTGGGGATGGGGATGACCGAGCTTTCCATCGCCATGAGCAGAAAAATGCCAATATAACCCAGGGAGCTGATGGTGGAGACCAGCCAGTTGATTGCTTCGTGTAACACGTTGAGATTACCTTTGGGGAGTGTAGGATTGGAGATGGGGCTTGCGCAGAGGGACATTATCCACCGTTTTAGCGGCCTAACCCAACTAAGGCCGATGAAATAATGCCGCGCCAGCGCAGCGCATGATGAATCATTAAACCAAGAGAACCCGTATGAGCCACAACCCTCCCGACATCTTGAAAAAAATCCTCGCCCGCAAACGCGAAGAAATCGCCGCCCGCTCGGCGGTCATCTCGCTGGCCGATCTGCGCGAGCGGGCGGCATTCGCCAGCCCGCCGCGCGGCTTCGTCGCCGCCATGCGACGCAAGATTGCCCAGGGACAGCCGGCGGTGATCGCCGAAATCAAAAAGGCTTCGCCGAGCCGGGGGGTGTTGCGCGAGAATTTCAAACCCGCCGAAATTGCCCGCAGCTACGCCTTCGGCAGCGCGGCTTGCTTGTCGGTGCTGACTGACCGGGATTTTTTCCAGGGCGCGGAGGCGTATTTGGAGATGGCCCGCGCCGCCTGCCCTTTGCCCGTGATCCGCAAGGATTTTCTGATTGACCCCTACCAAGTGGTGGAAGCCAGGGCCATCGGCGCGGACTGCGTGCTGCTGATCGCCGCCGCGCTGGACGACGCGAGCCTGGCCGGCTTGGCAAACCTGGCCGGCGAGTTGGGCATGGACGTGCTGGTGGAAGTGCATGACGCGGACGAACTGCACCGCGCCTTGGCGCTGGACTTGACGCTGGTCGGCATCAACAACCGCAACCTGCGCAGCTTCGACGTGTCGCTGCAAACCACCTTGGAACTGCTTTGGCAGATTCCCGACGACCGCCTGGTCGTCACCGAAAGCGGCATCCTCGCCCCCGGCGACGTGGCCTTGATGCGCGAACACGGCGTCCACGCCTTCCTGGTCGGCGAGGCGTTCATGAAAGCCGAAGATCCAGGGGAAAAGCTGCGGGAATTATTTGGGCTGGGCTAAGGACGCTTCAGCCCGCCCCTCAAGCCGCCTTCGCCGGGCGTACGAAACGGTTGCCGCCGAGCCGCAACAGCTCGACGAAACTGTCGGCGGGCACCGGCGGGCTGAACAGGAAGCCTTGCGCCTCCTGGCAGCCCTCGCCGTGCAGGAACGCCAGTTGCTCCTCGGTTTCCACGCCTTCCGCCAACACCGTCAGATTCAGGCTTTGCCCCATGGCGATGATGGCGCGGACAATCTGCGCGTCGTTGCTGTCGGTGGCAAGCTCGCGGATGAAAGACTGGTCGATCTTCAGCACGTCGATGGGGAATTTTTTCAGATAGCTGAGGGAGGAATAGCCGACGCCGAAATCGTCCACGGCGATGCGGATGCCCTTGTCGCGCAGTTGGTTCAAGGCGTTCAAAGCCAGCGCGGTGTTGTGCATCAGCGTGGCCTCCGTGATTTCCACTTCCAAGCTATCCGCGCCGATGCCCGAAGCCTCCAGCTCGCGCATGATCCGTCCCACGAAATCCGGCTGGATGAACTGGCGGGGCGAGAAATTGACGGCGACGCGGGGCAGGCTGAAAGAACCGCCGAAGCGCTCTTGCCAAGCCTTCAAGTCGCGGCAAACCTGCCGCAGCACCCAGTCGCCGATGGGCAAAATCAAGCTGGTGTCCTCGGCGACAGGGATGAACTGGGCCGGCGACACCCAGCCCAGCTCCGCGTTGCGCCAGCGCAGCAAGGCCTCCGCGCCAACAACCAAGCCCGAGAACAGGTCAATCTGCGCCTGGTAATACACGCTGAACTCATTGAGATCCAAGGCCCTGCGCAACGCGCTTTGAATGCGCAGGCGCTCGCTGTCGGCAGACAGCATCTCCTCCGAAAACAACTGGACATTGTCGCGCCCTTGCGCCTTGGCGTGGTACATGGCCGTGTCGGCATGCTTGATCAGCATGCTCGGCGTCTCCCCGTCCCAGGGATAGAGGGCCAAGCCGATGCTCGGCGTGATCGCCACCTCGTGCCCTTGCAAATTAAACGGCTGGGACAGGCAGCGCTGGATTTTTTCCGCCAGCCGGAGCGAGTCATGGGTGGCGTCGGAGCGCTCCCCGCTGATATCAGGCAGGCAAATGACAAACTCGTCGCCGCCGAAGCGGGCCACAGTGTCGCTGTCGCGAATGCTCGCCGTCAGCGTCCGCGCCACATTTTGCAAGAGCATGTCGCCGACCGAATGCCCCAGGGAATCGTTGACCAGCTTGAAGCGATCCATGTCGATGAACAGCACCGCCACGCCCATGTGGTGCCTGCGGGCGCTGCTGATGGCCATTTCCAGATGATCCATCAGCAGCGCCCGGTTCGCCAAGGCGGTCAGACTATCGTAATAGGCTAGACGGAAGATGTATTCCTGGTCGCGGATGCGTTCGCTGATATCGGAAAACACCGCGACATAATGGGTCTTCTCGCCGCGCTCCCCGCAGATGGCGCGGATGCGCAGCCATTCCGGGTAAATTTCGCCGTTTTTGCGCCGGTTCCACACCTCGCCCTGCCACTCCCCCGCCGTATCGAGCCGCTCCCACATGGCCTGGTAAAACGCCTTGTCGTGCCGGCCCGAACTCAGCATGCGCGGGTTATTACCCAACACCTCATCGGCGGCGTAGCCCGTGATCGCGCAAAAGGCTTTGTTGACGCGCAAAATGACGCCGTCGCGGTCAGTGATGATGATGCCTTCGACGGCATGGGAAAACACCGAGGCAGACAGCTTCAACTCGTCTTCCGCCTTGCGCTGGGCGCTCACGTCATGGAACACCAGCACCGCCCCCGCCGTCTCCCCCCGCCCGTCGTGGATGGGCGCGGCGGAGTCCTCAATGCCGAAACGGGTGCCGTCGCGCCGCAGCAGCACCCGCCGGGCGGTCGGCGCGACGACCTGGTTTTGCCGTATGCACGCCTCCACGGGGCTGGGAACGGACAGGCCGTCGCCGCCGACGATGCGGAAAACTTCGTCCACAACCCTGCCCCGCGCCTCCGCTATGCGCCATCCGGTCAAGGCCTTCGCCACGTCGTTCAAATATTCGACGCGGCCGGCCCGGTCGGTGACAATCACCCCTTCGCCGATGGAAGCCAGCGCCGTGCAGGCCCGCTCCCGCCCATAAGCCAACGCCAGGCGGTCTTGGCGCAGCCGCCAAAGCAGCGGAGACAGCAAGAAAACCAGCAAAACGCAGTCCAGCACACGCCTCGACCAGTCAAATCCCGGCGCGGGCGGAAACACGCAGTCCAGCAGCAACATGGCAGCGAACTCACCCAACAAAATTAGGGCAAGCAGCCGCCAAAGAGAAAACAAGGGCTTGACAATGGGCAACAACATACTAGGGCAATACTCGGGGCAAACAGCCACGCATACAAGGCATAAACAATAACCACGCATATTGTACGCTATCAAAGCCGGCGATAGCGGCCTGGACGTATTGCGTTGATTCCGCCAGCCCGATTATTAGGAAAGGGCACGGCGCTTTAAATGCCCACGCCCTTTCATTAGGCGTCGCCGGACAAATTGCCGCTTGTCCCGCGCCTGCCAAAGGATTTAAGCCACGATGCCTGGCCGCCAGAACCGACAAATTCATGCCATCGTCAAGCCGCCGGGGTGGAATTCGCGTAGAATGCGCTCTCCCCCTTTTGCCCCACGCTTTCCCATGCACACCGCCCCCTCGCTTTTTTCCCGCCGCAAATACTGGGCCGCGCGCTTCGGCGTCGCACCGCAATTACCCATGTCCCGCCAAGAGATGGACGCGCTAGGCTGGGACGCCTGCGACGTGATCCTGGTGACCGGCGACGCCTATGTGGACCATCCCAGCTTTGGCATGGCTTTGATCGGTCGGCTGCTGGAAGCCCAAGGCTTCCGCGTCGGCATCATCAGCCAGCCAGACTGGACTTCCGCCCAGGACTTCAAAAAACTCGGCCGGCCCAACTTGTTCTGGGGCGTGACCGGCGGCAACATGGACTCGATGGTGAACCGCTACACCTCCGACCGCCGCATCCGCTCCAATGACGCCTACACCCCCGGCGGCGAGGCCGGCAAGCGCCCCGACCATTGCGTGACGGTCTACGCGCAGCGCTGCCGCGAGGCGTTCAGCGACGTGCCGGTGGTTTTAGGCGGCATCGAAGCCAGCCTGCGCCGCATCGCGCATTTCGATTACTGGTCGGACAAAGTGCGCCGTTCGGTTTTATTGGACGCGAAAGGCGATTTGCTGGTCTACGGCAACGGCGAGCGGCAAGTCGTCTCAATCGCCCATCGGCTGGCGGCCGGCGAGCCTATAGCCCAGTTGACCGACATACGCGGCACCGCGTTTTTGCGCAAAGCCCTGCCGGAAGGCTGGACGCTGCTGGATTCCACGCAGGTGGACGAACCCGGCGCACTCGCCCCGCCCCCAAATCCTTATGACGACAGCCGCTCGCCCGCTGCCTGCGCGACCAGTTCAGGGCAAGGCGAGGCCGTCATCCAATTCCAGCGCCCGGCCAAGCCCGACCGCGGCCACACCGTCATCCGGCTGCCGTCTTACGAAGCCGTCAAATCCGATCCCGTCCTCTACGCCCACGCCTCCCGCGTGCTGCATCTGGAAACCAATCCCGGCAATGCCCGCGCCCTGGTGCAGCGCCACGGCGAGCGCGAACTATGGCTAAACCCACCGCCGATCCCGCTGACCACCCCGGAAATGGACGGCGTCTACGATCTGCCCTACAGCCGGCTGCCGCACCACTCTTACGGCGAGGCGAAGATCCCGGCTTTCGAGATGATCCAGCATTCGGTGACGATCATGCGCGGCTGCTTCGGCGGCTGCACCTTCTGTTCGATCACCGAACACGAAGGCCGCATCATCCAAAACCGCTCGGAAGATTCCATCATCCGCGAGGTCGAGGCGATCCGCGACACCTCGCCCGCCTTCACCGGCGTGATTTCCGACCTCGGCGGGCCGACCGCGAACATGTACCGGCTGGCCTGCAAAAGCCGCGAGATCGAAGCCGCCTGCCGCAAGCCCTCCTGTGTTTATCCGGGTGTCTGCCAAAACCTGCTGACCGACCACGGGCCATTAATCAAACTCTACCGCCGCGCCCGCGCCCTGCCGGGGATTAAACGAATCTTCGTCGCCTCGGGGTTGCGCTACGACTTAGCGGTATTATCGCCGGAGTATGTCAAGGAATTGGCGACCTACCATGTCGGCGGGTATTTGAAAATCGCCCCGGAGCATACCGAAACCGGGCCGCTGTCGAAAATGATGAAACCCGGCATCGGCACCTATGACCGCTTCAAGGCGATGTTCGACAAATACTCTAAAGAGGCGGGCAAGGAGCAGTATCTCATCCCCTACTTCATCGCCGCCCATCCCGGCACGACGGACGAGGACATGCTGAATCTGGCTTTATGGCTGAAGCGCAACGGCTTCCGCGCCGACCAGGTGCAGGCATTCCTGCCCTCGCCGATGGCGACGGCGACGGCGATGTACCACAGCGGCAAAAACCCGCTGCGCAAAGTCAGCCGCACCAGCGAGGCGGTTTATATACCCAAAGCGATGAAGCAACGCCGATTGCACAAAGCCTTTCTGCGCTACCACGACGCCAACAACTGGCCGATGCTGCGCGAGGCGTTAAAGCGCATGGGGCGGGCGGATTTAATCGGCAACGGCAAGCAGCATTTAGTGCCGAATTACCAGCCCTTAGGCACAGGTGAAACCAGCGAAGGCCAGCGCATCCACCGCAAGGCGCAGCCCTTCCGCACCCAGCACACTGGTTTGCCGGACAGAGTGAAATTCGGCGGCAAAGGGAAATTGCCGGGGCGAAAAAAATAGACGGGCACAAGAACGATTCCTGATCATCTGACGCCTAGGCAGCGGCATTAGCATCAGAACAATTGAACAAACAACTGGATGGCTGGCATGTTTGAATGGGTATTTGACCTTCCTTTAGGGATTAGCGGGCCGGTAATCGTCGCCGCACTGTGTTTCCTTGCGATTAGCGGACTGCTTGCAGTGCGACGCTGGGTATTGCCGCGACTGAGGATTCACATCGAGGATTCCGAATTCAGCGGCTCGCTGGTGCAAAGCGTGATGGTATTCTATGGACTGGCGGTGGCGTTGATTTCGGTAAACGTCTGGCAGACTTACGGCGATGTGTCCAAAATCACCTCGCAAGAAGCCACCGCTCTGGCCGCGCTATATCGTGATGTCAGCGGCTACCCCCAGCCTACCCGCCAAAGCTTGCAGCAAGAACTACATGATTATGTCCAATATATTATCGAGGAAGCCTGGCCGTTGCAGCGGCGCGGGCAAACCCCGAAAGGCGGCATCGTGCGCTTAAACCGCTTCCAAGCCCTGCTGGTCGGCTTCGAGCCAAACACCGAGGGGCAGAAACTGCTGCACGGAGAAACGCTACGCGCCTATAACCATATGATCGAGGCGCGCCGTCTGCGGCTGGACGCGGTAGATACCGGTTTGCCAGGCGTCATGTGGATCGTCATCCTCGTCGGCTCGGCCATCAGTCTGAGCGCCGCCTTTTTTTTCAAGGTCGAAGATGTGCGCTTGCATGGAATTTTGGTGGGATTATTGGCCCTTTTCATGGGGCTCGTTGTCTTCATGATTCTGGTTCTCGACCGTCCATTCCGTGGCGACCTAGGGCTTGGCAGCCGCCCCTATCAACTCATTTACGATGACCTGATGAAACAGTAGCACAGGGCGGGCAAGCAGTTTTTCACTTGCCCGCCCCGCCTTACGCCTGATCCACCACGGCGCCCGGCATTCCCCGTGCAGGCTAGAGCGTTACACCCGCCGCCGCGACGCCGCCGGGCGGGACTGTCACCACCTTAATGATCTGATGGGCTGGCACATCGGCCGTGCTTACCGTAAGCGTATATTGGCGCGGCTCCAAACCCAATTTAGACCAGACTGTGCCGGTGAATTGTTCTGCGGGATAGCCGTCAAGTTCGATAGTGACTCCCACGATTCCGGCCGGCTTGTGGGTTAGCGTCAATTCCACGGCCCCGGTCTTTGCCGCCGCTTTTTGCGCCGCAATATCGACGCGCGCCGCGTCGGCATTCTTCTCCGCTAAATCGCGCTGCGACTTGATCAGCTCGCCCAGCAAAGCCGTGCCGCTGACGAATTCCGCAGCCCACTTGTCAGTCTCATCGCTGCGCAGTTTAAACACATCTTCTTCCAGTTGTTTGGCCAAATCAAACAGGGGCTTCTTGTCCGTGTCAGCCAACGCGCCGCTCTTACTGACAATATAGTCGGCCCAATCCAACTCAAATTTGTGGGTTGAATTTTCCATTGCGGTGACGGTTGTGACATAGCGCAGCCAGCCCGTTGACCAGCCAAACACGCGGTCGGCAACTTGCAGCATCGCCGCAACGGCAAGCACGATGATGCCGGCTTGGGCAAGGCGAAATTTATCATCTGACTGACTTAATAAACCGGCCACAATCGGACAAGCCGTGCCAATGAGCACGCCAAAAAAAGTAATGCCACGGACAGCCAGCGACATTCGTTTTTTCGACGCAATGCTTTGCCAATACCATTCGCGTATACGCCAAGAAGTGTTACCCGCATGGGCGTAAATCGAAGGTAACGCCACATCAACCGGCGCATCCTTGTATTCGTCCCAGGAAAGCAGATCGGTATCTTTGATTGTCACATTATCTTTCGGCATGGTTATCTCCTGCTTGAGTTAAAGACATCTATCGCTGGCTTTGAGCTTTGCGTTTTTTGGCACGCGCCGCAAAGACTACGCTTCCCTCTTCCGATTTGTCAATTGGCGCACAAGCAGCCCCTTGCTTTAAATTTTGGTGCAAAATGCGCGTAGGAGCGCCCTAAGGACGCGACTGAGTCGCATCCGCGCTGGATTCGTCGCGGTCATGGCCAGCTCCTACGGCAAACTAATAGGCGTCAAGCAAGCCGCCCTTTGCGCGAAATCGTGCAAGGCCGCCCGATAAACCTTGCGAATACCACGGATTAATATCTGCCCTTGCTGAATGCGCGGCTTGCTCCCAGCCTGTGCTAGGTTTGCAATAGGCAGAAACCGGCTGAAAAGTGGCGGGGATCGGCACGGCACACAGTACTTGCGCCTGGTTTACTGTATTGAGCAGTCGTTTGGGAAGGTTAGCGCTTGCCGAACCGAGCCCCAAGCTGGCGGCTGGAATCAGTGTACACTATTCGATAATTCCTTTTATTTGCAAGGCTTCTCGCGTCAGTTTTAAGCGCATAGGCAAGTCTTTTTCGTCGCGAATGACTAGGTTTGTCGCAAAAAACCAGATGTCTGTTGACGTTTCCACATAGCCTATATACCAGCCAACGTGTGGTTTTGCTTGACTTGCCAAGCCTGTTTTAGCCCGTATCGTAAAAAATGGGGTTTGCTCGACAAGCATGATTTGTCGTAGCGTTTCGTAAGACGACGCACGGAATGGAAGCGCGTGTTGATATAATTTTTTGAGAAACGCTACTTGCTCGATGGCACTGATTTCAAGTGAACCATCAAGCCAAAATGTTGTTTCCGCAAAAGGCTCATGCAATTTACCGTACGCGGTTTTTTTTAAGTAACTTTTATACGCCTTCACACCGATCCGGTGTGCCAGCTTTTGAAAACACCAGACACACGAAACTTTGAATGCGCTTTCCAACGTCTGATCATGATTCCAGTCGGAAATGGCGTAACTGTGAGCATCCCAACTGAAGACATCATCTTTTCCTGAAACGGCGTTTTCTTCGAGCGCAATCAGCGTATTCAGTATTTTGAATGTCGAAGCTGCCGCGAATCGATGCCTGGCGCGAAGCTCATTATGCGTGAACGTTTGACCACCGTGTAATGATGAAATGACCATTGCCCCCTCAATGCCTTGTTGGGAAAATAGTTTAGCAATGGCTCGATCTTCAGCTATTGCTTGAGCCGAAAACAGCAGGACACTCAAGCCAATGAAAAATGTTCTCATCTGTTGATACCGGACTTTGAAGCAGATACGCCAAAGGACGCTGCGTAGTGAATAGAGGTCGGCAATCGCCTTAGAATTAGAATAAGCCGGGCACACACCAGCGCCCGGCCTAGCGCGATTACTCGGCAGTGTTTGCCGATGGTTTTGACGATGAACTAGGTGCGGGCGGCGTGTAAATATCCTCCGACACAATCAAACCCGCAGGTTGAATCCCGGTTTGCTGGTTATACGGCGCGGGGATAGGCCGCCCATAGCTTTTCAGATTGACCGTGCCGCCGACGGTGACGGATACCAGGGTAAAACCAAAATAGCCATTGGTCTGCCAGCCTTTCTCCGGCGGGCTGCCGCCATTGCCAGCCACGACTTGGGGCACCGTGCCGTTTTTAATACTGTCGAATGCCAGCGCGGACTGATAATTCCACTGGTGAGAATGGGCCGCCAAATAGGCGCGGACTTTGCTGGCCGGCGGCTTGCCGTCAGCAGGCGGCACCAGGCCAGGGTTGTTCAGCAAGGCGTATAAATCTTCCGCCTGGTAAGCGTTGATGCTCTTGGCGACCGCCGGGTCGTCGGTGTCGGCGGGGGCGATGATGGGTTTGTGGCCCATGACGAAAATATCGTGGATGTCGGCATCTTTCTGCGCCGCCGCCAGTTTTTCACTGGCCCATTGCAAGGGTATGTCGCCTAGCGTGTGATCGTCCACCAGGCTGTCGGTGTTCAATATGACAAAGAAATATTTTTTCTGGGCGGGGCTTTGCAAGGTCAGGGTATAAGACAGCCGTTTTTCTGAATCAAGCAAATGGTCGTTGCGGTAAGGGGCCAGTTTGTCGTCGCCTTTGCCGGGGCCGTCGTTGCCGACGATGAAGACGGGCCAGGCGGCTTTTTCCCATTGGCCGATGATTTGATCCTGCCAAAACCCATAGGCCGGCGGGTTGGGCACTTCCACCGTCTCATTCTTGCCGCCCTTGAACACAAACGGATCGGGGACTTTTTTCAGCAGTTCGTGGTTGCCGGTGAACACGACCAGCTTGGTGTCCTTGAGCAAGTCATGGATGGCCGGCTCTTTGCCCCATTGGTCGAGCAAGAGCCGCCATTGCGCCAGTTGATCGGACAGATCCTTGACGGCCTTCTTGTCGTCGGGCTTTTCGTCCGCCTTGAATTTGGGCAGCCCCAGCACCACATCGCCGGCCAGGAACAGGTATTGCGGCCGGGGCTGCAACGCGGCGATGTCCAGCAGATCCTGTTTCAACTGCGCCGCGTTGGCGGTGCTGGGGATGGCGGCGCCGCCCGCCTCGTCCGAGTCCAGCCGGTTGCAGCCGAAAAAGACGAATGAAAAATCCACCGGATCGGCGTTCACGGCATCGGCGGCCTCCGCCCCGGCCCAAGCGCAGCCGTTAAGGCACGCCATCATCAAAGCCCCAAAAATCCGCGTAAATTTTTGTTTTTTATAGAGCATCGTGAAATTCTCCTGATTGTTGCGCACACGGCAAGGCCCATCAATGCCTGGAGCTTCGCCTCGCATCCATATTAACGGATAATTCAAACCCAGTGGCACCCCGCTAAACCAAGCCAGCGCCCTCATGCGCTGCCTTAAAAAAGGGGAATTGCGAGTGCCTGGCCGCTTCCCAATAACATGGCAACGCGCCCCATTTTTGCCCCCATTCGGGGCACCAATCCGGATAGAAACCGGCCCGGCAGGCCGGGAATCGCTCCAACCACGCCCCGCTTAAGCCGACATAGAAAATTTGCCCCCAAACACCTTGGATATTGCCGCAAAAGCTCCTATGCTACGCGGATCGTGGCCACGATGGATGGCCGCCGCACTCCTAAGCCATTACCTTATGAAGAACCAGTCGAACCAACTCTTCCAGGACTCCTCGGCTTTCTCCGAGGGCAACGCCAGCTTTCTCGACGATCTCTACGAACAATACCTCCTTGATCCGGAATCCGTGGATGCGTCCTGGCGGGACCAATTTGCCAGCCTCCAACTGAATGCGCCGGAATCCCCGGCCAAGCTTGCCGCTGTTCCGCCCGTGCCCAGCGCGGTGGGGCTGGAACAGGTTTTGCGCAAGCAGGCGGCGGTGAGCCGGCTGATCGACCAATACCGCATGAAGGGGCACCAGGCGGCGGACAACAATCCGCTGCGGACTAGCCCGCTGCCGCGCATCCGCGAACTCGACCCGCGCACCTACGGGCTCACCGAGCAGGACCTGGACAGCCCGTTCTTCACCGACATTCTGAAAAGCGCGGAAAGACGCCCGCTGCGGCAAATCATCAACGAACTCCAGGTGGTCTATTGCGGCAGCACCGGGGTGGAATACGGCCACATCGTCGATACCGAAATCCGCGAATGGGTGCAAGACCGGTTGGAGTCGCCGCGCCACCGGGCCGGCCTGGCGCCTGGGAAAAAGCGCTGGCTGCTGAAATTGCTGACCGCCGCCGAGACCATGGAAAAATACCTGCACCGCCGCTACGTGGGGCAGAAGCGCTTCTCCCTGGAAGGCGGGGAGAGCCTGATCCCGCTGCTGGACGAGCTGGTGCAACATGCCGGCGAGAAGGGCGTCAAGGAAATCGTCATCGGCATGGCCCATCGCGGCCGGCTCAATGTCTTGGTCAACATTCTCGGCAAGAAGCCCGAGTTGCTGTTCCAGGAATTTGAGGAGACCGGCGGATCGGAGCCCATTCCCGGCGGGGCCGGCGACGTGAAATACCACTTGGGCTTCTCCTCCGACGTGCAAACCCCAGGCGGCCCCGTCCACCTCGCCCTGGCTTTCAATCCCTCGCATCTCGAAGGCGTCAGCCCAGTGGTGGAAGGCTCCGTGCGCGCCCGCCAGGATCGCCAGCCCCAAGACGGCGAAGCCGCTGTGCTGCCGATCCTGATCCATGGCGACGCCGCCTTTGCCGGCCAAGGCGTGGTGATGGAAACCTTGAACATGTCGGAAACCCCGGCCTACACGACCGGCGGCACCGTGCATGTGGTCATCAACAACCAAATCGGCTTCACCACCAGCAACCCGTTCGACGCCCGCTCGACCTTGTATTGCACCGACGTCGCGAACATGGTGCAAGCCCCGGTGTTCCATGTGAACGGCGACGACCCCGAGGCGGTGCTGTCCGCCACCCGGCTGGCTTTGGACTTCCGCATGAAGTTCAAGCGCGACGTGGTGGTTGACCTGATCTGCTTCCGCCGCCACGGCCACAACGAGGTGGACGAGCCGGCCGTCACTCAGCCGTTGATGTACCGCTTCATCCGCAACCATCCGGGCATCCCCAAGCTATACGCCGACCGCCTGGCCGGCGAAGGCGTGGTGCCGCCCGGCGAAGCCACGCGCCTGGACGCGGAATGCCAGAGGCTGCTCGACCAGGGCGAGCCCATCGCCCGCCCCACGCTGCGCGACGCCACTAATTACAACAAAACCCGCTGGGATCATTACCTGCGCCAGCCTTGGGACCAGCCTTACGACGCCAGCATCGCGCCGGAAACGCTGCGGGAAATCGCCGCCGCCATGCTGCGCCTGCCGCCGGGCTTCAAACTCCACCCGCGCACGGCGGCGATCATCGAAGCGCGGCGCAAGATGGCGGTGGGCGGGCAGCCTTTGGACTGGGGCTTCGCGGAAAACCTGGCCTACGCCACCTTGCTCAAGGAAGGCCGTGCCATCCGCTTGTCCGGCCAGGACGTGGGGCGCGGCACCTTTTTCCATCGCCACGCCATCCTCTACGACCAGGACAATGGCAACGCCTTGGTTCCGCTGCAAAACCTAGGCGACGGACAAGGGCGCTTCCAGATTTACGACTCGCTGCTGTCGGAGGAAGGCGTGGTCGGCTTCGAATATGGCTACAGCACCACCGAACCGGAAACCCTGGTCATCTGGGAGGCCCAGTTCGGCGATTTCGCCAACGGCGCCCAGGTGATGATCGACCAGTTCATCACCTCCGGCGAAACCAAGTGGGGACGGCAAAGCGGCCTGGTCATGCTGCTGCCGCACGGCCAGGAGGGCCAAGGGCCGGAACATTCCTCGGCGCGGCTGGAGCGCTACCTGCAATTGTGCGCGGAGCAAAACATCCAGGTCTGCGTGCCCAGCACCCCGGCGCAGATTTACCATCTGCTGCGCCGCCAGCTCGTGCGCCCCTACCGCAAGCCGCTCATCGCGCTGACGCCGAAAAGCCTGCTGCGCCACAAGCTGGCGGTGTCCACGCTGGAAGAACTCAGCAGCGGCCATTTCCAGCCGGTCATTGGCGAAATCGACCCCATCGAAGCGGCAGAAGTGACCCGCGTCGTGCTCTGCACCGGCAAGGTCTTCTATGAATTGCTGGAAGCCCGCCGTCAAGCCGCGCTACGCCATGTCGCCATCATCCGCATCGAACAGTTCTACCCCTTCCCGATGGATGACTTCTGCCGCGAACTGGCCCGCTACCCCAATCTGAAGGAAGCCATCTGGTGCCAGGAAGAGCCGGCCAACCAAGGCGCTTGGCATCCGATTAAAAACCGCTTCCTGCGCCGCCTGTTCAACCGCGATGTCAACCTGACCTACGCCGGCCGCCCCAGCAGCGCCGCACCCGCCGTGGGCAAATTCAAACGCCACCTGGCCCAGCAGAAAAAAGTCGTCGACGACGCCCTGTTTGCCGAGCCCTCCTCAAGCCATTAGGAATTCCAAGCATGTCCATTGAAGTCAGCGTTCCCAACCTGCCCGAATCTGTCCAAGACGCCATCTTGATGGGATGGCGCAAGCAGCCGGGCGAAACCGTCGTCAAGGGCGAAACCCTGGTCGAACTGGAAACCGACAAAGTGGTGCTCGACGTGCCCGCCCCGCAAGACGGCGTGCTGGGCCCGCACCTGCGCCACAAAGGCGACACCGTTGTCGGCGGCGACGCCTTGGCGCTGATCGAAAGCGTAAACGCCGCGCCGCCCCCCCCCGCCCCAAGCGTCGCACCTGAACCGGCGGCAGCGCCCGCGCCGGCTCCCGCCGTGGCGGCAGAAGTCGTGGCCGAGCCCAGCCACGCCTACGCCCAGCCGGTCAGCCCGGCAGTGCGCCGGCTGCTCAGCGAACACCAGTTGGATGCCGGGCAAATCAAAGCCACCGGCAAGGACGGCCGACTCACCAAGCAAGACATTCTCGACGCGGTGGACGCTCAACAAGCCAAACCGGCCCCGTCGCCGACCGCCAAGCCCGTGCCGAACCTGCCGCCCCCCGTCGCCGTCCCGGGCGGCCGGGGCGAGCGCCGCGTGCCGATGACCCGGCTGCGCGCCCGCATCGCCGAGCGCCTGCTCGAATCCCAGCGCAACACCGCGACCTTGACGACGTTCAACGAAGTCAACATGCAGAAAGTGTTCGACGTGCGCAACACCTACAAAGCCCAGTTTGAGCAGAAGCATAAAGTCAAACTCGGCTTCATGTCTTTCTTCGTCAAGGCGACAGTGGAAGCCCTCAAGCGCTACCCCGCCGTCAACGCCAGCATCGAAGGCGAGGACATTGTCTACCACGACTACTACGACATCGGCATCGCCGTGTCCAGCGACCGTGGCCTGGTGGTGCCCGTGCTGCGCGAGGCCGACAAGCTGGATTTCGGGGCCATCGAAAAATCGGTGATTGAATTTGGCACCAAAGCCCGCGACGGCAAGCTCAGCTTCGAGGAACTGTCCGGCGGCACCTTCACCATCACCAACGGTGGCACCTTCGGCTCGCTACTGTCCACGCCCATCCTCAACCCGCCGCAAAGCGGCATTTTAGGGATGCATGCAATCAAAGACCGCCCCATCGTCGAAAACGGCCAGATCGTCATCCGCCCGATGATTTATCTGGCGTTTTCCTATGACCACCGGTTGATCGACGGCAAAGAGGCTGTGCAGTTCCTCTACACTATCAAGGAATTGCTGGAAGATCCTGTGCGGTTGGTGTTGCACGTATAAATCAAAGGCTCCTTCAGCAACACATAATACCGTAGCCCGGACGAAGCTTGCGTAGTCCGGGATTACCGCGCACCTTCCAAAATCCCGCATTCCGCTAGGCTTCATTTGGGCTATAACCGCTCACTTATTGGTAACGCGGCAAGGTTCGGTAAACTGATATTATCATAAGGATGGTGTTCGCAAACTTACTGCACTCTAGCACGCACCCAAACCATTGCAGATTTTGCTTGTAGCTTTTCCTGGCAACCTCCGAGTCGCCGAGGAAGCCTGAAAATTTATCCCGAATTGAAACAGGAAGCCGTCCTAATTTAGTCCCACGATTGAACCCAACCCCAACGCCATAGAGAGGAAGCCATGTCTACGAAGTGCATTGATGTAGTCCTAGCCCGCAAGGGAAGCCCTTTTGTCGGAACCCAATCTGGCCTTAAAAGCCAGCCATCGCAGATTCTCAAAAACTGCGCCGGCGCATTGTTGGCCTCATTGTTTCTCGCCCTGACCCCACACGCAGGACTAGCCCAAATCGCCGAACCCACCCAAGCCGCCACCGTGGCCCGGCTGGACGGCTTAAGCCTGCCCTTCATCGCCAACGCCGGCCAGACCGACCCCAGCGTCGGCTTTTACGCGCAAACCTTCGCCGGCACGGTGTACGTCACCCGCCAAGGCGAACTGGTGTATTCCCTGCCGCCCGCCAAACCGGGCGAGCGCGGCTGGACTTTGGTTGAGCGGTTCAAAGACGGCAAGGCGCAAGCGGCCGGCCTGAACGCCAACGCCAGCCAAGTCAGCTATATCAAAGACCAACACGGCAAGGCGATGACGCAGACCGCGCAAACCTTCGGCAGCGTGGCCCTGGGCGAAGTCTTCCCCGGCGTCAAGGTCGAATTGCGGGCGCACGGCAAGAATGTCGAGAAGATTTACACGCTGTCCCCCGGCGCCGACCCCGCCCGCATCCGCATGGACGTGGCCGGCACCGATGCGTTGAGCCTGGATCAAGACGGCAACCTACTCGCCGCCACCGCCAACGGCCCGGTGAAATTCAGCGCACCGGTGGCTTGGCAGGAAAAAGACGGGGCGCGGATGCCGGTCAAAGTGAGTTACGCGCTGGACGGCAAGCAGTATGGGTATGCGTTGGGGGACTATGACCATGGCTTGGCGGTGGTGATTGATCCGATGTTGCAGTATACCTATCTTGGGGGTAACGGATCAGAAAACGCACTTGATATAGCCATACATCCTTGGACTGGTGATGTCTATACCGTAGGCTACACTCAACACCCCGGCGTGGGCTTTACCAATACTTTTCCAGGCACCGCTGGCGGCTATCAAGCTAAACAGAATGGTACTGAAACAACGGTCTTCGTGGCCGAAATGAGCAGTGATCTAAAGCAGTTAAAGCAAGCGACCTACTTCGATGGGGTGAATTGGCGTGGGACATACCCGGATATCAAGTTGTTGATTCATCCTGCAAATGGGGATGTTTATCTATGGGGGTCAGATTCCGTTAATCTTCCGGGGATGGATGGCGCGGCTCTGAAAACTGGCTATGGATTCCTTAGTCGTTTATCCTCTAACCTGACTCAACTCAAACAGTCAACGGTTATTGGTTTCTCAGATGCGTCAGCATATTATGGTGAAGTGAAAGTAGGAGAATTAGATCGAGCTAGGGTTGCTATTCATCCAGTAAATAGCGACTTTTATTTTGTTGGAACCAAGGGCACAGGGGACGCAGGCGACCCCTATGTCATTCGCGTTGCGCAGGACTTGAAAGCCTATGCCAACAAGAAAATAATTCACGCCAGCTCAAAATATGATAGTGGCAGCGGCATTGCCATTCATCCAAAATCGGGCGAAGTATATATAACAGGAGAAACAGGGTTCAATGACTTCCCCAACACGGCTGGCGGCTATCAGCCTAATTTAAACATCATCCCCGCTAATGGTGTCCTGCCTGATGTCTATGTTGCCCGGCTGTCGGAAGACCTCAACACGATGATACAAGCCACTTACCTAGGTGGAACAAACCAAGAGACAGGCCATCAATTGCTGTTCGATGCCAAAGGTGAAACCCTTTACATTCAAGGGAAATCACAGTCCAGCGACTTTCCTCAGATACCGGGTGCTGCCTATCCAGCAGATGGAAATGACCGGTTTATAGCACGGATGTCCATCGACTTGAAGTCACTATTACAAACGACGTTTCTTCCCAATTACATAACATTCCCCATAACACGTCATCCCTTCACTGGTGAACTTATCATTTTTAGTGAAGGTCGTACGCTTACCACGTCTTATATTCCAACCATTCTGCGAATTTCAACAGATTTAAAAAAGACCTACGGCGTAGCATTTCTCCAATCCGACAGTGGCCTGCCTTTATCAGGCTATCACTATGTGAAGTCTTATGTATTGTCACCGACTTCAGGCGAACTATATGAGTTAGCCTCCGGCGAACCTGCTGCCCCTGCGATTTCTCTGGGTGGATACCAGCCAGTCTCAAATACCAAAAATGGAAGCGGGGGTTTGGCTGATATTTTTATCGCCCGCTATGCGATTCCATATATTGGCAACAGCAGAGACTGTTTATTCGACTGGGCTGAAACAAATTACCCAAGCCTGTTTTCTCCGTCTGGAGGTAACACAGGCTGGTTCTCCCCTTATTATTACCGCTACTACAAGAACACCAATTCTTATGTGGGCGTTTCCGCAGTCGATAACCACGTCTACTACCTAGGCCCAGACGGAGCCTTGTTAGATGTCGGCGATTTGTCTGGATGGCTAAAAACAGCGGGTTGCCAGTAGCTTTGCAAGCCAAACCAGCCCGCGTAGGGCGGGGTCAAGACCCGCCAAATTTAATTCATTATAAGGCGGAGCTTAACCCGCCCTACGTGCTGGCATGATTGTTCTGGTTCCTAAGATTCAGCTTGGAAGCGCCACCTTGGAAGCTCAGTAAGCTTGGGCTATTCAAGAATTACGCAGCTCAATATCCAACCGCATTAACAGGATACTAATAGTATGTCTGCGACCGAGCTATTCCCTGCCGTCCATGCACTACAACACGCCGACAAATTCCGTTTAATGGAATTTTTATTGCGTGAACTGGCTCAAGAAGAAGGCATTAGCCTAAACGAACCCCAAGCCAACAATGCCGAAGCCATTGATGCCCTGCAAATCCTGTCCAGCATGGCGCTTCCGCTAGGCCCCGAGGACTTGGCGCAAAATTTTGACCGCTATGTCGGCATAAGCTGGGACGGGGAAGCGGATGGATAAGGTATTTGTCGATACCTCTTTTTTCATCGCCTTGCTTAATAGCCGAGATGCCGACCATCCCCATGCAGTGCAGTTGCAAGAGGAATTGGCAAGCTTGAAAACCCGCAAAACCACGAGTGAGTTCATCTTGCTTGAGCTGTGCGACGGCTTGGCTAAACTCAGCCATCGGGAGCTGGCTATCCAAGTGGTTGAGTTATTAAAACGCGACAGGCTTTTTGAAATCATCCCGGCATCAAGCGATCTGTGGCAAGCCGCCTGGAGCTTATATAAATCGCGGGGCGATAAAGAGTGGGGGCTGACCGACTGCACCTCGTTCATCATCATGAAAAAGCTCGGCCTGAAAATAGCTTTAACCACAGACAAACACTTTGAACAAGCCTGGTAGGGTGCGCATCGCGCACCTTAACCGATGCGGAATACTGCATCCAAATAGATTTTGTCGGCAATTTTGATGTTATTGTAAAAATCACCGGAACAATTGACTGCCGTTAATGGTGCGCGATGCGCACCCTACAATTAGGAAGCATCAATCGCGGAATACGCGAACGGTGCGGTTAGTTCCTCACCACGGTGTCCTATGTGCTACGCCGCTACAAGACATCAATAGCCTGAGGTTTTTCACATGCCTGAAATTAGCCGGTTCCTTGGTATTATTATTTCAATATATTTCGATGAGCATAATCCACCGCATTTCCGTGTCCGCTACAACGAATATAGGGCGGCTATAGACATTCGGACTTTGAATATTTGCGATGGAGAGTTGCCCGCGAAAGTCCGTGGGCTTGTGGAAGAGTGGGCGGAACTGCACCGGCAGGAGTTGCTGGACATGTGGGGCACCAAGGATTTTCATAAGATCAAACCCTTGGTTTGAGGAGGCTTGCCTGTGATTATTGATGTTGCCGAAGCCCGCTATGTGGACGAGTATCGCATTTGGCTGCGCTTCAATACTGGTGAAACCGGAGTGGCTGATTTGCGCGATGTGATCTTCCGTTTTCAAGCCGCCGAGCCGCTGCGGAACACGGAGGAATTTCAACGCTTTTTTCTGGATTCGTGGCCTACTTTGGCATGGGAATGCGGTTTCGATTTGGCTCCGGAAAGTCTTTACGAGCGGGCTACCGGAAAAAAACATCGTTGGGACAACAAAGACCGCAGGGAACAATAGCAGAGGGCCATAGATGCGCTAAGGCACGAAGCGCATCGTTCGCGTTACTGGATTGATGCGCCTCCTTCGTCGGCACATCCTATGCGAAGCGAGCCGACGCAGGGCAGTGCCATAGGATGCGCTGAGGTACGAAGCGCATCATTCGCGTTACTCGATTGATGCGCCTCCTTTTTTGCCCATTTTACGCATAAACCTTATTGAAGAACCCCATGGCCGCATTAAATATAACCGTCCCCGATTCCTCTCTCTCGGTGTTGCGCCGTTCCCCCACGGAGTTTGTCCGTGACATGAAACTGGCGGCGGCTATGCACTGGTACAGCCAAGGGGCGATGTCGCAGGAACGGGCGGCGGAGTTGGCGGGGTTGAACCGGCGCGATTTCATCCGGGCTTTGGCGCGGGAAAACCTGGATGTGTTTATCGTCGATGATGAAAGCTTGGCGCGGGCGAGACGTCCGTGATTGCCCTTGCCCAATCTTTGTCGGGAACTGTGGCGGTTATCGAGGATTGGGCGGGGCAGCGTTGCGCGGAGGCTCTGGGCTTGCCCTTGCGGGGAACCGTCGGGCTAGTCTTGGCGGCATAACAAGCGGGGCGGATTGCGGCGGCGCGGCCTGTGTTGGAACAGCTACGAAATAAGGACATGTATTTGTCCGACACGGTGCTGAATCGTGCGCTGCGCCGGGTGGGTGAATAGCACCATTGATGCCCTGCAAATCCTGTCCAGCTGTGCGACAGCTTGGCGGAAACTCAGCCATCAGGAGTTGGCTATCCAAATGGCAATAAAGGCGGGCTAAAAAGCCCGCCCCACATCAAAACCTCACATCACCGGCGCCCTTCGCGCCAAAGCTCCCTTCGCGCCACGCATCAAGCCGGCCAAGCTGCTGCCTTTCTTGAATTTCTTCATCATCTTCTGCATCTGCTCAAACTGTTTGAGCATTTTGTTGATCTCCGCCACGTCGGTGCCGGAGCCTTTGGCGATGCGGTTTTTGCGCGAGCCGTTGAGAAGATCGGGGTTCAGACGTTCTTTCTTGGTCATCGAGTCAATCATGGACAATTGCTTATACAGTTCTTTCTCGTCGATCTTATCCTTGACATGCTGCGGCATCGTGGCGACACCCGGCAGCTTGTCCAGCATGGCCATCACGCCGCCCATGCTTTTCAACTGGTTCAACTGGTCGCGGTAGTCGGCCAGATTGAAGGACTGGCCTTTGTGGATCTTCTTCGCCAGCTTCTCGGCCTTTTCCTTGTCCATATTGCGTTCCACGTCCTCGATCAGCGAGAGCATGTCGCCCATGCCGAGGATGCGCGACGCGAGGCGGTCGGGGTGGAACAGTTCCAGCGCGGCGGTCTTCTCGCCCACGCCTAAGAATTTGATCGGCTTGCCGGTGATGTGGCGGATCGACAGCGCCGCGCCGCCGCGGGCGTCGCCGTCGGTCTTGGTGAGGACGACGCCGGTCAGAGGCAGCGCGTCGTGGAAGGCCTTGGCGGTGTTGGCGGCGTCCTGGCCGGTCATGCTGTCCACCACAAACAGGGTTTCGATGGGCTTGACCGCCGCGTGGATCTCCTTGATCTCAGCCATCATCTCTTCGTCGATGTGCAAGCGCCCTGCGGTGTCGACCAGCACCACGTCGAAATATTTCTTGCGGGCGTGGCTGATCGCGGCCAGCGCGATGTCCACCGGCTTTTGCGAAATGTCGCTGGGGAAGAATTCGGCTTTGACCTCAGTGGCCAGGGTCTTCAACTGCTCGATGGCCGCCGGGCGGTAGACGTCGGCGGAGACGACCAGCACCGATTTGCGCTCGTTTTCCTTCAGCCAGCGGGCCAGCTTGGCGACGGTGGTGGTCTTGCCCGCGCCTTGCAGACCGGCCATCAAAATCACCGCCGGCGGCTGGCAGGCCAGGCTGAGTTTCACATGGGCCGTGCCCATGATCTTCTTCAATTCCTCGTGGACGATTTTCACCAGCGACTGCCCCGGCGTCAGGCTCTTTTCCACTTCCTGGCCGAGCGCGCGGTCTTTGACATGTTCGATGAAGTCCTTGACCACGGGCAAGGCGACGTCGGCTTCCAGCAGCGCCGAGCGCACTTCGCGCAGCGTGTCTTGGATGTTACTCTCGGTCAGGCGGCCTTGGCCGCGAATTTTCTTGAGCGAGTCGTTAAAGCGTTGGGTTAAGTTATCGAACATGTGTTGCTACCTTTAGCGAGGCGAGGGGTGTCGGATGTTGGCCGGCGGTTAGATTTATTTGTTGGAATTCGCGCCAGCATTAAGCGGGCGATTTTACCGCGAAGAACGGCGGAAAGCGTTGTTTTTTGCGCTGGTTTAACGCTTCAAGCCTTCCCAAGGCTCGAAAAGCTGGATTTCATCGACGCCCAGCAGTCCCAGCACCCGCCCGACGGTCTCGTCGATCAGTTCAGCCAGGGTTTTGTGCTTGCCGTAAAAAGCGGGCAGCGGCGGAAAAATGATCGCGCCCATTTCAGTGGCGCTGACCATATTGCGAAGGTGGGCCAGGTTCAGCGGCGTTTCCCGGGGCATCACCACCAGCCGCCGCCTTTCCTTCAAGGTCACGTCGGCGGCGCGTGCAATCAGATTATCGGACAGCCCGTGCGCCACCGAGCCCAGCGTTTTCATCGAACACGGTGCGATGACCATGCCCGCGGTCTTGAACGCCCCGCTGGCGATGGCCGCCGCCACGTCGTTCACGTCGTAGGCGACGTCGGCCAGCGCGTGCAGGGTCTTGCGATCCATGTCCAGCTCGTGGCGCAGATTGATGAAGCCCGCCTGGGACACGACCAGATGGGTTTCATAAGCGTCCAGCCCGCGCAGCACTTCCAACAGGCGCACGCCGTAAATCGCGCCGGTCGCGCCGGTCATGCCGATGACAATGCGGCGCTTGCTCATGCGCCCAGCCTCACGGCCAGCTCATCCGCCGCCTCGACCAAGGCGCTGGTCATCGCCGCATTGCTGGCGATATGGCCGGCCGTGGGCAGGATGCGCAATTCCGCGAAAGGCAAAGCCGCACGCAAGCTGAAGGCGGACTCCACCGGGCAAACCCAGTCCCGCCGCCCATGGATCAGGATGACCGGCATTGCCGGGATCAGCTTGCAATCCCGCAGGAGCTGATTTTCGTCAATAAAGTAGCGGTGAAAGCCGTAATGCAGTTCGATGCGAGCCTGGTGCAGCACCTGGGCCGACACATGGCCCTCCGCGTCGGCGGGGCTAAACTCGTCGCCCAAGGCCACCTGCCCGCCCCAAGCCGACCACGCCCTGGCGGCGCGGCGGCGGGCCAGTTCGTCAGGCCCGTGCAAAATCCGCTGGAAGGCGGCGACCAGATCCTCGCCAGGCAGGGCATGCACCGCCTCCTGCAACTCAGCCCAGCGCTCAGGGTAAACCCGGTTGACGCCGTCTTTGATGTACCAGTCCAAGTCCATTTGCCGCGCCAAGAAGGTGCCGCGCGACACGATACCGCTGACCCTGCGCGGATGGCGCTGGGCATACAGCAAGGCCAGCGTCGATCCCCACGAACCGCCGAACAGCAGCCATTGATCGACTCCCAGCCACTCGCGGATCGTGTCCATGTCGGCCAGTAAATGCTGGGTGGTGTTGTCCTCTAGGCGGCCATGCGGGGTGGAACGCCCGCAGCCGCGCTGGTCGAACAAAATCGCCCGGTATTTGGCGGGATCGAAAAAACTGCGGTGGTAAATCTTGCAGCCCCCGCCCGGCCCACCGTGCAGAAAAACCACCGGGATGCCAGCCGGGTTGCCGCATTCTTCGACATACACGCCATGGCCGCCCCCGACATTGAGCACATGGACGGCATACGGTTCGATGGGAGGGTACAATTCTTTCATGGGCGGATGATTTTGGCGGCTTTAGAAAGCTTGCTAGGGTAGCACAAGGCGGCAGGCAAAGAACCCCCGGACACCAGAGCGGAATTACGCGGCCGCAGCCCCCCGCAAGCCGCTCAAACGCAAAAAAGGAAGGGGGACTGCTCCCCCTTCCTCTTGCAAGCGCACCAAGCCGGACGGCGCCAAGCGCCCACCCCGGCCGAGGCTTGGAACGGCGATTAGAAACCGAAGCCGATATAACCGCCAGCGGTCAGGCCGTCGGCGCTGGTGCTTTTCAACAGACCCTTGTTGGAGGTGTAGTTGATATCGCCACCCGTGAAGTTGTAACGGAAATCAACACCGGCCCACAACGATTCCCAAATCCGGTACTCGCCACCAACGCCCAACAGCAAGCCGGGGGTGATGTAAGTGCCGCCGCTGGAGGGCGGGGAAATGACGTTGATGCTCAGGCCGACCGGAATGATCCAAGGACGGAAATCGCCCAGGCCATTGAACTTGATTTTCGGAGAAGCGCCGATGGTGATCTGGGTCACTTGGGCCTTGACCGACTGCGCTATCGCCGTCGGCTTGCCAAGATCCACACCGGATCCCAAGGTGATCAGGTTTACCGCCGTGCTGTTGGTCAGGCCAAAGTTCTTGTATTCAAACATCACTTCGCCATCAAGGGAGACCGCGTCCGTAAGGCCCCACAGATCGTTGGTCAAAACGTGATCGAAGCCTGCGCCGATGTACCAGCCTTTGCCCCCGTTGGTTTCATAGTAGGGGTCGCCGAGGCCAGCGCCGATGAGGGCGCCTTGGACGCCGGCATTGCTCACGAAAGCTTCATTTTGACGCGGGTGGGTCTGATACGCGAAACCGCCACGGAAGAACAGCAAATCGTTGTGCGCGGTTTTCTTGGCGTGCTCGATCAGCTTGGCGTCCAGAGCGGCGTCTTGGGCGGCAGCCTTTTCGGAAACAGCGGCCACGGCGGACTTGGTTTCGGTGCGGGTGCGGCCCAGCTCGCCGCGCAGCGCCTGGATTTCGGCTTCCAACTGGCGGAAGCGGGCGTCGCTGGCAGACACCGGTGCAGCGGCGGCCACCTTGTGGCTGGACTTTTTAACGGACTTGGAGGCTTTGTGCGTATGGGCTTTCTTCGAGGCGTGCGCAGAAGCCGCCTGTGGAGCCATGGCAACCGTGGCTGCGACGGCTAGGCTGATTAAGCTGGTTTTAGTGATTTTTTTCATAAAGGTTTACCCTCCCTCAAGGCTTTCAGTATGGATTTAAATCCGTTGTATCTAAGCAACAAAAAGTTGCAGTACGGCTAGATCGTAGCAAAGTTTCGTCATGGCAACAACGTTTTTACGGTCTTTTTTACAACAAACCCCGGCAATCATGCCTCTTCCGCGTCGGCGGCCCCCCGAATGCCGCACGGCGCAGGGCAAAACAGGCATTGCCAGCGGTCTTCCGACGATGCCCAGACGCCGCGAAGATTGGCTTAAATTTGACGACGGTGCGTCGGCATCGTTATCCTTGCCGCCGCCCGCCTTGCGCATGGGGCGGGGCAATCCAGCCGCCTATTTCTCTTGGCGGCCGAAGCCACTCAAGCACAACCTTTATAGAGGCATGACATGGCGGTGAAAAACCGTTTACACCGCAGCGAACTGGCGGTTCCGGGCAGTAATAAGCGAATGTTGGAAAAAGCCCCCGACGCGGGAGCCGACATCGTGTTCCTCGACCTTGAAGACGCCGTCGCCCCGGACGACAAGGAACCGGCGCGGGCGAACATCATCGAAGCGCTTAAGGCCTACGATTGGTCAAAATGCGCGGTCTCCATCCGCATCAACGGCTTGGACACCTACTGGGCCTACCGCGACTTAGTTGAAATCGTCGAGGCCTGTGGCGACAAGCTCGACACCATCCTGATCCCGAAAGTGGGCTCGGCGTCGGACGTGCTGTTCGTCGCCACGCTGCTGTCGCAAATCGAAGCCTACAAAGGGCTAAAGCCGATCAACATCCATGTGTTGATCGAGACCGCGCTGGGCATGGCGAACGTCGAGGAAATCGCCCGCACCTGCCCCGAGCGCATGGAGGCCATGGTGTTCGGCGTGGCCGACTACGCCGCCTCCGTACGCGCCCGCACCGTGAACATCGGCGGCGCGAACCCGGATTACGGCCTGTTGACCGACCCTGACGAAAACGGCCAGCGCGCCTACCATTGGGGCGACCAGTGGCATTTCGGCCTCTCGCGCATGGTCGCCGCGTGCCGCGCCTACGGACTGCGGCCCATCGACGGCCCGTTCGGCGACTTCAACGACCCCGAAGGCTTCCGCGCCGCCGCCCGCCGCGCCGCCGCCTTGGGCTGCGAAGGCAAATGGGCCATCCACCCGTCCCAGGTCGCCTTGTGCAACGAAATATTCACGCCCACGGCAAAGGAAGTCAGCCGCGCCTACCGCATCATCGAATCCATGGAACAGGCGGCGAAGGAAGGCAAAGGCGCGGTGTCGCTGGACGGCCGGCTGATCGACGCCGCCTCCATCCGCATGGCGGAAAACGTGGTGCGGCAGATCAAGCAGATCGAGGCACGAGCTTCTTAGGTTCCACCCATTGTTCCCACGCTCCGCGTGGAACGCATCCCGCGACGCAGAGCGTGGGAACGATTGCAATGGTTCTTTAAATCACAGGAGGCCAAGCCTTTGAACATCCATGAATACCAAGCAAAGGAGTTGCTGAAATCCTACGACGTGCCGGTGCCCACAGGCGGCGTCGCCTATTCGGACAAGCAGGCGGCCCGGGTGGCCGAGGATATCGGCGGCTCGCGCTGGGTCGTCAAAGCGCAAATCCACGCCGGCGGACGCGGCAAGGCCGGCGGCGTGAAACTGGTCGATTCCGTCGATGACGTGAAGAAGACCGCCGACGCGATGATCGGCAGCCACCTCGTCACCGCGCAGACCGGCCCTGAAGGCAATTTGGTGCATCGCGTCTGGGTCGAACAGGCCAGCCAGATCAAGCAAGAATTTTATTTCGGGCTGGTCATCGACCGCGCCACCCAGCGCATCACCGTCGTCGCGTCGGCGGCAGGCGGCATGGACATCGAAGAAGTCGCCGTGGAAACCCCCGAAAAGATTTTCAAAGAGGTCGTCGATCCGGCCATCGGCCTGCGCGACTTCCAATGCCGTAAGATCGCCACCGCCATCGGGCTGAAAGGCCGGTTGATGCCGCAGGCGGTCAAACTGATGAAATCCGCCTACCGCTGCATGAGGGACCGCGACGCGCTGCAAATTGAAATCAACCCGCTGGCCATCGTCAGCGCGGGCGAAGAGGAGAAATTACTGGCGCTGGACGCGAAGATTTTGTTTGACGATAACGCCCTGTACCGCCAGCGCGGCGTCACCGACTTGCGCGACTTGTCCGAGGAAGACCCCAAAGAGGTCGAAGCCTCCGGCCACGGCTTGAACTACATCGCCCTGGACGGCAACATCGGCTGCATCGTCAATGGCGCAGGGCTGGCGATGGCCTCATTAGACGCGATCACCTTGCACGGCGGCCGCCCGGCTAATTTTCTCGATGTCGGCGGCGGCGCGTCGCCGGAGAAAGTCACCAACGCCTGCCGCATCGTGCTGCAAGACCCCAACGTCAAGGCCATTTTGGTGAACATCTTCGCCGGCATCAACCGCTGCGACTGGATTGCCCTGGGGCTGATCCAAGCCTGCGGCCAGCTAAACATCCAGGTGCCGCTGGTCGTCCGCCTGGCGGGCACCAACGTCGAGGAAGGCCGCAAAATCCTCGCCGAATCCGGCCTGGCCTTCATCACCGCCGAAAACCTGGACGCTGCGGCGGCCAAGGCCGTGGCCATCGTCCAAGGATAAGCCAAAAACCATGAGCGTATTCGTCAACAAACACTCCAAAGTCATCTTCCAAGGCTTCACTGGCGAACATGCCAGCTTCCACGCGCAGGATGCCATCAAAATCGGCACGAACGTCGTCGGCGGCGTGACCCCCGGCAAGGGCGGCACCACGCATCTGGGCCTGCCGGTGTTCGACACCGTGGCCGAGGCCGTCGCCGCCACCGGCGCCGACGTGTCGGCGGTGTTCGTGCCGCCGCCGTTCAACGCCGACGCGCTGATGGAAGCCATCGACGCAGGGCTAAAAGTCGCCGTCACCATCGCCGACGGCATTCCGATCCACGACATGGTCCGCCTGCAACGCTTTCGGCTAGGCCGCGACACCATCATCATCGGCCCGAACAGCCCCGGCATCATCACGCCGGGCGAGTGTAAAGTCGGCATCATGCCGGCCCACATTTACAAAAAAGGCAACATCGGCATCGTCTCGCGTTCAGGCACTTTGAACTATGAAGCCACCGAGCAAATGGCGGCGCTGGGTCTAGGCATCAGCACCTCGGTCGGCATCGGCGGCGACCCCATCAACGGCACCGACTTCACCACCGTCTTGCAAGCCTTCGAGGCCGACCCGGAGACGGACATCGTCGTCATGATCGGGGAAATCGGCGGGCCGCAGGAAGTCGCGGCGGCACGTTGGGCCAAGGCCCACATGAAAAAACCGGTGGTCGGCTTCGTCGCCGGCATCAGCGCCCCGGCCGGCCGGCGCATGGGCCACGCCGGCGCGATCATCAGCAGCGAGTCCGACACCGCCTCCGCCAAAATGGACGCCATGGAAGCCTTGGGGCTGTACGTCGCCCGCAATCCCGCGCACATCGGGCAGACGGTGCTGAACGCGATGCGGGAGCACGGCATCAAGCCTTAACCCGCCACCTCTGGCCCAAGCGCCGTTTGAACGCCAAACCCGCGCCTGGGCCAGATCCACACATCGGCATGAATCCCCATCAAAAAAAGAAAAATTTATTTACTATTCAATAAATTATATTTATTTAAAGATCGGCAAAAAGATCGGCAGAATTTGAAGAAATTTTTTCCTTTACCACATTTAAATCAAAAAGTTACTATAGCTAAAAATCGGCAAGCTTCCACTTAAAGCTTTAAGCTTTCTTTTATTGTTTTATCCCTATTAGGACGAGCGCCACAAAACCACCAGAAGAGGAACCGGCATGGCGGATTTATTGGAAATGCCTTCACGCATCGAACCTTGCTCGTTCGACGACAATGTCCCCAGCAAAATCGCCGACCTCGCAGCAGATCTGTCCACCGCCGCCGCCACGCTCGGCAGCCGCCTGCATCCCCAGACCGCCGCCAGCCTCGCCGACCTCGTCCGCTTGATGAATAGCTACTATTCCAATCTGATCGAGGGCCACCACACCTTGCCCAAAGACATCGAACGCGCCTTGGCGGGTGATTTTGACCCCAACGAAGCCCGCCGCAACTTCCAGATCGAGAACCTCGAGCATATCCGCCTCCAGCGGCTGATCGACCAGCAACACGCGCAAGGCGGGTTGCCCATGCCCACCTCGTCCGACACGGTGCGCTGGCTGCACCGGGAGTTTTACCGCGCAGCGCCGGAAGCCCTGCTATGGATCGAAGGCGCAGGGCGGCGCTTCCGCATGGAGCCTGGCTTATTTCGCTCAGATCCAGCCCACGATGTGCAAGTGGGCCGGCACATCCCGCCGCCCAGCGGCCGCGTGGAAAGCTTCATGGGCCATTTTGAACAGCGCTACCGCTTGGATCGCCTGGGCAAAAGCGGGCAGATCATTGCCATGGCCGCCGCCCATCACCGCCTGAATTACATCCACCCCTTTCCTGATGGCAACGGGCGGGTCAGCCGCTTGATGAGCCACGCCATCGGCCTGCACGCAGGCATAGGCGTGGCGGGCCTGTGGTCGGTGTCACGCGGCCTAGCGCGCGGGCTGGAAAGCCCGCAGGAATACATCCAGATGATGGCTTATGCCGACAGCCCCAGGCAGGGAGATTTGGACGGGCGCGGCAATCTGTCCTTGAAGGCGCTGGCCGAGTTTGTCGAATGGTTTTTGAAGGTTTGCCTGGACCAAGTGGTTTTCATGGGCGGCTTGTTTGAACTGGATCACCTGGCCCGGCGTTACAAGGCTTATCTCGAACAAGAAGGCTTGCAGCCCGAGGCGTTTTATATACTTGAATACCTGCTGTGGGCCGGGGAAATGCCCAGGGGCGAAGCCAGCCGCAGGACGGGCTTGAAAGAACGCAGCGCCCGCGAAGTCTTAAGCGGCCTGGTCGAGCGCGGCCTCGTCGCGTCGGCCACGCCCAAAGGGCCGGTGTCCCTGCGCTTCCCCGTCGCCGCGGCCGAACGATTATTTCCGCTCTTGTTTCCCCAAACCTAGCTGCCTAGCCTGATGCACGGACGCTTCGCCCTCTCCCACCCCTACCAAAACCCTCGCCGAACACGTCAGGCTTGACGGGACACCCGCCCTCTCCCCACGCTACGACCTCGCCCCCAGCCAGCCAATTGCGATCATCCGCCAGGAGCCTGCGCGCAGCGCAGGCCATCCCATTGCCAATCGGGTCGGCAATCCGCGCCGCATCCAAGCCAGCCACGTTCAAGTTAACGAGTCCTTGTGGCAAAGAACCGGCTTTAAGTTTCGAATCGGCGACGGCGGGCCAGCAACAGGCCGGGCAAGCCGCTGACCAATAACAGCAGCGAAGCCGGCGCGGGGACAAAAGACAGCGTATCGTCGCCGCCCCTCAGCAAAACGTCCGTCAACACCGGCTGGGCACCGCTGAAGTCGAAAATCGGCTGGATGCCGCCGGTTCCATCGTTGGGATGGAAAAAGTGGCCATAAAAGTTTCCGGGCATGGTGGGCCCGAGGAACACGCCGGCACCGGTGGCCGTCGGCGTGAACGTCGACCACAAATCGGCGGATAAGTCACCGCCCGGCGCGCCGCCAGTCGAGCCTTTGATCAGCGTATTGGTGGCCAGCTCAATCGGGATGCCGGTGTTGGTGACCTTCGCCGTGTAATTGTCGTTGGTGTCGATGGCGAAAGTGGAAACACCATTGACGCCATAGAGCGTCACCGAGGCCGAAGTGAACATTCCGGTCGCAGAATTCCCCGTGATGCTGAAATCAAGATACAAGCTGTAAGTGGCGTTCAAGCCGCTGGGTACCGACTCGGCACCATTGTTCACAATGCCGGTGATCTGGGCGTAGCCGTGTTCCTGCCAAGTGCTGGCATCGTTGAAGTGGATATGGGAAACCTCGGTCGCCTTCAGCGCGTCGCCACTGAAAGCCGGCGCGCCTTGCAGACCGACGACGCTCGGATCCCAGGTGAACGGGATGGCGCTCGCCGGTTCGGCAAGCAACAAACCAATGACCAAAACGCCTAGCGTTTTCAGGGCCGCGCCGCCTGGGGCACGGGTATCTTTTGCTAAAGACATAAAAACCTCCAAACATGACAGACATGGATAAAATAACCAAACTCGGCGGCAATCCTTGGGGCCGCCGCCAAGCCCACATGAAATATAAGCAATTTGCCTAGCGATATGAAGTGAATAATTGCCAAATTGGCCAAGCGGCGCCCGCTTTAGACAGGTCAGCCTGATCGACAGACCTGCCATCGGGGCTGAACCGCCCAATCATTGTCCAGGCAAAGTCGGCGGAAATCGCCCGTGCTTGCGCAAAAATCAAACAGCGCCTAAGGCGGGGCAAGGCGTGGAATAGCGCCGGGTCTGCGGGCCGGACACAAGTCGGCCCGGCACACCGCACGCTTCGATGTGAACTGCCTGCCCGGTTTTGGCAGGACAGCCAGCCGCAGGAATCAGGAAGAAAAGGAAGACCCGCAACCACAGGTGGTGGTGGCGTTGGGATTGCGGATGACGAACTGCGAGCCGGAGGCGTCTTCCTTATAGTCAATCTCGGCACCGGCCAGGTACTGGATGCTCATCGAATCGATCAGCACTTTGACGCCGTTCTTTTCGACTTGCGTGTCGTCGTCGTTGGCGGTCTCGTCGAAGGTGAAGCCGTATTGGAACCCCGCGCAGCCGCCGCCCTGGACATAGACGCGCAGCATCAAATTCTCGTTTTCCTCTTCGGCGATCAGCTCGCCAACCTTGGCGGCGGCGTTATCGGTGAAAATAATGGCTTCTGCAGGTGTGCTCATGTCGGTATCCGCTAGGCTTTAAGGTGGGTTTAAGGAAATTATGGTATTACCTAGCTTTTTAGTCAAGAAATACACTTCCCCTTCCAGGAGAACACCGATGAACCACAGGATAGCCGCAGGATGGTTATTGTCGCTTGCCGCCGCCCAGCCGGCGGCGGCGTTTTATTGCGGGCACGATCTGATCAACCCCGGCGATTACAAGCTGCAAGTGCTGCAAAAATGCGGCGAGCCGACCTACCACCAAAACCGCGTGGAATTTCGCAGCGTCGTGCTGCGCGGCTCGGGACCCAACCAACAAGGGCTGGACATCGTGCGCCAAGAGCAGGTGAACATCGACGAATGGACTTACGACTTCGGCCCGCATCGTTTCATGCAAGCCCTTTATTTCGAGAACGACCGCCTGTTTTCGATCAAGGATCTAGGCTACGGAACGATCAACGGGTTTGAGCGCTAAAGCCTCCCTCGCCGGGCCTTAAGAGTCACCGAAACGGAGCACCTCGATTTCCACCTGCGCCATGCCCGCGCCGACAAAGCCCAGCACCTGCGCGGCACGCTTGGAAACATCCAGCAAGCGCCGGCCGCGCAAGCGCGTGCGGTCATTGACGCGCAGATAAACGCTACGCTGGTTGCGGAGATTAGTGACTTTGATGAGCGTGCCGAACGGCAGGCGGGGGTGCATGGCGGTCAAGCCATCGCGGTCGTAGCGCTCGCCATTGGCGGTGCGGCGGCCATGGAATTTGTCACTGTAATACGACGCCACGCCGACTTGCTTATCGCCAACGACGCTGGAAACCGCCGTGGAATGGGCCTGGCTTGAAATGCTGAAAGACGCCAAATAGATGGCCAAGAGCGAACCGAAAAGCCATTGTCGCATCCGTCACCTCCGTTTCTTTGCTGTTGTTTAACGATGCACGGAGGTCGAGCATAACCGATAATGGTGATTTTTCAAAATTTTCAGAGCGTTTTCATATAACGACCAGGCCAGGAAAGGCGGATTGCGCTCCCCAAACGCCCGCCGCAACGCCATAGATGCCTAGGCGTCAATCCCGCGCCTGGCCGACGCCTCCGTCAGCGCCAACAGCTTGTCTTGGAGCGCCGCCGTCAAGCTTCCTGGCGCGTAGCGCCACACCCAGTTGCCCTGGCCTTTGCTCGGGGTGTTCATGCGGGCCGTCGTGTCCAGGCCCAGCAAGTCTTGCAAGGGGATGATCGCCAGGTCGGCCTGCGAAGCGAAGGCCAGGCGTGTCATGTCCCAGTGGATTTGCGCAGGATTGTCGGATTTCAAGTAGTCCAGGACGCCCGCGCGTTCTTCCTCGGCTAGCGATTGAAACCAGCCTAGCGTGGTGTCATTGTCGTGGGTGCCGGTGTAGACGACACAATTGGGCTCGTAGTTATGCGGCAGATAAGGGTTTTCGTCGCCGGAACCGAAAGCGAATTGCAGAATTTTCATGCCCGGCAGCTTAAAACCGTCCCGCAAGGCCTCGACCTCGGGCGTGATGACCCCCAAGTCCTCGGCGATGACAGGCAAGTCCCCCAGCCGCTCATAGATCCGCTGGAACAATTCCGCGCCCGGCCCTTTAACCCAGGTGCCGTTGATCGCCGTCGCCTCGCCGTAGGGCACCCGCCAATAGGCTTCAAAACCCCGGAAATGGTCAATGCGCACAGCGTCCACGTATTCCAGCAGCGCCTTGAAACGCTTGACCCACCATTCGTAACCGTCCGCTTTCAATGTATCCCAGGCATACAGCGGATTCCCCCACAACTGCCCGGTGGCGCTGAAATAATCAGGCGGCACGCCGGCGACGGCGTACGGCCGGCCGGTGTCGTGGTTGATGTCGAAATAATCCGGCTGCGCCCACACTTCCGCACTGTCATGGGCGACGTAAATAGGCAAATCGCCGACGAGCTTGATGTGGCGCTGATTGGCGTAAGCCTTGATGTCGCCGATCTGGCGGTGAAACTCAAACTGCAAAAAACAGTGAAAGTCGATGGTATCGGCATGCTTTAGCCTGGCCCGCTTGATCGCAGCAGGCGTGCGCTTAATCAGCGGCTTCGTCCACTCGACCCAAGGCTTCCCCTTGTAATGTTCTTTGAGCGCCATAAACAGGGCGAAATCCTCCAGCCACGCGGCAGCCCCGCAAAATTCGGCATAGGCGCTGCGTTCTTCGGGCGAGGCATGCTCGCGGAAACGCCGCCAGGCTGTTCTGAGCAGAGGAAACTTTTCCCGGATGACCCGCCCATAGTCAACCGCCAGCGGATAGGCGGGCAAGGCATCCAACTCCGCCGCCGCCAACAAGCCCCGATCCCGCAACACCTCCAAACTAATCAGCAGCGGGTTTCCAGCCATGGCGGAAAAGCACATGTAAGGCGAATCCCCAAACCCGGTCGGCCCCAGCGGAAGCACCTGCCAAAGCTGTTGTCCGGCGGCGGCGAGAAAATCAACAAACCGCCGGGCTTCAGGCCCGAGATCGCCGATGCCAAAACGGCTGGGAAGTGAGGTGGGATGTAATAAAATTCCGCTGGATCGAGAGAATGACATATTGGGTGCTTCTTAAGTGGGATAGGGTAGGTTTATTCACTAGCATCCTGTGCCAAGGATGCGGACAGGGTGGGCGCGGGGTTTGAGAAAATTTAAAACCCAGCGTCGAAGTTGATGCTGAACGATTGGAAAGGCGTGCAGAAAGCCTAAAGGGCGGAAGAACGCAAGACCAGCGCAGGGGAAGCTCCTAACAGATGGTTGACAAAGCAAACACGGCATCCCGGCCCACGGGAGTGCTTAAGCGCCCCAGGCAAGCCTTGGACGATCCCCGCAGGCGCGGACATTATCCGCGCCGCGCCTTAAAAGCAAAAGAAAAAGATAAGGGCTTTAGCCTCAGCGGGCGAAATGCACCGGCTGCCCCAGCGCATCCGGCGTGACCAGCACCACCCCGCCGGGGCTGACGTAAAAGCGCTTGCGATCCTCCTCAAGATCCTCGCCAATGACGGTGTGCGGGGGAATTTGGCAACTTTTGTCGATGATCGCCTTGGTGATCCGGCAATGGCGGCCAATGTTCACATCGGGCAGGATCACCGAATCGGTGACTTTCGAGTAAGAATTCACCCGCACATTGGAAAACAGCAGCGAACGGCGGACTTCCGAGCCTGAGATGATGCAGCCGCCGGACACCATGGAATCCACCGCGAAGCCACGGCGGTCGTCGTCGTCGAAGACAAACTTGGCCGGCGGGGTCTGCGCCTGGTAAGTCCAAATCGGCCACTCGTTGTCGTAAAGGTTCAGCTCAGGATTGACGTTGACCAGTTCCATGTTCGCCGACCAATAGCTGTCCACCTCGCCGACGTCGCGCCAGTAGGCCTGGACGCCGCTTTGCGCGTCGCGGAACGGATAGGCGAACACCCGGTAATTTTTAATCACGCCGGGAATGATGTCCTTGCCGAAATCGCGGCTGGAGCCGGGCATGTCGGCATCCTTGATCAATTGCTCGAACAGGAAATCCGTGTTGAAGATATAGATGCCCATGGAAGCCAGGGCTTCGCCAGGCCGGCCCGGCATCGCCGGCGGATTGGACGGCTTCTCGACGAACTCGCGGATGCGCTTGTCCGCGTCGATGCCCATGACGCCAAACGCCTTGGCCTCCTCCAGCGGAACCTCCATGCAGCCGATGGTCAAGTCGGCCTTCTGCTCGACGTGGTAGGCCAGCATCAAGCCATAGTCCATCTTATAGATGTGATCGCCGGCCAGGATCAGCACGTACTTGGTGTCACGCTGGCGGAAAATGTCTAAATTCTGGTATACGGCGTCAGCGGTGCCAGAGTACCAGGCCTCGTTCATGCGCTGCTGGGCGGGCAGGATATCGACAAATTCGCCGAGCTCGGCGCGCAAGAATCCCCAGCCCTGCTGAATGTGGCGGATCAGCGAGTCGGCCTTGTACTGGGTCAGCACGCCGATTTTGCGGATGCCGGAATTCAAGCAGTTGGACAGCGGAAAATCGATGATGCGGAACTTGCCGCCAAACGGCACGGCCGGCTTGGCGCGCCATTCGGTGAGATTGTGCAACCGTGAGCCCCTGCCGCCGGCGAGAATCAGCGCCAGGGTATTCCGGGTCAATACGCTGACGAAACGAGAATGATGAGATTCGGACACAGAAGATCTCCTAATGGTGTTTTAAGGCGTGAAACCGGGGCGCATGTGATAACATGTGCCCGGATTTTACCGGCGATTGGCGTGCGCCATTTTACTACCAGAGGTCTAACAAAGTGAACTCAAACGAAACGCGGCAGGCAAACGAACCCAACGCAAGGCCGACTGGCCTGGACCCTGAACTTCAACGCATCGTGGAAGCGCGCCATCACGACCCCTTCGCCGTGCTCGGCAGACACCCCGCCGGCAACAAGACAGACATCATCCGCGCCATCCTGCCGCAAGCGGAAACCGTCCGCATCGGCGAGAGCGGCCCGCTCATGGAACGGCTGCCGGGAACCGACCTGTTCCAGTACACCGTGAAAGCCGGCGACAACATCGCGCCGCATTACCGCCTGGACTGGATTGACAAAGCCGGCGCCGGCCGCTCCCACATAGACCCCTACACGTTCCCCCCGCAGCTTGAGGATTTCGACATCCACCTGTTCTGCGAAGGCAAGCACTGGCACATCTACCGCATCTTAGGCGCCCACCCGCACACGGTGGACGGCATCGACGGCGTGCTGTTCGCCACTTGGGCACCCAACGCCGAGCGCATCAGCGTGGTCGGCGACTTCAACGGCTGGGACGGACGCAGCCATGCGATGCGGGTGCGCGGCGGCAGCGGCGTGTGGGAATTGTTCATTCCCGGCATCGCACCGGGGACGATCTACAAATTTGAAATCCGCAACCGCCAGCACGGCACCATCCACCTAAAAGTCGACCCCTACGGCCGCCGCTTTGAACTGCGCCCGCAGACCGCCTCCATCAGCGTGCCCCGCGACGACTACGCCTGGGGCGACCAAGACTGGATCGCCGCGCGCAAAGACAGCGACTGGCTGCACGAGCCGCTCGCCGTCTACGAAGTACACCCAGGCTCCTGGCGGCGCGACGGCGAAGGCGGCTTCCTGAACTACCGCGAGCTGGCCGAGCAATTGGTCGATTATGCGGTGCAGCAGGGTTTTACCCACATCGAACTGCTGCCGATCACCGAACACCCCCTGGACGCCTCCTGGGGCTACCAGACCACCGGCTATTTCGCGCCGACCGCCCGCTTCGGCGCGCCCGACGACTTCCGCTTTTTCGTCGATTACTGCCATCAACATGGACTAGGCGTCATCCTCGACTGGGTGCCCGCCCACTTCCCCAAGGACGCCCACGGCCTGGCCCGCTTCGACGGCACGGCCTTGTATGAACACGAAGACCCGCGCCTGGGCGAGCATCGCGACTGGGGCACGCTGATCTACAATTTCGGCCGCAACGAGGTGAAAAACTTCCTCATTGCCAGCGCCGTGTACTGGCTGGAGGAGTTCCACATCGACGGCCTGCGCGTAGACGCCGTCGCCTCCATGCTTTACCTGGACTACTCGCGCAACCCCGGCGACTGGATTCCGAACAAATACGGCGGCAACGAAAACCTGGAGGCCATCGCCTTCCTGCGCGAGCTGAACACCGTCACCCACCAGTTACAGCCCGGCACGCTGGTCATGGCCGAGGAATCCACCGCCTGGCCACAAGTGACCCGCCCGACCTGGACGGGCGGCCTAGGCTTTTCGATGAAATGGAACATGGGTTGGATGCACGACACTTTGCAATACATGAGCAAAGACCCCATCCACCGACACTACCACCACGACCAGCTCACGTTTGGACTGCTCTACGCCTTCACCGAGAATTTCATCCTGCCCTTCTCCCACGACGAAGTGGTGCATGGCAAAGGCTCGATGCTGGCAAAGATGCCCGGCGACGAATGGCGCAAATTCGCCAACCTGCGTCTGCTTTACACCTTGATGTTCACCTACCCTGGCAAGAAACTGCTGTTCATGGGCTGCGAGTTCGGCCAGGGCAGCGAGTGGAACCACGCGCAAGGGCTGGACTGGTATGTGCTGGACTACCCGCTGCATCGCGGCGTGCAAAAGCTGCAAGCCGACCTCAGCCGCCTCTACATCGCCACCGAGGCGCTGCACCGCTACGACTTCGACCCCAAGGGCTTTGAATGGATAGACTGCCACGACGCCCCGCAATCGGTGTTGAGCTATTTGCGCCGCGCCGGCGACGAGTTTGTCGTGACCATTTTCAACTTCACCCCGGTGCCGCGCCCCAACTACCGCATCGGCGTTCCCGAGGCAGGCGTTTACACGGAAATCTTCAACTCCGACTCCGAATATTACGGCGGGAGCAACACCGGCAACTGGCAGTTGGAAGCGTCGGACAAAGAGTGGATGGGGCGGCCCTACTCCATCGTCTTGACCCTGCCGCCGCTGGGCGGCATCGTGCTGGCCTTAAAAGCGAAGTCCGCCGAAGACGCCGAAGAAGCAGCGGGAGCCGAAATCATCGCCACTGTGGAACTTGAAAAAGTGACTGAGGAAGGAGCCGAGCCGGAAGACGCCGCATGAAAAAAATCCTCTTCGTCGCCAGCGAAGCCTATCCATTGATTAAAACCGGCGGGCTGGCCGACGTGGCCGGCAGCCTGCCGGTCGCCCTGGAAGCCCTAGGCCACGATGTCCGCATCGTCATGCCCGCCTACGCCGACGTGCTCGCCCGCCTCGGCGGGCTGCCCAGCAAGCGCATCAACCAAGTCGGCGGCGCCATTGAAATCTTTGAAACCCGGCTGCCGGGTTCGCAGGTTCTGGTGTGGCTCATCAGCCACGACGGCGCGTTCGACCGCTCCGGCAACCCCTACCTGGCCGAAAACGGCAAGCCCTGGCCCGACAACGCCGAGCGTTTCGCCTTGCTGTGCCGGGTGGCGGTGGAAATCGCCATGAACCGGGTCGGCTTCGCCTGGAAACCGGAAATCATCCACTGCAACGACTGGCAGAGCGGCCTGATACCGGCCTTGCTGGAAGACGAGCCCAACCGCCCGGCCACCATCTTCACCATCCACAACCTGGCCTATCAAGGCGTGTTTCCGTGGGAAACCTTCCAGCGGCTCGGCCTGCCGCAACGCTTTTGGTCGCCGGCCGCGCTGGAATTCTACGCCCAGCTTTGCTTCATCAAAGGCGGGCTGGTCTACGCCGACCGCGTCAACACTGTCAGCCCCACCTATGCCGTCGAAATCCAAGGCAAAGAATTCGGCTGCGGCCTGGAAGGCTTGCTGAAAGAACGCGGCGACCGCCTCAGCGGCATCATCAACGGAATCGACGCGGACGCCTGGAATCCCGCCACCGACCCCCATCTCCCCGCCCATTACCACGCCGCCGACATGGCCGGCAAGGCGGAAAACAAAGCCCGGCTGCAACAGCGCTTCAAGCTTGAGCCCGACCCGGGCGTGGCGGTCATCGCCATGGTCGGCAGGACGGTGCAGCAAAAAGGCATCGACTTGGTGATCGAGATTCTGCCGGAACTCATGGAACTGCCGCTGCAATTAGTGATTTTGGGCAGCGGCGAGAAAAAATACGAACAGACCTTGAAACAGTGGCACAGCCTCTACCCGGATCGCATCGCCCTCACCCTAGGCTATGACGAGCCCCTGGCCCACCTCATCGAAGCCGGCTCGGATCTGTTCCTGATGCCCTCGCGCTTCGAACCCTGCGGGCTGAACCAGATGTACAGCCAGCGCTACGGCACCGTGCCCATCGTCCGACGCGTCGGCGGCCTGGCCGACACCGTGGAAGACGCTACCTTGGACAACCTGATCGAAGCGCGGGCCAGCGGAGTCGTCTTCGACGAGGCCGAAGCCGAGGAACTGCTCGCCGCCGTCAAAAAGGCATTGGCGCTATTCGCCAACCCGGCCATTTGGGCGCAAATCCGCAAGGCCGGCATGGACAAGGATTTTTCCTGGCGCAAAAGCGCGTTGAAATATCTCGACCTATATCACCTGGCCACACAAGACAAGCTAAACTTGCCGGCCAAATCCTCCCCGCATGCGGCATCGGCTTGATCAGCCGCGTTAGTTTTCGCCGCACCGGATTAATCTACCGTTAAGAGAGCCGACCATGAGAAAAAAATTTCCTAGGGAAGTATTGCACTCAAAAGCCGAATGGAAGAAGGTCAATATCAACATGCACGGCGAGCTGGAACCGGCCGTCCTTGAACTGAGCTACCTGAAAGGCGCCACCCACAGCAGCAAACCCTTTCCGCTGGCGGACAATCTCAAGTCGGTGAATACCCAAGAGATCAAAGACTTCATCGCCGAGCATAAAATCACCAAAATCCTCCTCACCGGCCATTTGGAAAACCCCGGCGCGGAAAACCCCCACGGCTATATCGAATACGAAATCGACGACGGCGGCCTGGACATCATCCTGTTCCGGGTGAACGGCGAACCTCACACCCGGCGCGTCACCGTCAAAATCGAGGAAGTCCACCACTTCAACAACCACGACAACAAGTGGGTGTACCATGAACTGGAGGCGCTCATCGAAGCGGCCGGTTTACTCAAGCGGAAAGTGGCGGCGGCTTAAAGCGCCAAAACCGACTCCGCCATGCTACAAACACTCCTGTTCGCCGCCTTCGTCGTCCTCGCCGGTTGCAGGATCGCCAACCAATACGAGCGTGGCGTGGTGTTCAGGCTGGGCCGCTACATCGGCACGCGCGGCCCCGGCCTGTACTGGATCATCCCGCTGGTCGAATGGCAAAAGACCATCGACATCCGCACCCGCACCCAGCCCGTCGAGCGGCAGGAGACCATCACCCAGGACAATGTGCCGATCAAAGTCTTCGCGGTGATCTGGTACCGCGTCGAAAACCCGGAGAAAGCCGTCATGGAAGTGGCCGAGGTGGACAACTCGGTGATCCAAGTCTCGCTGACCACGCTGCGCAACGTCATCGGCCAGCATTCCATGGACGACGTGCTGAAGGAACAGGAAAAAATCGCCGCCATCATGCAAAAGAAAATCGACAGCGTGACCGAGCCCTGGGGCGTCAAGGTCGAACGGGTCGAAATGAAAAACGTCGAAATCCCCGAAACCATGCAACGCGCCATGGCCCAAGAAGCCGAGGCGATCCGCGAGAAGCGGGCGCGCATCATCAAAGCCGAGGCGGAGAAGGAAGCCGCGATGCAGCTTTACGAAGCCGCCGAACTGATTTGCAAAATCCCCGCCGCGCTAGAATTGCGGCGGATGCAGATGATTACCGAAGTCGGCGCGGAGCAAAACACCACCACCGTCATCGTACTGCCCAGCGAATTCGTCAAGATGGCCGAAGGGATAGGCAAGCTCGCCGAAAACCATAAGCCCGGCTAACGGGCCAATCCGAAGAGCACGTAGCACGTAGATCGACATATAAGGGCGGGTCTTGACCCGCCTACGCGGACTGAAAAAGTTACCCAAAAACCTCACGAAGCACATCCGGGCGCTGTCTCGCAATTTGAATCAAAGACGCGGCGGCACGGCTAGGTTGCCTTCGGCCTTGCTCCCAATCTTGTAGGGTTCTGACGGATACGCCGAGAAGCTCCGCGAACTTTGCTTGGGAAAGCCCGGCTTTTTTTCTGGCTTCGGCAACGGGGGAAAGTTCAAGTTCAATCGTGCGGATAGCGCCTATATTTCCTGCTTTAATGCTTCTCACCGCATCTAATGCTTCCTGCCACACATCACGCTTTAAATCACGCTCAACTAGATCATTTTCATTGATTACCATCGATAAGCTCCTCTTTCAGCGCTTTGAGCATGTGCGCTGGCGCATTCTCTTGGTGGGATTTGGCATAGATGGTCAAAAGCCAGATCAAACTTTCGCCAAGCTGGTTATAGTAGATGACTCTGACCCCTCCACGTTTGCCTTGGCCTTAGTTCGACCAGCGGACTTTGCGAACACCGCCTGAGCCAGGAACTACGTCTCCCGCCTCCGGGTTCTGCGCAAGCCACGCGGCAAACTTGCCACGCTCATCTTCTGACCAGTAGTCCGGCCAGCGCTTTGAAAAAATAGGCGATTCAATGAGTGTAAGCATACCCTCTACAATACGGCAATGCCGTATGGCCTGCAAGCCTAATTCTGCCTCATGAACTGCGCCTTACCGCATTGATCCGCTATTCCGCCATCGAACGCTGAGGCATCGAAGGGGGTGACCGGAAAATCCCCCGCCCTTGTTTCTTGGTAACGCCTAGCCCCAAGCACGGGACTTATATCGCTCACTACGAATGGAGACGTAATGTCCGTTGCCTACCAAATACTGATGCGTTCAGCCTTAGGCAAGAACAAGGTATTGGTTTCTTTGACGCCGAACGCCTCGTACCAAGGATCAAAGTTGCGCACCACGCCATTGGCGCGGAATTCGCCGGGGCTGTGGGGATTGGTCAGGTTCAACAAGCGAACCTCGTCATCGGTGGTGATATTCTTCCAAAGCTGGCCGTAGCCTAAGAAAAAACGCTGATTGCCGGTGAACCCATCCAGCACAGGCGGCTGGCCGCCGGGATATTTGGCTGCGATATAGTTTTGGTAAGCGGCATAGGCCGTGGTAATGCCGCCCAAATCGCCGATGTTTTCGCCCAAAGTCAACTGACCATTGACGTGTACGCCGGGAATCGGCGAGTACTGGCTATATTGGGCAACCAGGCGCTGGGTTTTTTGTTGGAATTTCTGGCTGGCGGCCTCCGTCCACCAATTGCGCATTTTACCGGCACCGTCGAATTGGCGGCCTTGGTCATCGAAGCCATGGCTGATTTCATGCCCGACCGCCGCGCCGATGGAGCCAAAATTCACGGCGGGATCGGCGTCAGCAGCAAAGAAAGGCGGCCGCAAAAGCGCGGCGAGAAAGACGATTTCATTGCTACCCGGGCTGTAATAGGCATCGACCGTTTGCGGGGTGCTGCCAAATTCCCAAGTACGAACTGGCTCGTCCAGCTTGGCCCGCGCGTCAGCCCGAGCCCAAGTCTCCAACTGGTGGAAATTGCCCAGTATGTCGCCCGGGTTGATTTTGACTGAACTATAATCGTGCCATTTTTCTGGATAGCCAATCTTGACATGGAAGCCCGCCAGCTTTTTCAGCGCCTCCTTGCGGGTGGGTTCGTCCATCCAGTCCAGCTTTTCCAAGCGCTGTTGCATGGCTTGGACAATGAAGCCCACCATCTCGTCGATTTTGGCTTTGTGGCCTTGCGGGAAATAGCGCTCCACATAAAGCTTCCCCAAAGGCTCGCCCAGCAAGTGATTGGTGGTATCCAGCGCTTGTTTTTCCAAAGGTCGTTGTTCGGCAATGCCTGACAGGCGGCGGGAAAAAAGATCGAAATGGGCGTCGGCCCACGCTTTGGAGAGCAATGGGGCATGTTTATTCAAATAATGGTAGGCCACGTAGGTACGCAACGTTTCCAAGGCGGTTTTGCCATAAAGCTTGGCCATGCCCTGGATAGGCATATCGGCGAACAACTGGACCCGCTTGACACCGCCAAACCCATTTCCGGCCAAAAACCCCGACCAATCGAAACCGGGCGCATAGCGGGGTAACTGGTCAATATCCATGACGTGATAGGATTTGGGGAGGTCGCGTAATTGTTCCGGTGACCAATGCAGCTTTGCCAACTGGACTTCAAATTCAAACACGGCTTTGGCTTTTCGGCCCGCATCGGCCATCCCGGCCCGTTGCAAGACCCCTTCGATATAATCCAGATACGCTTGCCGGTGGCCGACAAACGGCTCTCCCTCGGCCAGATAAAAGTCCCGGCTTGGCATCCCCAAACCCGATTGGTCAACGACTAGAATATAATGGTCGGGTCGCCCCCAATCGATCATCGGCCCTAGTTCAAACAGCGGCTTATAGCCCACTTTGGCCATCCGGGAAGCCAATTCGCGGCGGTCTTTCGCCTTCAGTATCCCGGCCAACTCTAGCTTCAAGCGGTCAAAGCCGTGTGCTTCCCGGCCTTGGACATCCAGATAGCTGCGGTAAAGGTCGGTTACCTGCTGCTCGGGCGAACCGGACGCTGGGTGGCTGGCAAGCAAATCCTGGAGGAGGGTTTCCAACTGCTTTTCCGTGCTCAGGGTCACCGCTGAGAAAGAAGTCAGCGCAGACAAACCCTGGGGAATTTTGGCTTTGGCCAGCCAGCCTTGGTTCACGTAGCGGTAGAAATCGTCCCCGGGCTGAATGCTCGGCCCGATATTATTGAGATCGACCCCCCAATCGTTGCCAGGGATGGCCGCGCTTGGAGCCTGATTTAGTTTGGCTGAATGGCTGCAACCCTCTAGCACCGGCAAACCGCCCATTAAGAGCGAAGTCAGGACTAAGGGCAAAATCCGTTTTCTGGCGATAGGTAATCGGTAGTTTTTAGCGTGGTTAGGGCGGGCCACAGTGGATTTCCTAAATGAAAGTCTGAGGGATTTAAAAGGCTTCACGAATTTGAGATGGTGTTTGTGGGCATTGGAAAGTTAGCCCTAATGCCCAGCCCTTTCAAAATATTAAAAGAGCAGCAATAATACCTGTATTTAATTCAATATCGCAGTATTTGAAATGCTAGAAAAATTC
>Ga0265327_10000715_pt1 | contig 52402 bp, 43 predicted proteins | sample 41621metaG_FD_202089 | JGI IMG/M metagenome (GOLD analysis project Ga0265327, IMG submission 202089) | Rhizosphere microbial communities from Carex aquatilis grown in University of Washington, Seatle, WA, United States - 4-16-21 metaG | ecosystem: Host-associated > Plants > Roots > Rhizosphere... | reverse complement strand
GGAGGGCATCCCCTCCCCCGCACCCCCACCCTGCGGTGCGCATCGTTATGGAACATTTTTACGTTGGGATGAGGTGTGCGCCACCCGCTGTGCCGAATTCTGCGAATCCGTCACAGCGGGTGCCGCGCAAGGGGATTTCACAGTTACGCGCAAAGGTCTATATGCAAAATTTTGACGCAACCGCAGTTCTCGCCACTATCCACGAAGCACGAGATGTTCGGCGGCATCGTTGCAATTGGGGTAAGTCGAGGTTGGTGCCTTATCGTGCAGAACTGGTGCAGCTGCGTCGTGCGGGTGCAAGCTATGACGACATCGTTTTTTGGCTGCGCACCAAAAAACGCGTCAAGGTCGCAAACACAACTGTGATGCGGTTCTTGGCCAAACTGCCTGAGATGGGAGAATCAAATGGTTAGCTTTCGTTCCGCGTCCGGTCAGGCGCAACACGCTGCTCGATCCTTGACCCTGCCATCACAAGGCACCGAGAGAAATTATCAGCAGGCCCTGAAAGGTTGTGCTGAATTTCTGCGCGCAAGTCGGTTGGGCGATTTGCGTACCCTGACTGTCGACAAAGCCATTGCTTACCTTGATGCCCGCTCCCTTGGGTTCAGCCAAAAGACCATCGACATGGACCGCCAAGCAATGGAAGCCGTTATTGGGAAAAAACTTCCAATAATTAAATCTGAGCTAAATACCATTCTTGCATCCCGCGCGTACTCACACGAACAGGCAAAGATCGTGGCTGGCGCGCAAAGGGAAAAATACAGCCTTTCGACCTTGATCGCGGAAGGCGCAGGCTTGCGCGCACACGAGCTTCTTACGCTACGTCTCTCTGCAGAGCGCCAGGCAGACACGCATCGTGAATACAGGCCGGATCGCTTTGAAGGTTGCAACGATTTCGTCATCTACACAGTTGAAGGCAAAGGGGGTCTGTGCAGGGAGGTCGCCGTCGACCGCGCCCTCGCTGAACAACTCGAACTACGCCGTCTGCCCAAGCCACGCACCGTTTATGACAGGAAAATAGGCTACCGGCAGCATTACGACATCGGAGGCGGCAAGAAATGGAGCGATAGCTTTTCCAAGGCGTCGCAGCGCGCCTTAGGTTGGACCAATGGCGCTCATGGCGTGAGGCACAGCTATGCCCAGAACAGAATGAATAAACTTCAAGAGATTGGTTATTCCTATCTTGATGCTCTCGAAATCGTGAGTCAGGAGATGGGGCATTTTCGCTCTGATATCACTTTGACCTATTTGAGGTAATTTTATGCTGCGAGTTTTGGTTGTTGTTGCTTCGATATCGTTCATGTTTTACCTGGCCAATTCATGGGTTGAGTACCATGCCTTGGCATTGGCCGTAAATGGAAAATACGTCGTTGTTGCAGAAGGATGGAGCGCGGTCGGGACGATTTTAGGTACTGGTTTATTCTTGGGGTTCGCTGCAGGTTTTGTTTCCAGCAGCAAGGTCGGCGAAGTTGTGAAAACCTGGATCGCGCGGAACCAAAACGAAGAAATGAAATCGAACGCCGAAGCACATGAGATGGAATGGAAAAAAATTGCCGATGAGTTGAAGAAGATTGAAGATATAAAATCAGCCTTTCAATCTGATCTTCACAGAGCAATGGCCACTGGCCGGAGGGAGGGGGAGAAAATGGCAAATAAAGCCAATGAAGACTGCTCCAAGTCCGATGCCAAAGTAAAACAACTTGAACGCAATATTCAGTTTCTTGAACAACGCTTGATTGGCGCACGAGAAAACACAAAGAGATACAAGAAAAAAACAGCACAGCTGACGAGCCGTGATGCGGCGAAACCTGACGATACAGAAACATAAGTCATTGGGTCTTGTGCTTAAATCCGGAAATCCCAACTCTGGAACCCACTGGGTACACGGGCGTTATTAGCACGTAGCTAATTGCTATAGGGTGGCAACAGAACCCCTTGTTAGGTGCTCGCGCCTCGAAGCGAGAAGGCATCTGCAGCCGTTCAATTTTTTGAGAACGCAGAAAACGGAACCCATCCGTTTAAATCTATGGGTCAACAAATGCCTCGTCAGGGTGTTTTTTGAGCAGCAACAAGATGGCGGGTGTGAATAGTCCCTACCTTGAAGGGGGCAAGTCGGGCAGTGCGAAGGTGCTCTCGCGGGCTTCAGAAAATCGAAGCCTCGGCTAGGCCGAAAGAACTTAAGGGATCCCGGTATTTTTTCTTGCCAACTCCGCGCCTCATGCGCTGGGGTGGGGGAACTGTTCGCCTTTGCATAAGGGTGGCTGATAACAAATGGCTGCTAAATTTCGCTCAGCATGCCACTTTTCGGATTTCCTCTCCCTTTCGCCCAGAAAAAACAAAAAAGGATGATACCGAGTCCGGAGCAGCGCCCACGAAAAAATTATCCCACAAATTTTTCTCTTAAAAAAATCCCGATTTTGGTTTGTTAGGATGAATTCACGTACTGGCTGAAACGCGCGCTGGGCGTAATTCTTAACCAATCGAAGGAGATATTTATGAGTCAAACCACGAACGCAGTCAGCCGCACGAACAACAATAAGCAAAATCAATCAGCCATTGCTATTGTACCGGAAAATATCTATAGGCTGATCGAAGTCAGCCAGTCTCAGATCGATGGCAATCAGACTCAATTCACGGCAACCATTTTTAACAATATGGAATCGCTGAAGGTGTGTTGGGCAGCCAATTACCATGAATTGCGCATTAAGGAGGGAGACCTTGTATCACCACGCTGGCCTGCCACTATGGCGTTTGAGAACGGCGCGTTAAAAATCCATCATCTGGCACATTTAAAACGTCCCGAGCCGATGCTGAATCTGTTTCGTACAGTCCCTGCTGAATGGGTCGATGATGTTGATCTGATCAATGAGGGAATCGATCTGGTCGAGAAAATTCCAGGCAACTATCGCCACTTATTCAACGCCATCTTTTGGGATGGGCAACGCTTCAAGCGCTATTGTACTTTGCCTGCAACCATCGATGGCCATCATTCTGAGGACAATGGCAATCTGCGTCACTCTATTGAGGTCGCCAAAGATATATGGCAGCTCAGCCAGTATCGCGAGATGGAAGTAGATGGATTGGGAGTTTTGGTCGGACTCTTACATGACGCCGGCAAGGCTGATTCTTTTTACCTGAATGAAGACGGGGAATGGAAACTGAATGGCTTCGGCAACTATTTAGACCATAAGCTTATGGTCAATGAATGGATCACTCAGGCGGTGGTCAAGTTTGATTTGGTATTGTCTAAAGCGTACTATTGGGCGATATTTCACTGTCTGAACAGTAGGCCTTCGGATTCATCAACTACCGACACCCGGCCACTATTCCGGGAAGCAAGGCTGCTTTTAACCATGGATCAATTATCAGAGTTAGATTGGTAAAAAGCGCAATAACTGGCCAGACGTTCGGATAGCGGAAATAATCCGAGTACCTGACTGGTGCGGCTGCCAGAGCATCCTGGCAGCCGCTTATGTACCAAGATCAATGATTCAAAATTTTCAAAACGAACTTTCAACCAGATTTAACAAATAAAAATTTGAGAAAACTGCGCCGGTCCAACCGCGATTTCGAGACCGTTTGCCGATACACCAGATTTATTTAACTCAGCTGATACCTCTGCTACATATGCAGATACAGTATCAGTGCTTACCATGGCCTTCTTCGTCAGCCTTCAGTTTGCCAATTACATCGCTTGTATCTTTGTAAATCTCTGCATAGCCAATTGCCTTTGCACGAGCCGATTGAAAGTCAAAAGTTTTCAGATTTCCGATGATAACTTTGGATCGCCTGCCATTATGGGTGTAGCGGAATATGCGGCCAACTTTTAAATAGGCTTGATTCAACCACAAAAAGGCCGTGAATTAAGGAAGTGGTTTCTAAAGTTTTCTTCTAACCTAGCCCCTATCGTTATTCTTTGGAAACTCAAAAATGCAACCTATTAATGATCCCAGTTGTAATCTAATTATTCCATTGGTAATGCATGGAATATTTCTGCAAGCTGTCCATCCTGTAGTCGCAATTCATTCCAAACTCTAGCAGCAATCTTTTTGCAATGGATAACTCGCCAATGAATTTGCAGCAGGCAGCGGCTTTTATGCAGACACATCCTGTCACACTAAAGCGTGCAGCTGCGGCTGGTGATGTGCCTGCATCTAAACCATTTGGTAAGTGGTTATTTTTACGTGTTGACCTAAGGGAATGTATACGCGCACAATACCAATCGCGGGTGTTGGAAGGTGTACATGAAAAGGAAAAATCATGTCACTCTTTATTAGAAGTCGAATCTGGTGGTGCAAGTTCGGAAGTGGCAGAAAAGCAATACAGGAAAGCTCTGGGACTTCCGACCAAGTAAAAGCGCAGGAGTACCATGACAAGCGACAAGCTGAGTTGTGGGAGCTGAAACGGTTGGGTGTTAAACCTCGTTATACTTGGATTCAGGCGGTAAATAAGTTTATAACTGAAACTAAGCATAAAAGGTCACATCAGACTGATTTGCAAATGTTAGGGTGGCTACATACCTATGTTGGTGGTATGTACATAAACGATATTACTGCTGATACCGTTTCAACTGTCAAGGCTGCATGTTTGGCTGAGGGAAGGGCAACAGGCACTGTTAACCGCTATCTTGCCGTGTTGCGTGGCGTCTTGATTATGGCGCGTGATGATTGGCAGTGGTTGGACAAAGTGCCTAAGGTCAAGTTGTTTCCTGAGGCTACTGCTAGGGTGCGTTTTTTGTCTCATGCTGAAATGGCTGCGTTGTTTAAGGAGTTAGCCAAGTTTCAGTATATGTTAGATCTAGTAGAGTTCACGTTGCATACGGGTCTAAGGCATGAGAATTTAATTACTCTTGAATGGTCGAAAGTTCATCCTAATATGCAGCATATATGGGTTAACCCTATTGACAGTAAGAATGCAAAGGCGATTGCGGTTCCGCTGAATGCCAAGGCAAGAGAGATATTAGTGCGACAGCTCGGCAAGCATCCGACAAGGGTATTTACAAATAAGGGTAAGCCTGTTACTGATGCCAATAGTGGTGTATGGAAACGTGCTTTAAAACGTGCTGGCATTAATAATTTCAGATGGCATGATTTACGGCATACGTGGGCAAGTTATCATGTGATGAATGGTACATCGTTACTTGAGCTTAAAGAATTGGGCTGTTGGAGCAGTCTTAGAATGGTTGAAAGATACGCCCATCTTAACTCTGACCACCTTCAGAGGGTGTGTGGCAATCTGGATAATGTATACAATTTAGCTACAGTACCAGCTAAAGAGAATTTAGTCGTTGCCCCGTAAGCCTTATGTAGCAAGGTGAAAAATGGTAATACTGTTTGATAACATTGGTACTGCTTATTGGCGGCATTCAGACGCTCGATTAGCGGGGCATTCAGCTTGCTCGTTTGCGGGGTCCAGCGCCGGGTGATTTGATCCACTTCGGACTGCAGTCTGACTGCGGTTTCGGTATCCCGGTTAGCGAGTGCCCAGATCAGGTATTCGGCACGCGCTTCGAATGTCCCGAAACGAGCCACGGCCGATTCGAACAGGGAACGCGCCTCTGCATGTCTGCCCGCTCCGGCATATGCCCGTGCCAGCAAGAGCAAAACGGCTGCCGAGCGGAATGTCGGGTCCGAACGTTGAATTGCTTCCAGATGCGCAACCGCTTCCTGAAAGCGTTGACACTCCACGAAAGAGCGGGCTGCGCCGAACTTGATTTCGAGTGAGGTTGAAAAGGGTCCTTTCAGGCAGGCTTCGTAATGCTGTGCTGCCTCCTCGTACAATCCGCACTCAAACTGAGCCTCCGCCAGACGCAATTGGTTTTGCGCAGTCGGCAAATCGTCAAAAGCGGCCCGGGCTTCGCGTATACCGCGTTGGGGATCAAGCACTTTTGCCGCCGAGGTCATCATGCGCCTGGCCCCGTGTTGCAGACGCGAACTGGGCAAATAGATGGCAAAAAAATAGACGATGCTTGCCAGAACAGGAAACAGGAATAACAAAATCAGCCAATACATCTGTTGCCCGGAGCGAACAACGTGTATGGCAAAAAACAAAGCGATAATAACGTGCAGCCCGAGACCTATGGAGGTTATATCCACATTAATCCCCGCATTGCCTTGCTTCCCCGGTAGTATTCATCGGCTTAATTGTATATCGGAATGCTGCCATTGGGCTGACGTACCGCTTATAAAAGTTCCCCCTGAAAAAACCGTGCAAAAGAAACATTTGCTAAAGTTGCCAAGCATCCCTATAATGCGCGCCTTTCATCGCAACAGAATTATCAAGGAGTTACCATGGCAAACAGCGCACAAGCACGCAAGCGCGCAAGACAGGCAGACAAGCAACGTGATCACAACATGAGTCTGCGTTCCGAATTACGTACTGCTATCAAGAAGGTAGCGAAGGCAATCGAGGCCGGTGACAAAGCCGCCGCCAAGGCTGTATTCAGCGAATCGACCAGCATTGTTGATTCCATTGCCGACAAGAAGATTATTCACAAGAATAAAGCCGCACGCCACAAGAGCCGTCTGTCCGCCGCCATCAAGGCGATGGCCTAAGCTGCAACGCAATAGTTATCCGGAAAGGCCGACCGAGTGTCGGCCTTTTGTTGTTGTGCATCGCAATACATTCAAACCGGTGCCGATACTATTCGACCGTTGCTGAAATATAGCCGGCTATAAGGCACACCAAAGAACGACAGCAATCGCGCTGCTAGCGCTTCGATTTATTGCCCGCATCGTTGTCCTTGCCGGCCTCTTCATACTGTCGGCGAAGCCGGTTTAGCCCCTGATGGAATGCTTCTGCATCGCCATAATCAAAAAATTTCGGGTATCTGTCATGCGCGGCGCGAATCCGGCGTGCATGTTTGATAGGACACCAGTACTGCTCCGTCCGCGCGGCAACCTCGCGGGTGTATGCCGCTATACCATTGCCGTAAGCGCAATAAAAACAATTAAATTTCTCGACAATGTTAAGGTAGGGCAAATCTTCGCGGTCAAAAACAATATAGTCCGAGCGCAGAACCTTGGGAATTTGATAAACCGGGAAACATACTGATTGGAACAGGGTGACAAATAAATCCATCAGCAAAAACGGAATCCAGCCCAGATAGATAATCGGCGATGTCAGTGCAACAAAAAAACGGGTGCGCGAAAAGAATCGCAGCAGGCCGGTTTTATAGCGCCGCTGGTGATGCAAAAAATCATCAGCCAGCTGTGCCCGCTTTGATTCAAAAGCATCAATGGATTTGCGGTATTCGTCTTCAATCTCATTTTGCAAAACATGGATGCGTTCAAGCAATTCTTCTACGGATTCATTCATGGAATTGGCCCTGCCTACAGAATTCACTTATAGCGGATTTTATACCTCCCGCGATTGCCCGGACGAATTTAAGTTGCTATCCTTAAGGGATGGGGTTGATCAGGACTTCCGCATTCCGCAATCACATCGCCTGTGCTTTTCTCGCACATATAATTCAACATTATGTCGTATGCTATAATCTCCCGACTGTAGTTTGATTGCGGGATTCTGATTTACTCGATGAACTAACCGGGCCAACCAAGCGTCGGCCTTTTTCATTTTGAACCAGCATGGCAGTAAAATATTATAAATATTGTATGCCGGATGATTTAACAGCATCCGGCCAGTTTACGGGAGTTTCCATGTCGCACCTGATGAACACATATGCACGCTTGCCCATTGCCTTCACGCATGGTGAAGGCGCTTGGCTGTGGGACAGCAACGGAAAGCGTTATCTGGATGCGCTTGCCGGTATCGCGGTCAACACGCTGGGGCATGCCCATCCGAAATTCACTGCTGCGCTAAACGCGCAAATCGGCCGCTGCATCCATGTTTCCAACATCTATCAGGTGCGCGAGCAGGAACAACTCGGGGACAAACTGTGCGCTTTGTCCGGCATGCAGGAAGTGTTTCTGTGCAACTCCGGTTGCGAAGCCAACGAAGCGGCAATCAAGCTGGCGCGCATGTTCGGCCACAACAAAGGCATTGAAAGCCCTAACATCATTGTGATGGAAAAGGCTTTTCATGGCCGCACGTTGGCAACGCTTTCGGCAACGGGCAGCCGCAAGGTGCAGGCGGGTTTCGAACCGCTGGTTCAGGGTTTTGTGCGCGTTCCTTACGACGATCTCGATGCTATCCGTCAAGTCGCCGCCCACAACCACGACGTGGTGGCAGTACTGGTCGAACCGATACAGGGCGAAGGCGGTATACGCACGCCGGACATTCATTATCTCGAACAATTGCGGCAAATTTGTGACCAGCAAGGCTGGTTGCTGATGCTGGATGAAGTGCAATGCGGTATCGGGCGCACGGGCAAATGGTTTGCCCATCAGCACACCGGCATCCTGCCGGATGTCATGACGCTGGCCAAAGGGTTGGGTTCGGGCGTACCGATAGGTGCCTGTCTGGCAGCGGGAAAAGCGGCGGGTACATTCAAGCCCGGCAATCATGGCTCCACCTTTGGCGGCAATCCCCTGGCCAGCACGGCAGCGCTGACCACGCTGGAAATCATGGAACAGGACAAGTTGCCCGCCCATGCCACTGCACTGGGCAATTTTCTGCTGCAAGGATTCAGGGAGCGTTTTGATCAGGTCGCCGGTGTGGTTTCCATACGCGGGCAAGGCCTGATGATAGGCATCGAACTGAACAAACCCTGCGCTGAAATTGTGCAGCGTGCTCTGGCGCACGGCTTGCTGGTCAATGTCACCGCCGACAATGTTATCCGGCTGTTGCCCCCGCTGGTGTTTACGCAAGTTGAAGCGCAACAGTTGCTGGATATATTGTGCCCGCTGGTGACCGGTTTCCTTTCACAAGGCGATTAGCCGAAATCATTATGGACATCAAACATTTTTTGCAGCTTAAAGATTTGACCCGCTCCGAGTTCGAGCACATATTCGAACGCACCCGAGTCATCAAGCAACGCTTCAAAACTTACCAGCCTTATCATCCGCTGGCCGATCGCACGCTGGTGATGATATTCGAGAAAAGTTCCACACGCACCCGACTGTCTTTTGAGGCGGGTATGCAGCAGCTGGGCGGCAATGCCATTTATCTCAATACCCGCGATTCGCAACTGGGACGCGGTGAACCGGTGGAAGATGCCGCGCAGGTGATTTCCCGTATGAGCGATATTGTGATGATCCGCACTTTCGAGCAAAGTATCATCGAGCGTTTTGCCGCATTTTCACGCGTGCCGGTGATTAACGGCCTGACCAATGAATACCACCCCTGCCAGATCATTGCCGACATTTACACCTACATCGAACAGCGCGGCACGATCAAGGGCAAGACCGTGGCGTGGATCGGCGATTCCAACAACGTGTGCAATACCTGGCTGCAGGCGGCTGAAGTATTCGATTTCAATGTGCACGTCTCCACCCCGCCCGGCTACGAAGTTGAGCATGAACGCGCCGGGCTTTTCGGTGAGGACAATTACGAAGAGTTTGCCGATCCGATGGATGCCGCCCGGGGAGCCGATCTGGTCACCACCGACGTATGGACCAGCATGGGCTTCGAGCGCGAGAATGATGCGCGCCGCAAAGCCTTCGCCGACTGGATCGTGGATGCGGAAATGATGGCCGTCGCCAAGCCGGATGCACTGTTCATGCACTGCCTGCCGGCGCACCGGGGTGAAGAAGTTGATGCCCTTGTGATCGACGGCCCGCAAAGCGTCGTGTGGGATGAAGCGGAAAATCGCCTGCATGTGCAAAAGGCATTGATGGAATATTTGTTGTTGGGCAAAGTTAGCAATTAAGTCAGCAGGCGGCTTACATGAAGGAATCACTCAAACCGGGAATACGCTACGAGCACAAATTTGTTGTGCCTTCCAGCAAAACAGTGCCCGCACTCTATCCGGAATCACCGGAATTCATGGCAATGCCGGAAGTATTCGCCACCGGTTTTCTGGTTGGTTTTCTGGAGTGGGCCTGCATCATGGCGATCAAGCCGCATTTGAACTGGCCCGAAGAACAGTCTCTGGGAACGCACATCAATGTCAGTCATGAAGCGGCCACCCCGCCGGGCCTGGAAGTAACGGCAAACGTCGAACTCATTGCGGTGGAAGGCAGAAAGCTGACATTCGCCGTTTCGGCGCATGATGGTGTGGACTTGATTTCGCAGGGTACGCACGAGCGCTTTGTCATCGACAAGGCGCGTTTTGAAAACAAGGTTTGCAGCAAACGCAGCGAAAAATAGCATGACCAACGCGGTAGCCTGGATGAAGCAGCGCGTAATCCGGGAGCGCCATCAGGATACAAAAGAAAACAATCCCGGATTTCATTGCATTTCATCCGGGCTACGCGAGTTTCACGATAGATATTGTTAATGGAGAAACATAAAAGCATGAGTAATATTAAGAAAGCCGTTCTCGCCTATTCCGGCGGGCTGGACACCTCGGTAATTCTCAAGTGGTTGCAGGATACTTACCAGTGCGAAGTCGTCACTTTCACCGCCGACATCGGCCAGGGTGAGGAGCTCGAACCGGCTCGCGCCAAAGCATTGAAAATGGGCATCAAGCCGGAAAATATTTTTATCGACGATCTGCGCGAAGAATTTGTGCGCGATTTCGTATTCCCGATGTTCCGCGCCAACGCGATATATGAAGGCGAATACCTGCTGGGTACTTCCATCGCGCGTCCCCTGATCTCCAAACGCCAGATCGAAATCGCCCAACAGGTCGGCGCTGAAGCTGTATCGCACGGTGCTACCGGCAAGGGCAACGATCAGGTGCGTTTCGAGTTGGGCTACTACGCACTCAATCCGAATATCAAAGTCATCGCTCCCTGGCGCGAATGGGATTTGCTGTCGCGCGAAAAGCTGATGGCTTACGCCGAAAAAGCGGGCATTCCGATTGACATGAAACACAAGCAGGGCGGCTCGCCCTACTCGATGGACGCAAATCTGCTGCATATCAGCTTTGAAGGCCGTCATCTGGAAAACCCCGCCGCCGAGGCCGAAGAGAGCATGTGGCGGTGGACGGTGTCGCCCGAGGCAGCGCCTGATGCCGCCGAATATCTCGACATCGAATTCGAGCAAGGTGACATCGTTGCGCTAAACGGAACCCGGCTCAGCCCTGCAATGGCATTGACCAAACTAAACGCTCTGGGCGGGAAGCACGGAATCGGCCGTCTCGACCTGGTGGAGAACCGCTACGTCGGCATGAAGTCGCGCGGTTGCTACGAGACGCCCGGAGGCACCATCATGCTCAAAGCGCATCGCGCCATCGAATCCATCACGCTGGATCGCGAAGTGGCGCATCTGAAGGATGATCTGATGCCGCGCTACGCCAGCATGATCTACAACGGATACTGGTGGGCCCCGGAACGCAGGGCTTTGCAAACGCTTATCGACCAGACGCAACTGAATGTAAACGGTTGGGTGAGGGTCAAGCTATACAAAGGCAACGTCATCGTGGTCGGGCGCGACTCCAAAACAGATTCGCTGTTCGATCCCAACATCGCCACTTTCGAGGACGACAAGGGCGCCTACGACCAGAAAGATGCGGCGGGATTTATCAAACTGAACGCGCTGCGCATGCGCATTGCGGCTAAGCTGAAGAAATAGGAATTGCTATTGCAGGCTGGTGGCAAACCTACTTGCTCAATTTTTTCTCATTGGAGATGCGGTTATGTCAGACAAATTCGATAACGTTTCTGTTGGTAAAAAGGCCAACGTTTTTTTCGACGGGAAGTGCGTATCGCACTCGGTTTTCTTTCCGGACGGCACACGCAAAACGGTCGGCGTTGTCATGCCGGGCAGCCAACTTACATTTAATGTCGGCGCACCGGAACTGATGGAAATCACCGCGGGCGAATGCCGGGTGAAAATCGCAGGGGAATCCGGGTTCAAAACCTATACTGCAGGCACTTCATTCCGTGTCGCGGAAAATGGCAGCTTCGAGATTCACGCGAAGGATGAACTGAATTACGTTTGCAGTTTTGGATAAAGGCCTCCCTCTCCCGCGCTAACGCGCGCCCTCTACCACAATGTGAGAGAATAATTATCCCTCCCCCGCTTGCGGGTGAGGGGTTGGGGAGAGGGTAATTTTCCCGGTTATCCCAATAAAAGGAAGTTAGCATGCCATCATTCGACATCGTTTCTGAAGTAGAAAATACCGAGGTCAAGAACGCGGTTGAACAGACCAACAAGGAAGTCAGCACGCGCTTCGACTTCAAGGGTAGCGATGCCCGCGTGGAACAGGCCGAACTGGTACTCACCGTGCATGCGGATAATGAGTTTCAGTTGAACCAGGTTCAGGATATTCTGAATGCCAAGCTAACCAAGCGCGGTGTGGATATCAAGTGCCTGGACATCAGCGACAAGATCGACAAGGTCAGCGGCAATAAGGTGAAACGCAGTTGCACGGTCAAGGTCGGAGTGGAAATCGAGCTGGCAAAAAAGATCGTAAAGCTGTTCAAGGAAAGCAAGATGAAGGTGCAGGCCAGCATTCAGGGCGACACGGTGCGGGTTTCCGGAAAAAATCGCGACGATCTGCAGGCAGCCATTGCTTTCACCAGAAAATCCATTACCGACTTCCCGCTGCAGTACCAGAACTTTCGCGATTAATTCCGGAACTACAACCGAGAAGCGGGGGAGGCAGACCGTAGTCTGGATGAAACGAAGTGTAATCCGGGAGCGTTACGCTCCGTACTCCCCGGATTTCGCTGCGCTCCATCCGGCCTACGACATCGGCAGGGCAGTCGGCAGTCGCCCCGGCTTGAATCTCCGCCCGATACAACCACTGGCTTGACCAGCGTTTTTTATGCCTCGCTCATGTTTCCGCTGTTGGCGGCATGTCGCCCAGCAAGTTCTTTGGCTGCCCTTATTTTTTCCCGCTCATGTTCTGCTATCTCTTCCGGCGTGAGCTCATTTAATTTTGCCTTGAATGCCAATTCGGCTTGTTCGCGTTCTGCATCTTCCTTTTTTAATTCGTTAATTCTGATAACCGTGCTGATCATATTCCCGACGGGATTAATAAGCATGGCTATTATTCCCAGAATCACATAGGGAGTTACCGAATTATCCTTGGTAAAAATGCCCAACGCATGCAGAGCGAGCGTAAATAGAATCATGCACATATACCAAAAAACAAGCATGATCGATATTGATTTTTTTGGTTCAGAATCAACCCGTTCAGTCATCTCTCCTCCTGTTGTATAGGCAGCGGCTTATGCATGGCGTTGTTAGAATACTGAGCACATAGAGAGCAGTCAAGTCTGTGGGAGAAATTATAGTAGCGTGCGATTCCGTAAACTCACTGTCTCAGGTCGACAACTACGGGGGGGGTAATTCCCAGATCCGCATATAACTTGAGCACCATCGCTTTCAACTCTGATAATTCGTCCTCCAGTCTGATCACGTTGGCTTTGAGGGCAGCAACTTCCCCCACGGTCACATCGGCTGACTGTATCGAACTATTCGATTTTACGCTCCCCCGCTCTTCTATCTCCGGAACACCCGACAACAAATGCATCCAGCGGTTTTCGCGCGCGCCGGGCTGGCGGGGCAATTCCAGCACCAGTCCGCCGGCTACACGCTCGGCCAGCTCAACCAGAAAACTTTCGACCGAAGATATATCCGCGAATTTGTGCAGTCGCTCGCAATTGAGGCGTAATTCCCCGGCTGTCTGCGGGCCGCGCAGCATCAGCATGGTCAGCAATGCGGTGGACTGGGTGGGTATGTGCAGCACTCTTTCAATATTGTGCGCATAGCGCGATGCCCTTCCCCCGCTGGACTCGACCAAAAGGGACAGAGCGCGCAAACTATCCAGCGCCACCAGGACTTCCGATTCGGTCGCTTCAATAACCGGGTCGCGACTGCTCTTCTGGTTACAACCGGAAACCAGGGAATTCAACGTCAAAGGATAACTGTCCGGAACCGTGCGTTGTTTTTCGGCGAGTACGCCAAGAACACGCGTTTCGAGGAGGGAAAGAATAGGGAGAGCGGTAGACATCGTTTATCCTGAAAAATTATTTCGGCAGTATTGGGTAACTTAAATCACCTCAAGGAAGCCTCTATTATAGAGTCGGCCATCAAATAGTTTAATTGGTCGCTATGTCGTAGGCTGGTGGTGAGCTTGCAAAACTATTTAATGGCCGACTCAATAGCTCAAATATTCCTGCTCTTCTTGATCAAGTCATGTGCCTGCTGGATTTCCTTGGCCTTTTCGGTGGCCATTGCAATCATGTCTGCAGGCATGCCTTGTCCGATCAATTTATCGGGATGATATTGGCTCATCAGCTTGCGATAGGCGCGCTTTATTTCCTGGTCGCTGCTGTCTTTGGAAACGCCCAACGCCTTGTATGCATCGTCCAATGCCACCTCCGCATTGGCGGGCGCACCGGCAAAATGCGATTGATTCAACACCATGTCCAGCAACTGCCTGAATTCCGTCTGGCTATATCCGAGACGCGCGGCAATATCGGTAAGCAAGGCTTCTTCTGCCGGATGAAAAGTCCCGTCGGCAAATGCCATTACGATCAGATAAACCAGCAATACCTGTCTCAGATTGCGGGTATTGCCGCAAACGGATATGAATTTTGCGTAGGTTGCATCGAGATTAAAATCAGGGCTGGTGCCTTGTTTGAACCAGACAATGGCCTGCTGGCGATGCTGGGATGTCATGCCCAGTTTCTGCATGAACTGCTCCACATGATCTATCTCATCCTGCGAAACATGGCCATCTGCCTTGGCCAATTTACCCATGGAGATAAACACCGTTTCAAGAAACACCGCTTGGCGCAGTGCATTTTGCAGCGGATTCATCCCTCCGGTGCCATATGCCATCATGCGGTCTATGGAAGATCCGATGAACAGGCCGATAAAGGCACCGAAGAATCCGAAAAAGTAATATCCCGCTATGAAACCAATGAATTTAAACAAGATCGCTCCGGAGAAATATTTTTATGTGGGTTACCCCACCCATTTTCTTGCATTCTGAAACAGGCGCAGCCATGCGCCATTTTCTTTCCATTCGCGCGGATACCAGGAATTCTGCACGGCACGGAAAACACGTTCTGGGTGAGGCATCATGATACTAAAGCGCCCATCGGGCGTTGTCAGGCCGGTAATCCCCTGCGGCGAACCATTGGGGTTAAGCGGATAGATTTCTGTGGGCTTTCCGGTATTGTCCACATAGCGCAGCGTAACCAGCGCCTGCGCGGACTGGAGTTTTTTCGCATTGCCAAAATCGGCATAGCCCTCGCCGTGCGCCACCACAATAGGCATGCGGCTGCCTGCCATCCCGTCAAACAGGATCGAGGGAGATGGCTGTACTTCCACCATGACAAAGCGCGCCTCGAACTGTTCGGACTGGTTGCGTCCGAAATGTGCCCAGTGCGCGGCTCCCGGAATAATTTCGTGCAGGTTGCTCATCATCTGGCAACCGTTGCACACTCCCAACGCAAAAGTGTCGTTGCGCAGGAAGAACGCCTCGAATTCGTCGCGCGCCCTCGAATTGAACAGGATGGACTTGGCCCAGCCTTCGCCCGCACCCAGCACATCGCCATAAGAAAAACCACCGCAGGCTGCCACCCCTTTAAAGCCGGCGAGCTTGATGCGGCCGGAAATGATATCGCTCATATGCACATCCACGGCTGCGAATCCGGCGCGGTCAAAAGCCGCCGCCATTTCAACCTGACCGTTTACGCCCTGTTCGCGCAGGATGGCAATTTTGGGACGCGACAGATTGGAATTGATGCGCGCATGAGCAGCTTCGTTGATATCGTACGTTAATACCGCATGCAGCCCGGGATCCGCCGCATCCAGCATGCGGTCATATTCCTGCTGGGCGCAGACTGGATTGTCGCGCAGTTTCTGCATTTGATACGTGGTTCCGGACCAGAGGCGCTGCAGCGCAATTGCGTTCCCGCTATACAGTATATTTTTCTTTTGCCTGATTTCGATGAACCCGCGCGTGTTCAACGTTGCAACTTCGTGCACCGAGTCCAATCCGGCTTCATCGCACTGCACAAATATTTCCGCGAGGTCACTGCGGCGCACTTGCACCAGCGCTCCCAATTCTTCATTGAACAATGCACCAACAGCATCGCCTTTCAACTCGTCCAACGAAATATCCAGCCCGATGTGGGTAGCGAAAGCCATTTCGCATAATGCGGCAAGCATGCCGCCATCGGAGCGGTCATGGTAGGCCAGCAATTTTCCGGCACCGTTCAATCTCTGGATCAAGTCAAAAAACGCTTTCAGTTTTCCGGCATCGTCCACATCCGGGGCAATATTGCCCACTGATTTATAAACCTGAGCCAGTGCCGATCCGCCCATGCGATTTTTGCCCTGCCCGAGATCGAACAGTACAATGACCGTATTTAGATCAGGGAACAGTTGCGGGGTCAAAGTTTTGCGTGCATCAGAGCAGGGAGCGAAGGCCGTCACGATCAGAGAAAGCGGAGCGGTGACCGCTTTCCTTTCATTGCCTTCCTGCCAAGCCGTTTTCATCGACATCGAATCTTTTCCAACGGGGATGCTGATGCCGAGTTGCGGACACAGCTCCATACCCACCGCCTTGACGGTATCAAACAGGGCAGCGTCTTCTCCGTGATGCCCGGCTGCGGCCATCCAATTGGCCGAGAGTTTGATATCGCCTATTTTTTCGATGCGGGCTGCGGCAATATTGGTGATCGCCTCCCCTACCGCCATGCGCCCGGAAGCGGGTGCATTCAGCACGGCTAGCGGGGTACGCTCGCCCATGGCAAATGCTTCGCCCAGATCGGTGTTGTAACCCATCAGTGTTACGGCCACATCGGCCACCGGTACTTGCCACGGGCCGACCATCTGGTCGCGCGCGGTCATGCCGCCTACAGTACGGTCACCGATACTGATGAGAAAGGTTTTATCCGCCACCGAAGGCAGGCTCAGCACGCGTTGAATGGCCTCGCCCAAATCGATATTGCGGGTTTCGAAAGGAGGGAGTTTTGTCTTTTCACGCTTCACATTTCGCGTCATTTTCGGCGGTTTTCCAAGCAGCACTGACAGCGGCATGTCCACCGCGTTGTTATTGAATTCTGTGTCATGCACAACCAGTCTGTCGTCATCGATCGCCTGCCCCAGTACGGCAAACGGGCAGCGCTCGCGCTCGCACATGGCCTTGAATTCTTCCAACCGTTGCGGCGGGATCGCCAGTACATAGCGCTCCTGAGCCTCGTTGCTCCAGATTTGCATCGGCGACATGCCGCGCTCCTCGGATGGAACTGCACGCAGTTCAAAGTGCCCGCCTTTGCCGCCGCCATGCACCAGTTCAGGCAGGGCATTGGAAATGCCGCCCGCCCCGACATCGTGTATGGACAGAATAGGATTGTTGTCCCCCATCTGCCAGCAGCGGTCGATTACTTCCTGTGCGCGACGCTGCATCTCGGGATTGCCGCGCTGCACCGAGTCAAAGTCGAGATTCTCTGCATTTGCGCCGGTATCCATACTGGAAGCCGCTCCTCCGCCCAGACCGATCAGCATACCGGGGCCGCCCAACTGGATGAGTAAAGCGCCATTCGTCAATAAATGTTTGTGCGTGTGTTCAGCCCGGATACTGCCGAGGCCGCCCGCAATCATGATGGGTTTATGATAGCCGCGCATTTCTCCATTGACGGATTCTTCAAAGGTGCGGAAATAACCGGTCAGGTTGGGACGTCCGAATTCGTTGTTGAATGCCGCGCCGCCAATGGGGCCTTCGAGCATGATTTGCAGGGCCGAGGCAATGCGGGAGGGCTTTCCATATTTCTCTGTCTCCCACTGCTGCACAAATCCCGGAATATTGAGATTTGAAACCGAAAATCCCGTCAGTCCCGCCTTGGGTTTGGAACCGGAACCGGTCGCACCTTCGTCGCGTATCTCCCCGCCCGCGCCTGTCGCTGCCCCGGCAAAAGGGGCAATGGCAGTCGGGTGATTATGCGTCTCCACTTTCATCAGCGTATGGGTCAGTTCTGCGCTGAAAGCATACCCTCCATCCGCACGCGGATAGAAACGTTCGATAGTCGCGCCTTCTATGACGGAAGAATTATCGGAATACGCCACCACCGTACCCTGCGGATGCAGCTTGTGGGTATTGCGTATCATGCCAAACAATGAAATGGCTTGCTGCTCGTCGTCTATAACCCAGTCGGCGTTAAAAATCTTGTGGCGGCAGTGCTCGGAATTGGCTTGCGCGAACATCATCAGTTCCACGTCGGTAGGATTACGCTCCAGTTTCCGGAAGTTATCCACCAGATAGTCAATTTCATCGGCAGAAAGCGCCAGTCCCAGTTCGCGGTTGGCAATTTCCAGCGCAGATTGACCGCCCTCAAGGATGTCTACGCGGTTGAGCGGCAGCGGCGTACCCTGCTGAAATATCTTTTCCGCAGCGCCGTCAAAATTTGACAGCACCGATTCCGTCATGCGGTCATGCAGCAGCGGCAACAGCACAGACCGCTCCGCTTCGGTCAACGCTTTGCCGTTCCGTGTCTTGAAATAATACGCCACTCCGCGCTCGATGCGTTCCACCTGGGGCAGCGCGCAATGCTGCGCAATATCCGTCGCTTTGGAAGACCAGGGGGAAATCGTGCCCAGCCGGGGTATCACCAGCAGGCGAGTGAGCTTGTTTGCCCCTTTGGGTTCCCCAACGGGGTCATCCAGCCCGAGCAACCGGTCCAGCAGCATGGCTTCTTGGGAATCCAGTGCGTTGGATTTCAACGCAACAAAATACCAGTGGCGCGTGTCGACCAGCGCAACGTTGGGTGATGTTTGCTTGAGTGCTCTGCGCAGCTTTTCAAGACGGAAGGATGAGTGAGCAATTTTACCGGCGGAGACTCGGAACATGGGTATACGGTACGATAAATGACAAAGGGAGATTATACTATGCACACCTAAACCCGGTGACATCTTGGAACATGAGCAAGCGCAACACTACACTCACGCAGAAACAGGTCTCCGCCTTCCTCAAGCCTCGTCCGCGCCAAAGTCACAAGGGGCTGTTCGGTACGGCAGTCGTGATTGGCGGCGCGTCCGGAATGGCGGGGGCAGCGTTGCTGGCCGGGCGTGCAGCACTCAAACTGGGGGCTGGTTGCGTGCATGTCGGCTTGCTGGACGACACTGCTCCTGCAGTGGACATCGTCCAGCCTGAACTGATGCTGCATCAGGCACTGAACGCTTTTCGGCTCCCCCGGGTGGACGTATTCGCCATCGGCTGCGGCATGGGCACCTCCGTAGCCGCGCAGAAACTCCTGCACGAAGCACTAAGAAAAGAGGTGACGCTGGTGCTTGATGCGGACGCACTCAACCTGCTCGCCCTTCATACCGATTTGCAGGATGATCTCCGCACCCGCACTGCCGCTAGCGTTATAACGCCCCATCCCGGCGAAGCGGGGCGCCTGCTCGGCGTACCCGCCAGCCAAGTACAGACCGCCCGCGTCGATGCCGCGCAACAGCTTGCGAAAAAATTGCATTGCTCGGTTGTACTCAAGGGGGCCGACAGCGTGTGCGTTACCCGCGACGGCACAACTTATCTCAACAAGACCGGAAATCCCGGCATGAGCGCCCCCGGCATGGGGGATGTATTGACCGGCATGATAGCCGCTTTTATTGCACAGGGACTGGGGCCTGATCAAGCGCTATTGCTGGCAGTGCATCTGCACGGCGCGGCTGGCGATGCACTGGCAGAAAAAGGGGTTGGCGTCGGGATGACGGCAACGGAAATAACAGAATGGGCAAGATGGTTGATCAACCAATGGCAATCTCAATAGACATACGCGAAGAAGCCGGTGTGCGCACGCTGCACTTTGGATCGGACTGGATACAAGGTGCAATGCGCATCGCCCGACCGTGGAATCTGGAACTCGATTACACCAAGGAAATGATGGCCAGCCTGCTGTTGCGGGATGAGTCGCGCTTCCCGCGCAAAGTGTTGCTGATCGGGCTAGGTGCGGCCTCTCTGACCAAATATCTGTATCGCAATCACCCGCTGGCAAAACTCACCGTGGTTGAAATTGAACCCGCAGTAGTTGCCGCCGCCCGGCAATTTTTCAAGTTGCCGGAAGACCCGTTGCGGCTGAATATTGTGATCGGCGATGGTGTCGAGTACGTGATGGCCAGTGACAAGAAATGGGACCTGATTCTGGTGGATGGTTTCGATGCCGATGCGCGTGCCGGGGCACTGGATACACTGCCCTTTTATCAGGCTGCTCAAGCCCGGCTGAGCAATAACGGCATCATGGCGGTCAATCTGCTCGGGCGCAGCAAGGGTTTCAAGGCCAGTGTTGAACGCATCCAGACTGCATTCGAGGGACGCGCCCTCGCTTTCCCTTCCTGCGACAGCGGCAACACAATCGCCTTTGCCGCGGGGGGATATCCGGTCAATGTCGCTCTGGATGATCTTAAGGAACAGGCGCTTGCATTGAAGGAATTGACGGGCCTAAACTTGCTGCCTACTTTGACGCGACTCGAACAGGCACAAAGTTGCGCGGGCGGGATACTGGAATTATAGGGGCGCACTATTGCTCCCGGATGATATGAATAATTTTCTGCTTGTCCTGCTACTGCTGCTGTGCAGTTCCTGCGCGACATTCCATCGGGAAACTTCCGGAAAGACTTCCCCCCCTGAAACGCTGTCAACCGAAGCATTGAACGATCTGGCCATCTACGCGTTAAGTATGGCCGAAACGCCCTACGTGTACGGTGGAGCCACGCCGCAGACCGGGTTTGATTGCAGCGGATTTGTATATCATGTATTTCAGAAATCAGCGGGATTGCAACTGCCCCGCACCAGCGTGGAAATGAGTCGAATGGGCATGCCGCTCAACAATACCCAATTACAAGCCGGTGATCTGGTGTTCTTCAATACCCAACAGCAGCCTTTTTCCCACGTCGGTATTTATGTCGGGGAAGGCCGCTTCGTGCATGCACCCAAAACCGGCAAAGCCATCTCTATTGCGGAATTGAAGGATGATTATTGGCGCAGCCGTTACGACGGGGCACGCCGCATGACATCTGAAAACCCCTCATCGCGTTAATTGAAAGCTGACTGCTGAATTCAGGCGACGATATTGATTATTTTGCCCACTGTTTGCCCACTGGTATTTACAGTCGGACTGCTTGTGTGCACTGTTGTTGAGGCTGCAACAGCGGTCACCGGCTGCGGCACTTGCTGTACAGTCCGGGATTGCTGGATGATTTGATCAAACCCTGTCTGCCGGGCCTGACTCACTTGAAGTTGTTGTACACTTTGCGCCTGCTGCTGTGCTGTGACCGATTGCGAGGTATCTTTGTCCAACTGCGCCTGATCCTGCCTAAGCACAGACTGATCGCGTTGCACTTGCGCCTGATCCCCCTGTACTTGTTGCTGGGCAAGGACAGTCGAAATATATGAACTGTTGTTTACTGACAGCATGTTCATTGCATTAACGCCTGACGAATAGGGCTATGTTTTTATTATAACTTATTGATGAATAATGTCAATATTCTTGACATGTAAAATAGGCCAGACTATGCAAAGCAGCCCGAATTGCAGTGAACAACCCCTAATTGGCCTTGCCTCACTCATGCGCAAGGTTCTATCCGGAGCCAATCTTGCCCAATTGGTCAACATGACAGCATTCAACCCGTATGACGCGAATATGCTGATGAGCATGTCCATCGTATTCCAGATAACCGGCAACCGTGACATTGGTCTGGAAATGCAAGGAAAGGCCTTGCAACTACGCCAACACTTTCAACTGCCGCCCGAGAAACAGCCGGCTGGTATCAGGTTGCTCGCCATCCTGAAACCGGGTGACATGATGGATAACACGCCGGTGGATTTTTTGCTCGAAGACTCCGATATCGCACTCGACCTGCTCTATGTGGCGTGTGATTTGCCCTGCCCAGAATCTTTGCCGGAGCATGATGTAATTCTGGTCGCCATCGGCCAGTCCGACCAGAATCAGCCGCTGCTTGAGCAAGTCGGCAAACTCATCAAGACCACAACGCGCCCCGTGCTCAACAAGCCGGAGCGGATTGCCTGTTTGTCGCGTGAATCTGTCAGCATCCTGCTTGACTCCACGCCCGGTGTCGATATCCCCCTTACCGTACGTATTGATAGAGCAACCCTGCTGCAAATTTGTCACACAGATTATCCCTTGAGCAGCGTGCTGGGCGACGGGCACTTTCCGATTATTATTCGTCCACTGGGATCACACGGTGGCAAAGGGCTGGACAGGATCGATGAGCCAAGTGCCATCGCACCTTATCTGGAATCAACGCCAGGAAATGAATTCAATATTTCCCGCTTTGTTGATTACCGCAGTGCGGACGGGCTATACCGGAAGTGTCGTATTGCCCTGATCGACGGACGTCCCTACCCCGGTCACCTGGCCATATCCGAAAACTGGATCATTCATTACAAAGATGCGGGAATGGCTGAAAGTGCCGCAAAACGCGCCGAGGAAGAGCGCTTCATGTTGAACTTTGACGAGGACTTTGCCCGCAGACATCACGATGCCTTCCGTGCTATCGGCACACGACTCGGAATGGATTATCTCGTTATAGATTGCGGAGAAACCCCGCGCGGCGATCTCCTGATTTTCGAGGCGGACAATCTGGGACTTATACATGCAGCCGATCCGGTGGATATTTTTCCCTACAAACCTCCCCGCATGCGAATAGTTTTTAGTGCCTTCCAGGAAATGCTCAAATCTGCAATCACCCAATAGTTGGGACGTACGACCCAGATTCACACGAAATAATACGCTGCGAATTTTAATCGGGGAACATTCAAAGCATTTCCCCGCCCATTTTCCATCTCAGCAGCACCAAGCCAAGCAGCGCCATGACCGCACTGCATGAATACAAAACGCCGGCCCCGTAGTGCAGCCAGATCGGGCCGCTGGCCAGCCCGCCCAACATGCCGCCCGCACCGTAAGTTAAGCTCCCGAACAACGCCTGTCCTTTGGACTGATGCCTTCCCCGAAAAAAATGGTGGATCATTGCCACCGCTGCGGCATGGAATGAACCGAAGGTAGCCGCATGCAATATTTGTGCAACCAGCAGCAATGCCAACGAATCCACCCCCCATGCAATCAGCAGGAAGCGCAACACGGCGCAGGCAAAACTTATCTGCAGGATATGCGGCAAGGTAAGCCGTTGCGTCAGGCTCGGCATCAGTATAAATACGCCAATTTCGCAAATTACGCCCAGAGCCCACAACAAGCCCACCGCGCTTTTGGCATAACCGTGATCGACCAGATAAATCGAGAAAAAGGTGTAGTAAGGGCCGTGCGCAACCGACATCAAAAAACACGCGAGAAACAAGGCCGCCACCTGCGGCTGCAGCACTATACTCAGTATCGGTTGCTTGTCTGTGTGATGAGACAGTACCGTGGTCGGTGGAATCTGGTGAGAAAAAACCAGAATACCCGCCATGATAAACAGACCCGCCCACAACAGCCAATGTATGGCTATGTAATCAAAAGCATAGCCCAAACCAAGCACAGCCACAATGAAGCCGACCGAGCCCCATAAGCGTATGCGCCCGTAATGCGCCGTATTCTTGCCGAGGTAGCTCAGCGTGGTTGCTTCCACCAGTGGCATCGAAGCGCTCCAGAAAAAGCTCATCGTCGCCAGCACCAGTAACATGCCGTAGAACCGTGTTGTGAAAAACACCCCCAAATAACAAATCGCCCCGCCCAATGCCGCCAGTTGCACCACCACCAGACGCTTGCCTGTTCTATCGGCCAGCCACCCCCAAAGACTGGGCGAAATCATCCTCATTACCGGCTGTACCGACAAAAGAATAGATATCTCAACCGCATCGAATTGGATGGATTTCAGGTACAGGCTCCAGTAGGGCGCAAACATGCCTACGAAAGCGAAGTAAAAGAAGTAAAAACCGGCAATACGCCAGTGGTAGTTTTTATGGGTAGTCACGGCAAATCAATACGTCAGGCGGGTCGATGGATTGTCGCCCGCAAGGTTGCATTATCTCATGCGGGCAAAATAATTTTGCCTTGAACACTTGAATTCCCGGAAATCGCCTCCATTTTCGCCTCCACACATTAACTTAGAACACCCGAATGTCTTTCTGGAGAAAAAAGCAGATGGAACAAAACGAAGCCGCGCCACAACAAGAACAAGCTGTTCAAGCCGAAGGAACATCCAACCCTGACGTGATGCCGAATTTGGAAGAGTCGCTCAGACAAGCAGAATTAAAGGCACAGGAACATTATGATGCCTGGATGTACGCCAAGGCCGAGGGAGAAAACATCCGCAGGCGCGCGCAAGACGATATCAGTAAAGCACAAAAATATGCCGTCGAGCGTTTTTCCAATGAGGTTCTGGCCGTCATGGACAGTTTGCAGGCCGGATTGGCCGTGCAGACCGAGAACGTGGAAAGCTTCAAGAGCGGAATGGAATTGACGCTGAAGCAACTGACCAGCGTATTCGACAAATTCAACATCAGGGAAATCAATCCGGTCGGCGAAAAATTCGATGCGCACAAACATCAGGCCATCGGTATGCTGGACAGCGAACAGGAACCCAATACGGTAGTCAGCGTGATGCAAAAAGGGTACTCGCTGCACGACCGCGTGCTGCGCCCGGCACTGGTAATGGTGGCAAAAGCAAAAGAATAAGCTCTTGAAATAGTTATACGCCGCCCGCATTTAGTCGTCAGCGGTTTTAAAAATTCAACTGAAAGGAAATGAAATGGGAAAGATTATCGGCATTGACCTTGGTACCACGAATTCGTGTGTTGCCATCATGGAGAACGGCAAACCGAAGGTGATCGAGAACGCCGAAGGTACGCGTACCACCCCTTCTATTATTGCCTATATGGAAGACGGCGAGGTACTGGTCGGCGCCCCGGCCAAACGTCAGGCTGTCACCAATCCAAAGAACACATTGTACGGCGTAAAACGCCTGATCGGTCGCCGCTTCGAAGAACCGATGGTGCAAAAAGATATCGCCATGGTTCCCTACTCCATCGTCAAGGCTAAAAATGGCGACGCATGGATCAAGGTACGCGACAAGGAAATCTCTTCACCCGAAATTTCCGCACAAGTGCTGGCGAAGATGAAAAAGACCGCCGAAGACTACTTGGGCGAGTCCGTCACCGAAGCGGTCATCACCGTGCCGGCCTATTTCAACGACTCGCAGCGTCAGGCCACCAAGGATGCGGGACGTATCGCGGGTCTGGACGTCAAGCGCATCATTAACGAACCCACTGCAGCCGCGCTGGCTTTCGGCCTGGACAAACAGGAAGGCGACCGCAAGATTGCCGTATATGATCTGGGCGGCGGGACATTCGATATTTCCATTATCGACATTGCCGAGATTGACGGCGAGCACCAGTTTGAAGTCATGTCCACCAACGGCGACACGTTCCTCGGCGGCGAAGACTTTGACATGCGCGTGATCGAGCATCTGGTGGAAGAATTCAAGAAGGAATCCGGCATTGACCTGAAGAAAGACATGCTTGCGCTGCAACGCCTGAAGGACGCGGCTGAAAAAGCCAAGATTGAATTATCTTCCGCACAGCAGACCGAAGTGAATCTTCCTTACATCACGGCGGATGCAACCGGACCGAAACACCTCGCGGTAAAAATCACCCGCGCAAAACTGGAAAGTCTGGTGGAAGATCTGGTCGCTCGCACCATCGAACCCTGCAAGATCGCCATGAAGGACGCTGGCGTCTCCATATCCGACATTGCCGATGTAATTCTGGTCGGCGGTCAAACCCGCATGCCACTGGTACAGGAAAAAGTAAAAGCATTCTTTGGCAGGGATCCCCGCAAGGACGTCAATCCGGATGAAGCTGTTGCAGTGGGTGCGGCAATTCAGGGCGGCGTACTGCAGGGCGAAGTTAAAGATGTGCTGCTGCTGGACGTGACTCCGTTGTCCCTGGGTATCGAAACCATGGGTGGCGTGATGACCAAATTGATCAAGAAAAATACCACGATCCCGACCAAGGCGTCGCAGGTTTTTTCCACCGCGGACGACAACCAGAATGCGGTCACTATTCATGTGCTGCAAGGCGAGCGTGAGATTGTTTCCGGCAACAAGAGTCTGGGCCAGTTCAACCTGTCCGACATTCCGCCCGCACCGCGCGGAATGCCGCAGATCGAAGTCACTTTCGACATCGACGCCAACGGTATTCTGCATGTATCGGCAAAGGACAAAGCGACCGGCAAGGAAAACAAGATCAAGATTCAGGCCAGTTCCGGCCTGAGCGAATCTGAAATTCAACGCATGGTGCAGGACGCGGAAGCGCATGCCGATGAAGACCACAAAGCCATCGAATTGGTGACCTCGCGCAACCAGCTGGACGCGCTTATCCACTCCACGCAAAAGTCCCTGAAAGAATATGGAGACCATCTGTCGGCAGAAGAAAAATCCGCCATCGAGGCCGCCATGAAAGAAGCCGAAGCAGTCGTGAAGAGCGATGACAAAGCCGCCATTGATGCCAAGGCGGAAGCGTTGGCAAGCGCGGCCCAGAAGCTGGGCGAAAAGATGTACGCTGCCGAACAAGCCAAGGCGCAAGCAGGCGGCGAACCCGGCGCAGCTCATGCCAGCGGTGAACATTCCGAAGCCAAGAAGGATGAAGGCGATGTAGTGGATGCGGAATTTACCGAAGTTAAAGACAAGAAATAAGGGACAAGCCTGCGTAGGACTGATGCATAAAATCAGGCAATCCACTATCCGACAAGCCGGATGTGGGGTTGACACAGCGTAGCGTTATCCGCCAAACAAATCCGGCGGAAGGCGCTACGCTTTTCCGCTCTACGAATTACGCTAATGATTAACAACTATGGCCAAAAAAGACTATTACGAAGTGCTGGGTGTCAACCGCGACGCTGCGGACGATGAAATAAAAAAAGCTTATCGCAAACTGGCGATGAAGCATCATCCAGACCGCAATCCGGATAATCCGAAGGCAGAGGAACACTTCAAGGAAGCCAAAGAGGCCTATGAAACCTTGAGCGACGGCCAGAAACGTGCAGCTTATGACCAGTATGGGCATGCCGCATTTGAATCGGGCGGCATGGGCGGCGGCAATCCGTTTGGCGCGGGCGGCGCGGGAGCACAAGGTTTCGATTTTTCCGACATTTTCGGCGATATCTTTGGCGGTGGTCGCGGAGGCGGCGGACGCAGCAATGTGCATCGCGGGGCGGATCTGCGCTACAACCTGGAGATTACGCTGGAGCAAGCGGCACGCGGTACCGAAACACAAATCCGTGTTCCCACCATGGCCGAATGCGATACCTGCAAAGGCAGCGGCGCAAAGCCCGGAACCAGCGCGAGTACCTGTACAACTTGCGGCGGACACGGTCAAGTCCGCATGCAGCAGGGATTTTTCTCAATTCAGCAGGCTTGCCCGCGCTGCCACGGCAGCGGCAAGGTGATCTCCTCTCCTTGCGGCTCATGCCAGGGTGCGGGGCGTATCAAGCAGCACAAGACACTTTCGGTAAAAATCCCTGCAGGCGTGGACAACGATGATCGCATTCGTCTTTCAGGGGAGGGTGAACTCGGCGCAAACGGCGGCCCGACGGGCGACCTCTATGTAGTTATTCACATTGCAGCACACGGTGTTTTTCAGCGCGACCATAACGATCTGCATTGCGAAATGCCGGTCAGTTTTGCCACAGCCGCTTTGGGCGGCGAAATTGAAATTCCCACGCTGGATGGTTCAGCCCGGATAAAAATCCCCGCTGAAACGCAAAGCGGCAAAATATTCCGTCTGCGCGGCAAAGGAATTAAGGGAGTACGCAGTGCAACCTACGGGGATCTGCACTGCCACGTCATGGTAGAAACACCTTCCAACCTGACTGAAAGGCAGAAAGAACTACTGCGCGAGTTCGAAGCGATTAATGAAAAGGACAGCGCTCGCCATAGCCCGAGGGCAAAATCATGGATGGACAAGGTGAAGGAATTTTTCGGATAAACCCGAGTCTTCTGCCGGAGGGGGCCCGGGTCACTCTATTTCATAATCCTTGAATTGCGGCTTGAGTATCGCCCGTTTGGACAAAACATTTGTCAGGGTGTGTTTGCCATCCCCCTTGAAACGCAGGAAACGTATGCCGATACGAAACCGGCTCTGTTCGGAGTCGAGTACGGTATAAACCATGCGGCATTGAATTTCGACTATGGTTTCTTTCAATCCCGCATGCAGCGGTGGGATTCCAAGCAGCATCACCACTTCCGACATCACGAAAATATTCTGATCCACGAGAATGCTGGCCCCCCACGCGGACAGATCATGTGTCCTTCCGTGATAGATATCGTTCTTTTCACCGTTCTTATGAACAAGAGCAATCCGCCAATGTATCGGGTATCTGTAGCGCTTTCTGTGATCGGCAGTTCCGGAAAGTCGCTGGGGCTGATAAATTTTTTCCTTCTCTCCCGGCTCGTTTTGACTCACTAGCCCACCCCGAATTCATGGATTCCCGCTGCTTGCAAAATCTCAACCATCTGCATTTATTTTTACCATCAACTCGTTCAAAACTGCATCCGCCTTGTCATTCGCCACTTGGCATGTGCCGGCATTTTCATGCCCGCCTCCCGCGTATTGCAACATCAGTTCGCCAATATTGGTTTTGGAGCTGCGGTTGACTATGGATTTACCGGTTGCAAACACGGTGTTCTGTTGCTTGACTCCCCACAGCACGTGAATGGAAATATTGCAGTTCGGAAACAGGGCATAAATCATGAAGCGATTGCCCGCATAGATGGTCTCCTCACGGCGCAAATCCAGTACCACCAAATTTCCATACACTTTTGCGCAACGCAAAATCTGATTTTTGAACTGCTCTTCATGTTTGAAATACAAGTCCGAGCGTTCTTTCACGTCCGGCAATTGCATGATCTGGCCGATATCATGGTTCTTGCAATAATCAATCAGGTCCATCATCAGATTATAGTTCGAGATGCGGAATTCACGGAACCTGCCCAGACCGGTGCGCGAATCCATCAGATAGTTGAGCAGCACCCAATCTTTCGGATGAATAATTTCATCGCTGGAAAACTGGGCCGCATCGGCTTTATCCACGGCTACCATCATGTCATTCCACTCCGCCGGAAACGCATTTTTGCCGCCGTAATAGTCGTAAACCACCCTTGCGGCAGAAGGCGCTTTCGGGTCTATGATATGGTTGGTACGCTCGCCGGTATTGCGGATTGTCTCGGACAGATGGTGATCGAACGCAAGATGTGCGCCGGCCACATAGGGCAAATTAGTGGTAATGTCATTCGGTCCGATTTCGATTTTTCCATCCTGCATGTCTTTGGGATGGACAAACAAAATATCGCCCAGTATGTCGAGATACTTCAACAAAACCGCACATACGAGGCCATCGAAATCGCTACGCGTTACCAAACGAAATTTCTTGCTTTCCATCGCTCTCTCCATACATTTATGTTAAAAAAATTAGCTATCGCCCATTCTACTGCAACACAGCCAAGTTAGAACTATCGTTCCGTTAATATTCAATTCTGGCCGGACTGCCGGCTCTCCAACTGCTCCCAACGTTTCATCAGTTGTAATAATTCATCTTCGATGGCGGAGGTTCTCTCCTGTAACTGTTTGGCATGGGCGGGATTATCACGGTAAAGATTGGCAGCGCTCAAGGCAGCGGATAGTTCTTCCTGTTCACTTTCCAGGACCGCAATCTGCTGCGGAATTTCTTCCAGTTCACGCTGATCCTTGAAACTCAACTTGCCGGGAGTTTTGGGTTTCGCTGCAGCCACCGGAGGAGCTTGTTTGAAAGTCGTTTCGCGCTGCGGTGTTTGCTGCGCGGCTGCAAATTTTTTCACCCGTACCCAATCCTCATAGCCTCCGACGTATTCCATCAGCTTGCCCTCCCCTTCAAAAGCGATCACTTGCGTCACCACGTTGTCGAGAAAAGCCCGGTCATGGCTGACCAGAAACAGTGTGCCGTCGTATTGCGCCAGCAACTCTTCCAGCAGTTCCAGTGTTTCGATATCGAGGTCATTGGTCGGCTCGTCCAACACCAGAACATTGGCGGGGCGGGTAAACAATCGAGCCAGCAAAAGGCGGTTGCGCTCACCTCCCGACAAGCTCTTTACCGGGGAACGCGCACGTTCCGGCGGAAACAGAAAATCCCCCAGATAACTGATTACATGCTTCCTTACTCCTCCAATATCGATAAAATCCGACCCCTGACTGATGGTGTCGGCAAGTGTGGCCTCTTCGTTCAATTGGGCGCGCAACTGGTCAAAATACGCCACACTGATTTTGGTACCCAGCTTGACTTCACCACTGTCCGCCTGCATTTCTCCCAGAATGATTTTAAGCAAAGTGCTTTTACCCGCACCGTTCGGCCCGAGCAAACCGATCTTGTCACCGCGCTGAATACGGCAGGAGAATTTATCGATCACCCGTCTCGTGCCGAACTGTTTGCTAACACCGTCCAGCTCGGCCACCAACTTGCCGGAGCGATCCCCCGCCTCCAGATTCATCTCTACCTTGCCCACCCGGTTGCGCCGTGCCGCACGTTCGAGCCGCAATTGTTCGAGGCGACGCACGCGTCCCTCGTTGCGCACACGCCGTGCCTTGACGCCTTGTCGTATCCAAACCTCTTCCTGCGCCAGCACCTTGTCGAACTTGGCGTTATGGACCGCCTCGTCCGCCAGCATCAGCTCTTTGGTACGCAGGTAAGCAGCAAAATTACCGGGAAAACTGGCCAAGTTACCGCGATCCAGTTCGACAATACGTGTGCTCACGTTATCGAGAAAGCGCCGGTCATGGGTTACAAACAGAACACTGCCACGAAAATTATTGAGCAGACCTTCCAGCCATTCGATGGAAGTAAAATCGAGATGGTTGGTTGGTTCATCCAATATCAGCACATCCGGCTCAGCCACCAGAGCCTGTGCCAGTGCCACGCGCTTGCGCACCCCGCCGGACAGATCTCCCACACGGCTATCCGCATTCAGCTCCAGACGCTGGATGGCTGTTTCGATGCGCGCCTGTACTGCCCATCCGTTCTGCGCTTCGAGCGCGGTCTGCAAAGGCTGCATCGCCTCCAGCAAAGTTTCATAATCTGCGTCCGGCTCGGCGAGTTGGTGCGACAAATGATGGTACTCGGTAATAATCCGGTGCAGATCGCCCAAACCGCGTGCAACTTCGTCAAATACACTGGCATCGGGATCCAGCACGGGTTCCTGACTCACATAACAAATTCGCACACCGGGCGCGCGCCATACGATGCCGTCGTCAAGAGCAGCTTGTGCGGCCAGCACTTTCAACATGCTGGATTTGCCGCCCCCGTTGCGTCCGATCAGTCCGACACGCTCGCCTTCGTCAAGCAGAAAATCCACATGATCAAGAAGGGCTACATGGCCGTATGCAAGCGCGGCCTTATCAAGCGTTAAATATGGCATCGGGTTATTCTTTAAATAGTGGAGACAGAAATTTCCGGCGGGAACAACCTTTATCCCGCCAAACGGGGCGGGATTATACCTTGCCTTGGATGCGCTTCAGGTCTGTAATGATTTCCTTTGAATGCAGGGAAGTCTCAACCTTGTCGTAAACCTTGCTAATCCGGCCTTGCGGGTCGATCAGAAAGGTATAACGGCGTGCCAGCCTGGCCACAATGAAATTCATCAGCACACCATACCGCTCCGCCGTATCCGCGTTCGTGTCTGCCAGCAACGGAAACGGCAAATGATATTTCTGCGCGAATTCGGCGTGGCTGTTGCTGTCATCCACACTGATGCCAGCCACCTGCACACCAAGTTCGGTCAATTGATGCAAGTCGTCGCGAAAAGCGCATGCCTCCCGAGTGCAGCCGGGCGTATCATCTTTGGGATAAAAATACAGCACCAGCCACTTGCCCCCGAAGTCTTTCAGCGTATGGTTCTGGCCATGTTGATCCGGCAAATTAAAATCCGGAGCTGCGGTACCGACTTTCGGGACTTCACCCGCCTGCATCATCCTGCTGACCAGCAATATCAACGCCCCCAGCAATCCGGCAATGATCAGCCACTTCAAAATGCTCTCCCTTTACCCTTAAATCACGAAAGTCACGAAAATACACGGAAATTTTCAATATGTTTAAGACAGGTTGGACTCCCCCAAAGGGATATGGTTTCATCCGAATAATACTCGGAATAATTTCGTGACTTTCGTGTATTTCGTGGATAACAAGAGGTTTTTGGATATATCTGTGAATTCCAATCCACGTATGCATCTTGCGTGGCGATCACAGTGGATAACTTGCAAGCTCACCGGGCATGAACACGGTCGTATAGCGCCTCTCCTCCGAATCCGTTAAACTCCCGCCCCTCGTCCCTGTAGTTAAATGGATATAACCGGCCCCTCCTAAGGGTCAATTGTGGGTTCGATTCCCGCCGGGGACACCACTGAAATTTCCCTAGCGAATTAAGCTACTAAATTTTGGCGGGTTAAATAACGCCGAACATTTACCACCCGACGCGGTTTATTGCCAACTTGGCTACACCTGACAGGCTAATCCTCTGATTTGGAGTCACCCTGCTTTAGGTCGTCAAATCTGGAAATGCCGGATGGATTGTTCCAGTGAGCTGGAGAGCGTTTCAAGATTTTCGACCGCGCCAAAAACCTGACTGGCGGCTTCGCTGTTCCTGTCGGACATGTTGGCTACTTTTTCCACGTTGGTCGCAATTTCACGGCTGGCCATGCTTTGCTCCTTGATTGACGAAGTAATGTCCTCTACCCCCGAAAGTGCACGGGATACCCCTTGATTAATTTCAACTATGGCGCTACCGGCTTTCTCGGCCATAGCGGAGCTGGCCTTGACCATTTCGACTGTAGCCAGCATTTCTGCTATCGCATTGCCGGTGTTTGCCCGCACCGTGTCTATCATCCCTGCGATTTCCTCGGTAGAACGTCCGGTTTTTTCCGCAAGTTTGCGCACTTCATCGGCCACCACAGCAAATCCCCGCCCCTGCTCTCCCGCGCGTGCCGCCTCTATCGCTGCATTTAAAGCAAGCAGATTAGTCTGGTCGGCGATTTCCTTGATCACCTTGACTACGTTATTAATCTGGTCGGACTGATCACCCAGTTGCTGTATGGTTTGCGCCGTATTCATCACGGTCTGATTGGTCTTTTCCATATCATTAATGACATTTTGTACAATCTTTCCCCCCTCGCTGGCCAGTAATGCCGAGTTTTCCGAGATGCGCTTCACCTCCCCGGCATTATCGGCAATATGGTCGATACTCAAGGTCATTTCCTCAACAGCCGCCGCCATGCTGCTCGCGGCGTCGGATTGCATATGCGAGCCTTCCTTAACTTTCGTCATCGCGCCGGACAAATGTTTTGCCCGGTCATCAATGTGCCCCGATACCGAGGCTATCTGGTCAATAATTGACCCCAGCAATACTTTGGTCGATTGCACAGAGCAAAGCACTTCACCCATTTCGTCTCGACCGGAAATATCAACTTGTCCGGACATGTGTCCGTTGATTACCTCGCTCAGGTGGCTTTTAATTGCTTCAACCGGTTTAACAACAAAACGGCGAATGATCAGTCTGGTGAAAAAATACAAGGCCAGCTGAAAAACAAACTGGGAAATGATCAGCTTGACTATAAAGTTATTCAGCTTGTCAAAACCGGGACTGAGGTCGATCCGAATATCGGATACCCCATTTACGCTGCCATCTTCAACCTGATGGCAAGTTAAACAGTCCGTACCGTGAAAATTGTGGTTTGCAATATAGGGCGTCACAGCTCGAAATACCGGCTTGCCCTCCCGATTCTCAATCGCGTAGTATGGCTTTTTGTCGGCAATGACATTGCGTTGAACGTCATCCTGAATTTGCTCTTCGGGCAACCCCGGCCCGTAAGTTTTCGCGACCTGTTCAGTGCGCATCAGTCTCAGCCCGACAATATTGCCCGAATCGGAAAGTTTCTTGATTAGCAGTTGCCGTGTATTGGTATCGCTTATTTGCCCCGTTATCATTAGCATGTTTGCGCTATCAATCACTTCGTTGGCTACACCTTCGGCCCGTTGTTGAGCATTCTCAAACAGGCTGACTTTGTTTTCGTTGATGATGGTAAGACTGCTCGCCCCCAGCATCAGCAACAGGGCCGGCTGAATGAGGAGTTGTAACTTGGTTTGGAGTGACAAATTTCTGAAACGCTCGGATAACGAATGGCCGGATGGAACTGACCCGCCGGACTTATACTGTTTTTCTGTAGCAACAATTTCTTCGCGTGCCGGTTTTTTCCTTAACGACAGGTATCCGATCACCGCGCCGTGATCCGTAATCGGTGAAACGGTGGCACGCACCCAATAATAGTCCCCGCTCTTGGCACGATTTTTAACCATGCCACGCCACGGATGACCACTTTTAACCGTGTCCCACAAGCTCTTGAACGCCCATTCCGGCATATCAGGATGACGGACAATGTTGTGACTCGCCCCGATCAATTCCTCGCGCGAAAAACCTGATATTTCCGCAAATGAATCATTTGTATACGTTATTATCCCTTTAGTATCCGTCTTCGTAATAAAGACTTTATTTTCCGGATAATCAATCTCACGCTGTGTTACGGGTAAATTTGTTTTCATAATCCTGTCACTCAAAGTTGCCGCTTTAATTCTTGTTACTGCAGAATAAAGTAATTCGTGAATCGGGCAAGCCCTGATTAGAAGGAAAAAAATTATGCAACTACATTAATTGACCAATCGACCAGAAAATTTATTGGGCTATTCCAAAGCCCCCCGCAAGCCGTAAACCTCGGACAATATTTCCACAAATCGCTGAGCCTGCGGGGTTAAGAATCTCCCCTTGCGCAGCACCAAACCATACCCGCGCTGGGGGAAGTATTGGTTCAACGCAATTCTTACCAGTTTCTCCTGTCCGGTCAGGCAAATGTCAGTCACAATGGAGATTCCCAACCCCAACTCCACGTATTTTTTGATAATTTCCCAGCCACCCGCTTCCAGGGTAACCGTAAAAGTAAGCTTATGCTGTTGAAATACGTACTTGACGATACTCCAGGTTGATAAGTGTCTGGGAGGCAATATCAATCCGTATTGGCTGACATCTTCCAGCGTGACGTTAGCCAACAATGAAAGGGGGTGGCCGAGCGGGGTAATTAAAGCGGGGTCGTACATCACTACGGGTTGATAGGAAATATCTTCCGGAACATCCAGCATGGAACCAACGGCGAAGTCGATCTCGTCGGCCCTCAACATCTTGAGTCCATCTCTTCCTGTAACATTATGTATTCTTAGTTTAATACCTGGATAAGCCGCAACAAAACGGCGCACTGCTTCAGGCAGGATATACAGAATGGTGGATTCGCCTGCTCCAATGTTAAGTTCACCTGATTCCAGCAAACCGCGATGTGAGGCAAAATTTTGCTCAAGACTATCTATTCCATCAACCAACGGACCGGCCAGAGTGTAAAATGACTCTCCATTGGGTGTAAGTGTCAGGTTAGGCCCGCGCCGCTCAAAAAGTGTCACCCCAAGCTCTCTCTCCAGAGCCTGAATTTGCAGTGTGACCGATGGCTGACTTAAAAATAGCCGCTCTGCCGCTTTGGTGATATTTCCGCTGCGTACCACCTGGCAAAAAGCCCGCATCTGCTTTAGCCGATTGTTTTTATAGTACTGTTGTTTTTCATTGGACATCTTTAAAAATTCTGCCCTTTATTGAGTATTTGAAATATCAATATTAAAGATTAAAACAATTGATTAGTCAAATAATGTATATTTGACTTAATCTTCTGCTACAGGGCAACCTGTTTCAAGAAAAATAAAGCACATTCAATTTCAGCCCGGAAAGTATTTACCCGATGAATGTTGAGCAAGTCCGTTTAATCAGGACTAGGGAAAGGTATGGAGTTGATTATTTATTAAGTAACGCCAGGCAAATTATTATCCGGTTAATGAAGCCTGATGTATATTTGCACAATTTGATTGGATAAAATGTCATCAGTGTGTAATCGCCCTGAACGACAATCTGGAATTAACGCTGACTGCTAGGAGTTTTTATGTCTAAGCCGAAAATGGTTACCCTCGACGGAAACGAAGCCACCGCCTATATCGCCCACATGACCAACGAGGTGATCGCGATTTATCCGATCACCCCATCCTCAAATATGGGGGAATATTCCGATGAATGGTCGGCCAAGGGTGTCAAGAATTTGTGGGGAACCGTTCCGGAAGTGATTGAAATGCAGAGCGAGGCCGGTGCCGCAGGCACCGTGCACGGCGCGTTGCAGACCGGCTCGCTGACCACCACCTTCACAGCCTCGCAGGGCTTGCTGCTGATGATCCCGAACATGTACAAGATCGCGGGTGAGTTGACGTCATTTGTCATGCACGTGGCGGCGCGCTCGCTGGCAGCTCAGGGTTTGTCAATTTTCGGTGACCACAGCGACGCGATGTCGGCGCGCTCGACCGGCTTTGCTTTCCTGTGCTCCAACTCGGTACAGGAAGCGATGGACATGGCGCTGATCGCCCAGGCCGCGACGCTGGAAGCGCGCGTGCCTATCCTGCATTTCTTCGATGGTTTCCGCACTTCCCACGAGGTCGCCAAGGTCGAGCAGGTGTCGCGCGCAGTGGTACGCGAAATGATCGACGACAAACTGGTATTCGCTCACCGCCAGCGCGCTTTGACGCCCGACCACCCGATAATGCGCGGCACTGCGCAAAACCCGGACATGTACTTCCAGGCACGCGAAACCGTCAATCCGTTTTACGATGCCATGCCCGGTATCGTGCAGAAGACGATGGATAAATTCGCAAAACTCACGGGCCGCCAATATAAGCTGTATGAATATGTCGGCGCAGCCGATGCCGATCGGGTAATGATCCTGATGGGCTCGGGCGCAAATGCGGCGGAAGAAACCGTAGCGCACCTGACTGCCCACGGCGAGAAAGTCGGCATCGTAAAAGTGCGCCTGTATCGCCCCTTTGCGGCAGAGGAATTGCTCAAGGTTATTCCCGCCACGGCCACCCGCATTGCCGTGCTCGATCGCTGCAAAGAACCCGGCGCGGACGGCGAGCCTCTGTACAAGGATGTAATCACGGCCATCGCGGAAGCCTTATCTGCCGGATCCAGCAAATACAAGACCATGCCGCGCGTGGTGGGAGGACGCTATGGCCTGTCTTCCAAGGAGTTCACACCGGGCATGATCAAGGGCGTGTTCGACGAGCTGAAAAAAGATCAGCCGAAAAACCACTTCACCATCGGCATCAATGACGATCTCACCCACACCAGCCTGGAGTGGGATGAAAATTTCCGCAACGATGCCGGCGAAGGCGTAACCCGCTGCATGTTCTACGGCCTGGGTTCGGACGGCACGGTGGGCGCCAACAAGAACACCATCAAGATCATGGGCGAGGAGACCGAACTCTACGCCCAGGGTTATTTCGTTTACGACTCGAAAAAAGCCGGCGCGGGCACCATCTCCCACCTGCGTTTTTCGCCCAAGCCCATCCAATCCCCTTACTTGATCGGCAACAACGATGCGAGTTTCATCGGTTGCCATCAGCCGGTATTTCTTGAGCGTTACGAGATGCTGGAATCCGCCGCCGAGGGCGCCGTGTTCCTGCTCAATACGCCGGTCGCGGCAGACAAGGTGTGGGATATGCTGACGCACAAGGTGCAGCAGCAAATCATCACCAAGAAAATCCAGTTCTATGTGATCGATGCCGTTACCATTGCCAGAAACACCGGTATGGGTAGCCGCATCAACACCATCATGCAAACCTGTTTCTTTGCCATTTCCGGCGTGCTGCCGCGCGATCTGGCGATCGAAAAAATCAAGTCTGCCGCCGAAAAATCCTATAGCAAGAAGGGCAAGGCAGTGGTGGAAGCCAACTGGAAGGCGATCGACGAGACCCTCGCCAACCTGCACCAGGTTATCGTGCCCGGGACTCCGACCAGCACTCGCAACATGCCCTCGCATGTGCCGACATACGCCCCCATATTCGTGCAAAACGTCACTGCCGAGATCATGGCAGGGCGCGGCAACAGCCTGCCGGTGAGCGCATTCCCCAACGATGGCACCTGGCCTACAGGCACCTCAATGTGGGACAAGAGCAATCTGGCACAGGAAATCCCTGTTTGGGATGCAGAGCTTTGTATTTATTGCGGCAAGTGCCCCTTTGTGTGCCCGCATGCAGCCATACGCGCCAAAGTTTTTGATGCCAATCTGGCAAAAGATGCCCCCTCAACTTTCAAGCATATCCAGGTCAAGGGCAAGGAATTCGAACAAGGTATGCACATCAGCTACCAGGTGGCCCCCGAGGATTGCACCGGTTGCACACTGTGCGCCGATATCTGCCCGGCCGTATCCAAGACTGATGGTCACAAGGCGCTGGAAATGCGTCCGCTGCCGCCGTTGCGCGAGGAAGAACGCGAGAATTTCGAGTTCTTCCTCAAGCTGCCGGAATTCGACCGCACCCAGTTGCGCACTTCGACCATCAAGGGCGCGATGGTAATGCAGCCCTTGTTCGAGTTCTCTTCCGCCTGCGTCGGTTGCGGCGAAACAGCCTACATCCGTCTCGCCACCCAGTTGTTCGGCGACCGCATGGTGGTGGCCAATGCGACCGGCTGTTCTTCGATCTATGGCGGCAACATGCCCACCACGCCCTACAGCAAGAACAACGAAGGACGCGGCCCGGCCTGGTCCAACTCGCTGTTTGAGGACAATGCCGAATTCGGTCTGGGTTTCCGCGTCAGCATCGATAAACATGCCGAACAGGCGCGTGAAATACTGGGGCGCTTACAAGATCAGATCGGCGCAGAGTTGGTCGGAGCCCTCATCAACGCCGACCAGTCCACTGAAGCCGGAATCTACGCCCAACGCGAACGTATCGAGGCTTTGCGCAAGGTGCTGAGCGGCCTTGATTCCGCCGATGCACGCAATATGGAAAGTTTGGCTGACTATCTGGCGAAGAAGAGCGTGTGGATTATCGGCGGCGACGGTTGGGCCTACGACATCGGCTTCGGCGGAGTGGATCACGTGTTGGCCTCGGGCCGCAACGTCAACATGCTGGTGCTCGATACCGAAGTTTATTCCAACACCGGCGGACAGATGTCCAAGGCCACACCGCTCGGAGCCATGGCCAAATTCGCAGCCGGTGGCAAGCGTACCGGCAAAAAGGATTTGGGACAGATCGCCATGAGTTACGGTCATGTGTATGTCGCGCATGTCGCCTACGGCGCGAAAGACATACACACGCTGAAGACCTTCCTCGAAGCCGAGTCTTTCGACGGCCCTTCGCTGATCATCGCCTACAGCCCATGCATCGAGCATGGCTACGACTTGAGCGAACAACACCAGCAACAGGAATTGGCAGTCAGCACCGGTCACTGGCCACTGTATCGCTTTGACCCGCGCAACGAGGAGCAAGGCAAAAATCCGCTTACCCTGGATTCGGCGAAACCCACAGTGTCTTACCGCGAACTTGTCCAGACCGAGGCACGTTTCCGTGGGCTGTTGAAGGAAATGGGGGCCGATAGCGGGGAAATACTGGCCTCCTACGATGAGGAGCTACAGAAGCGCTATGCACATCTTGCGCGGATGGCGGCGGGAACAGATAATGACTTCAAGAAAACTGTGTAGGTGGGTTATAACCAGCGACTTGGTTGGCGTCTTTTGCGAGCCTAGTCGAATGCCTGGATAGTTTATCAGGCGCGCCTTTTGCGCCGCAACCCAACATCAAAATGCAATTCTTATTCAGGGGGTATTATGACTGTTAGCAAGCAATACATTTACGAATTCGAACAGGGTGACGGTAAGAACAAGATGTTGCTGGGCGGGAAAGGGGCGAATCTGTGCGAAATGACGCAGATCGGCTTGAATGTCCCCCCCGGTTTCACCATTACCACTGACGCATGCACGGCCTATCTGGAAAAGAACAAGCTACCGGATGGCTTAATGGGCTCTGTAAAGAGTCACATGCAAGCTCTTGAAAAAAAGACAGGTAAAGGATTCGGAAGCAATGAAAATCCGTTGCTGGTTTCAGTTCGCTCCGGCTCCTCCATGTCCATGCCGGGCATGATGGATACCATCCTTAATCTGGGCCTGAACGAATCTTCATTGCAAGGACTGATCAAACAAACCGGCAACACGCGATTTGCCTACGACACCTACCGGCGCTTTATTCAACTGTTCGGCAAAATCGCACTCAACATTAGCGACGAACATTTTGACGAACGCATGGCTGCGATCAAACGCAAGTATGGTGCCCCGCAGGATTTGGATCTGGATGTTGATCACCTCAAGGAATTGGCCGGTGAATTTCTATCCATTGTGGAACGCCATTGCGGCAAACCCTTTCCGCAGGATCCGTATGAGCAACTGGAAATAGCGGTAGGCGCTGTATTTGGCTCATGGATGGGCAAACGTGCTGTAGATTACCGCAAGCAATTTAAAATCACCAAGGATCAGGCAAGCGGAACAGCAGTGAACATCTGCACCATGGTTTTTGGCAACATGGGCAATGATTCGGGTACGGGTGTGGGTTTTACGCGCAACCCCGGCACCGGCGAAAATGTAATTTACGGCGAATATCTGGTCAACGCCCAGGGCGAGGATGTCGTGGCTGGTATCCGCACCCCCAAAGCCATTGCCGAGATGGAACAGGAAATGCCAGATATTTATGGCCAGTTGATTACTTTGCATAACCGCCTGGAATCTCACTATCACGAAGTTCAAGATTTTGAATTTACAATAGAAAAAGGTATTTTATATTGCCTGCAAACGCGCAATGGCAAAATGAATGCGCGCGGCATGGTGCGCTCATCAGTTGAAATGTTTCATGAAGGACTGATTTCCAAAGAGCGTGCCCTGCTGCGGATTGAGCCCGCTGTTCTGGAGCAGTTGCTGGTTCCGCAACTGGCGCCCAATTTTAACGGCAAGTCACTGGCTCAGGGGCTGCCTGCCTCGCCCGGTGCCGCCTCCGGAAAAATCGTCTTTGATGCCGACACGGCCGAAACGCGCGGTCGCGCCGGTGAAAAAATTATTCTGGTGCGCGAAGAAACCAAGCCCGAAGATATACACGGTTTCTTTCAGGCCCAGGGCATCCTGACCAGTCGCGGCGGCAAAACCTCCCATGCAGCCGTGGTTGCGCGTGGGATGGGCAAGCCCTGCGTATCGGGGTGCGAGCAAATTGTTATCAACGATATGCTGCGCAGTGCCCAGATTGGACAAACCACTCTGCAGGAAGGCGACATTATCACCATAGACGGCGGCACCGGACATGTATATGCGGGTGAAGTGCCCACCGTGGAAGCCGAATTTTCGGAAGAATTGGTTACCCTGCTGTCCTGGGCGGACGAAATTTCCCGTCTCAAAGTGATGGCCAATGCCGACAGCCCGACCGATGCGCTACGTGCACGTGAATTCGGTGCAATGGGAATCGGCCTTTGCCGTACTGAACGCATGTTCAACAGTACTGACCGCTTGCCCATCGTGCAAGAGATGATACTGGCCGAAACGCAGGAAGAGCGCCAAGCAGCGCTGGATCGACTGCTTCCGATTCAGCGCGCCGACTTCAAGGGAATTTTCAAAGCAATGAAAGGGTTGCCTGTTACCGTGCGGCTGCTTGACCCGCCGATGCACGAGTTCCTGCCCACGGCTGCGCAGCTCGAACTGGAAATTGCGCACCTGCACCAGTTGCGCGACACCATCAAAGGGCTGGAAGAATTACCCGACACACTCAAATTACTTAATCCCAAACTCTATCTGCAATATGCCGACGGACTGACCAAGCTGATGGGGGGGCTAAGCGACTTTAAGGTTTCTCACCTGGAAGAAGATGTAATCAGCCGGAAAGAAGTGATTCTAAAGAAAGTCAGAGCCTTGGCCGAGGTCAACCCCATGTTGGGACACCGCGGCGTACGGCTGGGCATCACTTACCCTGAAATTTATTCTATGCAAATTCAGGCGATCTTGGAGGCCGCAGCTCTTTGTGCCCGTGAAGGAGTCGAGATTTACCCAGAAATCATGGTCCCTCAAGTTGCTACTGTTGAGGAACTCAAGCGCATCCATAGTTATGTGCAGCGCATCCACAAGGTCGTTTCATTGACCCACGGTATCAACGTGCGTTTCAAATTCGGCTCTATGCTGGAAGTGGTACGTGCTTGCATGCGCGCAGGACGCATGGCGGAAACAGCCGAGTTTTTCTCGTTCGGCACCAATGACTTGACTCAGGCAACCTTCTCATTCAGCCGCGAAGATGCAGAAAACAAATTCCTGCCAGCTTACAACGAGACCGGAATTCTGCAGGACAATCCTTTCGAAGTTCTGGACATAAGGGGAGTTGGCCAATTGATGAAGATGGCGGTAGCCAAAGGGCGCGCAACCAATTCCGAATTGAAAGTCGGTATCTGCGGAGAACATGGAGGGCATCCCGGCTCTATCCGCTTCTGCCATCACATCGGTCTCAACTACGTTTCTTGCTCGGGACCCCGCGTGCCTATAGCACGGCTTGCGGCAGCTCAAGCAAAGTTGCTTGAAGATCAATATGATGAAGATAATTGAGACATATAGCCAGCTTTATACTTTGGAACATTGTTACGCATGAGGGACGGATTCAGTCGTGAGGTAAAAGATTCGCGACTAAATCCGCACCTGCAGCGTGTATGTTTTTGTCGTCAAGTGAGTTAAATGTGCCCCGTTCAAGTTGTGTAGCGCTGAAGAAATTCAACCAATAAGCCATAACAATAATATGGTTATGAGTTGTACAGTGCTTCCCTAACTTTGTACTCTGCAATATAATTTGAACGGCAATTTTGATTGAACGCTTTACGCATTGTATTGTCAGCCACAAGTGGCATGACAAAATCGTCGCTTTTGCGACAAAGCTTTCACTGTGTGTTTTATTCAACCCATTGAACAGTATTGTTTTAGCTGGTGGCATCGCTTTTGCATACACTTAGCTGAAACCCTGTATGCCGGGGATTATTTGTGAGGTCGCACCCTATGCAATCTGTCTTGACTCGCCGCCGCTTTATCACTTTTGTTGCAGCTGCAGCAGGTCTTCCTCTACTGTTGAAGGCAGGCGGTGCTCAGGCCAGGCCGGTTAGATGGGACGGAACGGCGCTGGGTGCTCCGGCTTCTATTCAGCTTTTCCATACAAACGAGGCGCAGGCACGCGCTGCCGTTGCAGCCGGACTGGATGAATTAAAACGCCTCGAAGCGATCTTCAGTGTTTATCGTGCGGACAGTTCAATTTCACAGCTCAACCGGGATGGAGTACTTGAAAATGCTCCCGGCGATTTCGTCGCCATGTTGACACGTGCTTTATCACTGGCCCAAATTAGCGACGGTGTCTACGACCCCACAGTGCAGCCCTTGTGGCAAACCTACTTCCGTCACTTCACCGCTTCCAATCCCGACCCTGCCGGTCCGCCCGCAAAGGAAATTAGTGCAGCATTGACACGGGTGGATTGGCGTGCTGTTGACGTGGATACCTCTCGCAACCGCATTTCGTTTTCCCGTCCCGGCATGGGACTGACGCTAAATAGCGGTGCCCAAGGCTATATTACCGACCGCGTGACCGATGTTCTCCGCGCCCACGGCTTTGACAGAATGCTGGTTGATATGGGAGAACCCCGAGCGCTGTCGGCCAAGCCTGATGGTTCAGCCTGGCGTATCGCCATTGCCAATCCTGCTGATCCCGGTAATGCGGTTACCACTCTGGAAGTTGTCGACAAATGCGTCTCCACTTCGGGCGGTTACGGTACACTGTTTGATCAGGCGGGAGCCTTCACTCATATTATGAATACGCGCACTGGCACCACCGCCCCCGCACTCGTGGGCGTATCCGTGGTAGCCGACACCGGGATAGTTGCCGACGGACTTTCCACTGCCATGCTGATGGCACCGGTCGAACGCAGACTGTCTATCCTCAAAGCTGCCGGAGGCAACAAGGCCATTTTCGTCACACCGGATGGCGTGGTTTCCACCGTGGAAGCCTGAGATGATCAATCAAGCTGACAGCCCGGCCGATTTCAGCGCTCCCTCCATGAACGAGGGCATCGCCCATGTGGTTGCTGTAAACGGGTCTGTGGCATGGCTGGAGCCGGAACAAACCGGCAGCTGCGGCAGTTGTGCTGCATCGGGTTCATGTGGTGCAAAAGGCATCGGCACCATCGCCAGCAGGCTGGAATTCCGTCGTTTCAAAATTGACAATGACTCCAATCTGTTTGTAGGAGAACGAGTCGTGGTGGGCATTCCGGATAACGCGCTGATCAAAGCGGCTATTACCGCCTACGCCATTCCGCTTGCCACACTTTTGCTCTCGGGAGCCTTGGCACAATGGCGCTTTGGCAGCGACCTCGTCACCATGATGGCCATGGTCGCCGGCCTGGTGCTTGGGCTCGCATTCGCGCGCGCGGGCGCAGGGCGGCTTTTAATGAAGGGGGATCTCGCCCCCCGTTTTCTCCGTCGCGCCAAACCGGGCGAGACTTGTAATCAATCATAAGCTGGCAAGGGATAGAAAATGAAAGAATATGTTCTTCTTATGGTAAGTGCGGCGTTGGTCAACAACGTCATTCTTGCGCGATTCCTCGGCCTGTGTTCTTTCATGGGCGTAACCACACGCATCGACACTGCTGTCGGCATGGGGATGGCAACCACTTTCGTGATTACCGTGTCATCTATGGCAGACTGGGCGGTTGAAGCGTTCCTGCTGCAACCTTACGGCTTGGGTTACCTGCGCACGGTGACCTTCATTCTGGTAATCGCGGCTGCCGTGCAATTTACCGAGATGACCGTGAAAAAAATATCACCGCCGCTGTTTCAGATGCTGGGTATTTATTTGCCGCTCATCACCACCAATTGCGCGGTATTGGGAGTAGCCCTGCTGCTGGTTGAGGGAAGAATGAACTTTATTGCCAGTACCTTGTTCGCCTTTGCTTCCGCCATCGGTTACAGTTTGGTCATGGTGATGTTTGCCGGCCTGCGTGAACGTCTGGCTCTGGTAGAAGTTCCTCGCTTGTTCGCCGGCCCCCCGATCGGTTTCATCGTCGCCAGCTTGCTGGCGTTGGCGTTCATGGGTTTTTCCGGCATGAGTACAAGTTAAGTTTTCCCAAAGGAGAAAAGTATGTTAATGGCTATCGGCAGTCTTACGGCAATGGGGGTTACTCTGGGTACCATACTTGGTGCTGCGGCAAAATTCCTCGCCGTGGAGGAAAATCCGCTTGAAGAAGAATTGAAAGCCATGCTACCCGGTTCACAATGCGGCCAGTGCGGCTTTGTCGGTTGCGGTCAGGCTGCAGCAGCGTTGGCCAAAGGCGAAGCACCGATCACGCTATGTCCCCCCGGCGGAAAAGCCGTTATTGAGGCGTTGGCCAAAAAACTTGGCGTTACTGCCGATCTCTCCGAACATGAAGAAAAAGGCCCGGAATATGCCTTCATCATGGAAGAGCTGTGCATCGGTTGTACACGATGCATCAGGGAGTGTTCGGTCGATGCCATTCTGGGCGCCAATAAACTCATGCATACCGTGATCGCCGAGCCCTGCCACGGTTGCGCAAAATGCGTGGCGGTCTGCCCCACGGAAGCCATCGTGATGCGCCCGATTCCCGTGACCATAGGCACTTGGCATTGGCCCAAGCCCGAAGACGGACAGCACATACATTAAGTCAGGAGCAGTTTTAAGATGAAGCTTTTCCAAATTCAAGGCGGCATACACCCTGACTACCGCAAGGGGCAAACAAGCGAAAAATCCATAATTTCCATGCCGTTGCCATCGGCTCTTTACATTCCACTTCAACAGCATATCGGTGCTCCTGCTGAAGATTTGGTATCCGCCGGTGATCTGGTCAAAAAAGGCCAGATGATTGCGCGCAGTCAAGGTGCCGTTTCCGCCCCCCAGCATGCGCCCACATCAGGACGCATCACGGCCATCACTGAAATTCCCGCCCCTCACCCATCAGGGCTGGCGCAGTTAACTATTATTCTTGAGCCAGATGGCAAGGACGAATGGGCAGAACTCCCTGCCCCCATTGCCGATCCTTTTGCGGCTGACACACATGCCATCCATGATCGTGTTGCCATATCCGGCATCGTGGGCATGGGGGGAGCCGCCTTCCCATCGGCAGTAAAATTGAATCTTGGGACCCAGAAGAAACTGGATATCTTGCTCCTCAACGGTGCCGAGTGCGAACCTTACCTGACCTGCGATGATCGACTGATGCGCGAATATGCCTCAGAAGTCATAGACGGCGCCCGCATCATGGCGCATGCTTTGGGGGCACCGAGAGTGATCGTGGCCATCGAGCAGAATAAGCCGCAGGCAATCGAAATCATGACCAAGGCTGCAGCCTCTGTCTCCGGGGTTGAAGTCGTCGGCGTACCGGTACAGTACCCGATGGGTTCCGAACGACATTTGGTGCAGGCGATTACCGGTCGTGAAACCCCGGCACGCAAACTCACCGCCGATCTGGGAGTGGTAGTACATAATGTAGCCACAGCCCGTGCCGTTCATCATGCTGTCCGTTTCGGTCGTCCCCTGCTCGCCCGCGTGGTTACGGTAAGCGGGGGAGCGATTCGTAACCCGCAAAATGTGGAAGTATTCATAGGAACCAAGGTCAGCGATCTGGTCGAGTTCTGCGGCGGCTTCGCCGTGCGGCCCGAGCGTCTGGTTAACGGCGGGCCGATGATGGGACAGCCTTTACCCAGCCTCGATGTGCCGGTGGTCAAAGGCATGTCGGGCATTCTGGCACTCACCGCCGAAGAAATCAACGATCGCCCGACCAGCCCGTGCATACGCTGCGGCACTTGCGTCACCATTTGTCCGTGCGGTTTGTCACCGGTGGAAATGTCCGCTTTCATCCGCAAAGACAATCTGGAAAGTGCCGCCAAACTGGGTGTAATGGATTGCATCTCATGCGGTAGTTGCTCCTGGGTATGCCCTTCGCACATCCCCTTGGTGCACTATTTCAACTATGCCAAAGGCGAGTTGAACGATCAGGACCGCGAGCGCCGCAAGAATGACCGCGTCAAAACACTGGTCGAGTCCCGTATCATTCGTATTGAGAAGGTTGCCGAAGCCAAGAAGGCCGCGTTAGCTGCCAAGAAAACAGTTGCCCCCGCGACTCCCGCAGCCGCTCCTGCACCGGTCGCCGCCCCGGCAGCATCCGAACCCGCCCCCATCGCTGAAGAAAAGACCAACGCATGAATATAGTTACCACAAGCGGGCCGTTTACACATAAGGCCAATAGCGTCCAGAACACCATGGCAACCGTGCTGTTGGCACTGCTACCGGCCACGGCCTTTAACCTTTATCTGTTCGGCTGGCCGGCTATTCTGCTGTTTACCGTCACCATAGCCTCCTGCGTTGCCATCGAAGCGGCCTGTCTGGCGCTTGCCAACCAGCCGGTCAAAATAACATTGAGCGACAACTCGGCCATTCTCACCGGCTGGCTGATGGCATCCAGCCTTCCCCCGTGGGCTCCCTGGTGGATTGGATTGCTGGGTGCAGTATTCGCTATCGCTCTGGCCAAACATGCTTTCGGAGGCTTGGGACAAAACGTATTCAACCCTGCTATGGTAGGTCGGACTGTCCTGCTGGTATCTTTCCCGGTGGTAATGACAGCCTGGGTGATGCCGCACCCCTTGTTTTCCGCCAATGCACCCGGACTGTCCGATGCCATTGCCATCACTTTCGGCGGACATATGCCGGACACGATGAGTGCAGCTTCGGCTCTGGGCTATGTCAAAACCGAATTATCTCGCGGCATACCGGTTACCCAATCAATGGCACAAGTGTCCCAAGTGCCCGACTTGATGGACATGGCGCTGGGTTATCGGGCAGGCAGCATGGGTGAAACCTCGGCAGTGCTCATTCTGCTCGGAGGACTGTTCCTGTTATACAAACGCATTATCTCCTGGCACATTCCGGTGGGAGTAATGGGAACTTTGTTCCTGATGGGGACACTGTTCCACGCGGTTGATCCGGCCCGTTTTACAACCGGTACATTCCATTTGATGTCAGGCGCCACCTTCCTGGGGGCATTTTTCATTGCCACGGACTATGTGACTTCGCCGGTATCAAAAACAGGGCAATTGGTTTTTGCCGTTGGCGTCGGTTTGCTTGCCTGGCTCATTCGTACATTTGCCGGCTATCCGGAAGGAATGGCTTTCGCGGTGTTGTTAATGAATGCGGTTACCCCCATCATTGAACAATACACCCGTCCGCGCATATTTGGACGCAGCCGCAAGGGCGAACCCTTGCCGCTGCCGAAGGAGAAACCATGAAACAGCAGCGTACAATGGTTCATGGCGTCATCCTGGGCATATTTTGTCTGGGTTTCGGACTTTTGCTTGCGGTCACCAACAGTGTCACCGCGAATGATATTGCCGCCCGCGCGTTGGAAGACAAGTTGAATTCGTTGGGGCAGGTCGTTCCCGACAACATCCATGACAACAAACTGGTCGACAATGTGATCACCATGAAAAATGACCGGGACAAGGAAATCACGGTGTATCGCGCCACCAAGGACGGCAAAATTACCGGACTGGCCTACGAAATTTATGGGTCGGGCTATGCGGGAGAAATCAAACTCATGCTGGGCATCGATGCCCAGGGCAAGGTACTCGGCGTGCGTGTTCTTGCGCACAAGGAAACCCCGGGGCTGGGTGACAAGATCGAAGTCAAGAAAACCGACTGGATATTGCGTTTTACCGACTTGAGCCTCGGCAATCCGCCGCTTGAAAAATGGAAAGTTAAAAAGGACGGTGGTCAGTTTGACCAGTTTGCCGGAGCAACCATCACACCACGCGGAGTAGTGCGGGCAATCAAGGAAGGTCTGGAGTTTTTCGACGCTCACAAGGCTCAAATGTTGGAGGGACACTAAAATGACAACAGAATATAAAACCATCGTCAAGGATGGCCTGTGGGAAAACAACGGCGTCCTCGCCATGCTGCTGGGACTGTGCCCGACCATGGCCATGACCACCAGCGCAACCAACGGACTGGGAATGGGGCTGGCAACCGCCGTAGTGATGGCCGCATCGGGTCTGCTGGTATCCATATTCCGCAGCAAAATCACCCAGGAAGTGCGTATCCCGGTTTATATTCTGATCGTTGCATCCATGGTCACGCTGGTCGATCTGTGCATGAATGCATGGATGCACGAGCTCTACAAAGTTCTCGGGCTGTTCATTCCGCTGATCGTATCCAACTGCCTGCCGCTTGCCCGCCTCGAAGCCTTTGCTTCCAAGGAACCCCCGGCACAATCCCTGATGGACGGCATTTTCATGGGGATAGGCTTTACGCTCGCGCTCACCGCCATCGGCGCGGTGCGCGAAATCACCGGATCGGGCACCCTGTTCTCCGATGCCTCGCTGTTGCTTGGGCCGGCCTTTAAATTTATGGAAATGCGCATTTTGCCCGCCGACTCCGGTATTCTGATGATGATCCTGCCGCCCGGCGGCTTCCTTGTTGCCGGACTCATGGTAGTGGGTAAACGCATGCTGGACGTACGTGCCGGCAAAGCCATCCAGATGGGCGGCGCCCATAGTGCAGCGTAAGGAACAGACATGAAAGTTGGAATCGCATACGCCCTCCCCAAGCGCCAAGTCTGGTTCGATGTACAGGTACCCGATGGAGCGACCATACAGGATGCCATCAATAAATCAGGCATCCTCAAACAGTTCCCGGAGATAGATCTGGAAAAGCAGAAAGTCGGCATCTACGCCAAGCTTAGCAAGCTCGACACCGTACTTGCAGACGGTGACCGCGTAGAAATCTATCGGCCAATAACCTGCGACCCCAAGACCGTGCCGCGCAAAGCCAAGGCCGCAGGAGAGACCGAAGCTGACGCTTAAGCTACCCGCCCGAGCCTCCAAACGGAGGCTTGAGACCTGTCTATTTCTACCGCACCTGCGACGTGACACCCTAAAAACAGCGCGCACTCATCAATTTCAACTTGTGGTTGCGGAACGAATTTCCCGGAACAAAGTTCGGCAACACTTTGCTTGACCATAAATTTATGCGTGCCCCCCTGCCCGTAACCGGGTGAATCAAATCGATTTTTGTGGATATGCAGGTGGATATGCAGACAGCGTGTCTAAGACAGTATGTGTGCTGTGACAATCAGGAATAATTACAATACCTGATTCGGTGGCGTCCCCAACGAGATTCGAACTCGTGTTATCGCCGTGAAAGGGCGGTGTCCTAGGCCTCTAGACGATGGGGACTAAAGGGCTTGTATTACTGTCGGTAACTATTATGGCAAACTCCGTCGGTACAAGCCATTCTTTAATCTGGCTTCCCGCATGTCGGGTTGTCGCAATGCTTACTTGTCGTGATCTATTGTTAAATTGCTTCGAATGCAATAGAGCGGCGCGCATTATATTCATTGCGCTCCCGCCTGTCTATACTTTACTTTAAAAACTGCTACTTTAAGAACGGGATACTGTGTTCCGCATGGTGTACAAATCCTGGTCATATATAGGCTAAACGCGCCCGAAGCGTCGAATTCCGACGAGCTTAAGGCATCCGTCAGCGCCCTATTTCTGTTATGCAATCAGTCTGATTGCCGCAAGGAAAAATATTCATGCAACCGCCATTTCAGTATGGCATCGCTACGGCCAAATCGGTGACAACCGGTGAATATCCATAAGTTCGTACAGCCAATATGAATTAACCACTTGTACGATATGGATTTGCCTGATAGATTGCAGCCATACTTATGAGCTGACAGGCATAAGGAGGCATTGCAGCTACACAGTTGTCAGTGCAGTCGGGATGTTAATGGGGCTGAAATCAATTTTTGCCGCAGTGCAACAATCGGAAATACGACATTGCGCAAATTGCAAATGCAACGGGAAGGCAAACGTATGGCCGCGAATGTTGATGCATTGAAATTGAGCGAAAGCAGCTTCCGACTTATGATCGAGGCCGGCAACGACATCATCTGCATCATTTCCGATACTGGTTTGATTCGATTTGCCTCATCTTCCGTCGAACCGTTATTGAATTTCACTCCTGATGAGATGATGGACAAAAATTTCAGCGACTTGATACATTCTGACGATCAAGCGAAGATCGCCATGCTCTTGTCCAGCACATTATCCTCTTCCGAAAGTGGCAAACTAACAAAATTCGAGCTCCGCATAAATCACAAAGACAGCAGTTATCGTTACGTTGAATTTACCAGTCGCAACTTGCTTATGAATACTTTCATTGGCGGAATCTTGCTCATCGGGCGAGACATCACCGAACGCAGAGTGCTCGAGATGGAATGTGCACATTCCAAGGGGGAACTGGAAGCCGAGCGCTATAAATTTCGCGAAATTATTGATCACGCCCCGATGGGAGTATGGCTTCTGGGCGTTGATGGAAAAATAAAATTCATCAACAAAGCTTTTTGCAATGCGGTTGGTATCACCGAACAGCAGTTCCAGTCAGCCAAGCACTATTCCGATGTGCTTCCGCCAAATATCTCGGCCAGTTGTATGAAATCCGACCGGGAATGCTTGCAACAGGATAGCCCTCATATTTCGAGGGAGTGGCTACCCATGGTTGGCGGCAAGGAAGATTTGATCGAAATCACCAAAATAAAATTGCATGATCAAGGGGGAGAAGTTATTGGATTAGTTGGATGGACAGCGGATGCTACCGAACGAAAGCGAACCGAGGAAAGGCTCCGCCTGACTGCAAAAGTTTTTGAAAATGCCATGGAAGGCATCGTAGTGACCGATCCGCTCGGCAACATCATCGAAGTCAATGAAGCGTTTAGCAAAATTACCGGTTATTCAGCCAAAGATATCATCGGCAAGAATCCTCGCATCCTGCAATCCGGCCACCAAAGCCCCGCATTTTACAAGTCCATGTGGGAATCGATCATAAACATCGGCCACTGGACTGGCGAAGTCTGGAACCGCAGAAAGGATGGAGAATCCTACGCCGGATGGATGACGATTTCAGCCATCACCGACGAAATGGGACAGGTTACCCATTTTATTGGCATTTCTTCCGATATCACTTCCCTCAAACAACATGAAAAACATTTGGAACAAGTTGCACACTACGACACGCTGACGGGAATTCCAAACCGCTTGCTGTTGAATGACCGCATGAGACAGGCTGTCGCCCGTGCAGCGCGGGAGCAGAACATGATGGCAGTCTGTTATCTTGATCTGGATGGGTTCAAGCCAATAAACGACACCATGGGCCATAAAGTCGGGGATGACGTTTTGATCGAGATAGCACACAGAATTCAGAATACACTGCGTGGCGAAGATACCGTCGCGCGCCTTGGGGGAGACGAGTTCGTCATCCTATTGCCGGGACAGCATTGCGGGGAAGAGTCCAGCATTCAGCTGGAACGGCTGCTCGTGGCAATTTCAGAGCCTTTCCATATCATGGATAGAATTTTTAAGCTGAGTGCCAGCATCGGCGTCAGCTTTTACCCTTTGCATGCGAATGATCCGGATTCATTATTGCGTTATGCA
>Ga0265327_10000714_pt1 | contig 52495 bp, 42 predicted proteins | sample 41621metaG_FD_202089 | JGI IMG/M metagenome (GOLD analysis project Ga0265327, IMG submission 202089) | Rhizosphere microbial communities from Carex aquatilis grown in University of Washington, Seatle, WA, United States - 4-16-21 metaG | ecosystem: Host-associated > Plants > Roots > Rhizosphere... | reverse complement strand
GCCTTCAGGCCTTTTTCGTAGGTACTGCACAGAACGTTTCATGTTAAATGGATCATTTAAATTGCACACCATCATCAATAAAAAGGGCTAAAGCCCTTAACATTTTTAGGGGCATTTCTAACCCCGGCCTAAAGGCACGGGGCAACTATTTTGAAGCTACTAAACCCTCAAAGTTGGCGTCATTGTAGGAGGAGATTCTTCAAATCTCAAATCTTCAAATCGAACCTTACCGTCACACAATCATAATGATAGGGTAACGCACTGATAATCTTCGGCTTTGAGCTTTGCGTTCAAATGAAAAAAGCACTACTCAGCCTCTTAACGACTGCCTGTCTGACTCTGATACTAAGCCTACAGGGCTTCGCGCAAAGCAACTTGATTTACTTCTGGAATTTCAACACGTTTACCGCCACCATTAAATTGCCAGCGGTGGCGAGTCTCGCCGCTGACTATGCCATTAATGGATTAGATACCGCAAAAGCTCGCGTTACCTATGCTCCAATAGTTCCAGTGTCAGCATCTTATGCTTCTTACGCTGATTTTGTGGCTGGTGACACCACCAATGCGCGTATGGGCGCCGCTGCCGGCAATGGTTTCAGAGCTCGTAATCCAAGTGATAGCATGCAATTATTGATGTACATGCCGACCACCAACTTCAAAAACCTGCAATTGAAATATGCTTGCCAGACATCCAGCTTTACCAGCGGCATGTTGCAACAATTGTATTCCTACAGCCTGGATAGTGGCAAAACCTGGATCAGTTCAGGAACTGGTCTTTCCAAATTTAGTGATACCACCACTTTAAATTTTAGCCTGTATAGCATTCATGTAAATGATACGAATGCAAATAATAACCGCAAGTTCGTTTTTAAAATGACCTTCAAATTTAATAACACAGGTACGAGTGGTAACAATCGTTTTGATAACATTACCCTTGAAGGCGATAGCATCAATAAGCAAGTGTCCCACACAGGGGTTAGCCCCATTGATAATGCTTCGGAGCTTTGTACTTTATCCCCGAATCCGGTTCAAAATGTATTGCAGCTGGCTACTAAAGTTGAAGGGGATAAAACCATCGTGATTCTGGATGTTCTCGGCCAACAAGTATATACCTCCAAAATGGCTTCAGCTACTATGGAAATCAATACGGCAGATCTGAAAACCGGATTGTATTATCTCCACATCATTTCCAGCAATTCAGGAAAAGGACAAAACCTCAAGCGTAGTTTTTATAAACTGTAATTTTTAAAAACACAAAGATGGTAACTAAGGGCATTTTCACCTTGGTTACCATTCTTTTTATGCTCCCGTTCCATACAACCTGGTGTTGGCTCTTTCCACTATTTTATTTCAATACCCAATCTTTTTCCTATGCGCACACGGATTATTGTAACCATCATCTTGCTGTTTACCGGCCTGATCATTTTTACAAATTGCAAACACAAGGTCGATATGCCTGGCCCCGTAGTTATTATACCTCCTGTGGATACCACCCAGACTGGGGATACCTCCGTCTGTTTTCAGCGGGATATCCTACCCATCTTTACCAATAGCTGCGGTATGAGTGGTTGCCATAATGCCACCACCAAGGCCAAAGGCTATGATTTGACCAGTTATGCCGGCATCATGAACAAAGGTGTTTTTCCATACCACCCCAATTCCAGTGGACTATATACGGAATGCCTGAGTGGGAAAATGCCGGTTTCACCGGTTCCTAAATTGGACAGCACTAAGCTAAGCCTGGTTTTCCGCTGGATCAATATGGGGGCTCTGAATGACACAAATTGCGCTCCTATTTGTGACACCACTAAGATTAATTACTCGACAGGAATTGCTCCGATCCTGAGTTTTTACTGCTATTCCTGCCATTCCAGTTCTTCCGCAGCAAAGTCCGGAGCGGGAATCATACTCGATACGTATACAGGTGTTTCGGGTCAGGTGAGTACTGGTAAATTGTTAGGAGACATCCAGCATAGCACCGGATTTAATGCCATGCCGGTCGGGGGTTCACAACTGCCGGATTGCAAAATTATCCAGGTTAAAAAATGGATACTTGCCGGGGCACAGAATAATTAATGGAAACAGTCCTTGCACGCAGTCGAAGGGACAATCAATTTGGTAATTTGATGGTCACTGTTGTCTGGTAAATATTTTGTGTGAAATTAAAGGGAGACTATTTCAAAAGGATAACATCTTAGTTAGTAGAAAGTCGAAAGACAAAAGTATAAAGCTGATTTTCGGATGTACCTGCAATTGGTAGGTACTTTAAACAACAGGTACATTCGATAAAAAGTAGGTTGTTCCCGGAGGTCCCTGATTGGGGAGTGGGGTCCAGTACGAAGTCCAATCCCTTTCAGCTTAAACAAAAGCCTAACAATCTCCGCTTAAACCATTCATAATGCAAGTGTTCTAAATTGCATTATGGAATTATCTGATGATTGTATCCTGTTATGGAACCGGGCCGGGTTTGGTATTCCTCTGAATGAATTAAACGCCCCAAGAAGTAAAGAAACTATTCTGAGCTCCCTTCTTCGCATCCCGGACCCAATCGCCCTCGAGGTTGTCAGCGAGGAGGAATGGCAACAAACCAATCCTAAAGCTCTGAAAGCTTCCGGATTGGAAGGGGATGCCTTGCAAATGCGCTTGAAATCCTTCCGCCAAAAGGGTACAGAACTAGGGGTATTATGGATGCAGAATATGGTAACCACCGATCACCCATTCCAGGAGAAAATGGCCCTATTCTGGCATGGACATTTCGCGACCCGCGCAGATAATCCTTACTTCGACCAGGTGCTCCTTCAGGTATTTCGCGCCCAGGGTTTTGGTAATTTTAAAGAACTGCTTTTTGCGGTCTCCCAAAGTCAGGGTATGCTGAAATTTCTGAACAACCAGCAAAACAGGAAATCCCATCCCAATGAGAATTTCGCCCGGGAACTCATGGAACTCTTTACCCTGGGACGTGGAAATTATACCGAAAAGGATGTGAAAGAAGCGGCCAGAGCTTTTACCGGCTGGGGCTTCGATGAAGATGGCGCCTTCCGAATCAACGAAAAACAACATGATCCGGACCTGAAAAACTTCCTGGGGAAATCTGGCAATTTCAATGGGGAGGACATTCTGAATATCATCCTCGAACAAAAGCAAACAGCCCATTTCATCACCGCAAAACTTTACCGCTATTTCGTGAATGAAGAGCGGGAAGATCCTGCTGTAGTCAATGAACTCGCTGAAATTTTCCGGCACAGCAATTATGATATCCGCATTCTGATGAGGGCCATGCTTTCGCATGAATCATTCTATGCCCACGCCAACAGAGGGGCTCACATTAAATCCCCGGTAGAATTACTGGTCGGAATGCAACGAAGCATCCCCCTTGAATTCAATAAGGATCAGACACTAACCAATCTGCAGCGCATACTGGGGCAGCAATTGTTTTATCCGCCTAATGTGGCCGGCTGGCCCGGAGGTAAATCCTGGATCGATGCCTCCTCACTGGTCATTCGGCTCCGATTACCGGATGCGATATATGGGTACCAACAATTGGAGCTTCGAGCCAAGGAAATCGATGCTGAAATGATGGACCCTAACAAAAAGCCTATGGCTCCAGCCTCCGGTAAAGGTGGACAATTCCGGGTCGGGAAAGCAGATATTGATTGGACGGCGTATATCGATTACTGGCAACCATTTGACGAAAAAGACCTACCCCGAAAATTAGCAAGATTCCTGATCGCTATTCCCATTGCTCCGGATCAATTGAATGCCGTGGTACATTTTTCTTCTTCGAAGTCCAAGGAGGATTTTATCAAAACCCTGAGCATCCGGCTCATGAGCCTGCCGGAATATCAATTAAGCTAAACCCTTTAACTTGTAAAAGCATGACACTTTCCAGAAAAAAATTCCTGCAGATATCGTCCCTGGCTTCGGCTTCATTTATGGTGCCCGGCTTTTTAAAATCCTTTGCGGCTACTACACCTGCCTCCGGATCAAGTAAGAAACTGATCATTCTTCAGTTAAGCGGGGGGAATGATGGCTTGAATACCGTTATCCCATTCCGAAATGATATCTATCGCAGCGCGAGGCCTGGTATCGGTCTCAAAAATGAAGACATCCTGGGACTCACTGATGAGATTGGATTGAATCATTCCCTGAAAGGATTTAAAAATCTTCTTGATCAATCATCGCTCAGTATCATCAATGGCGTAGGTTATGATCGACCCAATCGGTCCCATTTTCGTAGCATGGATATCTGGCAAAGTGCCAGCAGTTCTGAAGATATCGTCACCACGGGATGGATCGGAAGATACCTTGATCAAAGTTGCCCGGATTGCAATACGCACAATTCCCTGGCCATCGAGGTGGATGATTCCCTGAGTCTGAGTATGAAGGGACTTCGGCATTCCGCATTGGCCATCCGCGATCCTCAGCAATTTTATAATGCTGCCAAAGCTCCTTTCCTGACTGCTATTGCGGATCCCTCCCATAACCTGGAACATGGCAACGGATTACCTGATTTCCTTCGTAAAACCTTGCGGGAGACCATTTCTTCTGCGGAATATGTCAATGAACACTTCAACTCGGGCAAACCCAAACAAACCTATCCGGATACGGCCATTGGCAAGCGGATGAAAACCATTGCCTCTCTGCTCCTTTCTAATGCCGATACCCAGGTGTACTACGCTTCTCATGGATCCTTTGATACCCATGTAGGTCAAAGGGGCAGGCAGGATAAGCTCCTGGCTGAATTGGATGATGCCATCAGTGCCTTTGTACTGGAGATGAAAGCGGCCGGTTTGTTTAATGATGTCCTGATCATGACCTTCTCGGAATTTGGCCGGCGTGTATCCGAGAATGGGAGTGGTGGAACGGATCATGGAACAGCTGCTCCCATGTTTTTCATATCCGGATCATTGAAAAAGCCCGGTATTTATAACCCAATCCCGGATTTGAGTGACCTCGATGATGGCGACCTGAAGCATTCCATTGATTTTCGGCAGACCTATTCGAGCGTATTGAGCGATTGGCTAAAAACAGATCCTGATAGGATTCTGAAAAGCCCTTCACCAGGACTTGCCTTATTCTGACAAGTCGCAGGTGATTTTGTAGTAAATTGTTGCATATTTTGCTCACACGAAGTATTGCTCTTTTTTATAACAAATACCTGATGCATTTTTCGATTCTTACTGCAACTAATAGGAACTTCCTGGTTTTCCTGATATGCCTGTTAAGCAGTACTTCCTCCCTGCTCCTGGCCCAGGGAAATAGCCATGTCATCAAACTTCGGAATAATAGCCTCAATCTGCCGGAAAACGGTCAACAGTACATCGACAGTCTTACCCGATATTCCTCCAAGCCAGGCCTTTTCCTCGTGCGTCTTAAATTGCTTCCAGACATTTCTGCTCAGAAGGAACTGAAGCAAAATGGAGTCCAACTTATTAGCTACCTGAGCGATAATACCTACATCGGACGAATTAGCCCTTTAAAAAACAGGTCGACCCATTTTGGCTTTGCCAGCATTCTCCCCTTTCAGGATCAATGGAAAATCGCTCCTGCCTTATCCTCCTTATCTGCAAATGATCAAGTTATTGACCTGATCGTATCCTTTGTTCCCGGCTCCGATCCTCAGCAGATCCGGAAAATGCTGCTGGATGCTGGCGCCAGCATTGCCAAAAAGCCAATCAATGTTTATGGCTTTTACGAAATAAGTTTACCGGCCCGGAAACTGAAGGACCTTTCTACCAATGTAGAGGTCCTATATATCGGCCCGGCTGCAAAAAATGTTCCCCTTAACCTGGAAAGTCAGCGGGACCTGAAGGTCAATATCGCGCATACCTCAGTGGCAAATGGGGGCTATGGCCTGCTGGGCGACAGTATTACTTTAGGTGTCGGAGATAATGTACCTGGCCTTTGGCATGTAGATCTCCGGGACCGGATCATCAACTATAATCCCAGTCCTTACGCCAACCATGGACAACATACCAATGGTACGGTCGGCGGTGCAGGTACTGTTGATCCCCGTGGTGAAGGTTTTGCACCGCATGCGATCCTTGTCGATGAGATTTATGATCTGATCTGGCAACGTACGGGGCCGCTCCTGCATGCCTATAATATGCATGCTACCAATAACAGTTATGCCAATATTGTAGGTAGTTGTCCGGATGCCGGCGTCTATGATATTTATGCACAGGTATTAGATACGGTCATTCTGAATTACCCCGATGTAATGCATTTATTTGCAGCGGGCAATGATGGTAATTTAAACTGCGGCAGTTATCCTGCCGGATATGGAACAGTCACCGGCGGTTATCAGGCTTCCAAAAATGCCTTGGTGGTAGGGAATGTCACCAAGCAAAACATCATTAATGCGGGAAGCAGCCGGGGCCCTTTGAAGGATGGCCGCTTAAAACCGGAAATCTGCGCGGTGGGGAGTGGTGTTTACTCTACAAAAGGCGGCGATATTTATTTGAGTGCAAGTGGTACCAGTATGGCCACCCCACAGATTACAGGTACTACGGGATTATTGCAACAACGCTTCAAGCAATTACATTCCGGCGCCTATCCCAGTTCTGCCCTTTTAAAAGCACTACTAATTAATGGTGCGCTCGACCTGGGAACTCCTGGGCCGGATTACACGTTTGGCTATGGAGTCGCTGATTTCAGCCGTTCCAAGGCCATGATAGATAATAATTGGTATGTCAATGGGTCCATTAATAATGGAGCCCTTCAGAATCCATCAACCATTACGGTACCTCCCAATACCGGCCAGTTGAAAGTATTGCTCTACTGGCATGATGTGCCTGCAAGTCCTTCTTCCAGTAATCAGCTGATTAATGACCTGGATCTTACGCTGACTGATCCATCCAGTACGAACCATTTACCGTTTATTCTGAATCCCAGTCCGGCTTTGGTGGCCAATCCCGCCACCTATGGAGCGGATCATATTAATAATGTTGAGCAGGTTGTGATCGATAATCCTGTTGCCGGAAATTATGTGGTTAATGTTAGTGGCTTTAATGTGCCCTCAGGTCCTCAGGCTTATGTAGTCGTCTATGACTTGGTGCCAACGGGGATTACCATTACAACCCCGTTTAAGAATGATGCGTTTAAGAGTGGTGACTGGCTGAATTTTTACTGGAATGCCTCCCCGGGAACGAACACGTTTACCGCCGAGATCTCGCTGGATAACGGCAGTACCTGGACCGTGTTGAGTAATTCGATTGCTGCAACGGAACGGGGATATCTCTGGACCACAAATAGTGGGATCAATAGCAATCAATGCCTTTTTAGAGTCACGCGAAATGGTACCGGTGAACAAAGCACCAGCGCCCTGTTTACGATCAATGAGCAACCGCTTCTAAGCTTTAGTTCCAATCAGTGCCCCGGGTATGCCGTGATGCATTGGAATCCTGTAAAAACAGCAACCAACTATAATATTCTTCAAAAGATCGGCCCTTTTTTACACCAGGTTGCAACTACGACTGATACGAATTATGTAGCCAGCGGATTAAGTACGGATAGTACTTATTACTTCAGCGTGGAGCCAATGCTTGGAAGCAGAAGGGGATATCGCAGCATGGCCATCAGCCGCAAGCCGAACAATGGAAACTGCAGTGGCTCTTATTCTGATGGCGATTTGAGACTAAGTGCGATCACCTTACCCTCGACTGGTCGGCTCGGTACCTCCACAGCGTTACTATCCAATCAAAGCCTCCAGGTTCAGGTTCAAAACCTGGATGATCATGCGGCGACCATTTACCGGGTCGCCTACCAGATAAATGGGTCTGCCTGGACCAGCCAGCTTTTTACAAACATTCCGGCTAATGGCACCGCCACCGCGACCTTCAATGGGCTTAACCTTGCGGCTCCTGGTAGCTATACCATCCGGGCGGCGGTGACCAATATTACGGCCCTTGATGGGGTTCATCAGAATGATACGCTTCAAAAAACGGTTCGACAATTACAGAATGCTCCGGTTAACCTGGCTTCAGGTTTCCTGGAGGACTTTGAGTCTATGCCCGCCTTGACACTTCTGGGCGATTCTTCCGGATTTAGTCCGAATGAGCATTGGGATTACCATCATAGCAATGATTCCGGACGGTTGCGGAGTTTCGTGGATGAAGAGATTACCATTTCCGGGCAACGAAGCCTTTCCATGGATTTAATCCAAAATGCCATTCCAACCCTGAATCTATTGACTGGAACTTTTGACCTCAGTGGGGTCAGTTTGGCCAATGATGAAGTTCGGATGGAGTTTGATTACCGGGTGCATGGTATACCCAAGTATCCGGATAGTAATAAGGTCTGGGTTCGCGGGAATGATCAGGCTCCATGGATATCCCTTTTCAATTATGACCTGAGTTCCCCCACTGGTCTACCATTGAATTCTGGCACCTTATCCTTAACGGATGCGCTGCGCACTGCAGGACAGACTTTCGGCACCAGCACTCAAATTGCTTTTGGTCAATATGATACTGCTGTCATTGCGCAGAACGATTATGGAAATGGATTTACGCTGGATAATGTTCGCATCTACAAGGTGATGAATGATGTCGGAATAACCAGTATTGTTAGTCCGCAGGATGGCAATTGCCAGATGCCGGCTACTAGCCCCTTGACCATACAGGTAACCAATGGCGTGAGTACTCCGGTTACCGATGTTTACCTCTTTTATCAGTATGACGGAGGTCCGGTTGTAAAGGACAGCCTGTTGATCATAGCTGGTAAATCGACCGTCAACTTTACATTTAATCAATTACTGAATACAGCGGCACTAGGTTCGCATACGCTAAATGTCTGGCTTGTGGCTCCGCATGATTCTTATAGTGCGAACGATAGTATCCTAGGGTATGTTTTCAGGAATCAACCCCTGATCAACAAATTCCCATACCTGGAAAATTTTGAAGGCGGGGATGGTTCCTGGTACACTTCCGGTAAAAACAGCAGTTGGGAATATGGAACTCCAAATTCCAAAAAAGTAACACGGGCGGCCAGTGGCACCAAAGCCTGGAAAACCAATCTGACAGGCACCTATAATGATAATGAATTGAGCTATCTGAGCAGCCCCTGTTTCGATTTAACCGGGCTCCAAAAGCCCATGCTGAGTTTTTCCGGAGCGATGCAAATCGAAAATTGCGGGAGTACCCGATGCGATGGGGGCTGGGTGGAGTATTCTGAAAATGGAGGTATCTGGACAAAACTGGGTGCAACCGGGCAGGGCACCAACTGGTACACAGATTCGACCTTTCAGATCTGGAATGATCAGGACAGCCTGCGATGGAAGGTTTCTTCCATTCCCATTCCAACACTCCAGCAACCCGTGCGGTTCCGCTTTGTACTGTCTTCGGATCCAGGGGCTGGTTTTGAAGGCATGGCCATTGATGATATCCACATTTACGACCGGATCAATCCCTTGTATTCCGGTAGCACTTTAAGTCCGCCTGAGTTGAATTTATTTCCAGGCGCCAATTACCATAGTTTCCTTGCTCCTAATAATGGGGTACTGGCGATGATCAATCCAAATTCCAGCAATCTGGATAAAACGGGTGTAAGCCTCTATGAGCATACAGACCTGATGGACCGGCAAGGTCAACAATACGTGTTTCCTAAAAACTTTGTGATCAACAGTCTGAATGCAGCCACAGATAGTGTTAGCACCCGCTTGTTTATTTCGGATGCGGATGTATTACGCCTGATTAATGCCAGCGGATGCCTGGAATGTTCCAAACCGGATGATGCGTATCAGCTGGGGATTACCCGCTATCATAACAGTGATCTCAGCAAGGAAAATGGTAGTTTAAGTGATAATAGTGGTGGCACTTATGAATACACCCCATATCAACGGCTGAAATGGGTGCCTTATGATAATGGGTATTATGCCGAATTTAAATCGACCGTATTTTCTGAATTTTGGTTTAATGATGGAGGCCCGGGTAATTCATTTTCACTGACCGATCCGGCACTCCTTTTTGATGCTCAAAAAATCGATGCCAATACAGTTCAATCGAGCTGGCTCTTAAAGGTAGATACGCTTGCAAGCAGTTATGAATTGCAGCGGGCAACAGATGCCAGTCATTTTAGTGCGATACAGACGGTTGCATCCATTCATGATAATGCACACACTTATACCTATAACGATCTCCCGGTGATAGCAGGAAATCAGGCCTTGTACTATCGTGTGAAGTATACACTCAATAATGGAAAGGTTTATTATAGTCCAATCAGACAAGTTATTTGGTCGGGCCGGAGTTCGGATGCCGGGATTTTCCCGAATCCTGCACCCGACGGTCACTTCTTTATTAACTGGAGCACGCAACCGAATACTGCGTTAAACCTGGCTATTTCAGATGTTGCAGGCAGGGTCGTGCTCCGCAATCAGACCACAGCCGTTGATTATACGAACCTGACTGAAATAAATATGGCTGGCCTGGCAAAAGGGGTTTATTTCCTTCGATTAGAAATTGGCGGCGAGCGGTTTAATTTCAAGATTCAATATCCATAGTCCTCAGCGGTTGAAGAGCATTTTTAGATAAAACCCCGGTTGCCGTAATTGCTTCCGCAGATCAAGATCCGTAAACATTCCGGTGATCGTAGTTTTTAGAGTGGGACTTTTATTGGCCTTGCGGACCACGAAATTGAATAGCCATGGGAATTTGCAGAGGTATTGCAGCACGATACTTGTTCGTAACTCGCCCCATAAGCGATGATAGAGTGGGGTATCGTAGTGTTCTTTCAGAAAACTCGCACTGAAATTCTGTTCCTTCAAAGCCTCTTCGATAGCTTTTGCAGCGCGCATACCACTGTATAGTGCATTGCCAATTCCTTCACCGCTGAATGGGTCGATCAATTGGGCCGCATCTCCTGTCAGTAAATATCCCTCACCGGATAAAGCCCGTTGTTTCATACCCATCGGAAGCCCCCAACCCAGGATTTTTCCATCCAGTTTTGCTTCTGAAAACCGGTCTTTTAAAGCGGGATTGTTCTCAATGGCTTTGAGCATCCGTTCCCGCAGATTGATCTTTTTGTCGCGAACCTCCTGGCTCATCATTCCGGCGCCCACATTCGCTTTACCATTTGGCAACGGAAAGATCCAGAAGTAGCCAGGCAGGAGTTCCGGAAGGAAATGCAATTCGATCTGTTGGTGTCCCAGTCCTTTGATTCCGGAGTAATAGGCACGTAGCCCTACAGCACTGGTTTTAGCGGAGGTGTCCTGAAGTCCCAGCAATTTCCGCACTTGGCTTTTATCACCATCGGCAGCGACGAGGAGTTCAGCCTGGAGTTGGTATTTATCGGATGAAGTTTGGAATTGGAGCTGCCAGGAGCCATCTTGACGTAGGATGCTTTTCAGATCCGCAGGGGCAACTATTTTAGCAAATGGAGCATGGAGTCGGTTGAAAAGGAATTGGTCAAAATGCAGTCGGGAGGTGGTAAATCCCGGTGATTGTCCTTTAGCATTCCTGCCAAATGGAATCGCCATAGTAGCGCCATTGGGAGCAATAAAACGAAGCCCGGTGGAGGGAAGGACGGAATCTGAATCCGCCAGTAATTCTTCCAGCCAGGTTTCAGAAGCGGTACGGATCACATAAACACTTTTCCCACTGATCGCATCGCCGCAAACCTTATCCCGAGGGAAGGAGGCTTTGTCGATTATACAATGCGAAATACCTGCTTTGCTAAGAAAAGCAGAGCAGGCCCATCCTGCGGGGCCTGCGCCAATGATACAAACCGGGGTTTTAAGCTGTTTTTCGGACATCTGCCGCGAATATGGGCAAAAATCTTTTGAGTACCCTCATTTATGAGTGTAAAATGCAAGGCTGGTCAGCTTCCATCAGGCAATTTGTGCCCTTATATTTCAAATGGTAATCTAGGCCACTTTGCCACAGGCAATGGCCAGGGCTTTCATTTCCGTTTGTTTTGATTCAGGTTGTCCAAGGTTTTCGGTAACCAGTTTCCATAATTCATCAGAATTCGCGAAACTGTCCATGCGGATTCGCACCCAGCCGCCATTAAATCCTGAAACCTTGATGTCCCGGTCAAACAGGTAAATGAATGGGTGTCCTTGACTCTTCTTTTCCGGAACCAGGGCACCACCACCTTTCTTAACTAAAAAGGCTTGTACCACCTGATTATCCTCGGTATAGGTAGTATCCATGCAGGGATCATAAAACTTGCCATTGAACTCAAGATAAAAATGCATGTTGAAGATGGTGGCCCCATCGAAATGACCAAGTTTCCCGACATTTTTTACATTACCAGTTACCTTTCCGTCAAAGCAATGATACTCGGGTTTGGTAATGAGGTACGTTGAGATCATCTTATATTGGGTGGGAACTTTGTTCCCGAAAAATGAAATGAAGACGATCTTCAACGCAGTTGCAATTCCGCCACAGGGAAAGGCTGTTGCCCGTCCTGCCAATACATCCTCCCCCCCATGTTTACTGCTGGCAACATAAGACCAATGGGCTTTGGCGTAGTGTACAAAATTGGAATAGATCTTGTCAGCCAATTGAAGATTTCCTTCATTTTTCTCCCGGGCCGCAAAAACATCTACAGGTTGGCTGAGAATGCGAATAATCAAGGGGCCGGTAGCAGCGTAATACCGGCGTGCTTTGATGGCTTCATTCTCCAGCGTATTGAGGGCTACATACAGATTATTAAGAGGTCCATCCGTTTTTTTAGAAACATCTATAGCATTGCATAATTCGCAAAGCGCTTCAAAAATCCCAAACATATCCGCCTTGCCACCTGTCTGTGCCTGTGTTTTTTTTAGGGCATCATCAACCTTTACCAGATTGAGGGGACGCTGCACATTATTTTTCAAGGGTGTCTGCAATTTCCACTCCTCAAGTGTCGGAAATTCAGTACCTCCAATTTTGAATCCCATAGTTTGATATGTTTAAGTTTGTGTGATTAAAATAAAACAGAATCGGCCATGTGATGCATTTATTTATGATGCATGTCTTAACGATTGTTTTGCAAACTGGTTTTCGGAATGGGTAACCAAAATGGGGGACCGAGTAACCACCAGCCCTGCACTCCAAGGGGTACATTTTTTAATAGGCTGGTACTACAAAGCGACTGGTCCATTCAGGGAATCAGTTTCCAATAAACTCCAGGCAAGCCGCCGCTGTTGGGTCTTTTGACCAACAGCCCCTCCGGCACTCTCATTTTATCCAAGCTGTTAACCCTAATTTTTCGATTCAGAAGAAATCTATGCGGAAGGCTACTCCTTCTCAACGAATATTATTTATTCTTCTATAGCTTTTGACGCCCAATTTTTCCATTTTACTTTTGGAAACATACTATCTAATAGGTAACTGTCTACATCATTTTCGCCCGATTGATGTAGGTAATTTCATAAAATGGATTATGGAATGGCAAAGTATGTTAACAATCAATAATTATCACTTCATCATGAAACGGAATAAGAAATGATGGAGCATTATTGAAATAGTCGTTTACATGCTTGTATTGCGAGTTCCGGCAGGTTTGACCACCTTCAGCCGGAATAGATTTAAGGTGTTTTCCTCCGGCTGAAGGTGGTCAAAGTCACCGAAAAATGCAGCTGAGTACCAGTGCTACTCGTATTCGTGCCTTGCCACAAGGTAATCGTCGCCGTCCCCGAAAGATAGCTAAAGTAGGTTTTCAATTGCAATGACCAGGCCGTGATCCCGCTAATCGTATAGCTGATTCCGCCCCCTGTCCCCGAAACATTCACCCCAGTGCCAACTCGCCACTTGGGTATTTGTATTTGTGATGACTATTAATATTTCAAAGAACTATAAATCAAATGTACCATTCCCTTTTCTTAAAACGTCCGAAAATTCGGACGCTTTTGCTCGTAATCCCTGTGGATAGTGCAGGGCATAAAATCGCAACAGCACAAAACTTCGCGGCAATCTTGAACCAGCAAGAGACTCTAACGTAAGGTTGGTAATACTAATTTATCCTGAAATTCACAAGGAATATCTCTAACAATATACATATTTAATCCTTCAAATATCAGAACTGATCTTTGAGGAATATTAACATCATACTTAACCTTAATTTTCATGCCATTTTCTAGTTTGAATACGGGTTCCCCACAAAAAGTGATATCCTGATCCTTTTCATATTTTTTACCATTTACATAATATTTAAACCTGAAATAATAATAACTCTTATCCTTGTATTTATCGGCAGATATTCTATGTTCGCCTATAATTTCTCCATCAGCAAAATCAACATTATCATTTTCCAAAAAGTATGGAGTAGAGGTATTCATTATGCAATCTGTTGGATTTTTGGGATTATATAAAATCAAAAACAAATCGCCATAAATTGTACCTGAAGGAGAGGAGCCCCCATTCTGATATCGCATTCCATTTACCCAATACTCATACGTTATTTCACTTCCATCAAATTCCCAGATCTTGTAGACTCTTGCCACCGTTACTTTCCAGTTTGAATAGTCTTTTTTTTTGAAAGCACTGAGTATCCCAATAATAATCAAACCACAAAACAAACATATTGCTAAAAGATTCTTGTTCATAAATCAATTAATATCAGTGTTGAAAAACAGGTTCATTTCCTTTAGGAACAGTAGTACCGGTCTCATATTTCATGCCCGGCAACTCACCATAGGCCCTTGCATTTGGGTACCGCCATTGATAGTATTGTTTTAATCCAATATCTTTTACATTGCTAACAGCGATTTTTGTGGGAATAGTGAACATATTTTTAAATATTTCCTTGCCAAAACCATAATCCAAATACTCATTTGTTGAAAATGGAGAGACCTTAGAATTTAAATAGACCGATCATCCATAAAAATATTGGCATGGAATATTTCATGAAATTAGCAAAAAAATCATTCAATTTTCATGAAAAAAATTGCCAATTCCCATCTATTTCTACCCTTTGTAGAAGAGTTTATTTCTAACTCAAAATCAGCGAAACGAATCCAATCAAATGGAAAAAAGCTTACATCAGGAACTATTCGGAATTATCAATATTTATTGAATCATCTAAAGGGATTTGAAGCGTTTTCTGAAACTCAAATCCGAATTAAAATATTTACAAAACTTAATAAAACCTCCCTTCAGGTTGAAAAAAAATTATTGGAAGAAGTTCTATAAAAACTTTTTGAACTATCTCTATAAACAAAAGTTTTTTAATAACTACATCGGAATGCTGATAAAAATTTTGCGCTCCGTTTTTCGGTTTATTGAAGAGGATAAGCTAATTCCTGTTGGACCTTTTTTTAAATCGTTTCATGTTCCCAAAGAAGAGATACCTATAATCATTCAAAATTGCAACACTTCCGGTAAAAAAAAGAACCGGCCCAAAAGGAACGGTTCAATATTACCAGACGAATTATTTGTATTATTTCTTAATGTACATAACCTCCTTAATTAAACGGACCGTCCGATCAATATTAGGGAGCGCCGCAGCAACCAGATTTGGTGCATAGTGAATATTGGTATCAGCAGCAGTAATCCGACGAATAGGTGCATCCAGGTAGTCAAACGCTTCCTTTTGTACCCGGTAACTAATCTCCGATGAAATAGAACCAAATGGCCATTGTTCTTCCACAATCACAAGCCTGCTGGTCTTTTTTACCGATTCAACAATCGTTGCCCAATCCAGAGGACGAATCGTTCGGAGATCAATAACCTCCGCACTGATCTGCTCCTTGGACAGTTCATCTGCCGCTCCCAGCGCCACTTTCATCATTTTATTATAGGAAACGATAGTCACATCCGTTCCTTCCCGGACAACTTTTGCCTTTCCAATTGGAATCAGGTATTCCTCTTCAGGTACTTCTCCCTGCTCCCCATACATCACTTCACTTTCCATAAAAACAACCGGATCCGGATCGCGAATGGCACTTTTCAGCAAACCTTTGGCATCGTATGGGTTGGATATTGAAATCACTTTCAGGCCGGGAATATTCGCATAAAAATTCTCGAAAGCCTGACTATGCTGCGCACCCAACTGACCGGCGGAACCATTTGGACCTCTGAAAACAATCGGACAGGAAAATTGTCCGCCACTCATGGACAACATTTTTGCCGCATGGTTCATGATCTGATCCAAGGCCAAAACGGCAAAATTCCAGGTCATGAATTCAACGATCGGACGCGTACCATTCATGGCCGCACCCACTGCTATGGCGGTAAATCCCAATTCAGCAATCGGGGTATCGATGATCCGCTTGGGACCAAATTCATCCAGCATCCCCTGACTCACCTTGTAGGCACCATTGTACTGGGCGACTTCTTCACCCATCAGAAACACGAGCGGATCGCGCCGCATTTCTTCTTCCATGGCTTCCCGTATCGCCTGACGGAACGGAATTGTACGCATATTCTATGAATTTCTACTTTGATTATTGGGACCCCGAATGACTTCAATTTATTATAACAGGAAGACCTGTCATAACTTGAGCGAAGATAGCATTGGGATTATTTTTTTACGGGTTTAAAAACAGTCGTCATTTTCAAATTCTTTTCCTTGTATTCCAGCTTCATTAATGTATCAGAAACTTCAGCGATATTCAATCGCCTCAGGGTGTCTGCAGCTTTCCGTTTTTTATTTTCGATGATCAGGTATCCCTCATTGTCCAGATACCATTTCCCTGTATCCAGGCCTTTATTGGTATAAATTTCAATGATTCCTTCTTTCTTGAAATCAAAAATGGTGGCGTGAATCGCCTGGTATCGCTGTTTACGGAACGAATCCAGACTGGCATTCATCTTTGCTTTGAACGTATCCACATTATTGGTGCCGTATAATGCAATATTCTGCAACGAATCGGTAGTTGCACCTAAAGTATCTGCCATCACCTGTTGTTCATGCATGGTTTCATCCAGGTCCGGATCAATAATGGCCACTTCCTGCCACTTCCGGATTAATTTATCCGTTTTATTTTCTTTACAGGACAGGCAATAACAGCATACTATCAGAAGGATAGCCAGGTTCCTCATTTTCATAACTTATTTGGGGTGGACCAGGCGCAGAAATTCCGCCTTCCAGATATCGGTTGTTAAAACATCATCCAGTAATGGAAATTCGGACTGATCGGTGATTCGGGGATAGATCTTATGAAGCAGTTCATAGCGGGCAGCATCTGTTTCCATTTTGCCAACCAGTGTTCGCGCCTGCCAACTGGCATAACAATAACCCAATTGGCTGCTGAAATAATCCAAACGCTCCTCATCCGTCTTGCGACCATTCAAACCATTAAACACTTTGCTGAAATCCTGGTTGGAAAGAGGCTGCGGGCAATCGGAATTGACAATTGCAACCGCTTTGGGACGGGAAATGACCGTTGTGTTTTGGGTTCCGGAACTACTATCCACTACCAAACCGGCAGGAACGGCAACACCGGTACGGGAGATCTCCGGTTTGCGGTCTTTGATTAATTCCAAGTCAGGGATAAAAACCGGTTTCGCCTCCGCCTTAGGTTTTTCAGTTTCTTTAGGTGTTTCCTCTTTTTGGTCCGCAGGGCTTAATACGGTTGCTGGTTTAGAAACGGTGACTGGTGTGCGGACTTCTTCCGCAGGTGCTGCAGTTTCCGTATTCCCATTGGCCACGATTGGGGAATTGGGCACCGGAACGGGTAAATGCCGGTCCATGACGGGTAGATGATCTTCTGATTCCGTATTGCCGGGCAATAAATAAAAGTCCTGCTGCAGATCATACAGCATGAAGCTATCTTCTTTTTTTACGAGCATGAAACCCCGGCTTCCGGATTCGGGCATCAGGATGGTAAACTGCAGGGGAGGGAAGGCATTCTGCTGAAACAAGATCGCAATATGAGCCGGGCCCGATGCCAATTTAGGAATGATGCAATAATCCTTGCCATAGCGGGCCTGCATAGTATCCTCCAGCTTTACATAAAAGGGATGCTGTTTATCCCCCTGGATATACAGGTAGGCATCCTGCCCATCATAGGCAAAGGAAGTCCAGCTACCTAAAAGCAGCAGGATAATCCGGGCTAAATTTTTTATACGCATTATTCTAAATCAATCAAAATGGCCCCTTTTTCAACGGCCGTTCGTTCCTGTACCCGAATGGCTTTGACTGTAGCGGGCGCGCTGGCCTTCAACACATTCTCCATTTTCATGGCCTCCAGGATAATAAGTCCTTCACCTTTCGCAATCTGTTGTCCCGGAGTAACCAGGATTTTAAGGATCATTCCCGGCATGGGGGCCTTAACTGCTTCTACTTTTTTACTGGCAGTAAGATCCAATCCCATACTATGAAGCAATTGGTCAATCGGTTCCTGAATGGCCACCAGGCAGGTTTGTCCACCCATCCTGATCCTGACTTCCTTTTTGGCCCGATCGATCGATTCCACAATGCCTTCAAAACTCCGACCCTGGTAAAGGATACTGATCATTCCATTCGATTGCTTCGAAAAATCCACTGCTGCTACCTCATCGCCGATCATCCAATTCCCCTCCTCTTTGCGGATGCTAAAGGCATGTTTATCATTGACAGTGGCTTGGATCATCGGGTGATTTTTAAGGGGAAAGCGTGCAAAAATAAGGCATTGTTCCCGCTAGCTGCGAACTTAGCGTCCAGAGCTCGCTATTATTGAAATGAAATCACCCACTTTTACACAAATTCAATGATTGTGCCCTTTCCAGAAATGAAGCATTCCATCCATATTCTCGCAGTAATTGTTCTTGTTACAATCCTCGCTGCCTGCCATTCTAAAAAACAACTTTATAGTCCAAGGTATCAGCTGATGGATACGCTGAAGGTTAGTGCCCGGAATAATCCCATTGATATTTACCGGGCGAGCAGTCCAAAGGTCTGGGAGATCCTGCTTTCGGATGTTGAGCTTCATTTTGACTTCTCCAAAAAGCAGGCCGCAGGACTGGCAAAACTGCATATTCAGGCCTATGCCCTGCCGGCAGATACCCTGGTCCTGGACGCCAAGGATATGCAATTTCATTCTGTGAGCTATGTCAATAATCAGGGGATGAAAATGCCGCTCTCCTTTACAAATGATAGCCTGCAAGTGCGGATCCCGGTAAAAGGATTGGATTTTGGGTCCTTAAATCAGCCCAAAGAAATAGAATTCGACCTGGATTATACAGCCATGCCTTATAATAATGAGGTAGGAGGAAGTGCCGCGATTTCTGAGGACCGCGGACTCTATTTCATCAATACCGATCATGAAGTTCCCGGCAAGCCGGTTCAGATTTGGACGCAAGGGGAAACGGAAAGCAATTCACATTGGCTTCCGACCATTGATAAACCTAATCAGCGGACCAAAACGAAAATCCAGCTGCTTGTTCCAGATACAATGCAAACATTGAGTAATGGCCATTTGATCCGAAGCACAAATCTTGAAAATGGCCTGCGCAAGGATGAATGGACCATGGATCAGCCCATTCAGGTCTATGCGATCATGTTCGCTATCGGGCATTTCGCTATCAGTAAGGAAATGTACCAGGATCCATCTGGAGCCTCTCATGAAGTCCGGTATTATACAGAACCTGTATTTGGTCCCTATGCGAAGGGGATGTTCAGGGGCACTCCGGATATGATCCGGTTTTTCTCGGAGGTGACCGGGGTTCCCTATCCCTGGGATACGTATAGCCAGGTAGTAGTTCGTGACTATGTAAGTGGTGCTATGGAAAATACATCCGCTTCGCTTTTTGGTGAATTTGTAAACCAGGATGCCCGGCAATTGATCGATGGTGGGTCGGAGGATGTGGTCTCGCATGAACTATTTCACCAGTGGTTTGGGGATTATGTAACGGCAGAATCCTGGAGTAACCTGACACTGAATGAATCCTTCGCGACCTTCGGAGAGCAGCTTTGGAGGAAGCATCATTATGGACTGGAATCTGTTGATGAATTGGCCTATAATGATCTGAATCGCTACCTCGATGCTTCAGATCGGGACGATCCGGCCCTGGTGCGATTCTATTATTTTGACCGGGAACGCATGTTCGACCGGGTATCCTATCAGAAAGGAGGATCCATACTGCGGTATATACAATGGCTTGCCGGGGATACCTTATTTAGTCGCGCCATGAAACTGTATCTGACCAAAAATGCCTTGCATGCTGCTGAAGCTTCTCAATGGCGGCTCGCACTCGAGGAGGCGACTGGCAAGGATTGGATGCTTTTCTTTAATCAATGGTATTACCGGGGTGGGCATCCGGTTCTGAAGGTGCATTATGATTATAATGATCAGGAAGGGGTTTTAAAAGTGTCCGTTCACCAGATGGCCTCTCCGGATTCCAGTCAGAAATATAATTTGGTCCTGGAAACCGCTGTAATAGGAACCAATTCACGAAAGACGGTGCCCTGGCTGATCACGGAGCGTAATCAGACCTTCACCTATCCCTATGAAAATGGAATTCGGCCTCTAGTGATTCCCGATGCACCGCATGTCCTTCCTGGAATAATAGTGGAGGACAAACCCATTGGTGAATGGTTCCGGCAGATTCAATTGTCCGATAATTTTATCAGCAAGCGCCAGGCCATTACTGCTGCGATGATCTCCGGTGACCAGCAGGCTTTACAGATCCTGGAGGCTGGATTAAGTGATCGTATGGCGGGTATCCGGGAGTTTACCTTGAACCAGATTGTACGGGCATCCGCAAATCGTCAGGGGGTCTTAAAACCGAAGGTTGTCTACATCCTGCAAACGGATGGTAACAATAAGGTTAGAGCCGCAGCCATGGAAGTTGCCGGTAATTGGAAACTGCGATCGGAGTTACCAGAATTGATGGGTGCCACCCGGGATAGTTCCTATCTGCTTGCCGGTTCGGCGCTGGATGCCATACGAATGATGGAGCTTGATTCTGCATACCGGATAGCTCGTCAATTACAGGATTCAGATCCCAAAGGGGCTTTATTGAATGCCGTTTGGATGTCGATTTCTGGTAAAGGAGATCCATCGGACATTGACGGTTATGAGCGTATAAGCCCGGGTATATTTGGAAGTAAAAAGGTGTTATTGTCGATCAATCTGAGCCGTTATGCCATCAATGTAAAAGATGATGCCATTTTTGTTCGAACGCTGCAATTGATTCAACAGGAAGCTCAGTCGGAGAATCAGCGAAACAATCGTCATACGATCGGTTCTAATTTGCTGAACCTGGTAAAATATTATAAGGAGGCTGATGCCAAGTATGGGAAAAGTGATGGACAGTTTAAGAAACGTCTGGACCTTGTAGAAAAACAAGTCCGTCAATTGATGGATGCAGAATCAGATCCGGTAAATAAGAAACGGTATAAGGAGCAATTGGAGGCTTTCGATAATTGATTGATTGGCGTAATGAGGCTCTAAAGTACCTACCAAAAGACAGCTAAAAAACTTTAGGATCACCATTCAAAATGAACATTTGATCCAAGGCATGGGCAACTTGACCCGCCAATCATCCATAAAAAAGGGCTAAAGCCCTTAATATTTTTGGAGGCATTTCTAATCCCCGGCCCTCCTTCGCTATGAAACGGCGGGGAACCCTAAAGGCATAGGGCAATTTTCTTGACTCATGAAGCTATCTCACCCATTCCGTCCAGAGCTTCCGAATTCTTTGCTGCAAGATGGCTTCGTCATCGCCGAGCCTTCTCGTAATGAACAGGGGATCAGGATCTTTCTCCGGCTCTTTTCAAAAGTTCCTGATGAATAGCTAATACCTGCGGCAATACAGCCGATTGGTCGTCATTTAGAATAATGAAATCACATAAGGCCATCTTTTGTTTTTCTGGCATTTGCCGGGCTATCCGCGACTCGACTGCCTCCCGATCCAACTGATTCCGCTTCATGGTTCGCAGGATTCGGAGTTCATCAGGAGCCTGAACACCGATTATCAGGTCCAGGGCTTTATTGCTACCGCTTTCAAAAAGGATGGCCGCTTCTTTAATGACATAAGGGCTTTTCTGTGCCATCATCCAGTCTTCGGCAGCTTTCAGGGTCCGGGGATGGATCAGGGCATTTAGGGATTGAAGGAGATCCGGGCGATTAAAAACGGCATTAGCAATGACCTTGCGATCTATAATCCCATTGTGGACTACCCCTTTGCCCAGGAGTTGAGCGATGGACTGCTGTAATTCAGCAGACTGATCTATGAGGTCTCTGGCGGCCTGATCCGCATAAAATACCGGTATGCCCAGTATTTCGAAAATGCTGGCTACAGTGGATTTCCCACTGCCAATTCCTCCAGTGAGTCCAACCTTGAGCATAGAAAACAAAAAAGATCCATAATCACCTGATTGAAGATGATTATGGATCTGAAATGAAATTAAGCAGCAGTAGTTGCTACGATATCGGTACCGGTCTTTTTACGATTTGCCATTGTCATTTCCATAGAAATGGCAGAGCGTTCAATAACGATGAATACACCACGGGAAATTTCCAGTTGTAAGGTACCATCATCATTGACACGATTGATCTTACCATGAATACCGGAGCTGGTGACGATATTTTCACCATTACCGATGCTGGCACTAAAGGCTTTTTGTTCCTTAGCACGCTTGGCCTGAGGACGGATCATGAAAAAGTACATCACGGCAATCATACCTACCATGAGGATCATTGAAAAGGCGGGACTTCCACCGGCCTGGAGCAGTTGAATATGCATTGTTGATTATTGAGAAAACGTGGATAAAATTAATGGCCTGCAGGTTTGATATCCGCAGTAATCGTTAGCACCCGAGCCGTGGGGTAGGCATTACTACTGACGGTGATGGATTTAAGGATATGCCCTGATTTGCCGGCACTTGAAAAGGTCACCTTCAGGGAACCATTACCACCGGGTGCTATGGGTTCCTTGGAAAATTCGGGAACAGTACAACCGCAGGTGCTAGTGGCGCCGGCGACGATCAATGGCGATTTGCCGGTATTCGTAAAGCTGAATTCGTGTTCTACGCGTTCCCCTTCTCCCATCCATCCAAAATTATAAGTGGTGTCCTGGAATTTCATTACCGGGAAATCCTTGATCTCCTCCGTATTGACCCCGCTGGCTGTTCGGGGATTATGGATCATGCTGGCAGAGAGTTGTCCTGCTGGTACGTCCTTCGAAGGCCCATTATTACAGGAAATGGCCTGCATTGCAGTCGCTGCGATTATGATATACAGGAATGGTTTCATGGTCTGCAAAATTAAGATTTCAAACCTCGCTCCTGTTTACGGATTTTACCTTCATTATTTAATTCTTTGAGAAGATTGTCGAGGACCCCATTCACAAACTGTCCACTTTGAGGGGTGCTATACATCTTGGCAAGGTCAATATACTCATTGATGGTCACCTTGGTAGGTATCGTTGGGAAATAAAGCAACTCACAAACACCCATGCGTAAAAGGATCAGGTCGATCATAGCCACACGCTCCGCCTCCCAATTGACCAGCTTCGGGCGGATCAATTCCATGGTGTAAGCTTCTTTCTCCAGAGTGGTGCGTAGTAATTCCAACGCGTATTGCTGCTTTTCACCGGAGATCAGGCTCAGGAAATTCACCTTAGCTACGGAGCGAAAGAAATTATCCATGAGCATATCCAGCATCGGCTCATCATCCTCCCAACCGGGTAATTCATCATTCAGATGCTCCACAAAAGCCGGTGATTTGAGCATTACCGATTCCCAGATAAAGCGAAACATCTGGAGTTCGGCCCTGGGGTCCCGGCCCTCCACCTTGATATAGACCTCGTATTCCGGGGTTTTCACCAATTGTTGGTACAATTTCCGAACCCAATCCATTTCGATGCGCTGCTCCAGATGGGCGAGCTTTACCTTTTCCTGGAACGTCTCATTAGACAATACCTGCCAGACACTGATATTGCCGGCGATCTTCGTATCAACGACAAGATCTTCGGGACTAGGTAAATACTTGGCAGCCCGCTGATGCGCATCGCGTTCAGCATATTGTGCGACAGACGTGGTATATAAAATGAGGGTGGTGAAAAGCTCCAGTGAATGCTCCAGCTTTTCATTGAGGATCTCTGCCGCTTTCTGTTCAATACTTTTCTTCATCCCTTCCGGATTGAGGGTGGAAAGGGAATACAGTGTCTGCATCACCTTAACCCGGATATTTCTGCGGCTAATCATTTTTTAAAAAGAGCTCTTGTAAAACGGGCGCAAAAATAAGGAAGTTTAGACTCTCAAGCGTTAAATTATTACAGCGCACTATTACCAGATCCTCGATCAATCCTCTACAGGGATTCACACAAAGGATTCCATGGTCACGCAACGGTTGCGATGGGGGAAGCGGGCCTCCTTCATGCTATGCACTTCGGCGGCCAAGGGGAGTTTCACGCAGAGAAGGAGAGGAGCAGAGATGCAAAGTAGCTATTTATTGCTGTGACCATCCACAGCGACTGTGCACAACCGCCTTGTCATTCCTTTCAGGGAACCCGTTGTGTTGCAGCATTACCCCGATTAATGCGCCCCCGCCAATGCTTCCTTGTCGATCGGTGCGCCTTTCTTCTGCTTCACCAGCAGCATAATCGGTACACAGATCATAAAGGCGATTCCCAGGTACAGGAAGATATCCATATATGACAATACAGCTGCCTGTTTGCTTATCGTATAATCCATAAACTGGTAAGACATTTTTTCTGCCTGATTAAAGGAAAAGCCATGAGCCATCATGTTTGCCTTTATTCCATTTATGGTTTGTATGAAGTTGTTATTCGTAGCTGAATAGTTTGGTAACAGTGCCGCCCGGTGAACCACATTCTGCTGGGCAAGGATGGTTGTAATTACCGCGATGCCAAACGAGCCGCCTAGTTGTCGCATCATCCCTGTAAATGCAGCACCCTGACCGATCTGCTGACCACGGAGTGTGCTCAATGACAAGGCTGTGATTGGAATGAATAACATGCCCATTCCGATACCCCGAACGATTAGTGGCCAGAAGAAATCATCCTTGCCTGTATCCGGAGTCAGGATCTTATACCCCCAGAACGTGAATACGGCAAAAAGGAACATACCGCCGGCTACCAGGAATTGTGGTTTGACGCCCCGGGTCAATAATTGACCGACCATAGGCATCATAAAGGCCGTAGTGATCGCTGCCGGTATCATCAGTTCGCCAGCCTGTAACGGTGTCCAGCCAAGGATACTCTGGGTGTACAGGGGGATGATAAAGGTGGAACCGTATAATCCAAATCCAAGGATAAAACTTAGTATGGTACCGACACTCAAATTGGAGTTTTTAAGGACTCGCAATTCAACAATAGGGTGTTCTGCAGTTAGTTCTCGCCACAGGAAAAAGAAAAACCCAAATATAGATGTTGCGGTAAGAAAAATAATGAGTTTGGAACTAAACCAGTCTTCTTCATGACCTCGTTCCAATACATATTGCAGGGAACCCACAAACACACTTAACAGGATAATGCCCAGATAGTCGATTTCACTGGCGGATTTCTTATTGCTGTATTTCGGCGAACGAACAAATTCAAAAACCAGGAGGGCCGCTACAATACCGATCGGGATATTGATATAAAAAATGTACGGCCAGGAAAAATTTGTAGTTATGTATCCACCCAATGGCGGGCCGAGGGTCGGACCAATAATAACCCCTAAACCATAAAAGGCCTGTGCCATACCCCGTTTTTCCGGCGGATAGCTTTCCGTTATGATCGTTTGAGAGGTTACCAGCAAAGCACCCCCACCTAATCCCTGAAGGAAGCGGAAGAAGACCAGTTCCCAGATCCCTGTTGCCTGACCGCAGAGAAACGAGCAAATGGTAAACATGATGACGGATGCTCCGAAATAATTGCGACGGCCGAACTGCTGGGACAACCAGCTGGTCATTGGCACTACGATCACATTACCGATCGCATATGCAGTGATTACCCAGCCAACCTCATTCAATGTTGCGCCCAGGTTTCCCTTCATATCATTGAGGGCCACATTGACGATCGTGGAATCCACAATCTCGAGTAAGGCGCAGAAAATAGCGGTGAGCGTGATGATCACGCGTCTGGGGCCGTATTCTACTAATGATTCTTCCATAGGATTGAACCAGGATTTTACGAATGAATTAATGTTCCGCCTTCCGGCGAAGCTTTTGGACAGCCATTCAGGAAGGAACCTGAGTAATCAGGCCCTTGCAACGGGTTTGGTCCGGATTTATTGGCGCTTATCGCTTTAAGTGGCTCTGCAAAGGCAGGGTTATCAGTTGAATAGCCTACTTGGAACCCGATCAGATATGCACATCCACCGTAACATTCATGCCGGCACGCAAACGATTTACAGCCGCATCATTCTTATCGGTAAACTCAATTTTTACAGGCAGGCGTTGTACTACTTTCACAAAGTTTCCACTGGCATTATCCGGTGGTAGCAGGGAGAATTGTGCACCTGTTGCCGGAGAGAATGAGGCAACACGGCCTTTGAATTCATGCCCAGGAAATGCATCAACGGTAATAGTAACTTCCTGACCAACATTCATTTTATTCAGCTGTGTTTCCTTGAAATTCCCAACCACCCAAATGTCCTCATTCAGTACAACTGCAAAAAGCATTTGCCCTGGCTGAATATATTGCCCTACCTGGACACTGACCTTGGAGATATGTCCATCAGAGGGGGCGGTGAGAACTGTATAGGAAAGGTTCAGCTTGGCATTGTCCACATCAGCCTGACGCTGGCGGATGGTAGCTTCGGCAACCGAAATTCCCTGCTGACTAACATTACTCTGAGAAGAAGCGGCTACGGTTTGTTCTGAAGCAACTGTTTTTTGTTGCTGCAGTACAGCCAATTGACGTTCCGCTGTTTGTTTGGCGGCTTCTGCCTGTTCAAATTGTTGTTGGGTAATGCTATGATCCTTGATCAGGTTGGCATATCGCTCATAATCCTGGGTGGTGCGTCGAACATTGATGCGAGCTGCTTCGATCTGGGCATCGGCTGTACCAACACCTGCCCGTGTGGTTGCGATATTTGCCTGGGAAGCTGAAGTGCTGGCTCTGGCAACCTGGAGATTGCTTTGAGCACCTGCCAGAGCGGCTTCAGCCTGTTCCAATTTGATTTGAAGATCGCGATTATCCAGAACGAGAATGGTATCTCCTTTTTTGACCTGCTGGTTGTCGTGCACCTTAATATCAACAATATAGCCTGGAATCCGAGGTATTACAGGGCTGATATTGGCCTGCACCTGGGCATCATCCGTTTCTTCATGATGCTGTCCATGAAGGTATTGTGTCAGTCCAAACCCACCACCGACTACAACCATGATGGTAAAAATGATCAGGAATCGTTTGCTGATCTTCCGTTTCTTAGGGACTGCTTCGTTGCTATTGGATTGGTTTTCCATTATGTGAATTGGCTAAATAATAGTTTGAAATTTGGGGAAATTTATTTGAGGGTAGCGCTAGCATCTGCTGAAAGCAGACCGCTGATCTGAAGGAGTTTTTTATAACTGACGGCTGCATCCGCTTTGGCAAACGCATAGTTCAAACGTGCCTGGAGTTGTGCCACATCTGCATCCAGCAGATCGGTTGTGGTGGCCAGGTTATTCTGATACTTATTGTGAACGATGCGGTAATTCTCAGCGCTCTGATCTACGGCTACACCATATACATCGATCTTCTTCTGATTGAGGAGGTAATTTTCATATGCCTGGGCTGTTTGCAGGCGGATGGCATCTTCCAGAACGGCTTCATTTGCCTGGAGTTCCGAAAGCCTGGCCTTCGCTTCCACTACTTTGGTATTGGTTTTCCAAAGGGAGGATGGCGCATATTTGAAACCAACTCCAGCATTTACTGCGTCCTTAATGGTGACTACGTTTTCGATATAGGCGCCAATGTATCCGCCGGTAACAGCCAGGGAAGGATAATAATCGCTTTTGGCATAACGGATCCCTGCTTCGGCAGCTTTGGCACGATTGGCCAGGGCCGCGGCATCTTTGCGATTTTGAAGGGCCAGGTGCTCCCATTCCATTACACTGCGGTCGCTGGGTATCAGGTCAAAGCTGGTATCTGGTACCAGGATGGTTGATTCAGCTAAACCCAGCATCAGGTTCATGTTCTCATTGGTGATGTGCAGGTTGTTTTCTGCATCGAGCAAGGAAAGCTCGACATTGGATTGCTGGAGTTGGGATTTCAGAAAATCGTTTCGGGCCAGTAATCCATTTTTCTCCAGGTTGCTGAGTTCCCGTACACGCTCGATGCTTTGGCGCAGGTTTTCATTGACCAGGCTGACAGCTGCCGTGGCTTTATAGAGATTGCTATACGCGCCGATTGTATTGACTATAACGTCTTCGCGATCTTTGTCAGCATCCAGTTTGGCGGCTTCAGCGAGGTATTTCGCGCTTTCGATACCACTCTGGATCTTGAATCCGGCGAAGAGGGGGAGGGAAACATTGGCGATTCCATAAGCAGCCTGTGACACACTAGGTGGTGCGGATTGTTCGGTAGAGGTGGAACCTGAGCTATTATTTAATTTCAGTTTCAGTGTCAGGTCGGGTTGCGCCAAACGCAGGTAGCTTCCGGAGATACTTACATCCGGGAGTTTGCGCTCCTTTGCTTCGGTATATGCCGCTTTAGCCTGGATCAATTTTGCTCCGGTGACCTTCAGTTGTTTGCTGGCTTTCAGACTCAGATCGATGGCTTCTGAAAGGCTTAAATGCCGGACTTCCTGTGCCTGACTGCCTATGGCCTGAAACAGGAATGCAGTGATTAGTAGGAGTTTGTTATTTCGTTTCATAAGTGAGTGTAGCTTTTAGGACATGTTTCAGATGTGCCTTTAGTTTTTTAATGAGAATGGCATCCTGTTCTGCGGCATCGCCGGTTTCACCCCGTAAGGAGGCTTTGAGATAATTCGATCCAGCAGCAGCCTGATAAATCGTGCCAATCAACGTCATCATCATGAGTGGTACATCTATACCCTTGACAAATACCTTTTTGCGTTGCCCTTCATGAACCAGTTTATTGACCAGGTCGAGGTTTTTTTCCTTCATACTGGTGATACAGGCACTAACGGCTTCATGTTCCGTATCCAATTGGGCGCGCATCATGATCCGGTGCAGGCTCTTGTTGGACATCATCCGGTCCACCATCCGGTCGACAAGGATTTCGATTTTCTGAAGGGGCTCGAGGCTCTGGTCCTTCAATAAGTATTCCAATACCAACCGGCTGGCTGAGATCCTGGCAGTCACAATGGCTTCCAGTAATTTGTCTTTAGAACCGAAGTAGTAGGAGATCATCGCAACATTTACGCCTGCTTCCCGGGCTATATCCCGGACAGAAGTGCCTTCAAAACCACTTTTTGCAAACAGGCGTTCTGCAGTATCGAGGATGCTGAGCTCCTTGCCGGTATATACTACCTCTTCGTTCTCTTTGATCAGTTCCACGGGGCAAAGTTAAACAATTGTTTGACTTAATCAAACGTTTGTTTAAACTTGTATCTATGGAGGTATTGGTTTTAGTAATGTTATGGTTCGATTAACTGATCTTGCTCCAATGGCTATGCTGGCCGGTTTGTTGCAATAACACCCGGAGCCCCTGATTTTCAGTAAGATGGAGCCCGGGGTCGTTTCCCAGGATATTTTGTGCAGCGGATCTGGTTTGTTCCATCAGAGCCAGATCAGTAGTTATATCTGCCAGTTTGAATTTCAAGACACCACTTTGGCGGGTTCCATAAATATCGCCAGGTCCCCGAAGTTGCATGTCCTGTTCCGCAATAATAAATCCATTACTGGTGGAAACAATGATCTCCATGCGTTTCTTACTTTCCGCACTTAATTTAGTGCCTGTCAACAGAATACAATACGATTGCGCTGCTCCCCGTCCTACCCGGCCGCGAAGCTGATGCAATTGCGACAATCCAAAGCGTTCCGCACTCTCCACTACCATGACACTGGCATTGGGCACATTGACGCCTACTTCAATAACTGTAGTAGCTACCAGGATGTTGGCCTCTCCGGAGCTGAAGCGTTGCATATTTCGCTGCCGTTCCGCTGCATCCTGGCGGCCGTGTACCATGGCCACCCGGTATTTATGGTCCGGAAACCAGATCCTGACCTGATCATATCCCGCCAGAAGGCTTTCATAATCCAGCTTTTCACTTTCTTCGATCAGGGGATAAACAATATAGGCCTGGCGTCCTTTGTCGATTTCCCTACGGACAAATTCCATGACCCTGGATCGGTGATTTTCACTCCGGTGTACCGTTTTGATTTCCTGCCGGCCTGGAGGTAATTCGTCAATTATAGAAACATCCAGATCTCCATAGAGGGTCATCGCCAGGGTTCTTGGGATGGGTGTAGCTGTCATGACCAGGACATGGGGTGGGGTAGCATTTTTTTTCCAGAGGCGGGATCGTTGTCCAACGCCAAAGCGATGTTGTTCGTCGATCACGGCCAATCCCAGGTGTTTGTATTGCACCGTATCTTCTATCAGTGCATGCGTCCCTACCGATACTGGAATGGATCCATCTGCGAGACCTGCAAGGACCTGTTTGCGCTCCTTCCCTTTTACTGTGCCTGTCAATAAAGCTACTGGAACCTGCATCGGATCCAATAACTCCTTGATGCTGGCATAGTGTTGTCGTGCCAGGATTTCTGTGGGTGCCATGATGCAAGCCTGAAACCCATTATCAATTGCAAGCAGGGCACTCATAACTGCGACTATAGTTTTACCGCTGCCAACATCCCCCTGTAATAAGCGGTTCATTTGTCGACCGGAAGCAGTATCCATGCGGATCTCACGGATGACGCGCTTTTGGGCATTGGTCAGTTCAAAAGGCAGATGCAGGCGATAGAAATCATGGATATGATGCCCGACGGTTTTAAAAACCCATCCGGCCTGAACCTGGTGTTGTTGTCGTACCCGGGCTACCAGGAGCTGTGAAACCAGGAGTTCCTCCCATTTGATGCGGTGTATAGCCGCCTGTAATTCTGATTCATTCTGCGGAAAGTGTATGCCTTTCAATGCCTGAAACCTGCTGCACAGTCCAAACTCCTGGACCAATGCTGCAGGAAGCAGATCCGGCACCTCCTTTTCCTGGATTTGCAGGAATAAGGCCTGAGTAAGTCGGGCAAACGAACGGTTGGTAATTCCCCGGGCAATCAGTTTTTGGGTCGTTGAATAAACGGGTTGCATACCGGCTGCCAGGCTGTTTGTCCCGGGCAGTTCAATATCCGGATGCGCCATGCTGGGCCGGCCATTAAAAAAGTTGAGTTTCCCAAAGACGATATATCGACCGCCCTCATGGAGCATTTGTTTAATCGCATTGCGTCCCTGGAACCAAAGAAGTTCCAGTCGGCCGGTCTGGTCAAAAATGGTGGCAGTTAAACGCCGTTTGCCTCCTTCTCCTTCTTCGCTGATATTAGTAATGGTTCCGGCAATCTGCACCCATTCATCCGTTTCGGAAAGACTTGCAATAGGGTTGATCCGGCTACGGTCGAAATAGCGATACGGGAAATGTTCCAGGAGGTCCTGATAGCTGTGAATATCCAATTCGGTCCTCAAAAGGGCAGCCTTTCCCGGTCCAACCCCTTTGAGGTAGTCTATGGAAGTGGAGAGGCGGGATGAGTGCACGGGAGGAGTGGTGACGATTCAGCGAAATTAATAGCCCCGTGTCTTTAATGGCTACCATGTGCCCACTTCTTTGTAAGCTTTAACCTAAAGCAACGAATGCCAAAAATACCGGTACATTAGGTTTCCCTCTGGCCTTAAAGCGCAGTAGATATTCTAATGAAATAGCATATCCCGGTCATCCACCTTTTGTATTATGGTGGCTAACTAAATGTAACGGTGCCAAACAGAGATGTGGGTGCACCATAGCCATTAAAAGACCAGGTTAATCTGCGAAATGTAAATTACCAAAATCTAGAGGTTTGCCCCCCCGTTACTTCTGTTTATCAACTGCCAATACCGTACGCAATCGTAATTGCTGCGCGGCCCGCATGACAGCTACTATGCTTTCGGCTTCCGCTTTCTTATGGGCATTGATAACGATTGTTGCGGTATCGTGTGCACTCTTTTTAAGTGCCTCCATGATTTGGCCGCTCAGGGAATCTACCAGTACCGGATGGGTTCCAACAAAAAATCGCTGTTGGGAGTCTATGGATACAACGATGGTCTGTTTCGCCTTGGAATCGCTTTTAGCTTTTGGGATGGCGAGTTTGATAACGTTTGGATTCGCAAGTGTTGCAATGATCAGAAAGAAGAACAGGAGAATGAATAGGATATCATTCAATGCACCGGTATGTGGTTCATCACCGCTACCTCCATCCCGTAAATGCGTTCTAAGATTCAATCAATTCGGTTTTAGTAAAGTAAAATGAGTTCCTGATGCAAATTCCGGATCATCGGGCAACTGCCGGTTCCTGCAAAATATCGAGGAACTCGGTGGTGGCGGCTTCCATACGGTTGACCGCCTGATTGACCTGGGCATTCAGATATCGGTAGCCGATATAGGAAAGCAGGCCAATGATCAGTCCGACAGAAGAGGTGACCATTTTTGTATAGATACCACCCGCCAGGGTATTGATCTCGAGGCTATTGGCCTGTTGGATGTCAGAGAACAGGATCATCATTCCGAAGATAGTTCCCAGGAACCCAAACATGGGTGCAATTGCTGCAAGGGTACTGAGGATGGAAAGGTTTTTTTCCAGTTGATAGACCTGCAATTTGCCGGTAGCTTCCATGCTACGTTCGATCTGATCGATGGGTTTGCCGATCCGACTAATCCCTTTTTCAATCATTTTAGCTTCCGGGGTATTGGTATTCCGGCACAAAGCACGGGCTCCCTGCAGGTTTCCTGTACTCACCTGGTCGCGGATGTGAAGGATGAACTGGGTATCGTCCGAAGCAGCCCTGCGAATGGCAATCAGCCGTTCGAAGAATACATAAACCATGATCAGGGAGCAAATTAATAGGGGGATCATTAATAAGCCACCTTTCCACAAAAGCTGGAATAAGGAGACTTTCTCCGGTGCTGCTACCGCAACTGCCGCTTTAAGGGCAGTATCGGCCTGGAGCAATAAGGTGAGTAGGGACATGTATCAGAAAAAGGTGAGGACTACAAATGTAATCGTTCGAATCGTTCAGGGGCAAGGTTTTAGGAAATATTAGGAACTTGGGAAAATGGGGGAGGTACCTAATGTGTAGGATCTATACTCGTATTAAATGTGACAGGCTTTTGTCAGTCCTTTCCCAAACTTTGTCATCCTCGAAAGCATGCCCGCCATAGCCTTTGGCGAAGGAGGGGATCTTGCATGCTGCGGGCTTGCAGCGGGCATGCCCGCCATAGCCTTGGCGACGGCGGGTGAGCTTCGAAGGAGATGGTACTCCGCGTGTTTTTGCAAGATCCCTTCAATTCAACGGGAGAAAGACATCAAATTTTTATTTCGAATCAAAAAGGATGCTCTGATCACTGATTTTAATAGGTATTGGGTGTTTCTAAATGAGTCCATATTGGGTTACTGGCCTCCGACAATTTCGGATGTCATTGAACTCCAACAAAAATAAACCCACCCTACAAAAACGAAATCTGCTCCTTCACATCATTCGTACCCCAGCGAACCCGCAATACATAAGGGGTGAAAGGACCAAGAATATCCGGCACTTTAAACAATAGTCGCTTGTCTGTTACCTGCATGCCATTATAATATACCCGGTTGCCCAGCATATCATAGATCGCTACATCAACCATTTCCGTAACCTCATTCATGAAGTCAATATGGATGGTATAATTGGTGACCGGATTTGGATAAACACTAATCGCCTGAGCCTTCGCTCCGTTCGTCAATTCGACCACGTCACTGAAAACAGTGGCACCACTCGTTAATTGTCCACAAATGCGGTAGAATACCTTCGGATCGGATGCCCTTTCTTCAATAAACCGGTAAGTAGCCGGACCTGAAATCGATTGATAATTTACCGTACCGGCAATCACAAAGTTGGCACCATCTGCTGAACGCTCCACCCGGTAACTCTGATATTGTTCATTCGTCTGTGGAACGAAATCGACTACGCCCATATTGCCATCCCAGGCAGCGGTTATATCGATCTGTTCAATCGGTAATGGAGAATTCGCAAAAATATTGCTGAAGGCTACATTCGTGGCATTAGTCGTGTTGAGAATGCTTTGGGCCTGACCGGCATTCATACACATCCAACGCTGGAGAATGGTCGTATAGACCTGCCGGAAATCGAATTGAGTCGGAACCTGGGTATTTACGGTAGAGGTTGTTGGTAAGTTCGGCGATGTACCAATGATCCCTCCATGTAATGCCGCTCCAAACAGTATGATCGGTGCAGCTGCACCATGGTCCGTTCCAACACTGGCATTGCTGATCACGCGACGACCAAATTCAGAGAAGGTCATTCCCGTCACCAAACTGCTCTTGCCCATTAGGGTAATATCATCCATGAAGGCACTGATGGCAACCGATAATTTACCGAGAATATCCGCATGATATCCCACCGTAGTGGAACTACCAACCTGGTTCACGTGTGTATCGAAACTATCCGGGTGATTGACGATATAAATATTGGTGGTCAGTCCACCACCAATCAGGCGTGCAACCACTTTGAGCTGGTCTGATAAGGTATTGCCGCTGGTAGCATATTGGGTACTTTGTGTTGCCTGTGCATTATAGGAGGCACTGATGCGGGCGGTATAGGCATTACTCTGATCCTTCATCATACGGACAAACGTGAGTTCGGTCCCATAATCACTTACCGGTGCAGCGGCAGTCGTTGCGTTGGCAATATTGATCAGTGTACTCGGATTCGGAACATTATAGCCCATATTGATATTAGCACCCTGGATCAATAAGGGTAAGGCACCTCCAATTTGTATGGCTAATGGATCCGGATAATTTGGAGTGGGGTATCCATTCGGGAATCCTGGATAAGTTGTATCAAGGGTGCGGCCCAGCCAGCCGGTATCAAGCGGATCTGGTGGTAAAGTGCCGGTTGTTGGACTAAGCGGGGACGAAAACCAGATGTCCTGTGCCTGAAAATGGCTATAGTTTGGATTCGGATAACTCACCCCCTGCATAAGGACGATTTTACCCGCATTATAAAGGCTTTGAATTCCCGTCATGGAGGGGTGTAAACCCGTTGTAGTGGAGGTACCTGAACTCCCTAAATTATTTAAGGACAATACCGAGCTTGATGGGATTACGAGGCTGCTCCGTGCATTGTTCAGCTCCGTGTATTTGTCGATGGGAATGACCATATTCAGGCCATCATTACCGCCATTAAGCTGCACAATAATCAGGATTTTATTGCAATAATTGGTGCTTTTAGCAAGGTTCTGAAGCCAGGGATGGGTTACGCCATTACCCGCAAAAACGGGTACTCCATTGAAAAATAAAGGCGCGGAAAAGAGCGCTGAGTTGCGAAGGAATTTTCTACGATTCATGAATGCTACTTTAAGGGGCCTTACATTAATTGATATTCAGCAAGCTGGATGATGGCGGTAACCAGGTTGACCAGGCGGGACTTTACGGTATTCAAATTTGCAGTCGTGGGCGAGGCGACATAGTTGTTCCACGCAGTGGTCCAATAGCTATTCGTGCTTTGACCCAAAAGCAAATTTTGGGTTTTCAGCGTTGCTTTATAGGTAGGATCCAAATCGATTGGAAGCAGCGATTTGATTACAGCACTTACAAGCAGGTCAGGGTCCTGAATTGTTGTCGATGGATACTGCTGCACAAAAGCAACCGGATCAATCTTAATAGTCATTCCACCAGAACTGAATCCAGTTATCAAAGTGGTCAATAAATTAGTTCGTCGCTGGATCGTATTTGTATTCATCCAATTCTGGTAGAAGCTCGGTGTCTGGTAATAGGCTTTCCAACCCGAAACATTCGGCACCAGTCCCATTCCCTGCTCCAGATAAGAATTGCAATAGTTCTGGAAGTATTGCCAGATCGCGTATTGATTGATCACCTGACTCGTACCTGTTGCCGCTGTAGTATTCACACCAAAAGTTCTCAGGGTTCCTGCAACAAAATCAAACGGACTTTTGATCATTACCCCACGATTGACCATGTCAAAGAAGTGCTGGCTTTTAAAAAGTTCTTTTAATACCGGCAACAGGCTCCAACTATTACTTATAAGCGTGTTAGCCATGCCTGTGATCACATTGGACTCCACATTGGCATCTATATCATAATAAACAAAGAAGCGGTAAAGGCGACGGCAGAGATACTTGGCGATAGTGGTTCCCTGGTTGCTGAACATCATGCTGAAGAAAGTGGCAAATTCATTCGCGCCACTTGTACCTGTCAGACCCGTGATGGTTGTGCTTCCAAAATTGGAACTAAAGGTTTTGTTGGTTGTATTATGATAGGTTGAATTGAAGGCTACTGTGAAAGGATAGGTACCATTGAAGCTGGAAACCCGCCATCCCGAAAATACTTTAGCGGCAGCTTGAATATCTGGCTCGGTATAATTCTGTGTGGGTACCTTTCCCAGTGTAAATAGTTCCATGAGTTCCCGACCAAAATTTTCATTTGGCTGGGAAGCCGTGCTGAACTGGCCACTGAGATAAACAAGCATTGCCGGGCTTTTGGCAATGGCCTGGATCAGGGTATCAAAGCCTCCAAGAGCATTCGTGCGCAATAGGCTCATATAATCATTACACAGGGTACCGGCATTATATTCTGAATTGCGGACATCATCAAAATTGACCGGGATTAAATGATACCAGAACTGCACCATTTTTTCGCGGAGAGTCGTGCCGTCATTCAACCAGAGCCCCCAATGCCAGTCCTGCAGGCTCAATTCACGGTAATAATCTACTGTACTATCATTACTGGTGGAAGCAAAGGTCAAATTGGAACTTGTCCAGCTCGCACCGAGGGCTACACTGCTACTGTCAGCCGCAGAATTATTGTAATGATTTAATGGGGTGCTGGAAGGGTTGGTGGGGGTGGTGGAAAAGGTCATCAGATAATCGACGGCATTACTGACGCTCAAAGTCAACAGGTAATTGACATCGGCGTATTTGGCGCCATATCCCAGCCGCCGCAATAAATGGGCGGCTTCCCATTCACTCCAGGTTCCGGAATATGCCGTAAGATTACTGGTAACTGTACCAATTCGGTTTGCAGTTCCTCCCCCCACATCCGGATGCTCATTGATTTCTTCCGAATAGGAACGGCCGGATAATTGCTTGCGCGAATATTTTTCAAATAGCTGATCGGGCTGAAGGGGATCCTTCAGGGTCATGGGAATTCGCTGCGTTTCCGGCTCCGCTGTTGTCTTCCCAGTAATATTTTTAAAAAAATCGCGTCGATTCTGGTATTTTTTGCCCATACACCCTGTTTTGTCTTACTAATATAATCAATCGATTTTCATTTGCAAATCCATTACAACCAATAAATAGGCGTCTAAAATATGATTAAATTATAAGTATAATGCCAAGTTACAATACTTAATGATCCAGACTTAATTACACTGCAAAGCGGTATTATTAAGGCGGATGTCATTTACATGACAATCACAAGGTAAATGAGGATTCGCCTCAGAATTGATTTAAAATGCGTGATGTATCAATAAAAAAGGCCGCCTTAAAGGCAGCCTTTCAATGATTTCTATCCTTTTGAATTAAGCAATCTTCACCAGAGAGATATCAAAAATCAGATCCTCACCGGCTAAAGGATGGTTGGCATCCAAAACAACATGATCTTCAGCTACGTCAGCCACGACCACCTGAAATACATGACCTTGCTCATCGCTCATTTGTAATTGCTGACCAACTTCAGGATTCAGATCTTCCGGAAATTCAGTGCGGGGAACGGTGATTAAGGCTTCCTGGTTGCGCTCGCCATAGGCTTCATCAACGGGGATATTCACCGTTTTCTGTTGCCCAGGCTCCATATCGATCACTGCCTTATCAAAACCTGGAATTACCTGGCCACTACCAACGGTAAATTCTAATGGTTCGCGGCCGGTGGACGCATCGAAGAGCTCGCCATTCTTGAGCTTGCCTTCATAATGTACATGTACGGTATCACCGGATTTAACCTGTGCCATAGTAATTGAATTTAGAAAGTTTTTAAGATTTGCGAAGGTAAGGCCTGCGTCACTAAACATCGGGCTATCTTTAAACCCTTATGTTGCAAAAATGTTGTCTTTTTCTTTGTTTGCTGGTTGGGACGTTAAGTGTTCAGGCACAACGAACTATTCCAGGAGCCGAACGAACCGCTGAATATTTAAAGCTAATAAACCATAAAAAGGTCGCACTGGTAATGAACCAGAGCTCCCGGGTCGGTAATCGCCTGCTTGTTGATACCCTTTTAAAGTCCGGGGTTCTGGTTAAAAAAATCTTTGTTCCGGAACATGGGTTTCGGGGCAGTGCCGATGCAGGTTCTCACGTTAGCAATAGCATTGATTCTGCCACCCATCTACCGATCATTTCACTTTATGGTGCAAATAAAAAACCGTCGCCGGAGCAATTGGCAGATATTGATGTAGTGATCTACGATCTTCAGGATGTTGGAGCCCGCTTCTATACCTATATATCTACGCTGCAATATGTAATGGAGGCCTGTGCCGATAATCGTAAGCGACTCATTATCCTGGATCGCCCCAATCCTAATGGTGGCTATATTGATGGTCCGGTTTTGGATACTTCGCTCCGGTCTTTTGTCGGACTACAACCGATCCCATTGGTTTATGCTATGACGCCTGGTGAATATGCCTGGATGCTGGTTGGTGAACGAGCCTTTCCACATGCGTCTCATCTTGGGCTCAATGTGATCACCTGCCTGAATTGGGATCATAAAACCCGTTATGATTTACCGGTGGCGCCCTCTCCCAATCTACGTACTATGGATGCTATTTACCTGTACCCATCTGTTTGCCTGATGGAAGGAACCGTGATCAGTGTTGGACGAGGTACGAATAAACCTTTTTGTCAATGGGGAAACCCTGAAATTCCCGCCAAAGGAATGGATCATTTTAAACCGGAAGCCCAGGCAGGTGCCAGCAATCCGCCCTATGAGGGGAAGACCTGTTATGGTCGTATCGCAACTAGTGGCAATATCCGTGCAGCAGAAAATCATCTGGACCTTTCTTTCTTAATGGAGATGTATCAGAAATACCCCGCGAAAGCCAAATTCTTTACGCCATTCTTTGACAAGCTTGCCGGAACCACCGTATTGCGGAAGCAAATAAGCTCCGGCATGACAGAAACAGCGATCAGAGCTAGCTGGAAGCCGGAACTGATCGCATTTAGAGGCGTCCGCAAAAAGTATTTATTGTACACGGACTTCTAAGAATTCCAAGATAGAAGCGAAGGCGCTTATTTTACAGTCCCGATCCCTGCATGTTTGTTTCGATCTACACATTTTTTGAACCCAGGCCCTGGCTGGCGCGACTGATATTTATTGGTAGCCTGGCCCTTTTTATCCTGTTGGGTAGTCAAATTCATTTCGAGGAGAATATCAATAGTATGCTCCCGGAAAGTAAGGATATCCGTTCCATGAATGATGTCCTCTCGCATACCCAGGCCGGAGAAAAACTCATCTTCCTCGCTTCATTAAAAGATAGCACGATTGTAGACCGGGATAGCCTCATTAGCCTGAGCAATGCTTATGCTGAAGGTTTACAAAGGCGTTGTGCCTCATGGATTGATACCCTCAATCTTCAGGCTGGGTCCGGGATGGAAGAACAACTAGCCGCCACCTTTACCCATAATCTTCCATTATTCCTGGAGCAACAGGACTATAAAAAACTGGATACGCTTTGTCAACCGGAACATATTCGACAGACTTTAGCCAATAATAAGAAGATACTGCTTTCACCTGCCAGCGTAGTTTTTAAAGGGATGGTGTCTTCCGATCCTATTGGTATTGCCCCGATCGTTTGGAATAAGCTCTCTAAGCTTCAGTATGACCCCGAATACGAGTTGTATGAGGGCTATATTTTTGCAACCAATTGCCGGCGGCTTAGTTTTTTCCTGAAACCTAAGGCCAAAGCGTCTGAAACGGGCGTCAATAGCCGCTTTACGGAAGCTCTTAATTTGTATACAGACTCCTTTACGGCCAGCCAACCATCCTTTCATATTGCCTATTTTGGTGCGGCTGCGGTAGCAGCAGGTAATGCCAGTCAGATGCGGACGGACACCATTGTTACACTATCCGTAACAATCATCCTGCTGATGGCTTTATGCCTCTATTATTTTCGCAGGAAACGAACGCCTTTACTACTCTTATTGCCCGTACTGTATGGAGCATCCATGGGATTGGCCGTGATGTATGTTTTTCAGGGAAGTATTTCAATCATCGCGTTAGGTGCCGGTGCGATCGTAATGGGTATCGCTATGGACTATTCGATCCATTTTCTTTCTCATACCCGCGAAACGGTCAACCTCAAGGAATGCATTCGTGACCTTCAGAAGCCATTGACCATCGGGAGTTTCACTACCATAGCGGCTTTCCTGTCCCTCCGTCTGGTGCATTTACCCCTCTTGAAGGATCTCGGTTTGTTTGCTGCGGTGGCCCTGATTGGAGCCGCATTGAGTACCCTGATCTTCCTGCCTCATTTTCCCTTGAACCGAAAAAAGGAAGCACCGGCACCTGCAGGGATCTTTGATAAAATGGCGCGCGTAGAGCTTTCTAGGAATAAATTCCTGTTATGGGGCATCGTTCTGCTAACCCCCATTATGGCCTGGTGGAGCATGAAGGTTCAATTCGATGATGATTTGATGCACCTCAATTATCTGTCTCCACGCCTGAAAGCGGCGGAGGCGGAATTGAACAGGGCTTCTGCTTACGCGCTATCCAGTCAATTCCTGATCGGGCAGGGTAGTACACCCGATCAGGCCCTGCGGCAATTGGAACAAGCCAGTCCACTACTGGATTCATTGCAACAGAAATCATGGATTCGAGCGTCTTCTAATCCGACCCTTTTATTGAGCTCAAAAGGCGAGCAAGAAAACCGAATTAATCGCTGGGAACAGTTCTGGACTTCTGAACGGAAAGCTGCAGTTATCTCGAGTATAAAGAGGAAAGCCGTTGCGCAGGGCTTTTCAGCGGAGGCGTTTGAACCTTTTATTGCTTCCTTAAATACCGTTCCCAGATCTCTGGATACCCAAAGCATTCAAAGCCTTAAAACCCTTTTCCCAGGTGGTTTCTCCAGGGATGATAAGGGCAAGGATTATGCTGTTGCCACCTTGAAAATCCCTCCGGAGCATCGCAATGAAGTGATGAAGGCAATTGGTACTATTCCGGGTTTAAATCTTACCGATCGCCAGCAAATTGCCTCCAGGATGGTACAATTGCTAAATGCGGATTTTCAGAATATTGCCATCTATTCCTCCCTGATCGTATTCTTTGCGCTACTTATTGCCTATGGCCGTATTGAGCTCGCAATCATTTCCTTCCTGCCCATGGCGATTTCCTGGGTCTGGATATTAGGCCTGATGGCCATGCTGGGGATCAAGTTCAATATTGTCAATATCATTATCTCCACCCTGATCTTTGGTCTGGGCGATGATTATAGCATCTTTACCCTGGATGGACTCATGGAACGCTATCGAACCCGAGCGGACCATACTTCTGCAGTGCGCGTAGCGGTGTATGTTTCTGTTGCAACGGTACTGATTGGACTCGGTGCGCTTTTATTAGCTCGCCATCCTGCTTTGCGTTCCATTGCTGCTATTAGTGTAACGGGAATGCTTTGCGTGCTGGTCATCTCGCAAACCCTTCAGCCGGCATTATTTGGGGCATTGATCCAGCGCCGGGCGAATAAAGGCTTTCATCCATTTACAGCATGGAGCCTTATGAAAAGTAGCTTCGCTTTTTTATGGTTTGTATTCTGTTGTGTCAGCGTCTCCATTTCCGGGATCTTTCTGATCCTGCTATGGCCCTTTAATCGCGACAAAGGAAAGCTGCTCTTTCATCGGTTGTTACGAAGGGGAACCTGGAGTGTGCTCTACATCATGGGGAATGTCAAGAAACGGGTCATTCACCGGGAGCTGGCAGATTTCAGCAAGCCGGCTGTTTATATAGCCAATCACAGTTCATTCCTGGATATTCTTCTGACAACCTCTTTGAACCCAAGGCTGGTATTGCTTACCAATAAATGGGTGTACCGATCGCCTGTATTCGGAGCAGTTGTCCGTATGGCGGAATATTATCCGGTTGCAGAAGGGGCGGAAGATAGCCTGGAACCTTTACGGGATCTGGTTGGAAGAGGGTATAGCATTATCGTATTTCCTGAAGGCACTCGCTCGGTCACAGGAAACGTCCAACGCTTCCACAAAGGGGCCTTTTATATAGCGGAACAACTGAAGCTGGACCTGGTGCCGCTCCTGATTCATGGGGCTCATTATACGATGCAGAAAGGGGATTGGTTGTTGAAAGACGGTGAACTGAATGTGTATGTTCATCCCCGGATATCGAGTGCCACACCTGTTGAAATGCTGATCCAGCCTGTTTTACAGGGCCTTCCTGCTTATAGCCTGCAAGCGAAAGCGGTGAATAAATGGTATCGGGAGGAACTCAGTCGGGTAGAGCTGGTCCAGGAGACACCAAGTTATTTCCGGGAACAACTGATCCGGAGCTTTACCTATAAAGGGCCTGTATTGGAATGGTATTGCCGGATCAAAACCAGGCTGGAGCGGAATTATGAGCGCTTGCATGAGCTGCTGCCCAGGTCTGGTACAATTTATGATCTGGGCTGTGGTTATGGGTTTGCGGCTTACCTGCTTCATTGGAGCAGCCCATCTCGCAGCATTATCGGTGTGGATTATGATAATGAGAAGATTGCTGTTGCCAATGGGCTTTCGCTTAAGGATGATACGATCCGTTTTGAATGTGCGGATCTGAGAACGTATCAATTAGCGAAAGCTAATGCGATTATTCTTTCGGATGTCCTACACTATTTATTGCCATCAGAACAGGAGCAATTGCTGGAAGCATGTCTGAAAGTGCTGGAACCCGATGGGGTGCTGATCCTGAGAGACGGGATGGTTGAGCTGGATAAGCGACAGCAGCGAACAGTATTCACGGAGATTCTTTCCACCCGGGTATTTCACTTTAACAGAACATCCAATCAATTACATTTCTTATCCCGCACCTGGCTGAATGATTTTGCGATTCAGCATAAGCTCGCGTTGGTTCAGATTGATGATTCAAGGATGACCAGTAATCAGAGTTTCATGCTTAGGAAGCGTAAGGCAGGTGATGAATGATTTGTGAATAACGGGGAATATGGATTCCAGTAAATGAGGCATAGGATTTGGAAGCTCTCGACGTAAGGGGTGAGATTACTCGTCAGTGCCTCCATTCCGCATGCGCTCCATTCCGTCCCCTCCCTTACAATGACACCAGATTTGGGGTCTTATATGCTGCTTGGAATTAATCCTTGTAAATCTTAAGACCTCCAAGCATACCCGTCATTGTAAGGAGGCTTTGCGACGAAGCAAACTCACCACTTCCGAGGTTTTATCATTTCAAGCCATTCGTGTCGTTCACACCCTTATTCGCTGAGTTGGTTTTCTGCAACGAGCAATTCATCATGAATTGCCACTGCTGCCTTGGCCCCTTCCGCTGCGGCTACCACTACAAAATGGATATCAATCGCGGCATCTCCTGCTACGTATAGTCCCGGGACACTGCAGGCCTGCTTCCGTGAAGTGATCGCCGCTCCTTTTTTAGTCATCCGGGCACCTAACTGGATCAGCAATTCATTATTCACTTTCTGTCCGTCATGGACGAATAAGGCCTCACAGGCAATGGATTCTCCATTTTTGAGTTGTACACAGGTAAGACGGTCTGCTGTATGCCTCAATTGACCAATTTCCCCACTTATGATCCGAATGCCCCGGGCATTCAACTCCTCATGCTGGGCGGGGCGGAGGTATCCTTTCCCATCTGTAAAAAGGCAAATGCCGGCACTCAATTGCCGGAGAGCAAGGGCCATCCCAAAACCATTGAAATTCCTGGCATACAGGCCAATCGGTTTATCGCAGAGTTCATAGCCATCACAAAAAGGACAATGATATACGCCGCGTCCCCATAATTCCTGCATGCCGGGAATATCAGGAATTACATCCTGCACACCGGTAGCCAGTAACAAACGTTTTCCCAGGAATTCCTCTCCCAGATTATCCCGAACCAGGAACCCATGGTTTTCAAGTTTCGCAGCATAAATTGCCTTGGATCTGATATGCTGCACACCATACGCCAGTAATTCCTGGTGAGCCATATCCAGGAAATTCAGCGGAAGTTCCCCATCTCTGGAGAGGAAGTTGTGCATACCCTGGGATGGAGCATTCCTGGGCTTTTGATCATCGATGATCAGGACCTTGCGTCGCACCCGGGCTAAAACCATCGCAGCACTGCTGCCTGCTGCTCCGGCCCCTATGATGATAACATCCCAGATTTTAGTGCCTGTTTTTTGCATAAGACTTGTTCTTTATGGCTTCCCCAGCGGGAGTAAAGAACCAGTCATATACAAAAAGCCTTCCCCTGGTGTGGAGGAAGGCTTTTAATCGAATAAATTAAATTATTTGGTGGCCTTGTTCTTGTTGGCTTTGTAGCGCATATCAGGTGTACCGTCTTTTTTCTTAGGGCCTGAAGTGCTTACTGTAGTAGGAGCGGCTGATTTATTTTCCTTGAAGCGGCGATCTGGCTTGCCCGCTTTCGTCATGTGTTGAGCAGCAGGTGCTGGTGTAGCAGCTGGAGTGGCAGCAGGTGCTGGTTTAGTGGTTGCACGCTTGGTTGCTGTTTGTGGTGCAGCAGGACGAGCTGCCGGAGCTTGTGCATTTACAGGTGCGATGCCCACCATGATCAATGCGGCAATCAGCAGAATAATGTTTTTCATTTTTTTGGTTTGATTTTGGTGCAATGTAAGTCAGCTTTTTGAAAAGGAATGGCTCAGGCCCTTATACTTTAACAGAATTGGCATTTATATTCTTGCAATTGCATTTTATTAACCGATCTTCCAAGTCGAAAACGTTCAAATTAGAATAGCAATATGTGGTTGGTTTATGCTCTTTTATCTGCTTTTTTCGCTGCACTGGTAGCCATCCTGGCCAAGATTGGCATGAAGGGGGTCGATAGTGATATCGCTACTGCTATCAGGACGATCGTTATCCTGGTGGTCGCCTGGACCATTGTGCTTGCCCGGGGCCTGGCACCCCAAATACAAACCCTGAATACCCGGAACTGGATCTTTATCGGGCTCTCAGGTCTTGCAACGGGCTTATCCTGGCTATTTTATTTCCGGGCGCTTCAATTGGGTAAGGTTGCCCAGGTAGCACCCATTGATAAATTAAGTGTCGCTCTGGCTATTGTTCTGGCTATTTTCTTTCTCGGTGAGATTCCATCCTGGAAGATGGTCATTGGTGCTGCGCTGATCCTGGCAGGAACGTTGACGATTGCTTTATGAAAGCAGTAGAAAGTAGAGAGTGGGTATCAGGTATCAGATATTTGAAATCAGGTATCGGGTACCAGGTATCCGGTTGTTGTACTAAACCCCCGGTAATCCTCACCGCATAATTTCCACTTTGCATGTTTAACTCAACACGTAAACATGCAAACACATCCTCCAGGACATCGCTGCGCCGATTACATCACCATCCTTCAACAAGCCTGCTCGCATGAAGCCGGTTTCGATCAGCTTTACAAGGATCTCGAACGATCGATTTCCATTAGTGGCAAAAGTCAAAGTACCCTCACCAACTACAGCCGCCAACTGGCGCACCTGGCACTGCATTATCAAACTTTGCCCACCGATCTCGATTCAGAACAGGTTATGGACCACCTCTTTCTGGTCAAATCAAAAGGAACGACCTCGGCTACCTTTTTCAAGTTTACCGTTTACGGACTCCGATATGCCCGTAAAGTCCGCGGACTCGATTACCAGCAGTTCCGCCTTCCTTCCATCGAACATACGGATAAACTTCCGGTGGTACTCAATCAGGAAGAAGTCCGGCAGCTCCTTAAATGCTGCGATCTGCTCAAACATCGCCTGATCATCGGGTTGCTATAGGGCTGCGGACTCCGTTGCACTGAAGTCCGCGGATTAAACATTGCCGATCTTGATCTGCAACGTGGTATGCTGCATGTCCGCCAGGGAAAAGGAAGTGAAGACCGATATATTCCATTGGGAATAATGCTGGTCCGAGACATTACTACTTACCTCAGTGCCGAAAAACCACAACAATATCTCTTTGAAGGACAGATTCCAGGTGAAGCCATATCGCGCAACGCGGAACGCAATGGGTGGTGAGTACTGCTGTTAAAAAAGCCGGTATCCGAAAGGATGTCAGCACCCATACGCTGCGGCATACCGATGCCACTCATCTGCTTGAACAGGATATAGATAATCGGCTTCAATTTAAATGGGCCTAATGACTTTTTGGCTTATAGATGCAATTCATTCGTAAGAATATCTTGTCCACCATCTTCGAAAATCTACAGGATAAGTACCCCGATTATTCTAGTCCCATTAAGGATTTAAATGCATAATCATTTATTTCACATGAATATTGGTCAATGTGGTATATGTTAGAAATAATGTTCCTGTAGTTTTAAATGGGGCCTTTTTAATGCATAATAATTTATTTCACATGATTATTGATCAATGTTGTATATGTTAAAATCACTGTTTCCTGTAATATCAAGGGGGTCATGTTTAATGCATAATTATTCATTTCATGTGATTATTAATCAACTTGATATATGTTAATAGTACCGTTTCCTGTAATATCGTAAAAAACGCCTTAAATGCATGATGATATTGTTTTACATGATTATTAATCAACTTTGTACATGTTAAAATCCACTGTTTCCAAAAATTTTTTGGAAACAGCGTATTTTAATGTGTAAGGGTTTGTATCAATACGGTTCCATCATTTTTTATTTTCTTTATTGATCCGGTACTAATTATTGATTGTAAGCATATTATAGCTTTTTAAGATGCTTTTTATACATTCGTCGACATTAATCCCACGAAATTCATATAGACAGTTACATATTAGAAACTGGTGTTTCCAAAAAAAATAAAAAAAGTGTGTTTCAAAAACCATAGAAAAACAGAAGACACGCATTAAGAAAAGGAATACTTCCAATTAGTCGACGGATAGATCCTAAAAAAATGTTTGCGCTGAAAATTCCTGCGCAATTGGTTTTAATACAGGCGATTTCTGATACCGGCCACATACAGTGGATCGCTTACCAATCTATCCATTTATTACCGATGATTCTTCGCGTTTTCCCCCTGAAAAAATTGGGGGTCAGAAAATATTTTCACCCGAAAACAGTTATTAGTTAATTCGAAACAAACCCATATTCAATAAATGGATCGAACACCATCCTACATCGAGGGATCTGGCACTTATCCTGCTCCATCCCTTCCAGGCCTCCACGTTTAAAAACAAATGCATGCTCCCTGAAAACAATCCGGTACTTATAAGCCTCCAATCGTTTGCTCAAAAAGAAATGGAACTACCGGCAGCGGTCTACACCCTCCTACCCCCTTGCCTCCTGACCCTGACAGATGCTTTTGAAAACCGCCAGCAGAAAGACATCATCCTCCTTTCTTCCCTCGCAGCTATCAGCGGTATCCTCCCGAATTATGAAGCCCGCTACATGGGCAAACCAATCGGTCCCAACCTGTATGCCTATTTCTACGGCCAGTTCGGTTCCGACAAAGGATTGATCTCGCTGGCCGAGCTGCTACTCTTGCCCATCCACCGGGAAAAAAGGGAGCGAAGCAGCAAGAAGTTTGCGGAATACCAGCAAAAAATCCAGATGCCTCGCAAAAAAAGAAATCAGTTCGCAGTGGATGATCCGGAGGCAATGCCGGAGTTGGAAGAAGCACCCGTCCTACCTCCCGATGAATTATTAATCCTTCCGGCCAATAACACCAAGGCCAATATGATCAAGCAATTAGCGGAAAATAATGGCTATGGGGTGATCATTGAAACCGAGGCCGATACACTCACCTCAGCTCTGAAAGCAGAACATGGCAGTTTCTTCGATACGCTGCGAAAGGCCTATCATCATGAACGGATCACGGCTGGACGCAAGAGCACAGGCATGCTGGAGATTGAACAGCCCCGATTAAGCGTGATCATCAGCAGCACAGCCAGGCAGATCGCCCGACTGATTCCGGATATTGAGGATGGGCTCTTCAGCCGGTTTTTTTACTGGAGGATCTACCCGACCCGGGAATTCTACAATGCCGCGGATCAAAAACATACCCTGGCCTATGAAACCTTTAAACAAATGGGCGATCAACTATTGAAGCTCTACCATGATCTCGAAAGGCGCAGCAAAAGGCCGGTAATCCTGAATTTCTCAAAAGAAATGGCCCAGGATCATTATGATTTCTTCTGCAGACTGAAAGCCAGTATTCATGATTTGTATGAAGGGGAACTGAACGGGATTGTAAACCGCTTTGGGCTGATGTTCTACCGCTTCTGCATGGTGCTGACCATGCTGCGCAATGTAGATCGTTTGGGGCGCTCTGGCATACCTGGTGTTTTGAGCTGTTCCGAGGCGGATTTCAGGATCACCAAAAGCATCCTGCTGCAATTGGTGGATAATACGGTTTCAGCTTATGAACTTTTGACGGTTTTCCGAAGTAATATCAGTCTTGCAGAGCAAAGCTTAAAACTGGATCATGATGAGAAAGTTCAGCGTTGTGCTGAATTAAAGGAGGAAGGTTTAAGCTATCGTGAAATTGCGCAGGAAGTATTAGGCAATGCCGCTCTTTGCGGAACCGTCAGTAAATTATTAAGAGAACTGCAGGAACCCAATGATCCAATAAATGCGCCACACGAAGCGGAAAAGAGATCGCATCTTTCCGAAATGTAAACAGGGCCTTCGTCGTCCTGACAAAAGGATTTTATTGGGAAAAGCGTATTCCTGAAACTGAAAAAGGCATGGCAGTAGGGGTAATTCGATACGCTTCCGTCCTTTCTGAACGTTGGCTGAAACAGGTAAACCATTCCATTTATTCAATATTGAATCTTCGTTCAGTCTAACACGTTTAGGCAATATTACGTCTAGGGATTTTAAGGAGCGGCAATCCCAATAGGTAATCACCCCCTAATAATCAAATGAATGAAGTACGAAATCGATGCCCAATTGCTTAAGTCGCTTTTATCGGACCTGACCCTTTATACCCGGAATGGAAAACAATTTGTCAAACGGAAAAGTCGTGTTTCCTCGGACCGGCTGAAAAATGGTCCGGAGTATAGGCTATTCCGGCAACATCAGCAGGATTTTAAGTTGGCAGCGTCCAGCGGTAAATTGCTCCGCAATGCCTTCGCTCCCTTATTGAAAGGAGTGACTGACTCTAAATACATTTCTCGGTTAACAGCCCAGGTATTGAAAGTCGTAAAGTCAGCCACAAAAAATAGCTCCGGGCAACGAAATATCCTATATGGCGACCTGAACCTGCTACGCGACTTTGAATTCAATGCCCATTGCGCCCTGAGCCAGGTTTTGAATGCGCCCTTTCAAATTACGACGGATGCCGCAATGAGCGAACTTTACCTGGAGCTCCCTACATTGATTCCCACGAAACAGGTGCTTGCACCCAGGGGAGCCAGTCACTTCTGCATTTTGATGGGCATAGCGGCTATCGATTTTGCCTCCGGTATCTATCAAACAAATTTTACTAAAACCGGGCAGATACCCTTAACTAGCAATTCCTGTAGGACAATGAACCTAAACTGTCAATTGGATGAACAAGCTCGGCATCCAGTGTTTGTGGTGCTTGGGATTCAATTCAGCCAGCAGGTCAGAAATGATTATAAGGTGATTCATGAGCCTGAATTTGATGCTTTGAGTGTGGTGGCGGTGGAGCATTTCGTTGTCTGAATCAGGATGCTCAGGATTAGTGGATTTACAGGATTTGGTTTTGTGATGTACCAACATTGGGGATGGTACTTTAGATAATAGGTACTCCAGAAAAAAAGTAGAACGTTCCCGCCGTCGCAGGATGCTATGGTGGGCGAGGGTGGCTAGACCCCGTCTAGTCACGACTGGTTTTCCAATCCCTGATAGGGGAGTGATGTTTCAACTTTTACAAATGCCACCATCTTTTTTTTATTTCAGGTTGTGCTTTTGTATATGGTATAAATTCTAACTGTTTGCCGTCAAAATCAATGAAATATTTAGAAGAATTAAAGTCAGTCAACAATATTTTGTCTTCTAAAATTATAACCTCATTTTCACCTTCCAAATTAACCCAAATGTCTTGACCACCAAAAGACCATAGTTTATTTCCGTTCCTGTCTATTCTATGCACTTCCGTTTCTCCTCGAACAATAAAATCATCTTGCAAATCATAAAATTCAAATACTTCAGTAAGGTCAGGTTGAAGTAACCAATTAAACTGATTGCTTTTAAGATTAAGCGATAAAAAAGTGTCTCCTAACGAAAAAATTAAATCCTGATCGATCAATTTGATACTTTGGCCATCCTTATCTTCGGATTGAGAGTATAAATAAAATCCGCCGTAAATACCAGTAATTGCCAATTTAGTTGCGAGACCAATTTTGTCTATTTTTTCAACGATTATATTTGAAGTCCAGTAGCTGTCATCATGTATTCTTAATATTTGATTGAAATTTTGATTGTCAGAAGCAGGTTGATTTTGTCCTATAAAAGCAAAATTTTCATTCTGAATTTTAAGTTCCCAGAAACCATTTTTAATTATGACGGACTGATTGCAAACTTGTTCATTTAACTCATCCCTTGTCATGCTATTATAATAACGATTGAGAATATATTGGACGTATTTCCACCAACGTTAAAGCATTAGCGTTGTGGCGGGCTACCGTAATGCGTCAGCCTGGAAGTTTTTGCTAAATTTATAAATAATTGATCAGGTTTAGTACTCAGTTCAATAGAATTCCGTCAGGCTGGAACCGCTGCTGAATAAAGAATTGAAGATGATGTTTATTCCTGCTGCCGGCATAACGACATGCAAATGTTGGGTGCATGTGCTTAACGTGTCGCACTAATCACTTTTATGAATTTGTCATAAGTCAGCTCATTTACATTTATTCTTTGTTTGTCAACCCAATCATTGACTTCATAAACTTGTTGGCAAAAAACAAAGTCTCTGCCGTCGTATAAAACACGGTCTTTTAAAAGAATATACCAAGAGCCAAATGCCTCATTGTGATATTGGTTTTCAGTAATTCCTTTGTCAGAAAATTTCATTAGGAAAGTGTCGTAAAGAAATTTTGTCCAATTTTTTGAAATCTGCTTTTCTATATCAAAAGCATAGCTTTCACAAGTCGCAATTGCTGCATCTAAGTCTGTGTCAGTTGTTGAACCCTGTCTGCCAAAGTTGTCAGTAAGATAAACATTGTAAACATTGTTTGAAACTTCGTTAAATCTCAGAGTCCAACCTGGTAATATTTGCGTATTGTTTCTCATGTCCTACGAATTTTTGTGATGCCGTTCCAATATTTCTGTTGAAGATTGAAGTTTCATAGCATTGCCACTAACGATCGAAATTGAAGCAGGCGGGGCTTTCGTGGCTACTGTCTCATGGGACCGCCTTTGATTGTTGATTTGATGCTTAAATTAGTTAAAATTGTTCAATGTTGCTTGTCAAGCCCAAAACTGAAGATTGGACTTGCACAACCGCTTATTGCTGATTCTTCCGCCCCCGCTTGCTGCAATTTACCTGTTGGCTGCCGTAACTCTTCGTCAGTCTTTTTTGTCTTTTGGTTTTGTCCTTACTATAACACCAAATAATTTGTCTGAAATATTATAATCCTTGTTTAATTTTTGTTTGTCTATTATGGTTAGTTCAATGAAATTCTTATCGTCAATTCCTGAAAGGTCGCCTTCGAAGTTTGTCTTCAAAACTTTACCATTTAAAATATAAATCACTGAACTGTCGCTTTGTGGTGTAGGAATAATTTGTAAATAGTCGGCTGATTTTGTTTTGAAATAGTTCCAGTATTTATTTCTTGCAAACTTTTTTGTCTCTACATATACAGCACCAAATTTACCTTGTTCCCCAACAAGTTTAATTGCATTTGTGTCCTTATAAACTGTCACAACTGCAATGTCGGCTGGTTGATACTCTTTCATTTCTATTCCTGTTACGTTAACGCTGTCAATGAAAAAAACTGGGTCATTAAATAATTGTTTATAGCGTTCCTTTTTTTCAAAAATATGATAACAAGAAATTAGAAGGTCAACCGCTTCGATTGGTTTGTCATAATAGTATGCTTCATCAATTGGGAACTGTGGCTTTTTGGTTGTGTCAATTTTAACGTAAAAAAATAAAGTGTCATTTGCAAAACTCCAATAGTTTGAGCATCCACGAGAACCCCATTTGTCCTTAAGTTTTGGATAAATTTTGAAAACATCTTTAAGCTTCAAATTTTTCAAATCAATTGGTGTCCCATCGGGTAAGTTACCTTTAAAATCTTTTGTCAATCGGATTTTACTTATTTCATCTGTGCTTTGGTCTTGCTGAATATCCCACTTGCTCTGCGCAAGAAAAAATGAGGATGACGTTATGTAGGTTTGGGTCAACGTAAATCGCAAGCCCGGTTACGTAACCCGTAGATTCGTTTGGCGTCTTCTGAACCC
>Ga0265327_10000713_pt1 | contig 52515 bp, 42 predicted proteins | sample 41621metaG_FD_202089 | JGI IMG/M metagenome (GOLD analysis project Ga0265327, IMG submission 202089) | Rhizosphere microbial communities from Carex aquatilis grown in University of Washington, Seatle, WA, United States - 4-16-21 metaG | ecosystem: Host-associated > Plants > Roots > Rhizosphere... | reverse complement strand
CAGTTCCAACGTCGCTTCGCGCGTGGAATACTGGTTGTGACGATCGAGCCAATGTGCCAGGCCCTTGTCGAAGGGATAGTGCACGAATGGAACGAACAGTGTCCCGAGTGAACCTGAATTGACCGGGACTGCCACTTCACCGTGGCCGGAATCTTCGAATTGGAATCGGCCGACCCTGACCATTCGCACAATCCAGACGGGAAAACCGTCGCTGTATTTCAGCCATTTTCCCAGGAACATCGTCTTGCGGCACATGCGGAATCCCGAAAGATCACCTGATGCGCGCGGAAGCGTTCGCTCGATCTCAGACTTCAACTCGCGGGTCACGACCTCGTCCGCATCCAGCATCAAAGCCCAGGGATGTTTCAGATCCGCATTTGCCAGCGCCCAGTTCCGTTGAGCGGCAAAGGACTCAAAGCGATGTGAGACGACGCGTGCGCCGCGGCGCGTTGCGATCAGGGCGGTCTCATCGGTCGATTCGTCGTCGACAACAATCACGTCATCGCACCAGTCGAGAGCCTGCAGGCACCGCCCGAGGCTTTTCGCCTCGTTTTTGGCGATCACCACCACGGAAAGCGGAAACTTTGCGAGACCCATGACGATGGATTGCCTTATTCCGCGCCGACTGTGATCGACGGGCATACAGGTTCATTACGGCGGCTTCGAATGGGTGAATGCGACGGTTCTGTCCCAATTCGTGGACCGCGTCGAATCCTGATCAGGGCAAACATAGCACCAAGTCCATATCCCGCGATGGCGCCCTGCCATAATCCGCGACAAAATCGCACCCGACCGGACGGGGCAAGTCCCACCCCCAATGCAGACGCATCAAATTGCAGAAACCCCCGATGCGCGGTCAGGGCCCAGACGATGGCTCCGGCGATCGCCAGGAACAAGGCCAGGCCCATGCTCAGAACGATTGAGAATCGGGACTGGGGTTCTTGTCGGCCCGTTGTCGATGCAGCGCCGACGACGGTCCCAATTGCCAGTGACCAGCCACCAAACTTCCTCGCGAACTCCTGGGGCGAATAGAGGTAGTCAAAACTGACCGACCAGAGAACGCGATCCAGGGCCACGCCAATCACGCAACCAAGAACCGACCAGCCTGTCACAGTGAGGGTCCATGTCACCAACCGCGAAACGACAGACTCAGCCTCCCTTAACGGGCGGACGCCACAGGAATCGATGGCAGAGTCGACAGGAGCCAGTCTCATCGTGTCCGCCTCACCAGTCTCTGCAATCGCCGTGTTCCCTCGTTGGTATTCCAGTCGAGCCACCGCGGTCCAGGTTTCACGGTCAACCCTGCCACCGTTAGACCGGCAAGTTCGTGAAATTTCCCGGTCGACTCGTCACTGCCCAATCGCTCCAGGAATCCTTCCACCGTTTCTTCGTCCTGAGCACATCGAGTTCGATAATGGTTATCAGACTCACGGAGCCCCTCCGGCCAGGGGGGAGAGAGCTGGCGATCCACTTCGAAGTAGTTGTGCTCGAGATCAAAGTCCGAGACCGTCACGTCACTGCGCCACGAAAGCCACTCTCCCAGGAACAGATTCTCGTTGATGCGGACGCCATGAATCCGGGACGCATCACCTGGCCACGATCCAGGGGGAATCAGCTTGATCTGCGATCCGTTCAGGCCTCCCGACGGGTTCCAAAAAAGGTTGTGACTGATCGTGACTGGCCCTTCGGATACCGGGCTCAGGCTGATCCCTTCATGCACATCGATGACCAGGTTGTTGCGAATCGCGACCTGGTGGCCTTCCCCGTCGAGTTCAAAGGCATCGTCTGTTCCAAATGCAAGCCAGTTTCCTTCAATCTCGGCGATGCCAATTTGATCGGCCGATTTTCGTGGGCTGATCCGCAGCCCATCTCCAAAATCCGTGACGAGGTTGCTGCGAATTGAGACCGGCAAGTCTGCGGCCGAGCAGAGCGTGGATGACGAATAGGCGGCGTAGACTTCTTCCCATGTCAGCCAACCACGCAACCAGTCTGCCTGAGGCGAATTGTGGTACCAGCATCGTTCGACGCTCAGATGTCTCGACGGCTTCTGTCCACCCCCTGCCAGGACACCGACCGAGCAACCGGAAAACTCGCAGTCTTCGATTTCAATATGCTCGCCGTTCCAGACGCGGATGGCTGCACCCAGGCCAAATTCCAATCGCAGACCTGACAGAACCAGGTGATCGGCCTCGATCCAGAGATTTGCGGATTTGAATTCTCCCCATTCGCGCGGGGGCGGGACATGTTGATGCCACGTGATCTGTGCGTCCTGCGGCGCCTGTCCCGCTGGCAGGGCGATGTGAAGTCTTCCTTCCTCAACACAGAAAGCCCCCTGGCAATGGGGACGGTCCGCCAGTCGGCGAAGCTGTGCGACACCCCCTCCGGGAACGCGATAGAGGGATCTCTGGTGTGACAACACCAGGTGAACCGGCCAATTCACCTTCGTCGAAAAGAGCCCCCCTGCGTCATCACGCCAGTCAGCGGAATTCAGGGTTTCAGGCTCAGCAGCGGCAGTGATGATTGCACTTCCAGGCGGATCTGCGGCGATACGAACTGGCGACCCTGCGCGACCTCCACATCGCAAATGGACGCGCTCTCGATATGTCCCCGGCTGCAGATGAACGGTATCGCCGGGGAAAACTCGATCACACGCAAATTGAACGGTCCTCCATGGCCGTGCCGCGGTGCCGTCACCAAACGTATCGCTCCCCGCTTGAGAGACATACACATCCTGTGCAGGTCGTACCGCAACCGGTCCCCACACCCACCAGCAGGTCAGTCCGGCAATTCCCCAGGCAATCCAGTCAAAGAATCTCAAGTGAGGTCAGCCCTGATTTTCGGGAACTGTCAGCACTCGCATCTTAATGAAGCGAGCTGGATTCCCTGCGACAACGGTCCATGCCGCGACATCGCGAGTGACCACCGACTGAGCGCCCACGACAGCCCCTTCCTCAATCGAGATGCCGGGGGCAACAAAACTGCGAGCGCAGACCCAGGCCTGCGAAGCCACCAGGATTGGCGCCGTCACAAGTCCCATATGTGGGTCGGTGATATTGTGGGTCGCTGTGCAGAGCATCGAATACTGTGACACGGTGGCATGATCGCCGATCTCGATGCGATTGACGCTGTAACAATCCACGTCGTGTGCGATGGAAACTTCGCTGCCGATGCGCAGGTTCCAGGGAGCCCAAATGCGGACCGTGGGGTGGATCCGGGCATTGCGGCCAATCCGGGCGCCAAAGACCCTAAGGATCATTCGTCGCCATCCATAACAGATTCGGGGAGAAATCCGGAATAGCGTCACGTAGGCCATGGACCACAAGACTCTCAGGATCTTGTTGTTTAGAGAATGCGGGCTGGGGCAATCGGACTTGCCGACGCGCACCTGCAATCGGCGATCAGTTGGTGTTGAAGTTGTCGACATCTCAGTTGCTCAACCCACCGATTCAAGATGCAGGGGGGACGACCCTGCGCAAGGATGCGACGCGGTGCAAAGGTCAATCCACCTTGGAAGCACTCGTGCTGCGTCGTATCGCATCGCGACGCTTCGCAGATCGACTTTCGCCGCCAATTTGCCTGTCAGGAAGTTCTCCAACGATCCCGCCAGATCTGACACACTCCCCGGATCAAACATCCATTCCGGTCCGACTTGTTCCAGCAACTCCGGAATCGCGCCGACGCGAGACCCGATTACGGGAGTTGCCGATGCAAGCGCCTCGAGAACAATCAAGCCGAAGCATTCCAGTGATCGAGTCGGCAGAACGAATGCGTCCGCGGCCGCATAGCACTCCGCAAGTTGCTCTTCGGGGATTCGTCCCAGCAGGACAATTCGATCTTCCAGTCCGTGTGAGTGAACCCATTCTTTCAAGGGCCCCTCTTGAGGGCCGGTACCGCCGATCAGCAGGCGGAAGCGACACTGGTCGGCAATCTTCGCAGCAGCGGCGACCAGCGTGTCCAATCCCATGCGAGTTTCCAGCCGGCGTACCGTCAACAAAATCGGTTCTTCGGTCTGCCATGCTCCTGGCAGTCGTGAACGAATCGATTGCCGATCCATCGCAGGCTGAAAGCGTGCTCCATCAACCCAGCCCGGGCATTCGACCAATCGCGCATTGAGCCAACTTCCATAGCGGCGGACCAGCGATCTGGCTGTGAAACTCGACAGGCATTGGACAACATCGGAGCGCTGCAGGCACAGACGATCGATAATTGAAGCCACGGCCGCGCGGGCTCGAACCAGCAAGCTTTGCCGTCTCGCTCTCGCCGCTGCCAGGACTTCATCGGCGAAGGGAGAGTGAACGACATACGTGCATTTTACGGATGGAGCGGATTTCAATTCCCGCAACACACCCAGGTACTGAAGTGGTGAATGGCCACTGACGGCGACGATGTCACACTCGCTGGCAACCTGCCGGGCAAGCTGCTGCGCACCCTGGACATGCTGCCAGAAGCGGGGAACAGGCAGACGCCGCGGGGTGATTGAGTATCGGCGGACATCAACACCACGTATCGACTCGCGAACTGGCACATCACCGACCTTGCAGCACAGGTAGGTTACGTGCCACCCGCTGGCGGCCAATGCGGCGGCGAGTTCGGTGGCGACACGAAAGGCGCCCCCGAACAGGTCGTCGTACCAGGCATGCGCCACGACGACGATTGTTTTGGGTTTAGATTCGTGCGTCATGGAATGAACGCCAAATTTGCATCTTGATGTCAGCGACCAACGCGAGCGGTCGTTGCAGTTTCTTCGCGGTGGCTCGAGCTGTGTTGAGGGCACTGCGCTCATTGGGGGAGCTATTCAACGCTGGTGACATAGGGACTTTCGACGGGAATCGATCGATGTCCGCGCGGCACGATGCGACGATCGTCGGATTGGGCCGGATCCGGCGTCGCAGGGGCTTCAGACCAGACCGGCCGCGGCAAACCAAGAATCAGTCCAACGCAGAAGCCGACGAACAGAACTGTCGACGGGTCGCCGCTATAGGCCTGATGTGAAACGGCGAAACTGGCAAGGTTCGCAGCCACGACTCCACAAAATCCGATCTGCAATCGGCCGACCGGATGTCCGTATGGAATCGCTTGAAAGCCGGACCGTAGCGCCGCCAGAAGCATCGTTCCGGAAAGCAGCATGCAGGCGACTCCGGGAATTCCGAGTTCCTTGAACAGCCGTCCAACACCATCCTCCTGCCAGTCCTTCCCTTGTGTCACCACTCCCATGTATTGCCGTCCCTGCGTCACGGTTCCCAGGCCATCGCCCATCCATCCCGATTGTCGAACGGTAGTGACAACGATATCCGTAAATGAGCGACTGGCCCGTTCGACCCCTTCGGACGCAATGCTGCTCGCAAATCGTGCGTATTCATTCTCAACGATGATTCCATCGGGAATCAGCTGCACGGCCGCCACACTGCCGATCGCCAATAGAGAAAGGGTCAGGGCGAGCTTTCGCCGTCCTGTCACGACCGTCAGCAATGCGACATGGGTGAACAGAAAGATCAAGGGAATCACGATCATCTTGCGTCGGCCGCACAGGATCAGTGAGATCGAGGCCCAGGACGCAATGGCATACCACGACCAGGCGAATTTTTGCCGTGGACGAAATGCCAGCAGCACCGCGAAAATGATCACATGTGCCGCATGCAGGCCCATGACGTCCGGGCTGCGATAGAAGCCGCAAATCAGAGTGATCAAATCCGTCCCATAGTTGCGAATCCATTTCATTTTGAGGCCGCCCAACCCCGGGAAATTCAGTTCGGCCGCCTCAAGCACCGATCCGATCAGGAATACGGAATTGACGAGAACATAGACTTTCATCCAGTAGTAAACGTCACCCACCCGTCGGGGCCAGAGATACCCCAGCACGACTCCCACGAACGGGCCGGCATACGACGCCGCGCCGATTGCTGCCAGGATCCAGCCGTGGTTGTAGTTCACCAGCGATACCAATAGGCCGGGCGTTAATGCCAGGACGAGCAGCGTCAGGCTGGACTTCAACTGCGGGTATCGTCGCACCATCAGCCGTAATTCTCGGGGTTCTTTGTTGGCGGCTCCGAGCAATGCCGCCAACCAGACACCTCCGACGATGATCGTCGTCAGCGACGACTGACCTTCGGAAAGCTTGCGCACGGGGTCACGCGCGACATCGAGTACCAGCGCGGCAATCAAAGCCGTTCGCCAGTTCCCCAGCGCCAGCAGGGCCATCACCGCGACGATGCCGAGAAACAGTCCATCAATTAGCATGACGGCTCAACGAATTGGTGTGAGACAGTAGGCGGGACATCGGAAGAGTGGCGGGCGAACCGGGCAGGGCGTGTCTCTCGATCTCGCAGCAGACGGCGATAGAACTGAGTTACTGCGCCGGCACAGTCTTCCCACGTGTGCTGCGCTGCCTCGAGTCGGGCGACCGTCGACACAGATTGACAAACGTCCTGATTCTCAATCAGGTAAAGAACCGACCGGACCGTCTCATCAGCGTCTCCGATCGGAACGAGCATTCCAGACTTGCCATCCATGATCACATCCCGCATTCCACCCGTATCGCTGGCGACGACACACATACCCCGCGCCATGGCCTCCAGCGGCGCCTTGCCGAAGCCCTCGAAAAACGACGGGAATAGAAACACGCCGTGTTCATCGTACAGGCTCATCAGTTCGTCTTGTGGACGCCAGTGGCTCAGGTTCACCCGCGATCGCACATCGTCTGCCAGCAACCCGCGGACTTCCGCGTGATGTTCCGCGCTGCAAACCCAGGTCATCGTCAGATCCTGCCGCGCCTGCAATAGCTTGGAAACAGAGCTCGCCAGAATCATCGGGGCCTTCACAAACGACATTTGCCCGACGTAAAGCAAACGCCGACTTCGAAGAGTTGTCATTGGCGGCGGGGCGGTCTTCAAAAACAGGTCGGGCACGCCCTGTCGAATGACACCGATTCGATGCTCGGGAACACCGTATCGATCACGAATGAAGTCCGCGTCCTCCCTGCACGAGACGTGAAAGCCGTCGGACGAGTTTGCGATCAGTCGCCAGTGGCGATCCAGCCAGGGACGCAGACACAGGGACATCAATCCACGAATCCCCTTCGACTTTACCTTGCCGAGTTTCAACTGCCACGGCTCGACCGCCTCGCGAGCCCGGACTTCGTGGCCGTGGCTTCGATTCACGAAGATCCCTCGGTTGGGGACGCGGCGATAATGTCGCGCGGCACGATACGCATGCGGTTGATTGAACTCCACCACATCGTATTGAGACTTGGCAAGATGGCGTTGAAGTTCCCGGCAATAGGCGTGAGGTAATTCCAGCAGATAGTGCAGGTTGCCATGTCGAATGCGGCGGCCCAGGTCCGGCTGCCAGATCTCATCGACGGTGTGACCGAGCGCACGCAGCGCGCGATTCATCTGATAGACCGTCCCCGACGCGCCGGCATTCGGATCAGACGGAACATCCGCGGCGACGAGGATTCGCAGCGGCTTGAAGTCACGATTCAATACGGAAGTCATGCAACCACCGGAATTCGCGAAACGGATTGAACAGCCTGGACGATCGCATCAGCAGCAGCCTGGGGTGAATAGTCGGCGATTCGCTGCCGTGCCGCCATTCCCCACGCATGTAGTTCATCGGCGCTGGCCGACGTCGTTCGCAGAAGTTGCGAAAGTTGCAGCCAGTTTCCAAATTCGAAGACCAGACCCGTCTGGCCTGCCGTGACAAGATCCCGGGCGCAACCGACCTGATCACTCACGATGGCTGGAATGCCACACGCCATGGCCTCGTTCACGACCAGGCCCCAGGTCTCACCATGGTCCGAGGGCAGGACAAGACAATCGGCGGCGACGTAGGCGGACACAATCTGCGACTGATTCAAGAATCCTGCAAATTTGACAGGCAGATTGAATTGCCGAACGTATTCCTCGCATTTTTGCCGCAGTTCTCCGTCACCAACAATCAAGCATTCGAACTTGGCGCCGGCGGCAATTGCCATGCGAACCGCCGACAGCAGCTCAAGGGGATGCTTTTTCTCGATCAGTTTCCCACTGAATAAATAAACGACGGAATCTTGAGTCAGTCCAAATCGCTCGCGGGCGGAATCGCGATCAATCGTCCTGGCCGCGCTGGCAAACCGCTCATTCTCCACGCAGTAGCGTGCGGGAAAGAGCTGCGAGTCTCGCAATCCGTGCTCGCGATAGAAGCGGCGATTGGCTTCACCGATATAAAGACAGGCGGAATACCTGCGGACCAGGTGTCGTTGCAGTTGCCGCTTCCACCAGGGGCGCGGACGCAGATTATTCGCCTCGCCTCGGACTATGCAGGGAACGCCGGCTCGATGGCATCCCCACAGGGCCTGCAAACAACTCTTGACCACCCAGCCATTCACGACGAAGGCGTCAAACCCGCCGTCGCGAATTCGGCGGGCAATTTCCGGAGTGTCACAGCCGCCGAACCTCGTGACGCTGGGCTGACGCGCCACGTTGTTCAACACGGTGTATTCATAGCCATCCAGCAACGGCAAGTCCCATTGAAACGCCGTTCCAAACCCATCCCCCTGCGTCGCAGCGTCGGGGATCTGGCAGTAGTACGCTCGAAATTCCAGTTCCCGCGCCTGAGCAAGGCAGCGAAACACAGGAACTTGATACTGAATGGGGTGGGTCGTCAGGAATCCGACTCGGTACTTCATGATTTCACCGTCGTATTGATCAGGGCAGGGCCCTGGTGATGAAGTGCGATCGCCCAGCATAGGGCGCGTATCTCTCCGACCAGCTTCACCGGAATGTACCAGGGTCGACGAAGGTGAAATCGCGTGCATGTTTCGCGGATCATTCGCCGCAGAATGTAAACAGGAATCTCGCTGTAGCGGCCATTCCCGATCGCAAAGTAGTAATCACCGACCCCATGGATCGGACTCGCCGAGGCAAGGTGATTTCCTGCAGTTCGAGTTCCTCCTCGTGCCGCGCGCAGATGGCGGATCGATGCGGCTGGCTCGAAGATGATTCTCCCGCCACCCCTTAAGATTCGTCGCGCGAATTCTGTTTCGAAGCGGTAGGCCGTGCCGCGGAAGTTCTCGTCGAAACCTCCAATCGCCAGGGCCTGCTCGCGGATCACAGACATGTGACCGGCCATCGCGTTCTGTAATTCTGCACGGCGAGTGGAATGAAATGGGAAATCGAAGTCGGCGCTTAAACAGGACCCGGGTGTCGATGATGCGATGTCGGCAGGCTGCTGCCATGGCTGGACGATTTGACCGACGACAGCCACGATGTCGGCGTCGTTGTATGCGACTGCATGGGAGGCCGCCAATCCCGGCCCGGGAACAATATCATCGTCCAGGAAAAGCACGATGCGACCCGTCGCGCATTTCAACGCGTGATTCATCGCGACCGGAATCGATGGTCGAGCGAGTCGCTCCCAGCGAATTCGTCCTGCCTGGTGCCAGTCATTCAATTCGCGTTCAGCGGCCGGCGCATGGCAGGGAGTCTGATCAATCACCAGGATTTCCCCGGCCAAAGGAGACTGATCGAGGCACGCTCTCAACGTGTCGATCAGGACTTCGTCGCGTCCGAACGTCGGAATCGCGATTGAGACATCCTGTGGCAAAAACGGTTCCCTGACGGATGGCGATTCTGTCGCCCAGGACTGCGAAAGGTGTGGTGTGCCGAGTGACATTCTCAGTCTGCTGTCTCAATACGGGGGGGGCGCGACGCACCTTGATTCCGTGCCGGAGTCAACAGTCGAACCCACGCGCGCCAGTTCAGTGGATTCAGGCGGATCGACTGCCAGAGATAGCTCCGAGCCGCGGGGTGTCCCTGTCGAATGAGCGATGCACCAATCAGATAGGCCATGGCAGACGCGCCAGACGACGAAAGTCCGTTGGACTTTGACGATCGAACTCGATTGGTCAGTTCCCCCGCCATTTTCAAAATCGGCTCGTCAGACCTCCCGTCGCGTCGAGCGGCGCGGCACGACTGGCCGAGCAGGCCGAACTGCGATTGGAATGCGGACATCCTGGCAGAGATGGCGTTCAGATCGCGGCGATAGCCGTACAGGATTTCCTGTGAATAGGCGATCCCGGACCTCTCGGCCATTCTCAACCACAGATCCGCGTCCTGTCCGAAGTAGAATTCCGCTCGATAGCCACCGACGCTTTCATAAGTTGATTTGCGAAACATCACGCTCCCGTGGGCAGGTGGGCCACAACGCTCTTCCAATAGCATCCGTGTCGCATCGTCCTGGTTTACTGTTGGACGCAAGACTTCAAGCGGTTCATCCGCCGGACCAACGCATTGAACGGCACTGGAAACAAATCCGATCGCCGGATCAGAATTGAGCAGGTCGACCTGGATCCCCAACCGAGTGGGAGCCGACCAGTCATCCGCATCCTGCCGTGCGATGTAGGCGCCATTCGCTTCCTGGCAGCCGCGGATCAGTGCGCGGGTCAGTCCGGCATTGGGTTGCCTGAGGACACGAATCCTTGAATCGCGCAAACGGTACTGTTCCAGGACCATTGGAGTGCGATCTGTCGAGCCATCGTCGATAACGATGAACTCGAAATCGCGATACGACTGGCTCAGGATACTTTCAATCGCCGTGCCAACGCGTTCTGGCTCGTTGTAGACACTCATCACGACAGAGACCATCGGAGCCGCGAGCATTCCTACGAGCGGCGCCGGCTGTTCTAAAGGAGCAGACATCGCATCAGCTTGGTCCATGGCCAGATTCACTTGTGCAAACTCCTGGCGAACGACTGTGTTAAAGTCATCGACGAAGGAGATTTCATTCGCTGAAGGAACAGGGCGGCTTGACCGGTGGCGTTCCAGCCGAAGGTCCGGGAGAGGCCGCGGAACAGCGAAATTCCCTTCTTCGCTGATCGATTCGTTCCCGCAGCTCGATCTGCGAGTTCCAGTCCCGCAGCAGCCTCGGACGCCAGACTGGCCGCGGCGCAGAGTCGAGCCGTGGCAAACGCCCAACGCGTGAAATGGACCCGTTCGGCGGCGTCATCCGTCACACCCGCCCGCTCGGCATGACCGAAGATCGCCTGCAGGAATCGCAGACGCTCACGAAGCCGCAGGGGTTCCATCCAGTTCGCATGAGAGGTCTGGCGCATGTTTCCATGATGCCGTTCGTCGCACATCCAGTCCGGGCAGTAGACCAGCCTGGTTCCCAAAGCGCCAATCCGGCCATCGTACTCCCAGTCCTGAGACCATTTCAGGTCACTCCACGGACCAATTGCATCGCAGACAGTCCGGCGCAGCAGCGGGCAATTCGTATTCCACCATCGGTCTGCAAGCAATCGCGGAAAAAGGAAGGCCTGCGGATCGCCTGATCCCTTGTAGGGAGTTTCGAGCGGCGGTCGACCGACGGGATGGGCACAAATCCAGCCGTAGGCGGCCCCGCAGTCGGGGTTGTCGCGAAGCGCCTGAACCTGCTGCTCGAACTTTCGCGGTCGCAGCAGATCATCGCTGTCCAGGTACTGGATGAACTCGCCCCGTGCCGCAAGGCGGCCGAGTTCTCGAGTTGGTCCCGGTCCTGAATTGGCTTTCCTCAGAAAGACGATCTCGGGATGCTTACCCGCGAGTTCTTCTGCCACACGGGGCGTTTCATCGGTCGATCCATCATCAACAATGATGATTTCAATCGGCCGATAACTCTGAGCAAGCACACTGGCGACTGCCTCCTGCAACATGACTGGACGGTTGTAAACTGGCACAATCGTCGAAACGAGGCCTGGGATTATGGCATTCATCGATTCACCAGATCCTCAGCAGCGACAGAGTTCGGTTCAGCCAGATGTGTGGTGTCTTTCATTGAGTCCCACTGGTGTCGTGCGCCGTCACGAACAGTGGTGACGCGATCGGCATATGCCAACTTCAACCAGGTCACCAAGTCGTGAAACACCGCCAATGGGCAGTTCATGTGGTGATCGCCGCCAATTCCGTGAAACTGCAGAATGGCCCACCTGTCATTGGCCATTGCCCATTCGACATGGCTCTGCAAATCGGCCAATGTCGGATTATCAACCGCAGCGCTTAACAGGTTTGTACGTCGCCAGGTGGATGTCGTCGGAATCGCCTGGCCGATTGTCAGTCCTCCTCCACGACCGGCAAGGCATAGCTCACCAACAATCGATTCGTAGCAGTGCCGCGTGCTGCCCCAGTCCAGATTGCCGCGATCGACCCAGGCGGCGATCCGCGTTCGACCCAGACCTGCCCGGTCAATCGCCGACCGCACCCATCCGTGATGTCCCACGAACGAATTGCAGCAGGGATAGGCGAAAGAGCGATCGTTCGCACCATCGAGCGCATTCAGCACTGAATTGGCATAGGACAACTCCATCCTCATTCGTTCAATCGTGTAGTAATTGATGGCGTTGCCTGGACGAACCCAAGACTTGCGTTCATCCGCCGGATGAAACACGGTGTGATTGCCGAGTTCATGGCCATCGAGCGCGGCCTGTCGCCATTCACGCTGGCGCGTGATGAAATTCACGGACGAAAGATGCACGTAAAACGTCCCCTGGAACCCGGCCTTGTTCAGGATCGGCACGACCTGATCCAGGTGAGATCCCAGCGCATCGTCAAACGTCAGTGAAACACGGCCCGACAACTCAAAATCTTTCTGGTATGGAAACGACAGGCAAGTGTGAATCAAGGAATGGCGATCGCCCGTGTCTCTTCGGCAGCCATCGCCTTGTAACTGAGCAGCGGATCCGGACCTGACGGATTACCGAAGTCTCGAGACGTCAGTTCGGCGATACGATCGGCGACGGGAATCTGCATGCGCCAGGGCATGATGCGCGAAATATTGGGATTGTCGATTAATTTGCGGCCCTGCTGAGGGCGATGCCACAGATGGATGAACGGGATGTAGCCGAATCGGCAGTGTCGCAACCCGCTGCAACGATCATAGAATTCGTCGTCTTCCCCGCCCCAATCCACAAATCCCTCGTCAAACCCCCCCAGGTCGAAGAACGCATCGCGCCGCACGGCGATGGTTCCTCCCTTCCAGTTCTGAAACACACGCTCCGGCACACAGGGGACAGTCGCATCATCCAGGGAATCGATTCGTTGAGTAGATTTGAGGTTCAGGTAGAACAGAAACCGCTGCAATGAAGCGGCGTCATATCCATCCTGGAGAATTGTCCTGGCGACTTCCGCGGCGTAGCGATCTGGCATGCAGACATCGCCATCCTGAAAAACCAGGACATCACCCGTGGCGATGCGTGCTCCGACATTGTATGCCCATGACTTGTACCAACCGAACGGAAGGTGCTCCTTGTCGAGATGACGAAAATGGATTCCATCGGGCAATGTTCCCTCCACCGGCGAAGGAGATTGACCGACAACAATGCATTCAATCTGAACATCCCTCTGGGCGAAGACCGAGCGGATCGTGCGGCAAAGCTGCTTGACCCGGTCTCGTCCGCTATGGGCGAAAATGAATGACACCCTGGGGCCAGCATGAGACGTCGGCGCATTGGCGAACCGAATCGGCCAGTCGCGGAATGCCGCCTGCATCAGGCTGCGTCCCAGTCGTGGCCAGACATTACACGCGTGGAGTTCGCTGCCCCATTTCCAATTGCAGTGAACGCCAGGGCCATCGGGATTCGGCGTCAGTCGCTCAATCCGGTTGCAGAGCCAGATCCAGCGAGAATTCCCCGGCGCGGCGTGGATCTCGTTCTGTAGCGCGACATGAAATGTCGGCAGGTCGAGCAACGCCACGCCGGCGAGATCGCGGATGGATTTGAGAATTCGCATTCTTCACATTCCTGGTCAGGTTGGCTGCGAACGCCGATGGTCACAGCGGCGCCATGGCGCGTTTCAGCCGCGAAAGTCGCCGTCGCAGGGGAAACCACGCCAGATGGGTGGCAATCCCCCGAACGTCCAGGCACGCCCGGTCACAATAGCCCGCCTTGACCAGTGACCAGGCAGCATGCCAATCGGAGCGGGAGTTGTATCGGACACGCATCAAGTGCTTCCCCGCGTGCGCGGCGTTGCGGATTTCGGCCGATGCGTTTGCCACATCGGTCGACTGCTCAATCATCCGTGAATAGTCCCGGGCGATTCGTGCCGCCTGTGTGTCCCGTTGAGCATCATGAATTCGGCGTTGAGACAGAAAATGGTCGACTTTGTGGACGGTCGTGCGAAATGCCATGCGCAGCCACAGATCCGTATCCGGCGCATAGGGGATGCGGTCATCCCATCCACCGAGGGCGTCCAGCAGTTCCCGACGAAAAAATGCCGAGGGTTGCGGGATCCAGGTCCGAATTCGCAACAGATTCAACAGCGAATAGGGGCCGATCACCTGACGCGTCAACTCCTGACCCTGGGCATCAATCTTGACGGTGTCTCCATAGACCAACCCTGGCTTCTGGGCGCTATGAAACTCCTTTACCACGGTTTTAAGGGCGCCCGGAAGATAGCAGTCGTCGGAACTCTGAATCGCGATGAGATCGCCACGGGCGCGGGCGAAGCCCTTGTTAACCGCCTCAACCACTCCACTGTCCGGTTCAGAGATCCACTCCAATTCAGGTCTGTCACGGAACGATTTCAGAACGGAAACGGTATCGTCACGAGACGCTCCGTCCACGACAATCACCTGAAGTGGGCGATAGTCCTGAGACAGGATGGAATCGATCGTGTCCCGGATGAATTGACCCTGGTTGAAACTGGGGATGACCACCGAGACAAGTGGATTCCGCGTCAGTTCAGGCAGATCAATCGGCGTCCCGTCAACGGTCTTGGGAAGGCAGATCGGCAGGTTGCTCATGCGAGACTCCCGTAACACAAATGTTCACTCTTCGAACAGCCAAAGCCGCGCCCACTGTTCGAAGACAAACAGCAACCAAAGTTTCATTTGCAGGTTGCTGGTTTCGGTCTCGTTCTTCCATCGGGCGAGCGCGGTGGCGTCCAGGATGCCACGATCGACCAGGCGACCGTTCTGCAGTGACTTCCACATCTCGGTCATTGAGATGTAGCGGTCCAGGGGAAATGAGAAGCCCTGCTTCTGCTTGGCGCGGGTGCTTTCCGGCAGACGCCGGTGCATCAATTCCCGCAGGACCACCTTGGAAGCTCCATTCTTGCTGCAACACTCCTCCGGCAGCGAGAACGCGAATTCGACCAGTCGATGGTCGAGCAATGGCACGCGGACTTCGAGTCCGTGCGCCATGGACGCGCGATCAACGCGAGTCAGGTTGTTGTCAATCAAGTACGTGTGAAGGTCGACGATTTGCCATCGTCTCCCGCCGGGGACATCCGTTTTCGACCATGGCTCAAACATCTGACCCGGACCAGACTCGCCTATGTCCGTGGACCAGTCCGGAAACAGACTGCAAAGTTCCACCTGGCTGAAGGTCGCACAGTGCAGAAGCTGATAGTATTCTAATTGATTGCCACATCCGTGCGGCCAAGAACGTCCCATCCCAATTCTCCGTCGCAGCCGTTCCACGAACCACGCTGCTTCGCGCCGGGGGGACGATTGAACATTGCGATACCAGTTGTATCCCGCAAACAATTCGTCTCCGCCGTCTCCAGAAAGGGCTACCGTCACGTGCTGGCGAGTCGTCCGGGAAACATGCCAGGTCGGCAGAATTGCCGGGTCGCCAATCGGTTCGTCCCATGCTTTGAAGAAGTCTTGACGCAATTGCTGGTCCTGAAATCCGGCGGCTGCGCGATCCAGGGCACAGGAGTGGTGTGTGGTATTCAAGTGGCGTGCCACGCACTGGGAATCCGCCAGCTCGGAGCCATCCCAGCCCACGAAATCGACACAGAAGCTGTTGATCGAAGGGGTCGCCTGGCTGGCATACGCCGAGATGAGTGATGAATCGACACCGCCGCTCAGGAAGACTCCCACGGGGACATCCCCCATCAATTCTTCTCGAACTGAATCGGACAGAAGTTCGTCGACACGCTCTGCCGCCTCATCCAGGCTCCAATTCTGGTTCTCGGACGGCAGGGACCAATAGGGTGACCTGGTGATCGTCGCGCGTCGTTCGTCGTAGACCAGCACATGTGCTGCCGCCAGACGGAAGACACCGTCCCAAATCGTCGTTGGCCCGGTGGTGTAGGTGTATTGCAGATACTGGATCGCCGCAGGGACGTACATCGATCGCTTCATGCCTGGGGTGGCCAGAATGGCTCGAGGCTCCGAGGCAAAAACGAGCTGCTGTCCATTCAGCGAATAGAACAACGGTTTCACACCCAGGCGGTCCCTGGCGAGAATCAATTGACGCCGAATTCCGTCCCAAAGTCCAAAAGCGAAAATCCCGCGAAATCGTTCAACGCAGGCGGTCCCCCACTCTTCATAGGCGTGAACGATGACTTCGGTATCTGTCCTTGAGCGGAACTGGTGTCCGAGTTGCTGGAGTTCCGCACGCAGTTCACCAAAGTTGTAGATCTCTCCATTGAACACGACCTGCACACGGCCATCCTCGTTGGCCATGGGCTGCCGGCCTGCTTCACTCAGATCGACGATCGACAGGCGGCAGTGTGCCAGGTAAACCGAGGCATCGGGCGCCACCCATTCCCCAAACGCATCCGGTCCGCGATGCGCGAGAGTCTGGGCCGCATCGCGCAGGCCATCCATCTGTTCACGTCCCACGACACCATAGATTCCGCACATGGTATTCTGCTTCTGATGCGAACTGGAAAACTCGTCAGGAGACACCGGACGTTTCAATGAGACTTAGCAGCAGGCTTGAGCAAAACGTTGGCGGTGATCCCGCCCGCCTGTTCGCGGCCCGGCGCAAGCCGTCCGATGCAATTGTTGTCTTCGAGCGGCGCGGCGTAAGCCGTCCGGTTTCGTTGGCCTTGTATCTGGCCGACGGCCGCAAGCCATGTCTTCATCAACCGAGACATCTCGATCAGGAATTCCCTTCCTCCATCGTCCCAGATGAATCCCCGAAATCCCGGCGCCGCTGATGCAATCTCATCTGCAAGTTCGTCGTACAACGCCATGGATGACGTTTGCGTCAGTCGGACCTCGCGCAACCAGGGAACGAACTCCTCGACCAGTACCATCCCGGCCAACTCGTGATACAGGTCTTTGAAAAGATTGTGGGGCGATCGCCGATGGTTCAGGACGGGTGTACCGATGCGGATCCCCTGTCCCAGGCTCTTGATGACCTTTTGCGTGAGATAGCCGCTCAAGATGTCGCCAAACCGGTCGATGGAAAGTCCCTTCAAGGGAAATCCCATGCGTATGTAGTAGTAGGTCAGCGCCGCGTCTCGAGTCAGTGCCGTGTTCTGCGTATTGATTGGCGACCAGACTTCGGGGCCCAGGACGACATTCGGACCGCGAAACGTGTCGATCTTTGGTCGTTGAGACAATCTCGCGACGGCATCCACATCGGGCTCATCCAGCCAAAGTCCTGCATTCATCGCGATGGAGATTGGCGTTGCAGAGGCCTCCAGTTCAGTCGAACGTGGCTGACGTTGAGCGGCATAGGGAAATCCCCGCGGGAAGGGAGTGACACCATCCTGTGTCTCCAGCAGCGAACAGAGGTTGAACCAACCGTCGGTTGAATTCACCACCGGTTCCGCGGCGACTTGTCCGACAACACTGTGAGCCCCCACAAAGTCGATGCCGGATTCGCAAAAGTTGTCATCGTCGATGGAAATCAGCACTTCACACCCCGACTCCAACGCCATCAGAAAGCCGATGTTTCGTCGATTGTCAGTGTTGTAAGGAATGAAATCCGTGGGCAAGCCAAGTTTCTTCAGAAACAGATCCTGTTCATCGATCGTCGGGCAGACCACATTGAAGCCCTGCGCACGGGCTGCATTCACTGCCGCCTGGACGGATGTCGGAGTTTTGCGGTCCACGATGATGAACATCTGTGTCTCACCGAGCCTTCCGGCGGCTTCGACGCTCGATTGAAAGCCGTCAATGAACGCAGGTTCGAAGATGGTCGTGGCAACAATGGCTGTCTGGCGTGACATGGCTGCTGAAGTCCCCTGTTATTTCTCGTGCGAATTCCAGCCGAGGCGATCATCGTGCGCCGCGGATCGATTCATGTGTCGTCGAATGGAGCGGGCCAGGAATTCACTGAATCGCGTTCGTCCCCGGCCGTTCAGATGGTATGGGTCGGCAAAGTCTGACTCTGTGAATTGAGGCAACTGGTCGCAGTCGAGGTATGTAAAACCAACATCCTTCGACATTGCGGCAAGTCGCTTCCGGGTTTCAATGCGGTACTGGCTGTCATAGGCAGATGTGACGCGTGGGTCGGTTGTCCCTTCACAGACAATCAGTTCAATTCCCGAAGCGTTCATTCGCTGGGCGAACAGCCGAAAAGCCGCGAAGTTCAGTTCCACCAGGCGCTTTCGACCGATATTTCTCTGCAGATTCTCCCGGGCGAGATCCCAGTCCGCGGAGTGGTCCAGGACCGGTTCGAGTTGATGTTTCGACGGAGTTGCCGAATTCCACCAGTAATGAAAAGCGGCTCGTCGGATGTGATCCCGTTCCCGCCAAACCGGTACGAACGCGGCAAAGGTCAAGTCGGCATAGGTCGCACGCCAATCCCAATGATCGTCGGTCTGAGCAACCCAGTTTGACCCTTGAGCGATTGCGGCCCAGCGAGTTCTTGCATCCAGTAATGGTCGGTCCGCGGCGACCCAGAGTCGATTGCAACCTGAGAAAGTCGCAGACCAACGCAGCCGGTTGGCGGGGAGTTCGTCATCGCGAAAGAAATCAAATTCAGAAAGCCAGCAGACGATTCGCCCGAAGCCACGGCTGGCGAGGCGTTCTTCGAGCCATGGATACTGAATCGGACCGAAGCCGGCCAGGCAGTTCTTTTCAAAGGCGGTCCCGGGACAATCGCGTGCGAGAATGTCCAGGTCCGTCCCCTGGTACATCTGGCTGGATCCCACCAGGCCCGTGACAGATTCAGGTGTTTGCGAAGTGGATCGTCGTTCAAACTCTTGGACCTCCCAAAACAGAGTGTTCCTGGCAAACGACGGATTCGGAGTTCGGACTTTGGCCCACTCGACCAGGAACCAGAGTCCGCGTTCATGCGTGATGGCCTGACAGATCAGACCGACCCAGACCAGTGACAGGATGGCCGCGAAAGGGAGTCTCGAAACACGGACACGCGATTCCCAGACGCCCTGCAGCCGGATACTTCCGTACCAGACCCACGGCAGCAGAGCGCTGACAACACCGAGCAAAATGGCCGGTTTCCAGCGAAATCCCTGTGACCAGCTCATCGTTCCGGGCGTCAAGTACAACACATACAGCAGATACCGGACGGAGAGAGCCCAGACGATCAAGCCAACGACTGGCGAAACTCGGCACAGTTGCCAGGCCCATCGTTCTTCCGAGGGAAGCAGAGAATTCGATGAAATGGGACGTTCAGTCATCCGTGGCTTCAGAATTGGAAATAGATGAACTCACGGCCACCGAAGCTGCCGAGTGAGAGGAGTGCCATGAGAATGCATGAGTAGGCCAGCGACCGGGGCAGAAACGATAGACGTGGGATCAGATTTAGTTCCCCGGTCCGTTCCTGCGCGAAATGCATGAGGACGACCGGCAGGCACAGCAACAGCATTTGCCACAAATCCTGTGACACCGTTGCTGACCAGCTCCAGTTCCCGATCAGGGATTGCAACATGGTTCCCACCTGGCCAATGTTCGTCGCACGAAACATCAGCCATCCCAGGCACGTCAGATGGAACATGATCACAACACGCAGCAGCCATGGCGCATTTGCAGTTGCGGGTTGCGGTCTGTTGGGCGTTTCGTACAGTTTCGTCCGTTCGGACCATAACCGGTGCGCCACCAGCAGCAATCCGTGGTACAGTCCCCAGCAAACAAAGGTCCAGCGGGCGCCGTGCCAAAGGCCGCCAAGCACCATGGTCAGCATGAGGTTTCGGCAGGTCATGAATGTGCCGAAGCGATTTCCCCCCAGTGGAATATACAGGTAGTCTCTCAGCCATGTTGACAGGCTGATGTGCCATCGCTGCCAGAAATCACTGGGGTTGGTGGCCAGATAGGGAAGGCGGAAATTCATCATCAAGTCGTAGCCGAGCCACTTCCCAAGTCCTCTCGCAATATCCGTGTATCCCGAGAAATCGCCGTAGATCTGGAATGCAAACGCATACACTCCAATCATCACTTCGGGACCCGTCGGATCCGATAATGAGAAGATGCGATCCACGATGGGCGAGAGGTTGTCTGCCAGAACCGCCTTTTTGAACAAGCCTTTGAGGATCAGCCAGCTTCCATCGCTGCAGTCCGACCAAGCGACCCGTGTTTTGCGAGTCACCTGCAAGGCCAGATGGGTTCCACGTTCAATCGGCCCGGCTACCAGTTGCGGAAACAAGGTGACGTACAGCCCATAGTCCACCAGGCTTTTGAGCGGCGTCATCTGCAGTCGATAGACGTCAATCACATAGCTCATCGACTGAAAGGTGTAGAAGCTGATTCCCACGGGCAAAACCACGTTCAACTGCCAGTGCGGAACAGGAAGCCCCATTCGTTGCACCAGGGGAATGGCGGAATCAATGAAGAAGTTGGCGTACTTGAAATAGGCCAGGACTGACAGATTGATCGTGCAGCTCAATCCAACGAGCCATTTGCGTGAGGAGTCCGAATCCGTTCGCTCCATCAATCGGCTGAAGGTGTAGTCCGTCAGGATGGTCAACCATAACAACCCAAGAAAACGCCAGTCCCAACAGGCGTAAAAGAAGCAGCTTGCCAGCAGCAAAAAAAGATTGCGCGGCCGATGTGGCAGCCACCACTGAACGGCGAACACCGTCAGAAAGAACAGGAGAAAATCAAACGAATTGAAGAGCATGGGGCTGAGTGATCGGCCACAGGCCGGACCGGTCAGTGAGCGACCAGTGGCGTAGTAGATTCGTGGAAGTTCTGGATTGTGGAGCTGTCCGTTGGATCAACGGTAGAGGGACAATGGCCGTATCGAAGTGCTGGTCGTTCCACCCAGGTCCAACTGAGCCACGCCAGTGCCAGCGTGATGGGAACAGCCCCCATGGCCAATTGAAGCGGGGTCGTTGCGAGATGGAAATGGACCAGCAGTTGTTGAACGGGGAAGGCGTACAGGTAAACTCCATAGGACACGTCCATCCTGGAAAACCAGGGTCCCAGAACATGGCTGGGAAGACTGCACAAAGTGAGGATTACAAAGCTTCCCAAAACGGGCAGAAAAAGGGTAAAGAGCGTGGGCTGCACAAGGCTCACAAGTAATCCGATTGCCGAACAGAGAGCCAGCGCGCCGTCGCGTGGGGAACTTCTACGATGGGCCATCATTGATCCGAACAGGAAATATGCCCACAGTCGCCATCGCGTCAGTTCCCCATTTCCCAGATGCAGCAGGTGCGCCGCGTACATGAGATAGCAGATCAGGAACAAGGCCACGACGGCTCGCCGTCGCGACAACACACCAGTCAAACCGAGTGCCACGACCAGGCAATAGCATTGAATTTCGGCTTGCAGCGACCACAGTGAGCCATTGACCGCCTTGGGGTAGGGATTCGTTGCGAATGCCGTGTAATCATCGAGTGTGCCATAGTCGAAGAAGAACAGCGACTGCGCCATCGCGTCATGTCGGGCGTAGGTGTGGCGAAGATATTGCATTCTCTCATGACCCGCTCCTATGAATCCCGCCGCCAGCGACGCTGCGAATGCCAGCCAGTATGCGGGATAAATCCGCAACATCCGCTTTGTCAGAAATTCTCTTACGGAGGCGCATCGAAACCAGCTGCGCGTGATCAGGTATCCACTGATGACAAAAAAGCCGTTGACGGCAAGTGACCCAAGCGTGATGCGGCCCGTGATTGCAAACAGCGGCTCGAATTGGTTATCCCCCTGCGTGAGTGGGAAACAGTGGGAAATCAATACGAGCAGGGCAAGTGACAATCGAACCAGTCCGAACTGGTTTTGCCGTTCGCGGTTCTGATCAGGATTCCTGCTGTCATCTGTTGGCACGTGTGTCTGCGGATCTTCCCCGGTCAGGCGTGACTCAGATCGAGTCACATCGCATTCAGTCGGGCTCGGCTGTGAAAGCATCGCCACCATATCAGGATCTGACCGGCAGTTGTTCAGCAATTTCGCGGCGCAACAACGAGGCTGTCCAGTCGGCGGGAAGGGGTTGATCATCGGGTTTCGTGATCACACCAATTCCATAGCCATACTGATCCCAGGATTGAACGAATTCCTGATGAGGAAATCGTTCGCGCAGTCGCCGCCAAAGCAGATAGACTTCTCCCCCGTACGACGTGCACTCAGGACTTCTCCTGCCGAATCGGCCGAATTCATCGGGAGCAATGTCATGCAATGCAATCAAGCCGCCGGGGCGGACCATGTCATAGTACGAAATGAAGTCATTGACGACTCCGTCATAGGTGTGGTCGCCATCAATGAACAGGAAGTCAAATCGATCGTGATTCAACCACTTCCGGACTCGGTCAATCATGGGCTGCGAATAGGAACTTCCCTCCAGGAATCGCAGCCGAAGACCATCAGGAGCAAGGTATCGGGCCTTGCCGACGTTTTGCAGGTGAAGGTCAATTCCCACCAGTCGTTGAAGGTCGGGCAGCGCGCGTTCAAACAAGAATGTATTGCCACCGAATTTGACTCCGATCTCACCGACAACCTTCGGCTGGATACGGGCGACATATTCGAGGAAGGGAACAATCTCGTCAGCGATTTGCAGGATTCCAAATTCTCGCTGGGCGTATGGGTACAGATCTACGGGGGCCTGAACCCCCGCCAGTTCGCTGCGAACACGCCGCCATTCCGGCGACTTCGGCCAAAGGCCGGTGTCCACCAGGGACTGCCGCGCCCGCAGCATCCCCTGGCACGCTTGCTGGTATGCCGGGCGAAAGAGGTTGCGAGCCCTCATGGGGACGAGATGTTTCAAAGCCATGTGAATTCACCCTTCAAGACGCTTACAATCAGAATCGTGGAATTCCGCGCAACCAGTTGACCGCCTGTAATGGCGATCTCAATGTGTCGACAATCGTCCGTCCCAGGCGGAACGAACGCGATTGCCGAAGTTTTCGGTTCTCTTCCACGTGGCTCAGGATCGACTCCGTCGCAGTCGATGTCAGCCAGGGGCTGCGATGGTAGGCTTCGGTCCCCTCGGGAAACAGTTGTTTCATTCTTTGACGAAATGCCGCATCTGACTCTGCCTGATTGGCGACGCACAGATAGTTGTAGTCAAACAGCGTCTGCAGCCACGCCTGGACGTCCTGATTGATGTCAACGCCGTACTTGAGCAGTCTTGAGGAGAATTTCAACATCACCTCGTAGCGGTCGCCTGACAGCGGGCCATTCCAGCATGCTCCCGCGTGGATTCGATAGCATCCCATGGGATCTGCAAGAAATCGGATCTTTCCGCGAGTTCCTGCGAGAAACAGCATCGTGGAATCCCACGCGGGACCGAATGCCAGTTGGCTATTGATCAGCAGGTCAACGACCTCGCGCCGCACGACAACGCTGCCTGACGGAAAGAGGACGGTCGGCCAGTTCAAGGGACCAAAGTCGCGATCCTGCAAGAATTCGGGCCGCTGGCGGGTGTCGATCCAATGGGGAAGATTCGCCTGCGGCGGATGGCAGCTGATCGTTGCGTTGTGAATCACCATCGAATAGTCCGAGTGTTCCTCCAGAAACTGAATCTGGGACTGCAGCTTCGCGGGATTCGTCCAGAAATCGTCCCCTTCGACGATCGCCACATACCGACCATGGCAACTGCGAAGCGTGGCGACCGCGTTGGGCATGAAGACCGCGTCATAGCTCTTTCGCGACGGGTCCTTTCGGTCGCGTACCTGATGCACGACGGTGAATCCCCGATGAGGGCGAGCCGCGAAGTCCGCACAGATTTCCGTGGTTCCATCCGACGAGCCGTCGTCTCCAATACAGACCTCGAACGGAAATGTGACCTGTTGCAGGCCGATTCCATCGAAGCACTGCTGGATCCATTTGGCGTGGTTGTAGGTGATGACCGCAACGCTCAGCAGAGGCTCAGTCATTGTGCTTTCGTTCATCAAACTCGTTCCTGATCCCATAAATCGACCATCCACAACGAATCGATTCGGGGCTCGAGATCACTTCATTCCGTGGAGCACGGTTTGATCGAGATCGACGTAGTCATGACCCGGGAAACGACCGCGAAGCTTGGCGATGGCGATTCGAAGTCTCTGAATCACTCCAGGCGGAGTCGCTCCGGCGATCCGACCCACGGGACGATGGGACTCGCCGCGCCTATTCAAGCAGGCAATGAAATGCTGCAGATCCGCCTCCAACATCTTGCGACGATGGACCCAAACCTTCTGCCGGGAGTCATTGCCAGGACCGGTCGGGAAATGGTGCGCATAAATGTGGTAGTCGGCAAGAACCGGGGGGCCGAAGTACTGATGCAACAGCAGCGTCAACAGGGCCTGATCGTGACGATGGGGGGGCGCTGTCGCCTGCATGTTCTCGCGGACAAGAGCCAGCTGATAGGCTTGTTCAACCAGCCTGGCGCCTGGTCCCTCTTTCAAGAAACCATGAATCCCGGATGAGATCGAGATCATCGGCTCCATATCGCGGGAGGTCAGCCCGAGGTTCTTTCGAAGTGGTTCCGGCACTGAAGGGGCAATCGGATGGTTGTACAGAGCCACCGCGAAATAGCCGAGTTGTTCGATCGCGCGGAAGGCCTCGTCCATGGGACGCAGGATGCATGTCCCCGCGTCCAGCCATAGATAGCTTCGTCCCGGCGCGTCACGAAAACACCATGGCTTCCAGGTAAAGTCGCTTCGCCAGTGTGGACAGAATTCCGGGACCTTGCGAACTTCAATTTGCGCCTTTGCCAACTGATTCAGATCCGTGTCCGACATCCCCAGGTCATAGACCACGACTCGGGGGTGATCCGGCCAGTTGCAATTGAGCGATCCGATCAGCGCCAGGAGTGACGTTCCGTACGACTGCGATGCACCGGTGATTATCACACGATCGTCTATCACGGCTTGTTCCGGACCAGCTTCCTGAAATGTGGATTGGTTCATCTCAACGTCCCCCGTGGGCATCGCGGCGGTTACGATGCAGCCCCTTGAATGGCGCTGACATAGCTGCCATCCAGGCTTCCGTTGCGGGCCGCGGGAGGCCACAACAGGTACGCGCCATATTCAATTCCCTCGAGATGGGTCACGACATCTCGCATGTAGACACCCACGAACCCATCTGCGGCCCAGGAAACAGGCAGGGCATACTGCAGAAGCTTCTTGGCGCCCCGGGCACTGACGAGATAGGCGGCTGTCGAACCCGCATAACTTGCAAACCCATAGATCCCGGTCGTGACCGGCTCCTTTGGAGGTGTTTCCGCATACAGCGCCGTCAGAAACAGAATGTCCCAGTTGGGCGGAAGCTGAGACAAGTCCAATTCGTCAAGTCGCGCTGCGTCCAACAGGACATCGTCTTCAACGACGATCGCCTGCGGCAGGCCGGATTCCACGATTGCTTTGAGGACATTCACGTGACTGAGTGTGCATCCGATATTCGGCCGAGACAGATCGTCGCCAAATCGTTGACGCGCGGCCGCGGCATCGTACAGTCCCTCGGCCTCCCATTCGGTCGTTGATTTAGCGCGACCGTTCACCGCTGGAAAGAAGCGGAATGTCGTGAAACCCAGCCGAGTCATCTGTCGCCTGATATTCGCCTGCCGGCTCGTGGCATCCGGCAGCGAGATGCAGAACACCGGGATCTGTCGCACATCGGAATTCTGAAGCGGGCGCAGCGAGCGTAATGCGGTGCTTTGAAGTTGCCGCTCGCGCCACTGACGGAGAATCCGCTGCTTCATCGATCGAATGGGGTTTAACAGGGCGGACGCCTGTTGAAGTAGTGTTGCGGGTTGTTGTGAGATGGACATATCTGAGTCCTGGGGCCGGTTTGATTGCACTCAAGCCTGGTAGAAAATCATGGTCGATGCCAGGATCGCATGCTGTTGATATCCAAACTGGCGTAGATAGGTTGCGGTGTCCGCCTGCGACTCGGCTCCATGCGCTTCCACAAGAATGACACGGGGTCGGTACTTCGACCAATTGTTCGACTTCAACACCAACAGGTCATGTCCTTCGCAGTCCACGTCCAGCAGGTCGATCTCACGATTGGCGGGGCAATAGCGTTCAAGCAGGGCTGCCAGCGTCAGTGTGTCGACGGTGACCACGGAGCGCGGGGGATGACCAAATTCGTTGTTACGCGAACCGGTGTCTGATGCGGTGCGAATGGAATTCGTTTCATCCCATTCATAGCAGCAAAGTTCAGCGGAACCGACTGTTTCCGAAATGGCCGCCTGGACGACAATGTCGCGCGGCCTTGCGTTCTGGAATGACTTGATGACGGCGGGATTGGGGTCGACTGCAATGCCCGATGCTCCGTTCTGATAGAACAGGAACGAATTGGAATGAGATACGGGATGCCAGCACCCGACATCGACATAGAAGACATCAGGCGCGCGCCGGCCAAGGCAGCGAAGAAGTCGTTCGGCGACCAGGTCTTCGCCATCCCATGAATAGCTGATGCGGGCATTCTGCCACTGGTCCCTGGTTCGCGGGCAACTGGGGACCCAGCGCGACACCGTTCGATGCATCCATGGGGAAATGGCGGTCAGTACGGCGTCCTTGGCAATGGTGCGAAGATCACGCATGAGATTCGTCATGTCTTTCAAGTCGGCAGACGCGGCTATGACGCTGTGACACGTCGTCCAAGACGGAATGCCGAGTGCGAAGTGGCACGCGCCAGCAGGCCCCAGAAATTCCTGTAGAGCAGTCGACCCGGATCGTGCACCGCAAGTCGCGTGAGAATCTGGATGACGCGGTAAGGATTCTTTCGATCGAGTTGGGTTGCCCAGTGCCATCGACGCGCGGTGGAGTATTCCCGGACGGCGATTCGATCGGCGGATGAGAGTGGGTACCGCAGCATCAAGTCCATTCGCAGTTCGTCGATTTCCAGATCGGCCGCATGTTGTGTGTTGCCTGGATGAAGGCGATATGAACCGAGCACTTCTGGAACCAGGGCCCAGTCGAAGGCCCCGGCCAATCGCGTCCACATTTCCCAGTCTTCAAAACACAACAGTCTGCGGTCTTCGCAGAACCCTCCGACGGCATCGAAGCAACTTCGGCGGACGAGCGGCGTCATGGATCCAATGAAACATTGATGCAACAGCCGTGCGAAGAGATCTCCGTGTGGAGGTAATACCGCGTCCGCTGTTGTTCCCAAACTGGAGTTCAACACGTTGAACAAGCAGTAACAGCAGTCAGCCCCCGTCTCTGCCAGTTTCGCGACCTGACGCTCAAGCTTGGCGGGACTCCACAAATCGTCGGAATCGAGGAAAGCAATCCACTCGCCGCGGGATTCGTGAATACCCCGGTTTCTTGCTATGGCGCGCTCGCGGTTGGGTTGAGTCACCACGCGCAGTCGTGCATCCATCCCATATTGATCGCAGATCGCATCGCGTGTCCCGTCCGTGGATCCATCGTCAACGACGATCACCTCCAGATCCGAATATGACTGGGCCAGCACGCTCGCCACCGCATCACTCAGCATCTGCCGCCGGTTAAAGGTCGGAATCACAACTGAAACGGACGGCCGGGGATGCAGATTCATCGACTCCTCCGATGTTGTTGCAGGGCCTGCAGCAATTCATGAACAGGCCGCCAGAAACAGAGATGGTCGATCATCCGACGCTGCCGAAGTAACTCACGCTGATAGGCGGCGGGATTCGATTCGAAGTGATGCAGAGTCTGAATCAGTTCGTTGAAAGATCGGCAGGATGTCCCGGGCGAAAAGACATCGCGATGAATATGAACTTCGGGATCGCCAATCACGAGCGCTCCCGCCGAAACGGCTTCGATGACGGCATTGCCCCACAAGTTGCGGCGTTTCGGGCAGGCAACGAAGTATTTGGATTCCAGTAACGCCGAAACGATCTGCTGCGAAGAGCGTCGACACTTTTGATTGGGTGAGGCGAAAGAATCGTTCTCCACAGATTCCTTTGCCGTCGAGTCAACGGGACCAAGTTCGGCAAGTTGTCGCAACTGATCCGGCGACATCGTTTCGGGAGTATGGTGTTCGAGAAAGATCGTTGCTCGTTGGGAACCGTCGTGGGTGGGACGTTCCAGCAGACTGTGGAAGCAACCGAAGTATTGCAGGTAGTACGGGAATTTCAGCACATGGCGGGGTGATGACGTGCGACGAAGTGCAAACGACTGATCAAGAAACCGGTCTTGTCCAGGAAGTGGCGCCGTTTGAGACGCCGCGTAACTTCTGGTCTTGGGCTCCCGGATGTAGTAGCACCAGAGTGTATTTGGATACTGTCGCGTAATTCGGGCGGGAATCGATGTGTCCAGGCTGATGACGATGTCGTATTGACTCCAGTCGACAGTGTCGCTGCGTACTGCGAACGCGGACTGTCCATGGCTGCGTCCAGGCACAGACGAACGCAACTGTTGCAGTGCCTGCAGGTCATACCAGTGGAGATCCGTGGCCTTTTCGGCCCACGCCTGGCATTCGGCATCGGGTTCCGTCTCGACAAGCAGAAATTCGGCGCCCATGCGAGTGAAAAGCGCGACCGGTCCGGTTCGCATTAATGTGGAAAAGATCACGTCGGCTCGCGTGGAGGTCTTCGGGCAGCAATACAGATCGTCTTGCACGTCCTGCTTGACGAAGGCCACGCGTGGCCGCTGACTCTCTACCAACAGAGGAATCACCTTGCGTTTCAGGTGGCTCGATCTGACGATCGTCATGATGTCGAGCCAGGCCATGTCAAGTCGCTGAAACAAATTGCAATCCGTATCCCGCAGGGCTTTGAAATCTGTTGTCAGCGGCCGATCGCCATTCTTGCGAGGTTGCCATAAAGTCGGCGTTCACGACGCAGCGGAGGAAACTGTGTGGAGCCGGTTCCTGCCAATGACCATGCCAACCGCCGATTTCCTGCAATTCGCGCCGCCTCGACCCCCGCGAGAATGTATTCCGTGATCCGACGGGCAACTTGCGAAAGTCGTGGGTCCTTTAAGTCGCGGCGCTTCATCCAACGGTAAAACGAGGCCATGGCGCGGATCATCGGCAGGCGAGTCCACGGTGACGGCTGATAGGCACTGTCAGACCTGCGCCAATAGACGCTGACCGGTCGCTGAAGGTCACCAGAGACGATTCTTCCCGTGCATGCCATGCGGAACCACAGATGACAGTCTTCGCTCAGGCGAAGCCGATGGTCGAACAGTCCTGTCGATGTGAGCAGCGACTTGCGAAACAAGATGGCGCTGGTGGCCCAGCAGCGGCCTCCCAGCAGTTGAAACAGCAGTTCTGTTTCTTCAATGGGTTCCGCAAAACCGAACTGATGCTGTCCGTGCCACCATCTCTTGGACGAGAGTTCATCGGAAAAGACCAGCTCACAAAGTTGGTGGACGCCATCGATATGAGGGTTGTCACGAAGCAGGGCGGTCGCCGAATCGAAGCGCCAGGGATGGACATAGTCATCCGCATCGAGGAACGCAATCAGTTCTCCCCGGCTGGCTTCAATTCCCAGATTGCGACTGGCCGAGACGCCTCGATTCATTCGTCCGGGATGAGTCAAAACCCGGATTTCCAGATCCAATTCCTGGTGCAGGGACTTTGCCAGTGACAGTGTTCCATCACTGGAACCATCGTCAACAATGATAACCTCATGATCAGGTTGCTGAGTCGAAACCAGAGATTCGACAGCGCGTCTCAGGTATTTCTCGCAGTTGAACGCTGGAATGATTGTGCTGATCTGCATGAATCAAACCATGTCTTTCACGAACCGCGTTGACTCGTCTCTGGAAAGGCGAGCTACTACAGTCACGGTAGACGCCGACTTGCAGGTTCGGTTCCTCGTGGCGGCCGCATTTGCCTGCTGAAGCCACTCTTCGAGAACCAGTAGTGACCAGCCGCGCCAGGCATTGACTCGGCTTTGGCCTGCGTCATTAACAAGCTGAGTCAGGCCCGCATGCTGGAAGTAGTCGAGCAGGGGACTGTCAGCTCCCGTCAGTCGTTCCTTGAATTCGTTCTTGTGAATCCCGGTGAACCAGTCCTGGACCGGGACTTCAAATCCCCGTTTTGGACGATGCAGAAATTCGTTCGAGAAGAATCTTCCGGCCGCCTTCTTCAACAGATATTTTCCGATGACCTCTTCGCCCGGTACCAATCGGCCGCGTGGGGTTTTCGGTCGGGAGATTGGAAAAAGCTTCAGTTCGGGTGGAATCTGTGACACCGTCTGCAGGAAGACATGGTCCAGAAGTGGAACTCGAACTTCCAAGCCATGGCACATGCTGACGGTATCCACCTTGGGTAGATTGTCATACGCAATGTAGTTCTCGATGTCGTAGCGCTGCAGGCGATTGAGCAGGCATTCGCTGGACCTCGGCGCAAAGTCGTGATCAAACTCGCGGCGTGTCTGCGACTTCAGACTGGCAAATTCCGGTCGCCAGAGGGTATGTCGCACTTCGTCGGAGAGGACGGCGATTCGAGCGTATTTGTCATCAGCGGCCCCCGGTCGGGCGGGCCAGAGTCCCAGCGAACGCGCCTGGTCGGCGATCCAGTTGCGGCCGCGGCGTAGTGGACTGACACGAGGTTCCGCCTGCCAGAGGATGGCCGGATAGTTGTAGTACCCCGCAAACAGTTCGTCGCCACCATCTCCAGAAAGTACCATCTTGACATGCTGCCTCGCCAGACGTGAAGCATGATAGGTGGCAATTGCCGAACTATCCGCGAATGGCTCTCCAAAGTGTCGTACCAACTTCGGAAGCAGTTCCATCGAATCAGGTTGGACGACGTCAACATGATGGTTGGCGCCACAGACGCGGGATGCCTCATTCGCCCAGGCTGTCTCATCGTAATCGGGGGACGAGTGACCGATTGTAAATGTATCGACCTGTGACCGAAGCGCGCGCCGCATGTAGGCGACAACGGTGCTGGAGTCGAGACCCCCTGAGAGAAACGCCCCGAAGGGCACGTCCGAGATCAGGTGAGCAGAAATGGTCTCCTCGAGCGCAGCATCCAAACGCTCGACCCATTCCGCTTCTGTCAATCGGTGATCGGGATGGAATTCGACATTCCAATATCGCTTCGGTTTTGGAGCGGCTTCATCCGGTCGAAGAATCAGAAAGTGAGCCGGGGGAAGTTTCCGAACTTCACGAAAGATGGAATGCGGCGCTGGGATGTACTGATACTGCAGGTACATGTCGATGGCTGCGGGATCAACAGTTCCCTGAAATGCCGGGTGTGACTGGAATCCCTGCATTTCCGATGCAACCGCGAACAGGTCCGGAGTCTCCCAGTACAACAGCGGCTTGATCCCGAACCGGTCTCGCGCCAGTAACAGTTCACGCGACTTCTCGTCCCAGATGGCGAAGGCAAACATTCCCCGGAGTCGCGTCAGGCAATCCGTACCCCATTGCTCGTACGCATGAACGATGGTTTCGGTGTCGGAGTCTGTTCGGAAGCGATGGCCTTTGGAGATCAACTCCTGTCGCAGTTGACGATAATTATAGATCTCGCCGTTGAAAGTGATCCAGACGGTCCCATCTTCGTTGCACAACGGCTGATGCCCGCCTGCGAGATCGATGATTGACAGTCTGCGGTGACCCAGGCCCACCAGTCCAGAGACATGCAGGCCAGCGCCGTCCGGTCCACGATGGCTCAACGCGTCGGTCATGTTCGTCAACGCCTGAGCATTGACTGGCGACCCGTCGCGGTGCATCAGAACAGTAACGCCGCACATTACTGGTTGTGTCCTGCGTTCACAGATGACAGAGACTGTCGATTCGCGATCACTTCACGATAGTGACCGACGTAGTTCCGGGCGACGGATTGCGTGCCAAACCGTTCATTAGCACGGACGGCTCCGACCCGTCCCATCTCCAGACGGCGCTCCGGCTCAGCCGACAGTTGCCGCAGCGCCGCGGCAAGTCTCGCTGCGTCATGAGGTGGCACGAGCAATCCTGTCGTCCCGGACTCAACAATCTCGGGAATGCCGCCTGTCGCAAATCCAACAACGGGCACGCCGCACATCTGGGCCTCGGCGGGAATCCTTCCGAATGTTTCCCAGAGCGATGCGACCAGCACGACATCGGCAGCACAGTAGTACTCGGCGAGTTTCTGCGGATCCTTCTGAAACGCGATCGCGATTCCTGACTGTCCCCATCGCCTTAACACCGAGTCTGCGGACTTGCCGACAATCATCGCGAACGGGTTTGAATCCGAGGCACGCAAGGCCTTCAGGGCATACTCCACCGCGCCGTCGCCGCCGGTCGATGTCCCTTCCACCGATTGTCCTGCGAGCATCACGATGAAGGTGTCTTGCGGCAGACCAAGTTTCTGACGGACTTCGGAGCGTGATCGTGGGTAGAATGCCGTCTCATCGAGGCCATTGTAGACTGTATGAATCTCTTTCCCGTGAAAAATGGGGCTGGATCTTGCGATCTCACCCAGCCAGTTTGAAACGGTGGTGACCCGGAGATTCGAGGCGCGTATGGCACGTTGCTTTCGACGCCAGTTGAAAGCCGTGCCGTCGACGGGAATGGAAGGAGCCAAACCGAGGGAGGGGCATTGACCACACCCGGTCTTCCAGCGTTCGCAGCCCAGCGCCGGATAGGCACAGTGACCGGTCACCATCCACAGGTCTCGCAGGGTCATCAACGAGGGATAACGTCTCGTCAATCCCGGCAGTCCACCCACGTCCGCATAGCCAAGCTGACCACTCCACAGACTGTGAAAATGAATGACGTCCACTTCGTTATCGAAAAGCTGGTCGAGTTTGCGGAACCACGGATGATACAGGTACTGCCATCCAAACGTGCGTTCCATCCAGTGGGCGCCACGGAGCACCCCGGGAATGCAGCGAAAGCGCGGAATCTCGACCACATCGGGATGCGTCGTCAGCTTTGTTCCGACATACAAGCGGGATTGATGTCCCAGTGACTTCAATGCCAGATGCAGCGACAGCGTACTCGCTTCCGCTCCGCCCCCCTGGTCCGCGGTGTGAACCAGGGCAATTCGAAGCGGATCGTCTGGAAGCGAGCCCGAGAATGTCAGAGCGGGAGAAATCAACTTCGAGATCCTGCTGACGGACGACCTGCCTGTCAGTTCGATTCGAGATCAAACACCAATCAATCGTTGAACGCTGGCTTCAAACCGTGAGACGCTGAGAAATTCTTCGTGTGCCCGAAGCACTTCAGATTTCCAGCGCTTCGCGGACTTGGATTGCAACGCGGATTCCAGCACGTGCCGAACCGCCGTCGGATCGGTGTCGTGGCATGCCGGCCCGAGTTCAAACTGACTCCATACATCTGTCAGGCTGGCGTAGTGGGGGGCATGCAACAGGATTGGCCGTCCGGCGGCCACGTAGGTGGAAAGTTTGGTCGGGAACGACAGCTCGGAAAACTTGCGGGACTCCGGCTCGAACGATTGCGGCAGGTACAAGACGTCACAGTCCGCCAGGAGCGCTCTGGTCTCTGTCACCGTTCGCCACCCGAAATACTCGATGCGCTGTGGTTTGCGGGAATCGAGCAGATAACGGGCTCCCACCAGTCGCAATGCCACGTCACTCCCATTGAGTTGCCAATTAGTTTGATCAAGTGCCTGCACGAGTGATTGGAGACAGTCCGGAGCGGTGACGGAACCGGCAAAGCCAATCACGCAATAGTCGCGGGATCGCGCGTCTGAGGTCCCGACTGCGGGGTCGGACGGTATCCCATGCCGCAAGATCTGGCTTTCAATTCCATAATGCTGTCTGTAGTCGCGCTGCATGTTCTCACAAATCACCGCGACGCGCTCACTGGCTTTTAAGACTCGTCCAAAGTCTCTTTCAATCCTTGCTCGAGTCCACCGATCAAACATCCCCTGACGGCAAAACAAATCCACATCGTCCCAGACGATGGAACGAAGGGGAATGCCCGTTCGCTGATGCACGGCACGCGCGACCTGGATGGCAGCTGGCGACTCGAGAACTACCAGTATGTAGTCGGGACGTTGGGCTTTGGCGATGGTCTCCACCGTTCGGCATGCGTCGCGAATCATTCGTGGACGAAGAAGTTGCAATGCCAGCGAAGAGATCACTTCGCCGCCAAGCCCCTTGAAGGGGCGATAGCCAGTCTCGTAGCGACGGGGGTGAACCGTCGTGGCCAGTTCGGAAAGAAATGGCTGCTGTCCACCGTGCCGCGGAGCCAGCCAGCAACACTGGCAGTGTTCGGCTCCCGCGATCCGGACAAGGTCTCGCAGGATCACCCCGCCGACACCAGGTTCACCCGGAGCGGTGCCTGTCAGCAGCAGGATCCGCGCGGGATTCACCATCAGACGAGTTGGCGAGTCGAGTGATTCATCGGCGGCAAGCATCGGAAACCACCTTCCAGGTATCCTCGCAAATGCGTGTCAGCGACCAGCCAATTGTCCATTCAGGATGGTCGTGCCGAAATCGGGCCAGATTTGTGATGTAACAGATATGGTCTCCTTTTCGTTCCTGTTCCTGATAGCTCCACAAAAGCCTCCGACCCGAGATCTGCTGAACCAAGTCGATGCATTCGAGCACGCTGGCCGAGTTGTCGCGGCCGCCGCCCAAGTTGTAGACAGAGCCCGGATTGGGGTTCTGGTAAAAGCAGTGCATGGCTCGAACCACATCTTCGGAGTGGATCTGATCGCGGACCTGCTTACCCTTGTAGCCGAAGATGGTGTAGTGCTTCCCTTCGGCCGCAACGCGAAAGAGGTAGTTCAGGAACCCGTGCTGCTGGGCACCCGAATGGTGCGAACCGGTCAGGCATCCGCCGCGAAAGATGCATGTGTTCAGTCCGAAATACCGGCCGTACTCCTGAGCCATCACATCGCCGGCCACCTTACTGGCGCCAAACACGCTATGCAGCGACTGATCAATCGTCATCGACTCGTCGACGCCGTCCCAGTCTTCTGGTCGAGCATAGTCATAGCGCTGGTCCGATTCGACCAGCGGCATTCGATTCGGCGCATCGCCGTAGACCTTGTTGGTGCTCATGTGAATGAAGGCGGCATCACCAGCAAACCGACGAGTCGCCTCCAGCAGGTTGAGCGTTCCCACGGCATTGACTTCGAAGTCGTCGAACGGACGCTCGGCGGCAAGATCATGTGAAGGCTGCGCGGCCGCATGAATTACCATGTCCGGCCGAAACTCCTCCATGATTTCCAGCACGTCAGCCCGGTTGCGGATGTCGGTGTGGTGGTGTGTGAATCGGGGACACTGTTCCTGCAGGCGGCGCAGATTCCACGTGGTGTCCCCCGAGGGACCGAAGAAGTCCGCCCGAAGATTGTTGTCGATTCCCCGGACAATCGCGCCGTGTGACTCAAAGTACGCGACGGCTTCAGATCCGATCAGACCGCTGGAGCCCGTCACGAGGACCCGGGAAGGATGCGTTTTCATGAATGGCCCTGCGTCAACCTTTCCTTTTGAATGATGACCAGCAGATGGTCTTTGATGGCGGGCGCGTAAGGGGCACTTTCCGCGTGCCTGAGCGAGGCCCACATTGGCGTCTTCAACGCAGCTTTGGCACACAGGCGAGAAAGGGAGTTGGACGACCGGCGTCCACCGTAGACCAGCGATTCCACAGACTGTCGAATCGTCTGACGCCAGCCAAATTCCTTGTGGGCATGGCTTAGAAACTGGCAGCGACCTGCTTTCAGGCTCCGGGCCTGCCGCTGGAAATAGCGTCGACCGCCAAACACGACATGCTGGGCTGTGCAGAGGTACCAATGGTCCCCCCCGAGCAATCGCCACGTCCAGTGGTCATGGTTTCCCGTGGAGACGATCAGGACCCCTCCGGGCTTCAAATAGCTGAATGCATCTCGCAGTGATTGAGCAGGCGAAGTGAGGTGTTCGAACACGTCGAACATGGTTACTACGTCAAAGGCATTTCGATGATCAGGAGCCGGGTCAGAAAGAAACTCGGCAATCGGCTCGATTCCCGCCTGATGGAGCAGCCCCCGTGCGTCGGCCGAAGGTTCAATCGCCTGCCGGTCCCAGTTGGTGGAGAGTGTTTGCAGGAACGAACCATCAAACGCTCCGACATCGACCAGTCGGATGTGTGTTGTAGGGGAATACTTTCGCTCAAGCCATTTCCGAACGATTGTCCATGCGACGTTCGTTTCCGCAGTGTAGTGCCAGCGATTGGTTGGCATTTGAGCGTACATGCGTTGCAGAGTGCTTTCTGAGATCGCCGGATGGCGGAATCCCAGGTTGCAGTCCTGGCACTGATACAGTCGTGATGACAGGCAGGCGTCAGCGAGTTGTTTCTCTTCCTCGGGAAGGTGGTCAAACAGGGTGGGGCGCCGGCAGGCGCCGCGGTCGACAACGTCGATGCTGCCGCAGTCAGCACAACGGGGAAGCGACGGACCACGATCATTGTTCATGGTGGCCGGGTCGAGTATCAGTGGTTGATCAGCGCTCACGAATGAAGACCGATCGTCGAAGTGTCTGCAACAGACTCCTGGAACTGCGACTCGACGATCTCCACGTCGGGGAATCGAATCGGTCCCCATGCGGCCTGCCATTCCTGGCCAGACATCGCAGGGGCGTGAACCGTGAAGGGGAGGACGTCGGTCACGGAATCGATCAATCGCCGTCCTCCAGTCCTCGCATCGGAAATCGAGATTGCACAATAGTATTGGCCGGGAGCCAGTTCGCTCGTGGGAAGGCGGAGCTTGTAAGTGCCTGCCTCACCTGCCGAGAGTGGCGAATGAGTTTCGCTGAACGTACTTCCCACCGGAGATTCGTCATTTCGAAAGATGGTCAGACCGAATTGAAAACTTGCAGCCGATTTCCGGCATCGGATCCCGACCGAGATCACCAGATTGGTTCCCTCGTCGATTGAGTTTCCTGGTCCCGCGTCAACATCCAGTGATTCGAATTCGAGGTCGCGGCTGAGGTCGTCAAAGGGGCGGGGGCGATCGAGCACCGCGACCGAGTCCTGATTGGTGGGGTGATTCTCCTGCAGGTATCGATCGACGGCATCGGCAGTCGAACCGGAGAAGACTAATGAACCTCGTGACAACACCACTGCACGTCGAGTCAACGCGCGGATTGAGGCCATGTTGTGACTGACGAACAACACGGTCTTTCCCGAGTCGGAGACGGCATGCATCTTGTTGATGCACTTCCGCTGAAACTCGACATCGCCAACGGCGAGCACTTCATCGACAATCAGAATTTCGGCTTCCAGGTGCGCGGCCACTGCAAATCCCAGCCGGACTGCCATGCCTGACGAATAGCGTTTCACGGGGGTGTCGATGAACTGCTCAACACCGGAGAATGCCACGATCTCATCGAAGTTCTTGCGGACTTCCGCCCGGGTCATTCCCAGGATGGTGCCATTCAGATAGACATTTTCACGTCCGGTCAATTCAGGATGGAATCCAGTCCCCACTTCGAGCAGGCTGGCAACCCGTCCCCGCATTTCCACGGAACCTGTGGTTGGCGTGACAATTTGAGAGAGAATCTTCAGTAGTGTGCTCTTGCCCGCACCGTTTCGACCAATGATCCCCAGGACTTCCCCTTGCGGTATCTCAAACGAGACGTCTCGCAAGGCCCAGAACGATTTGCCATCAACTGACTGGCCAGGTTGGCGGTGGGCCGGATGTCCTGCGCGCCGGGTGATTCGACTGGCGACTCCATTGATCAGATCTCGCAGAGTACGGGACTGGGTCTGACCCAATCGGTAGCACTTGCCAAGTTTGTCAATGCGAATGGCGGACGACATGCAAAGTCCAGCAGGGGCGATTCAGCGGAATCGGGTCTAAACGACGTCGGCGAACGTGGATTCCTGATGACGGAAGCATGCCAGCGCGACAATCGATGTCACGGCAACGACGCCAACCGAGAGCAGGATCTGCATCGGATCTGGCGCGGCTGTTCCCAGGACAGACCAGCGGAAGCCGTCAATCACACCCGCCATCGGATTGAGTGAGTAGGCCCAGCGCCACCTTTCTGGGACAAGCTGGCTGGAGTAAACCACCGGTGAGGCCCACATCCAGGCTTGCAGCAGAAACGGAACAACATGACCGATGTCACGGTATCGAACATTCAAGACGGCCAGCCAGAGCCCGAAAGCAAACGAGGTGAGGATGGCAAGGATGATGAATCCGGGGAGCATTAGTAGTTGCCAACCGGGGCGTACGCCATACCAGGCCATCAGCCCCGACATGAGCAACAACTGGAGTCCGAGTTCGGCCAAGCCCGTGCCCAGGCTTGCCAGTGGAAGAATCAGGCGAGGGAAGTAGACCTTGGTAAAGAGTCCCGCCCCGCCGACGATGCTCGCCGAAATCCCCGCGAGCGAGGTCGAGAAATAATTCCACGGGACCAGGGCGGCGAGAGCAAACAGCGGATACGGAATTCCGTCGGAGGGTAGGCCTGCAAGTTGTCCAAAGACGAATGCGAAGATGACGATGCTGAGTGCCGGCTTGAGGAAGGCCCAGCCGTATCCGACCACACTCTGCCGGTATCGGGCAGACAGATCACGCCAGATCAGGACCATCAGCAGGTCGCGATACCGCCAGACGGCGCGAACGTCGGGAAATTGAATCCCGCCCTGTGGCGGTTCAATTCGTGTCAGAGGAAACTCAATCGTCACGGAATTCTGGATTCTTCAATTTGAGATCGGCAAGGCATCAACAGCCGGACGCGTTTACGTTCAGGACGTCGGCATGTTGCGACAGAGTTCGCTTCGTCGTCAGCATGAACGGCTTTTCGATCAGCACGAACAGGATCCCCGAGACCAGCAGGATCGCGGGAATGACCACCGACATCTGAATCGCAAGTGCCACTGGGTATGAGCACCCCCCGGTGATTGGGGCAACCCAACGTCCAGCAAACGAGATGACCGCAAAATGGTAAAGGTAAATCGTGTAACACATGCCGCCGATGAGCACGATTGGCGCCAGGCTCAGTAGCTGACTGCAGCGGGGACCACGCAGGGCGCCAGCGCAGACCATCGACAGGAACAGGGGAAGCAGCACTCCCATCAGTTCGAAATACACTCCGGCAGCCCAACCTGCCATCCCCAGTCCGGCAACCAGATCCCAGCATGCATTTGAGGACTTTTTCGAGACTGGATCTTCGCCAGACGACGCGTACCAATCCGCCAACAGCATTCCAGGCAGGAAATATTCAAGGTAATAGAGAACAGACCCCGACAGCGGATAGCTCACAGGCTGCCTGGCAAGTCCCTTCGCAACCATCACCAACACGATTGAAATGAAAAAAATGACGCGTCGAATCCAGGCATTGGGAATGCGATAGACAACCGCCAGCAACGGTGCGAGCAGGTAGAACTGAACTTCAATTTCCAGCGACCAGGCCACACCATTGATGGTACTCATGGAGCGGTAAATGATGTTGTGCAGGTACAGGCTGCTTGCCAGCAGGTGCGGACCCAGTTCTGACCAGGCTTCATGTCGAACAACCAGCAGCAGCAAAGTCAGCACAAGCAGGTTGATCAGGTACGGAGGATGGAGTCGACGAATTCGTCTGCTGAGGTATCGGCCGAGTGAAACCTGGCGACCCGTTCCCAACGCCGCTTCGACAAACGGCATCGCCAGGATGAAACCACTGATCAGAAAAAAGAGTTGGACTCCGCTGTTACTGGCGTTCACCAATTTGTAGAGCACTGACCCTCGGGCGACATCGAATTCCAATCCGGGAGTCCGTTGTGCAACATAACCACCCAGGTGATGCAGGATCACCGCCAGGATGGCAACGCACCTCAAGCCATCGATCGCGGGAATCAACCGTCCTGTTGAGGTTGCTCGTCCCAATGTCCGAGCGAGAAATGTGCTCGAGTGTGGCGCGACGCTCATGTGTCGCGGGCCATTGTCAAGATTTGGCTCGATTCCCGGCTTGAGTGATGTCGTGTGACGGAAGCTTCAGACGCGATCGAAAACATCTCCAGCAAAGGCTTAGAGCAGCGGGGCCAGCGAAATCGGTCTGCATTCTCAATCGCGGCCTGGGACAGCCGACTCCATTTCAGGTCATCCACGAGGAGGGGTTCCAGGGCATTCGCGGCTGCGCAGGCATCGTCTGGATCGACGAAAACGCCTCCTTCTCCTCCGATTTCTGGCATTGCGCCGGTGCTGGCGCCCACAACGGGGGTTCCAAACGCCTGGGCTTCGATCGCGGGAATGCCGAAAGATTCACAACGGCTGAGCAGGCAATAAACGCGCGAGGATCGATACGCCGCATGCAGGTTGTCCTGTGAAACATGTCCTTCAATCTGCACGTGTCCGCTGAGATTCAATTTGTGGATGGTGGATTCGATGGTGCGCCGGTACTCCAGATCCGGCCAGCCCCCGATCAGTCTCAGGCTGGCGTCGACTCCGCGCCGCCGGAGCACGTCGAGAGCGTTCAAAAGTGTTTCGCAGTTCTTCCACGCGGCCATGACCGAGACACACACGATTTGGAGCTCACGGTTGCCGACCGGAAGGCGGGTCCTGGCGGCGATCGAGTGAGTTTCGTCACTGATTCCCTGGTGCAGGATCATTCCCTTCTGCTCAGCCCGCCCCGAGGCGTTCGCCTGGTACAGTCGCCGAATATGCTCAGAATTGTAAAACATCAGGTCCGCGGACCGTTGGGCCTGTCGGTAGGCACGGCGTTGAAGCAGTGCCTTGGAGCGGGCGGTCCAGTCCTTGGGAACTTCTCGCGTCAGGCACCAAGGGTTCTGAGCCAGCGTGACTTGTGGGACCGGTGAACGGGGCAGGATTGTCCCAGACGGAGAAAAGTACAGGTCGATTCCCCAGTCTTTCATTCGCCGCGGCAGGACGATCGATTCCCAGACCGAACGCCGAAGCCAGCCGTTCGATTCGGGCGCGTCGTACCATTGGACGTTGGATTCAAACAGCGATGGATCCGGACGTGTGGAGGAATTGCTCAGGACCAGGTATTCGTGTTGACCCAATGTCCATTGCGCCAGTTGGCGCAGGTGCCCATAGAGCACATGTTTGCCACTGAGTGATTTCGCCGACAGAGAGTTCACCAGGACACGCATGGGAATTCAAACAGCAGGTTCACTTGCCGCGACAGGAACGCGCGATGGGATGTCCGCATCGCAAAGAGTCTGGAATCCGGCTTCGATTCGATCGTCGATTTCGATGGGGACCTGACGGCCGATTGTCTGGTAAAGGATCCGGGCGATCCGTGCCGTCTGACGCGTGCGACTGAAGTTTGACACTGCAAGTGCTCGAGCGTTGTTGCCGAGTTGTTTCAGTGCCTCGGAATTTCCCGCCAACTCCAGGACATGATCCGCCAGGGATCGGGGATCACCTGGTTCGCAACACCGACCGACATCATGATCGTGAACCAGGTCGTGGAGTTCGGTGTTTTTTTCCGTGATCGCGATGGCAGGAGTTCCCGAAGCCAGAATGCCATAGAGTTTGCTCGGCATCACGCAACTGGCTGTTCCCGGTCGAATGGAGACGACATGAACATCCGCGGCACTGAGACTTTGAGACAGTGTGTTGCGGGGCTGGTATGGCAGGAAACGGACCTGATACAGACCCAGATCCCGAGCACGCTCCTGCAAGGACTGGCGGCTTGCACCGTCGCCCACCATCAGCCACGTGATGTCATGGTGATGACGGAGCAGGTGGGCTGCATCGATCAATGGATCCAGATCGTGCGCCAACCCCATATTTCCCGAGTACATTACCACGAACTGGCCTTGCAGGTTGTGCTGACGTCGAAATTCGTTATTCGATTTGATCGGGGTGATGGCATCGGTGTCAGACCAGTTTGAGACGACATTCAGCCGTCGCGACGGGACTGCGAGTTCTTCGCAGCGCTTTCGCATGTCCCGGCTCAAGACAATCACGGCGTCGCAATTGCGATAGACGTTGAACAAGAGGGTTCGAAGTGTCCGGGTGATGATCCCTTCGCGAATCTTGCCGACCGCCACGGCGATGTCGGGATAAAGATCCTGCAGATAACAGACGAGTCGTGCGCTGGGAAAACGTCGCCGCAGTCGTTGTGCAATCAGCGGCAGGAAGAAAGGATCACTTTCCACCACGATGATGTCCGGTGCATGCGTCAATTTCCGAGCGACCCGTCCTGCGGACGCCGCAAACGTGGACAGATTGATCAGGCGTCCCCACAGGGAATGCTTGTGAAATCGGGAGTGCCACGCACGTCGAATCGAGACACCGAGATGGCTCTCCAGGTCGCCGTATTTGTCGTCCACGGATTCATCGACGTGGTTGGGGGCGCCGGCGATCACGGTGACATCAAACCACGCGGTCAGGTCGATTGTCAGTTCGGTCAACAGTTGGCCCGTCGCCTCGGTGTCCGGCCAGAATGAACGATTCAGGAACAGGACATGTGGGCGAGTTCGTTCCATGTGTTCGCGCTTGTGCCGAGATTCTGCTCGAGGAAGGCCGGGCGGCGACTCAGGATCGGATCAGTACCGTATCGGCGGGGACAGAGAATGTGGGGACCTGACGATGGACAGGCGCATCATTCTCGGATCCATTCAGGGGGCGTTCGCGGAACTCGTACAAATCGTGAGTCACCATCCGGTTGACGAGTTCCTGGAACCCCACCTTCGGCTGCCATCCCAAATCACGACGTGCCTTGCTGGCGTCTCCCAGCAACAGGTCGACTTCCGCCGGGCGGAAATAGCGGGGATCGACCCGGATCAAGACTCGATCTTCGGGACCGACGCCAACTTCCTGCAACCCTTCACCATGCCACCGAATCGGGAGATCGACTTCCGCAAATGCGAGTTCGCAGAATTCACGAACGGAATGTGTCTCACCTGTTGCAATGACGTAGTCATCCGGCACCTTGGCCTGGAGCATCAGCCACATGGCTTCGACATAGTCTCCGGCGAATCCCCAATCGCGCTTGGCATCCAGATTCCCCAGGTACAGTGTCTGCTGGCGCCCGGCGGCGATGGCAGCGACGGCACGCGTGATCTTGCGTGTCACAAACGTCTCGCCCCGCCGCGGCGACTCGTGATTGAACAGGATGCCGTTGACCGCGAAGATGCCGTACGATTCCCGATAATTCCGGGTGATGTAGAAGGCGTAGGCCTTGGCCGCGGCATAGGGACTGCGCGGATAGAAGGGGGTCGATTCCGTCTGTGGGGTTTCGAGAACCTTGCCATACAGCTCCGACGATGATGCCTGGTAAAACCGGGCTTCGATTCCGAGTTCGCGCATCGCTTCGAGCACTCGAATCGTCCCCAATCCAGTGACTTCACCGGAGTACTCCGGGATGTCGAACGAAACCTTGACATGGGACTGGGCGCCCAGGTTATAGATCTCGTGCGGCTTGACGACTTTGAGAATCCGGTTGATCGATGACGAGTCATTCAGGTCGCCATAGCAAAGATGCAGGCGGATATCCGGATCATGAGGGTCCTGGTAAATGTGATCGATTCGCCCCGTGTTAAACGACGAGGAGCGGCGGATCATCCCCCAGACTTCATATCCCTTCCCGATCAGCAGTTCGGCAAGGTAGGAACCATCCTGTCCGGTGATTCCGGTGATCAGGGCTTTCAGGCCGTTCTTGGGTGGCAACGTCGTCATGGATTCAAGATTCCCAAATTGGATGGTACGACGAACCGCGGCTTCGTCGTACGTGCTGGTCAGGTGCGGCGATTTTCAGGATGGTCGAGGTACCATTGGTAGACGGCTTCCAGGCCCTCGCGCAGTTCGATTCGATGCCGCCATCCCAGATGATGAAGTCGCGAAACATCCAGAAGTTTTCGTGGCGTTCCATCCGCCCGCGAGACGTCAAACTCAAGGACCGCATTCGGATGAACAATGTCCCGTACCAGTTCTGCGACATCGCGGATCGAGACGTCTTCTCCCGTTCCGACATTGATGGGTCCGGCCTCGTCGTAGTGTTCCATCAGGAACCAGCAGGCTGCGGCCAGGTCATCGACATGCAGGAATTCACGCTTTGGCGTGCCAGTCCCCCAGACGGTCAGGACTCGTTGATCGTTCAACCTGGCGTCATGAAACCGCCGAATCAGTCCCGGGATGACGTGGGAACCTTCCGGATGAAAGTTGTCGTGCGGGCCGTACAAGTTCGTCGGCATCGCCGAGATGAAGTGGCAGCCATATTGTTGACGGTAGGCATCACACGCTTTGACCCCGGAAATCTTGGCGAGCGCATACCATTCGTTGGTCGATTCGAGCGGTCCGGTCAGAAGCGAGGATTCGCGGATCGGCTGAGGACAATCGCGGGGATAAATGCACGAACTTCCCAGGTACAGCAGTTTCTGGACGTTGGTCTGCCAGGCGGCCCTTAGGACGGCAGCCTGCATCAACAGATTGTCGTGAAGAAAGTCGACCGGCCTGGTGGAATTGGCCCAGATTCCACCGACGGTACCGGCAACATGCAGAACGTATTCGGGCTGGTGCTGTTGAAACCACTGCATCACGGCGTCGGGAGAACGCAGGTCAAGCTCCTGGCGGCTCGCTGTTTGAAGGCGGGAGAATCCCCGCGATTGCAGGTATCGAATCATCGCGGAACCGACAAGTCCCCGGTGTCCCGTGACCAGGATCCGCGCGTCGAGCGGAATGGAATTCGTTGGTGCATCGGATCCGCTCTCCTTCGCAGGAGTGTTGACGGGCGCCGCGATCACCATGGTTCAACTCTGCCATTCATATTGAAGAAGACCTTCAAACCTGTTCAACCTGGAAGTCCTCGAGTTTCACCGAGGCTCCCTGCTGCAGGAAATTGACAGCCACTTGAAGATGCGACTGCCCTTCGCGTTTCAGGATGACCCCCGTGATTCCCGCCAAGGCGCCATGCCTGATGCGAACTCGAGTTCCCGGTTGCAGACGGGCCTCGACGGAAAGCGGAGCTCCCAGTTCGATCAAACGCTGGATTTGCCGCAGATCCTGCGTCAATTCCTGAGTGTTGGGGACTTCAATCGTGTTGGAGATCAGGTTTGTCTGAAGCGCCCGATAGCGGTCAAATCCATCACCGAACAGGAACAGATAGTTGCTGAACAGCGGGATATGCGACGTGCGAATCCGACCGGCCGGAGACCGAGTTCGATGGGGAATGATCGGACAATAGAAACTGATGTCGAGGGCTCGCAACCCCCGCATCAGCTCTTTCTCCTGACGCGATCGAGTGTACACTGCCCACCACCGCGATTCCGTATCGCACGCTTCCTCAGCCTGATTCAGCAAATCAGCCGGGTACACATCGATTTCGCGTTCGAGAATCGGCATGTTGTTCTCGCAGGAACCTGGTCAATTGTGAAAATTCGGCGCGCACTCCGTTCCTTTGGGTGACACGCTGTTCAATGTCCCGTCGCTGGTCGTCCTGACATTGAGCCAGCCGGCAGTCCCGAAGTCTTGGGGTCTGCCTTGATCCGCGTCCTGTACGTGTCGCCCATTTCCTGATATCCCAAGCTGGCTAACAGCTGACCTTACACCGTGCCTGAGACCGGTGTCACCGAATTTCCCGTTTGGGAAAGGTGAGTTTGCGGGGGATACGGCAGAACTTCCGTCCTTACCAATCGTGCCAGACGCAACGTGGTCGTTGATTTGGCGAAACATCGCACTATATTCAGAATGCAACGACAGGTCGTGCTGTTCTGAAAAGATGGATTGTGCCCAGGAAGCACAGGTTTCGGGTCGCGATGAACCTGTGATGTGGTGTTTCGACGACACGGCAGTTGCCCACAGACGGGGAGAGATTAGCCGGCAGTCACCGGTGTCACCGTCTGGTTCAAATGCTTCTGGTCATCATTGTCCGCACGATCGACGATCAGGCTCAGCATCTGCGTCTCGAACGGCTTCAGCCCTGCGATGAGGTCCCCCATCCAGGTGCAGACTGACCCCTGTGAGCAATGCCCGCGAATCCTGAGCCGGCCGATGGTCACGTTGTTGCTGACCAATGGCAGGTCCGTAAACCACTCTTCGAGTTGTGGTCCCCGTTCCCGACGCTCCCAGTTCACATGATACTCTTCATTCATCGCGGGCAGATTGACATTCAACTGCACGGAGGAGAGATCGAATTGCTCTGCGAACACGGTCAGCGTATCCCAGAGTTCGTCCCAATCTCGCGTTCCCGTCAAACGATCGCGAACGGGCTGTCGTGCGAGCTTTTCGCTGGAGCCCGGCATCTGGATCAGTGACATCACCAGGCCCTGCAGTCGGCGACCCAGCAACAGGCATTCGGCATGCCCGAACCAACGGGTCAGGACCAGGGTGCAGACAACGGCCAGGGCGCTGCCAACCGCGAGCCACTCGTTCTGGCAGGCGATGCTGAGCAACGCGCCAGCGGCAGTGCAACTGCAAAAGGCGCCAACCCAGATCAACGTGGTCCGGTTGCTGAATCCCTGTCTGAGCAGGCAATGATGCAGGTGTCCGCGATCGGTTTCATAGATGCTGCGTCCCGTGAGCTTCCGCCGAAGGATGGCCATTCCCACATCGAACATGGGGATTGTCCAGATCACCGAGGGAGCCGCGAGCGCAACCGTCGCCGGACCCTTGAGTGAACACCGGATCGCGAGTGCGCCCAGCATCAGCCCGATCAACATGCTGCCGGCATCACCGAGGTAAATGGATGCCGGAGGAAAATTGTAGACCAGGAATCCGAGCAGGGCGCCGCAGAGTGCCATCGCCATCATCGCATCCGTCGGATGGCCTGTCATGACCGCCATTCCCGCGATGGCGAGGCTCAGGATAATGCCGACTCCCGTCGCCAGCCCGTCAATTCCGTCAATCAGGTTCAGCGCGTTCATGGCTCCGACAAGCCAGAGCATCGTAAACGGGACCGACAGCAAGCCGAGTTCGATGTGCCAGCTGAAGACCTGGATTCGTTGAACCACCAAGCCTGACAGGACCAGGACCAGTGACGTCACGGTCTGCCCGACAAGCTTCTGACGACCCCTCAACTGAAACCGGTCGTCCGTCAGTCCGATCACCACGATCATGTTTACGGCGATCAGTAATCCGGCGACGTAGTTGGAAAACAGGTCAGGCGCGCCCGGAAGCGCCAAGCTGATCGCCAGAGCCAGCTGAATTGAGAGACAGATGCCGACCCCTCCACCGAGGGGAATCGCCTTTCTCTGCAGTTTCCGTCGACCGTCCGGGGCATCCACAATACCGAAGCGCATCGCGACCATCCGCATGACCCGCGTGAGCAGGAAACACGCCGCGAAGGCGAGCAACGGAATTGTGACAGAGGCACTCATCGGTTTGACCTGGAAATCAATTCTCGACAGCGTTGGTCTCAGGGGGACAAGTAAGGTTGAGTATCCATTGAATACCAACTGGCAAGAGAGCGCGGTCAATAACAACCTTCACTCCGACAGTCGTTTTCTGGCAAAACAGTTGCACGTCGCGATTCTGATGAGGAATCCAGGTCCGGGGTGATTCCATTCCGCCGGGAATGTTCAATCGCTGAGACGTCCGCGTTGTGCGTGTGTCAACGGATCGAAACGCATGGTTTGTGAATGGATTGGCCGTTCGCAAGGCCTGCGCCTTAAGGACCGCCCGGCGCAGCCTGTGATATTCGTACAGACTCGAGTGAATCCCTCATGCATTGACTGTTCGTGAGCCAAGACACAGTGGTCATCGGTCGAGTTGTTGAAGGCATTCTGTTGAGAAGTCGAGCAGGCTGAAGCTCCTCGCGATGGCCGCGCAGGTTCGAAGGACATCCGGATTCATGGGGCTCAATGTCACCGCCCGGCGAAGTCTCATTTCGACGTTGTCGGTTTCCGGCTGAACGATGACGGCGAGGGTTGCCAGGCGAATGTCCAACCCCGGCATGAGCGGGGCGGCCTTCTGCGCAGCAACAAGATGCTGGTAGGCGACTGTCAGATTCGTCTGTACGACCGCATTCGTATTCAGCTCTCTCAGACGTTCACTCTGGCCTGATTGACGCCACTCGTTGACGCGCGTGGCGAGATACAGTGGATCAGTCAGCAGCCAGTCGGCGCGAGGACCGCCGCGTTTGTGGAATTCCTGCAGATCACGATGGGCCTGACAGCGGTAGCGATACATCAACAAAGTCGCCAGGGCCAGGTGAGATTCGGCGTCGTCGCGCCGAGCCTGCAGCGAGCCCGTCAGCTTGTGAATCGTGGCATCCAGCTGTCCGTCGGGAAAGGCGTCCGGGACATCCAGTCGCCTGGGAAGATCTCGTCGTGCCACGCGGCAATCCGCCGCTGCGGAAAGTTCCTGATATTGCAGAAGTCCGTATCCGAGCATCGCGACGGCGATCGCTGTCCACATCCACACCGGGCGCAGATCCGGCAGGGTCAGGGTACGCGAGAAGGGAGTTGACGGCGAGTGGGAGGCCAATGTTGCGGCGCGGCCTGTGATCGCACCCAGCAGGACTGCCAGAATCATCATGTTCGCATACATCGTCGGTCCAAAATCAAAGCAGGCACTGGCAGTCTGGCTGATGACGACAAACGCACCGACAATTCCGGCCGGGGTCTGATTGTCATTTCGAGCCAGCGACAGCACCGCGACAACGACAAGCAGCACTCCGAGCAGGACCAGTGCCAGTCCGATTGCTCCCCCTTCAATCAGGGTTTCGACAAATTGATTGTCGGCGTTATAGAAGCGGATGTGGGTCATCCAGGATTGAAATGGAAGATAGGCAAGGCTGTATGTTCCCAGGCCTGTTCCGGCCAACGGGAACTCGTTGACACTATGGAATGCGTCGAACCAGTTCGACAACCGCGTTTCCGCCCCTGACGCGAGTGTGTCGCCCGCGGAGGCGTTCCAGCGACCAAGCAGTCGTTCGCCCAGTCCGGTCCAGTAGACGAGTCCCGCTCCCATTCCCAGAGCTCCGGTGAAGACCAGTCCGGTCAGGATTCCCGCACCCGCTCGTCGCATCAGGAGAATGACCACCAGCAACCCGGCAATCATCGCGAGGATTCCACCGCGCGAGACGGAGCACAGAATTCCGGCCGCCGTCAAACCGGCCAGCAGCAGCGAACTCAGGAATGGACCGTCGAACGCCGCGCCGGGTCGAGGCGTGCTTTGCATTTCACGCTGATCTTCCGAGGTTGACCGGAACAGGCACCAGATTGCCACGCCGAGCGCAGCGGCAAGGCAAACGTTCAGATAACCAGCAGCATTATTGCGGTTGACGAATGATGCAAACGGCTGTCCGCCCAATAGCAGGGGAACGGTCCAGAACAGCTTTCCGTTCCAGCTCAATTGCTGCACGATTCCAAAGAACGCCAGTGCGCCTCCATTCATCGCCAGACCGCTCCACAGCCAGATCTGACTTCGCGAATCCTGAAACAGGACGGCTCCCAGGTAGCAGGCGATCACTGCGAAGCCCAGTCGTGCCAGTTCCAGCCGTGTCGCGGCGGGGTAGATGCTGCTTGAGGCTGGTTGACCCGGGAGCAATGCGTGAATGGTCGGCGCTGCCGACTTCAAGACCGCGTCGCTCTCGGACTGCCGCGATGTGGGAAGATTCATGGAGAAGAACGGCGGGGCCAGTTGAACGGCCCCCAGGACGAGTCCCCCCATCAAGGGAACGAGCAGCGTGGGCAGGCGAACCAGGGGAACTCGACCGGCAGCCGTCGAAACAGCGAATGAACCAATGGTGAACGCAAGGGCTGCCAACAAGCCTGTATTCAAGAGAACCTGGATGTCGAGTTCGACCCCGCCGTACCACCAGGGAGCGACGCAAAGCACAATCATGACGCTGACACGAGCGGCCAGACTCAGCATCTGTTCCGCCAGGAGCCATCGATCTCGCGGAGCACGATTGCGGCGGCGACTGGCTGGCTGGCTGCGTGGTCGGCGAGTAACAAGTGTGGAAGTCATGGTTACCGAGAGGCATCAATCCAGTGAGCGGCACCTCCCTGCGTTTCAATTCCAGACCAATTCCGTGAGATCAACGGTTACTTGGCCGACTTTGGGCTTCCCCCAGGGCCATTTCCATCGCCATTTCCGCCGCCGCCGCCATTGGCGATGGCCGTGGCGGAAACATTGGACGATCCTCCCTGGTTGGCTCCTGCCGCAATCAAGCCAGCAATCCCCGCACCAAACAGCAGCGGTGTCCCGTCGCTTCCACCACCCCCGCCACCGCCCCCCGGGGGGGCCTTCGCAGGGGGAGCCCCTGCCAGTCCGGCGGGCATGGTGTCCGATCCTTCCATGGTCCCCGACACGGAGGATTCAATGTCTTCGATCGGAACGAGGTCGACGTCGGCGACATCAATTTCGTTGGCGACTCGAACTGCACTAACGAATCGGAATGAAGGCTTCGAACGAGGCGTCTCCACCTTGCGACCATCTTCGGCGGGAGCATTGGCGACGATGACTCCCATTGCTGCATAGCCACGTCGCAGTCGATTGGGTGAATCGGTTGGTGCGGGGCTGGCACTTGTCGGTTGTGGCGCGACAAGCAACGCATAAGACCCTGCAGTGACGCCGGTGAAACGGCAGATTCCCTGTGCGTCAATTTCCGACTTTGCGGCGATGACTCCATCCCGAATCAGGTAGGCGACCGTGTCCTCGGCAGGAGAACGCGTCACAGCGTCCGTGTTAACCCAGTTCAGCCGCGCCTTCAGCGTTCCGCCACTTGCCAGCAGGATCGGCGTTGTCAGTGGGCGACCGCGGTGCTTCGCGAACGCTTCTTCGGTGAGTGCCTTGGCGGGTGGCACAGCCGCCGAGGCTGATGGAAACAGACGCTCGCGAATCATCATCCGCACGATCGGCACGCTGGCGGGATGAATGACATCGGCATCGATCTGCAGGGTGCTGGGATCTTCGATGGCGGCCTCGGCGGACTTCGGATCGAGTGTCGGCAGCACCAGGATGGTGGACGCAAAGAAACCGTCCTGGCCCGTGGCGACCATTGAATAGACGCCCGGCACCAGATCCTTGACCTGAAAGACACCTGCCACGCCCGGCTTGACCTGTGCAACGATCTTGCCCTGCTTCAGGAAGTTGATCGTCAACTTGGTTGCCGGTTTCCGGTTGCCCGTATCGGATTCGAGAATGTTCAAACGCCCGGGAAGCAGCCCATCGCTGGCCAGTCGAACGCCAAAGGCCTTCGGCTGGGCGGGATCCAACGGAGCCACCCCGGCAGCGGGCATGGGGCCGGGAACCGCAGCACGGGGTACAGCCGGATCCGTTCGCACGGGTTCCGCATCCCGATCTGCTTGTGCAACGATCGCCTGCGGCATGTCATCAATCGATTTTTCAGGGGCGCTCGAAACCACTCCGGCCGCGGTCGCCTCAGGCTTTTCGGGCTTGGACGTTCGCGATGCCGGGACAGGATCGATGGGACTGGCGGGGCTGGTCATCACGCTCATCAGCCCACTGACGGCCAAAGAACCCAGTATCAAGACCGCCGCCGCGACTGATCGAAAAGTGCTGTAATTAATGTTCAGCATGATGTCCTGCCTCCGCGCGAGTGACGCGTGCGACACGGAAACGCGATCCAAGTCGCACGAAGCGACTCACAAGTCTTCGCATGTTTCCCATGTCTCGCAATCAACCCAGTGTAGCGCCATTCCATATGGAACAGAACGAGTCGACTCGTCGCAAGTGGAAACTGTTGGTTCTTCGGAAAATTCCGAAAACCCGGAGGATTCGCTGCCGCCCCGTTCAAGAATCAAAGTGTGCGAATGCGATTGCCGTGTGCGGAATAACGCGCACAACGCATTTCTTGGAAATGCTTTAGGAGAAGGCGGTCTTCGAGGATCGCTACTTGTCACTCTGCCGGGCAACTTCCGCCTTTGGCTTCCAGTCTTCTGACAACCAGATAATCGCGGTTCCGTCGCGGCTACCGGTCAGGACCTGGTGTCCATCAGGTGAGAACATGACGCTGGTGACGTCTTCGGTATGACGGCTGAGCGTCAGGATTTCCTTCCCTTTCCTGGTATCCCACAGTTTCGCGGACTGGTCCTGACTGCCCGTGAGTACTCGGGAACCATCGTTGGAGAATGACACGGATGTCACGCTTGACGTATGACCGTTCAATTTGATGCGGACCGCGCCTGTCGCGACATCCCAGATCCAGGCCTGGTTGTCACGATCTTCGCTTCCGGTGACAAGCATCGTTCCGTCGCGGGAGAATTCGGCACAGAGCACCGCAAACTCATGTCCGGCGAATTGACGGACGAGCAGGTATGTTCTGGCATCCCACAACTTGGCGGTCTTGTCGCTGGAGGTTGTGACGATGAAATTTCCATCGAACGAGAATGCTGCGGAGCGGACCCGGTCGGTGTGGCCGGTGAAGATATGCACAACTTCGCCTGTTTCCACATTCCACAGCCTGGCGGTAGCATCATCGCTGGCGGTCAGCACCAGGGTTCCATCGGGTGAAAACACAGCCGTGTTGACCAGGCTTTCATGGCCGGTCAACTTGTGTTTGACTCGACCGGTTTTAACGTCCCAGATCTTGGCGGTGTTGTCCCAACTACCCGTGACAATAGAATTGTTGTCCGGCGAGAAGCGGGCCGAGGCAACCGCTCGGTGCGAACTGAAGCTCATCCGCTCACGAATCGGATCGGTCCGCGTATTCCACAACCGAGCGTCGCTTCCCCCCACTGTCAGAATGTCATCGCTTCCGGGAAGGAA
>Ga0265327_10000712_pt1 | contig 52529 bp, 55 predicted proteins | sample 41621metaG_FD_202089 | JGI IMG/M metagenome (GOLD analysis project Ga0265327, IMG submission 202089) | Rhizosphere microbial communities from Carex aquatilis grown in University of Washington, Seatle, WA, United States - 4-16-21 metaG | ecosystem: Host-associated > Plants > Roots > Rhizosphere... | reverse complement strand
CAACCCAACGTCTTGCCGAGATTTGTTGGGTTGCGATAAAGCCGCAACCCAACGCCGCTGAGTTATCGCGTCCTACGGATTACGCCTTACCGCGTTGACAACACAGCAATCACGCGGCCAATTTCGCCAAAGCATCATGCAACCGGAGTGCGGTAGCTTCTCCCAAGGCGATGGATTCAAACCAGGACGATGGATAAAGATAATCCTCGCCCGATTCATCAATAATCCGCGTCATGCCGTTGCCGACATCTTCCTCGACCAGTTCATACAGCCGGCCTACGGTGACATCTTCGTTGGAAAAGTCACCGAGGCTTTGCTTTTCGAGGCATACTACGAATTTCATAGCCATTGCTTCACCTTCAGTTTAACTTTGCCAATGCCGTGCGCCTCATACCAGTGAATTTCGGCTTTGGCAATTTGATCATCATCAAGTTGGATCATTGCGATTCCTTTCTTTTTCTTCCAGCTTCCCTCTCCGTATCGTTGCCTCAGATTGGCGAGTTCATGGATGCCGCGACCTTCCGCAATGGTTTCGATGTCAGCGATTTGGCCGAGAATCTTCATCTAGGTTTTTCTGGTTTACCGTTCCCATCCGGCGCGGATACTAACGCCGGACGGGGTTTGCAACCCCGTCCGCACCGTTTGAAGACTAGGGCAATGCGCAAAACGTAAGCGACGGGGTTACAAACCCCGTCGCGCTTCGGTGCAATACGGCTTCGCCTATTACACCCTGCGCGGGCTATGGCCTTGCAATTAATTGTCGCCTTTAAAAGCAAAGCATGCACTTGCCTTGAGCTTGTCCACCATGGCCTTTCTTTCTGGAATTTTCTCAAGCTTCTCGGCAAGTTCTTCAAAATCGTCAAAAGCTTGGTTTTGTTCGTTGTTCTTCCTTGAGTCGTATATATATTTCCTAATTTCTCCTTTTTGGTGGGCTTCTATAATATGAGCCCCAAATATCTGATCTATGGTATTATAATCAATAACACCTTGCTTGGCGTAAAGTCCAAGGTTATCAAAAAATAGCAGATATTTGCTGACTTCCTCATATTTAATTTCTCCACCCCAATAGAGTGGCTCGCATCTATCTATTGATGTGAATATCTTTGTATAAATGCTCTTTTCATCAAGAAACTCATTGGCAAGCTCTCTGGATAGTTTTACCATCTCAATCCTTCTTAAGAAGAAGAGTTGATCTTCTGAAATATACCAAGAAGCCATTATTGTTAATAGTACGCCGACTAGTCCAGATGTTATGGAGATTAATATTTCTCTGTTCATTGGCCGATGCCTCCAATTTCATCATGTTTCCGTGACTCCTTTTTCTTGCAGGGATTTCCTTCAGGGCAGCCTCCTAGAGCGTGGCCGGATTCGGGTTTCAGCAAACCGCCTGTCCCCAATCCATTTTGCACGTTTTGCGCTTGATAATTTTGCAAGGCTTGCACAAGGTTGTTGTAGGAGTCGAAAAACGCGGCAGCGGTGGACTGGCCTTCCGGTGTCTTGGTAAAGCTGCTCAAGTTTCCTGCCAGACCCTCATCTCCGTCGGCACTGAGAAGACCGCTCCAGCCGTCTAGCGAATTGCTGAGATTGGTGGTTTCCGCGCTGCCCTCGCTCATCGCCACTTGCACCGTCGAGCGAATGTCGGTCAGCGTCAAGGCAACCTCCGAGGTCTTGGTTTCCGTTGCTTTTGATAGCGTGGTGGCTATGCCACCAAGCGAAGAAAACCCCGTGGCGGATCCCAACAAACCCGCCGCTCCTGCGCCCAAACTAGTTTTATCTTCACTATCGACAATCACCTGAGGATCCAGAAGATAGTCCGCTATCACCCGCTGGCCTCTGTGTTGCCTAGATCCTGGCCGATATTCCCCGGAACTTCTTTGAGCATCGGTAATATCGTTCAATAGGCGTGTGACCGCCATATTGCCGGCGGCGGTAATCACAAAGCAATTGGATTGCTGCACGACCAATCGAATCAGAGGCTCCAGGGTTTTGACGGACTTAGTGCCCTGGTATCTGCCGTCGTTCACGGCGAGCGTCCCCAGTGGCTCAGAGCAGCGGATTAAAGACTTATTGGCGTTCACGCTCGCCGATCCGGCGGTGCTGCCCGTCGTCAGGCTGTTGCCGCCGCCGGTTTTGATGCCGGCTTTCTGCGCGCAAGCGCCAAGCAACAGCACCGAAATCAATATCGATAGGGATTTTATGTTCTTTTTGAACATGGACAATCCACCTCGTCATGTTGAAAAATATTTACGTGGGTTCCCAAGTTCCCTTGGGAACCAGGCAAGGGAAGCTCTGCTTCCCGAGTTGGTCATGGGAAGCAGAGCTGGTCGCGTTCCCAACCTGGAGGTTGGGAGCGAGCAGAAACCCCGTCCCGCTTCGATGGGAAGCGCACAAAAAACCGGCCCGGTTTGCAAAACCGAGCCGGTTTTTTTATTTGACCAAAGCCAACAACACGCCGGCGGCGACAGCCGAGCCGATCACGCCGGCCACGTTCGGCCCCATCGCGTGCATCAGCAGGAAGTTGTGTGGGTTGCTCTCCTGGCCGACTTTGTTGGCGACGCGCGCGGACATCGGCACGGCGGAGACGCCGGCCGCGCCGATCAAGGGGTTGACCTTGTTGTCGCTGAAGCGGTTCATGGTCTTCGCCATGACGACGCCGGCGGCGGTGCCGAAACTAAACGCAATCGCGCCAAGCACGAGAATCCCCAGGGTTTCAGGGCGCAAGAACGCGTTCGCGCTGAGCTTGGAGCCGACCGACAGCCCGAGGAAGATGGTGACGATGTTGATGAGTTCGTTCTGCGAGGTCTTGCTGAGGCGCTCGACCACGCCGCATTCGCGCATCAGATTGCCCATGCAGAACATGCCGATCAACGGCGCGGCGGAAGGCAGCAAAGCCGCGGTCAGCACCAGCAGCACCAGCGGGAAGATGATTTTTTCGTGCTTGCCCACCGGGCGCAATTGCGCCATTTCGATCAGGCGCTCTTCCGGGGTGGTCAGCGCGCGCATGATCGGCGGCTGGATCAAGGGCACCAGGGCCATGTAGGAATAGGCCGCCACCGCGATGGCGCCGAGCAGGTCGGGGGCCAGCCGGGAGGCGACATAAATGGCCGTGGGGCCGTCCGCGCCGCCGATGATGGCGATGGCGGCGGCGTCTTTGAAAGTGAAATGCAAACCGGGGATCACGTTCAGCATCAACGCGCCCAGCAGCGAGCCGAAAATGCCGAACTGCGCGGCCGCGCCCAGCAGCAGGGTTTTCGGGTTGGCCAGCATCGGGCCGAAGTCGGTCATCGCGCCCACGCCCATGAAAATCAGCAGCGGGAAGATGCCGGACTTGATGCCGTAGTAGAGATAAGCCAGCAAGCCGCCTTCTTCGGCGATGCCCGCCACAGGGATGTTGCTGAGCACCGCGCCGAAGCCGATGGGCAGCAGTAGCAGCGGCTCAAAGCCTTTGCGCACGGCCAGGTAGATGAGCAGGAAACCCACGCCCATCATGACCACTTGCCCCCATTGGATGTTGGAGATCCCGGTGCTTAACCAGAGGTCGATAAAATGATCCATAGAGTCCGCCTATCCGACCAGAACCAGCACGTCGTTGCCGCTGACGGTGTCGCCGACCTTGACGGAGATTTGCCGCACCACGCCGGCGTTGCGCACGCGGATCTCGGTCTCCATTTTCATCGCCTCCATGACCACCAGCACCTGGTTGGCTTCGACCTGCTGGCCTTCTTTGACGTTGATGCGCAGGATATGGCCGGCCATCGGCGCTTTCACCGCTTCCTCGATGCCCCAGGCGGCGGGCCTGGGCGCGAGCGCGGCGGCCACCGATTCGGGTTGCAGGGAGCGGATCGCGCCGCCCGGCGCGACTTCAACCTGGTAGGCGCGCCCGTTGACGGTGACGGTATAGTTGCTGGCGCCGCCTGCGCCGGGTTTTTCACTGGTGACCACGGCCGCCGCCGGCACGGGCTCTTTGCCGGGAGGGGGTTCAAAGGCGGCGGGGTTGCCGCGGTTTTGGATGAATTTCCAGCCGATCTGCGGGAACAGGGCGTAGGTCAGCACGTCCTCGACTTCGTTGTCCGCCAGCTTGACTTGGGCCTCGCCGGCCATCTTGCGTAACTCCGCCGTCAGCTTCTCCAGCTCCGGCGTCAGCAAATCGGCCGGCCGGCAGGTGATGGGCTCGCCGCCTTTCAACACCCGCTGGCGCAGCTCTTCGTCGACCGGGGCGGGCGTCATGCCGTATTCGCCTTTCAGCACGCCGGCGGTTTCTTTGGTGATGGTCTTGTAGCGCTCGCCGGCGATGACGTTGATGACCGCCTGGCTGCCGACGATCTGCGAGGTCGGCGTGACCAGCGGGATGAAGCCCAGATCCTCGCGCACCTTCGGGATTTCCGCCAGCACCTCGTCAAAGCGGTGCAGCGCGCCTTGCTCTTTCAACTGGCTTTCCATGTTGGTCAACATGCCGCCAGGAATCTGGGCGACCAGGATGCGGCTGTCCACGCCCCGCAGCGTGCCTTCAAACTTGGCGTATTTTTTCCGCACTTCGCGGAAATACTCGGCGATTTCTTCCAGCAGCTTGATGTCCAGCCCGGTGTCGCGATCCAAGCCTCCGTAGGTGGCGACGATGGTTTCGGTCGGGCTGTGGCCGTAAGTCATGCTCATCGAGGAGATGGCCGTGTCGACATTGTCGATGCCGGCCTCCACCGCCTTGATGATGCTGGCGGTGCTGAGGCCGGTGGTGGCGTGGCAATGCAGGTGGACGGGGATGGCCAGGGTCTGTTTCAGCCGTCTGACCAGTTCCTCCGCCGCATAAGGCTTCAACAAGCCGGCCATGTCTTTGATGGCGATGGAGTGCGCGCCCAGATCTTCCAGGCGCTTGCCCAAGTCCACCCAGGTGTCCACGGTGTGGACGGGGCTGTCGGTGTAGGAGATCGTGCCCTGGGCGTGCTTGCCGCAGTCTATGGTGGCCTTGACGGCGCGCTCGAAATTGCGCACGTCGTTGAGGGCGTCGAAGATGCGGAACACGTCCATGCCGTTCACGGCGGCCCGCTCGATGAATTTGTCCACCAGGTCGTCGGCATAGTGGCGGTAGCCCAGGAGGTTCTGGGCGCGCAGCAGCATCTGCTGGCGGGTGTTCGGCATGGCCTGCTTCAAAGTCCGCAAGCGTTCCCAAGGGTCTTCGCCCAGGTAGCGGATGCAGGCGTCGAACGTCGCGCCGCCCCAGCTTTCCACCGACCAAAAGCCGACCTGGTCCAGCTTGCCGCAAATCGGCAGCATGTCTTCAATGCGAAACCGCGTGGCCAACAAGGACTGATGCGCGTCGCGCAGCACGACCTCGGTTATGCCCAGTGCTTTAACCATGGAATAACTCCTCGATTCTTAAGATTTGTTCTGGTGGCTGTGGATCGCCGCGCTGATGGCGGCCACAAGTTCGGCGTCGTTCTCCTCCCTATCGCCTGAGGCGGCGGGGTGGGGGAGGTGGGCCGGGGCTTCGAGGGAAAAGCGTTGGATCAGTTGAGAGGTGACGCCAATGACCCAGACCAGCAGAGCCAAAAAAAGATAGACGATGCCCATGCCGATGACCATGAGCTTGACGCCGGAAAGTACAAGTTCGCCGATTGATGATTCCATGTCCGATCAAGTCTACTGGGGAAAATCTCCGAATGATAATCTTCGAGGGGGCGAAAGTCGAACGGAATTGTCGGGCCGGCCCGAGGCTTTGGGCGCGCAAAGTGCCAGGCCCCGGCGTCCCCGCCGGGGAGTTTGTCCGGCAGCCATGGCTGGGGCGGGCGGTTCGGGCCATCCTGCCCGCCCCCTGGGTGAACGCAATGGCAAAACGCTGGTCTCACACCGGGCCGGCGCAAGTCTTGGTGCTAGTGTCGGCCAAGATTTTATTGTTTAATCTTCCGATTCCATTTCCTGCTACACAGATCAAGAGGCTTCTCATGGTGACTATTGCGGTAATTGTCGCGACGCTCAAGGCGTTGGTGGTGCTCTCCATTCTCATCCTGGTCATCGGGCTGATCAAGCCGAAGTGGGTGCTGTTCTGGATGAAGGAGCCGAGCCGCGTCCTGGTCAGCGGCATCGCGCTGGTGCTGTTCATGAGTTCCATGACCGGCTGGTCGCATTTCACGGTCAAGCCCAAACCGAAATCGGAGCGGGAGCGCACCCAGGAGGAGATCAACAATCTCAACCTCGGGCCTTCCGTCAAGCCTTAAGCCACGCCGCCGCAGGCCGCCGCCTGCCTTCCGTCCGCATTGCCAACAGGGGATAAACAATGAAACAAAATTTCAAACAGCTTTCCGAGTTTTTCTTGCTGGGTGTCCTGGCCGTCATCCCCATCGTCATCGTGATCCAGGTGGTTTTGCTGGTCAAGGGGATGGTCGAGGGTGCTTTTTTCAATGTTTACGGCTATGTGGACAGCTACTTGTTCACGGTCTTGGTGTTCGCCACGGTGGTCATCGCCTTGTCTTACATCGGCTACACCATCGTCCGAACCCGCCGCTCCATCATCATTTCCGGCGTGGATTTGCTGATGGCGAAAATTCCGTTCCTGAACACCATCTACCGGGTCTCGAAAAAAGTCATCAGCATGTTCAGCAGCTCCGATGCCAGCGGGAAAAAGGAGGTGGTGTACATTGAATACCCCAAGCAGGACATCTGGGTGCCGGCCTACGTGACCAACCGCTCCGACGACTGGTACGTGCTGTTTGTCCCCACCTCGCCGAACCCAACCTCCGGCTTCACGGTGCTGGTCCACGAGTCGAAGGTCATCAAATCCGACCTGAACATCGAAGAAGTCACCAGCTTCATCGTCAGCGTCGGGGCCGATTTCCCGAAGGCCGGCGAGGTGGCGAAGCTGCCGCATTGAGCTCTCACGTTGCTTGGGGGCTGACAATCCGCTTTTTATCGGGTACAATGGTCTCGTTTTGGAGAGATGTCCGAGTGGTTTAAGGAGCACGCCTGGAAAGTGTGTATACGTTAATAGCGTATCGAGGGTTCGAATCCCTCTCTCTCCGCCAAATCGCCGTTTCAAGCCGTCGCAAGACGCCTCAAAACCCGCAAGCTGCAAGGCTTCGCGGGTTTTTTTATTGTCCCGCGCCTCGATGCCAGGGACCCCGGGGCTGTTTTCGTTTATGCTGAAACTTTTCGAGCCGCTGGGCGGCAAATGGTCTGCCGCCCAGCGGCTCCGGATTCGACCCTGGCAAAACGGACGGAGGACACCGCGCCCCATGGCCACCGAAAACACCGAAGCGCGCCAGCTCGCCGCGATCATGTTCACCGACCTTGTCGGCTACAGCGCGCTGACGCAGCGCGACGAAAAGCTGGCGCTGGCGCTGCTGGAGGAGCACCGCGCGTTGTTGCGGCCCTTGTTCCAAAGCCATCAAGGGCGGGAAGTCAAAACCCTGGGCGACGGCTTTCTGGTCGAGTTCGCCAGCGCCTTGGCGGCGGTGCTGTGCGCGGTCGAGATCCAGCAGGCGCTGGCCCGGCGCAACCGGGACGCCGCGCCGGGGCGGCAGTTGTGGCTGCGCATCGGCATTCATTTGGGCGATGTGCTGCGCCAGGGCGGGGACATTGTCGGCGACGGCGTGAACATCGCCGCCCGGGTCGAGCCGCTGGCCGACACCGGCGGGATCGCCCTGACCCAGCAAGTGTTCGACCAGGTGTACAACAAAATCCCGCACGCCCTGGCGCGCGTCGGCAAGGTCGAGCTGAAAAACATCCAGCGGCCCGTGGAGGTGTACCGGGTCGTCCTCGAACCCGCCGATGCCCGCGAAGCGCCGCCGCCGCGCCCGGCCAAGCCCGGGCAACAGCGCTCCATCGCTGTGTTGCCGTTCGTGAACATGAGCGCCGAGCCGGAGAACGAATTCTTAAGCGACGGCATCAGCGAAGACTTGCTGAACGCCTTCACTCGAATTGAAGGGCTGCATGTGGCGGCGCGCACCTCCTGCTTCGCTTTCAAAGGCCGCAACGAAGACATCCGCAAGATCGGCGAGGCCCTGGGCGTGGAGACCGTGCTGGAAGGCAGCGTGCGCAGGGCAGGCGGCAAGCTCCGCGTCACCGCCCAGCTTGTCAACGCCGCCGACGGCTTCCGGCTGTGGTCGGACAGTTTCGACCGGCCGATGCAAGACGTGTTTGCGATCCAGGACGACATCACGCTGGCGATCATGGCCGCCTTGCAATTGCGCCTGACGGGCCGCGACGGCCAGCCGCTGTTCAAATTGGCCACCAGCAACGCCGACGCCTACGAGTTGTATCTGAAGGGCCGGTTTTTTTGGAACCAGCGCGGCGTCGGGCTGAAGAAGGCGCTGCATTATTTCGAGCTGGCGCTGATCGAAGATCCGGGCTACGCGCTGGCCCTCAGCGGCCTGTCCGACAGCTACAGCCTGCTAAGCTGGTACGGCTACCTGCCGCCCGCCGAATCCATCCCCCCGGCCATCGCCGCCGCGCAGCGGGCGTCGCGGCTGGACCCGCGGCTGGCCGAGGCGCACACCTCGCTGGGATTTTGCCAACTCTGCCACCATTGGGACTGGGACGGCGGCAAACGCGAATTCCACCGCGCCATCGAATTAAACCCCCGTACCGTCCCGGCGCGCTACTGGCTGGGCTGGACTTACTCCTGCGCCGGCCGCCACGAAGAGGCCATTGAACAATGCCGGCAAGGCGTCGAACTGGAACCTTATTCGCCCATCGCCCACGCGTTTCTCGGCTGGATGTGCTACCACGCCGGCCAGTACGACGAAGCCGAGCGGCAATTGCGCAAAGGCGTTGAACTGGACGGCCGCTTTGTGTTTGGATTTTGGCTGCTGGGCAAAGTCTATGCGGCCCTGGGCAAGCGCGAACTGGCCCTCGCCAGCTTGCGCATGGCCGAAGAAACCTCGCACGGCGCGGCTTGGACGCGCTGCACGCTGGGCCATGCCCTAGGCCGCTTCGGCGAAACCGGCCAGGCGCGGGACATCCTGGCGGACTTGCAGGATGTGGACAAATACGGCCATGTCCGTGCCATTGGCGTCGCGATGGTTTACCTGGGGCTGGGCGAGCGCGAACAAGCCTTGGACTGGCTGGAAAAAAGCGGCGGGCAGCGCGATGTCTGGGCGCTCATGCTCAAGGCCGATCCGATTTACGCCGAGTTGCGGGCGGATCAGCGCTTCGCTGGGTTGTTAGGAAGGGTAGGGCTGGAGCAGTAAGTGCCGCTTCTCTCTCTACCGTAAGTCACGGCCAAAAGGCAGCAAGGAAAGCGGCACCAGCTTCAGATGCTGGAAAGCGAAAGGAATGCCGATGATCGTGACAGCCAACACGGCGGCGCTGACGACATGGGCCAAGGCGATGCCCCAGCCGAACAACACCAGCCACAGGATATTGAAAACCAGCGCCAACGGGCTGTTGGCATTCTCCGACTCCACCAGCTCTTTGCCGAACGGCGCGAACACGGCAATGCCCAGCTTCATCGACTGGATGCCGAAGGGTATGCCGATGACGGTCAGGCATAACACCAGCCCGCCGATGATGTAGCCCAGGCCGGAAATGAAACCGCCGAAGATCAGCCAGAGAATATTGCCTAATAGACTCATTTTGGTAAGCGCCTGTTTTGTCGAAAAATAAAATCAAACATTATTCCTCAAGACCCGTCAAATCTCCGCAAGCCCGCCCCTGAAATTGATGGACATTCCTTAGGCTCTCAACACCTATCTTGCCTCGCGCGCATAAAAAAAAGGGCGTCGAAAGACGCTCTTTTTTTATGCTTAAACGGCCAAAAGCTGGACTCAACCAGACCCGCCATTGTTGTTGGCGTAGTCGATGATTTTCTGGCCCAGCTTGCCCAGCAGGCTGTCAAATCCCTCGCGCTCGATCACGCTGGTGTATTGGGCTTTTTTCAGCGCCAGGTCGCTGATGCCGTCGACGACGATGTTGATGATGACCCACTGGCCGCCGGACTGGCCAAGGACGTATTCGAATTTGACCGGCTTTTCCTTGGGGGCGACCAACTGGTAGCGCAGGGTGACGCGATTGGCTTTCATGCCCTGCTCGGATTCGTATTTGAACTCTTCGCCGGCGTAGCCGTTGAACTGGGCCGCGTAGGTGGCGACGCTGAGTTCGGTCAGCTTGTCCACGAAGCTTTGCTTCTGCGCGTCGTCGAGATCCTTCCAATGGCTGCCCAAGGCGATCTGGGCGATGGCGCCAAACTCGTGGGTTTCCCGGATGACCGGGTCAAGCTTCGCGGAGCGGCCCTTGTAGCCGAGCTGCTTGGCGTTCTTCATGACCTCGATCAGCGTCGCGTTCAGCTTGTCCACCGTTTGCTTGGCCCCGGACGGCTCTTCCGCGATGGAGAACTGCGCCAGGCAAAGCAACAAAATCGCGATGATGGCTTGGAAATACATTGCTGGCCCCAACATTTAAAAATTTAGACCGCAATATATCATATTTGGGTTTGCCCCCGCATGTTTTTGTCCGCTTTGCGCAACAAAAATCCGGCATGAAAGCAACAGGGGCGGGGGTTAACGTCTGGACGGAATGCAGGCCCGGATAGTCCGCACGGCGCTGGCGTCCAAAGCGCCGGTGCGCGCGTGTTGCCAGCACAACGCGCCGCGAAAACCCAAGTAGTCGGGGCGCAGGCTCAACAACAAGGGAATGTCGGCCTCGCGCAGCGAGCCGGCCAGCCCACACAGCAGGCCGTGGGCCTTGGCCTCGGCGACGAAGTCGCGCAGGTCTTCCAGCGCGCAAACCTGGGTCAGCGAGCCGCCGCGCTTGTTTTGGGTGTCGAGCATGACGCCCCGGAAACCGGCCGCGGACAAGGCTTCGACATAAGACAGCTTGAGGCTTTGGTCGCCAAACAGCACCGCGACCAGGCGGACGCCGCGCGCCGCGACCTTGGCCAGCGCGTCGACCGTCGCGTCCCAGTCGCCGCCGGGGAAAAAGCCGATCTTGACGTAATCCACGCCCGTGGCGGCCATGGCTTCGACGGCCGGCCGCACGGTTTGCGGCCGCATCGGCAGGTCGCCGACGGTGGCGCTGGCGGGACGCCGGCCGTCGAGCGCGGCGACTATCGCCGCCACCCGGTCGACCGGCAAAGCGCCCAGCGCGCCGGCCGCCGGCGCTTTCAAGTCGATGATGTCGGCCCCGGCTTCCAGCACGCACAGGGCTTCGGCCAGGTTTTCGACGCTGGCGAGCATGCCGGTCATGCCTGGCCCTCCCGGGACAGGCGGAAGGCGTCGATTTTTTCCATCAGCCAGCCCCAAGCCTCGCGTTCGCGCGGGCCGGCGCATTTTTCCAGGCCAATGCGCAGATAATCCAACTCCGCTGCTATCTTGTGCCAAGGCAGCCTGTCCAGGCGGCTGGCCAGGATGGCCGCTTCCAGCACCGCATGCTGGGCGCGGTTGAAGCCTTGGAACGGCGCGTGGTTGGCCTCGTGGACCACGCGGCAAAACAGCCGGGGCCGCACCGCGTCCTCTTCGACGCGGATCAGTTCCAATTCCTTATGGGCCAGCGAATCGGCCAGCCTTTGCGTTGGCAGTTTGTCGGCCCAGGCCAAGGGCCAGTCGCGCCGCCCGGTCAGGCAGCCGGCGAACACGCGCACGTCGTCGGTGTGGTTCAGCACCGCGTGGCCGCTGGCGAGGATGTTGTCCAAGGTGGTGGACGGGCGGAACGGCATGACGAGCATGCCTTCCGGCACGACATGCACGCCCATCGGCGCGATGTGGGTCTTGCCCCCGGGCGATTGGCTAGTGACGATGGTTTCCAGGATCATTCGCTGTCTTGTTTGCGCAGGGTCGAGCCGGCGGGTTTATAGGCGTGGGGGTCGATGGCGGCGGCGGGGGCCTGGTAGGCGCAGCCCCAGTCCAAGGCTTCGTCTTGGTTGTAGCGTTTGCCGAGTTGCCAGGCTATTTGCGCGCGGCCCAGTTCCAGCCCCAAGTAAAACGCATGGCCGCCGTCATGCTCCACGCCGAGTTTGGGATAGAGTTCGAACGGGTCGGTGGCGCTGTGGAAGCCGTCGCGGTTGAAAATGTGCAGGCCTTCCTCGCTGATCTGGATGCGGTAGCTGGGATCGTGTATCGCTTTCCCCAACTCCTCCAGCTCCGCCCGCGTGTACGGAAACGGCTTGCGCCCGTGCAGGGCTAGCAAGCCATCGTCGATGTGTTTGGGCAAACTGTTTATCACCCGCGCCGCGTACATGATCCGCCGCGCCAGATCCGCCTCGCGCACCGCCTTGCGGGCATGTTTGCTGACTTGGGTGGCGAGGATGGCGCGGATGCCCAGTTCCGAACACAGGCCCAGCAGCACCGCGTTGATGCCCACGGTGTCGGCATGGGTCAGTTCGGTCAGGTTGCCGACCCCCATCATGATCTCCGCCTCCGGATGCCGCCGCCGGGTTTCATGATAGCGCACTAGTGAGTCGGCGAAGCCGAAATGGATGGGGTCGAGGATCGGATCGGCGATGAACGCCCGGCCTTTCGCCCGCATGCCGGCGATGGCCCGGTCCAGCGAGTCCAAATCGCCATGCGTGGCCGGAATCAAGACCGGCGTCGAGGCCACCTCGTCGGCGATCCATAGCGAATCTTCATGCAGGCTCAACAGGAAATCCGCCCCGGCCCGGCCGCCGCGCAGCAGATCCTCGGTTTCCAGCGAATCCACGCTGACCTTGAAACCCTCCGCCTGCAACGCGGCGATGGCCGCTTCCATATGCTCGAACGGCGTGGCCGGGAGGCACCCCAGATCGATCACGTCCGCGCCGTCGCGGCGGTAGTCGCGGGCCTGGCGCAAAATTCCGTCCACATCCAAGCGCGGCGCGTCGGTGATTTCGGCGAAGATGCGCAAATCGTAATCGTCCAGGCTGGGCTTTTTGGATTTTTTGCCGAAGAATTCCGGCAAGTCGCGCAACTCCTCCGGGCCGCGCTCGACGCGGATGCCCAGATCCGCCGACAATTGCTCCAAATCGCCGCGGCAGCGCCCGGGCACGAGGATGCGGTCCGCGCCGAAAAAATCTTGCAACCGCCGCCGGATCATGTCCGCCGTCATCAGCGCCGCCACCGACAGGCCCAACTGGTGGACGGTGTACTGGAACTCCGGGGCCATGTCGGCGAGGATTTGCCGCAGCGGCTTCTCCGCCAGCTTGCCGGTCAGGAACAGGATATGCTCGGTCATCGCCGGCTCCGTGCCGGCGCGGCGGGGGCGTTTGCGGGCAAAGAGGCGGCGAGGGATCGCGGGATGGGCATGGTCTTGCGCGGAGATGGGGGCATGGGCGTGGATTATAGCTTAAGCCTTGTCCACTCGGGCACTCCCGCGCGGGAGCGCTGACAACATGGCTGTCATTTTTTACGACTATTATCAGTCGTGTCATCAACTGCAAAACGCCACCCCCATGAACACCGTCACATCCGCCTTGCCCACTTCTTCCGCCTCCCGTCCCCGGCTCGATCAAAAAAACGGCCGGATCACCACCGCCCTTTTCTTTGGCATGCTCGCCTTGGGCCTATTGTTCACCGGCTATAGCTTGGTCAGCGACATCAGCGATGCCGGCGGCAAAGCCATCACCTGGCTCCCTTACATCCTGCTGGCGGTGGCGCTGCTCACCGCCTTGGGGTTCGAGTTCGTCAATGGTTTCCACGACACCGCCAACGCGGTGGCGACGGTGATCTATACCCACTCCCTGCCGCCCAACTTCGCCGTCTTGTGGTCGGGGTTTTTTAATTTCCTCGGGGTATTGTTTTCGAGCGGGGCCGTGGCTTTCGGCATCATTTCCCTGCTGCCTGTGGAATTGATCCTGCAAGTGGGATCCAGCGCCGGTTTCGCCATGGTCTTCGCCCTGCTCATCGCCGCCATTCTGTGGAACCTCGGCACCTGGTGGCTGGGCCTGCCGGCCTCTTCGTCGCATACCCTGATCGGCTCAATCGTCGGCGTCGGCATCGCCAATGCCCTCATGCATGGCCGGGACGGCACCAGCGGCGTCGATTGGGCGCAGGCCACCAAGGTGGGTTATTCGCTGCTGCTTTCGCCCCTGGTCGGTTTTGGCTGCGCCGCGCTGTTGTTGCTGGCCTTGCGGGCCTTGGTCAAGAACCGGGAACTCTATGACGAACCCAAGGGGGCCACGCCGCCGCCCTGGTGGATTCGCAGCCTCCTCGTCTTGACCTGCACCGGCGTTTCCTTCGCCCATGGCTCCAATGACGGCCAAAAGGGCATGGGCCTGATCATGCTCATCCTGGTCGGCACCGTGCCCATGGCCTACGCCTTGAACCGGGCGATGCCGGCAGACCACATGACGCAGTTCGTCGCGGTGGCCCAGGTGACCCAGGAATCCCTGGCCAGGGCCGTGCCGACGGCGGCCCCCGCCGATCCCCGCGCGGCGCTGGCCGACTATGTGCGCACCAAGGATTACAAGGCCGAGGTGGTGCCTGCACTGGCCAGTGTGGTCGGCGGCATTGGCCAGCAGGTCAAACAGCATGGCTCGCTCGCCCGGGTGCCGATGGAAGCGGTGGCCAATGTCCGCAACGAGATGTATCTGGCTTCCGAGGCGATCCGCTTCCTCGAAAAAACCGAAGCGGTGAAATTCGACGCCGACGCCAAGGCCAACCTTAAAGCCTTCAAGAAAGAAATCGACGACTCCACCAAGTTCATCCCGCTCTGGGTCAAGGTGGCGGTCGCCATCGCGCTGGGCCTGGGCACCATGGTGGGCTGGAAGCGCATCGTGGTGACGGTTGGCGAGAAGATCGGCAAGTCCCACCTGACTTATGCCCAGGGGGCGTCGGCGGAGCTGGTGGCCATGACGACTATCGGCGCGGCGGACTTGTTTGGCCTGCCAGTTTCCACCACCCACGTGCTATCGTCTGGGGTCGCAGGCACTATGGCCGCCAACCAATCGGGCTTGCAATGGGCCACCATTCGCAACCTGGCGATGGCTTGGGTGCTTACCATGCCCGCCGCGATCCTCCTCTCCGGCTCCTTGTACTGGCTGTTTACCCACGTGTTTTAAGTTGTTTTCCTGCGGGCTGTTGGGATTCCCCCGGATTCCAATGGCCTGCCGCGGTTTCTGCCCGCCAAGGCGGCGCCCCGCACAGTGGTTTTGGGTTATGCTACGCTTTTTTCCATGGAAACCGCTGATATTCCCGTGACGCTACGCTTCAAGAATTACCGCCTGGAAAACGTATACTTCAACACCACCGCCGAGCAGCGGGCGGCGGTCACCGCGTTTTGGCTGCGCGAGAAGGCTATCGCCGACCCCCGGGAGGCGGAGCGCCGTGCCCATGAAGTGGTGTTCATGGTTTACCGGGACGACACCCACGAACTGGCCGGGGTGTCGACTGTCGGCCTGCAACGGTTGGGCGATGGCCGGGTGTATTACGCCTACCGCATGTTTTTGCGCGAGCAGGATCGGGCGCACTATCTGATGTGGTCGGTCATCGCCGCCACCTTCGATTTCCTTCGCGAATTCCAGCACCCGGAAGTCCGCCCTTTGGGGGTGTTGCATATCAATGAAAACCCGAAGCTGATGCGGCCCGGCGTCCGCCGTTTTTTCGCGCGCCACGGCTACCGCTACCTCGGCCAGGCCCCGGGCGGGCAGGATGTGTGGCTGGCGGAGTTTGGGGCAGGGCTGAAACGGTCTTGATGGATCTCGCCACACTAGGCCGGTCAGGCCGCGTTGCGCCAAGCCAAGCCGATATTGTTTCCGCCCGGCGGCCCGGCAAACGGCTCGCACACCCACCAGCCGGCGACCGCCGCCAGTTCCCCGTTGATAAACACCAGCGGCGCGCGTTCCCGCAGCCAAGGCGCGACGCCTTGCTCCTGGAACAGTTTTTTGATGTCGTGGCTTCCACTCCTGCCCGGCAGCCGGCAGCGCTCGCCGCCTTGGCGGTAGCGCACGGTGATCGGGCCTCGCGCCCAAAGTCCCGCGTCTATGCCTTTGGGCTGATTGGCGATGGCCGCCAATTGCCCGTTGCCGCCGGGCAGTTCCAGCGGGGCCAGTCCGTCCCAGCCCGACACCCAGGACGCGTCGAACGCGGGCAGCGGCGGGAGCAGGTGGAGCCCGTCGCGATAACGCCGCACTTCGCCCTCGCGCCAACCGACCAAAGGCGTCTTGTCCAGCCGGGCGGGCAGCGCCTCTTGCAGGATGCGCTCGACGACCGCCTGGGACGGCATCCTGAACCCGCGCATCCGTATCCACTCGCGCAAGACCAGGCGCTGGTCGGCCGGCTTGAAGCTGCGCAGTGTGCCGACGCTGAGGCTTGCGCCGTCGGGGCGCAGCGCGGAGCGGCACAAATCGGCGGCCAGCTCGCCCAACTGCCGCTGGGCCTCGGCGCAATGGCCGGCGCTGCGGGCCAGGTTTTTTTTCAAACCCGGCCAGCGCCGCTCCAGCCGGGGGATGATGTCATTGCGCAGGAAATTGCGGTCGTAGGCGCTGTCCTGGTTGCTGGGATCTTCGATCCAGCGCAGCCGGTTTTCCAGCGCGTAACGCCGCAGTTCCTCGCGGGCGTATCCCAGCAAAGGGCGCAGCAGAAAGCCGGGTTCCAGCGGGGCGATTTCCGGCATCGCCGCCAGCCCCGCCAACCCCGCCCCGCGCAGCAGTTGCAGCAGCAAGGTCTCGGCCTGGTCGTCGCGGTGCTGGGCGGTTAGGACAATGTCGCCTTCGGCCAGATGCGCTTGGATCGCCGCGTAGCGGGCGCGGCGGGCGGCTTCCTCCGGGCTTTCGCCGGGCTTGGCGCGGGCGTCGATGTTGAGGCCTAGATAGTCCACGCCCAATTGCCGGCAAATCGCGGCGCAATGTTCGCTCCAGGCGTCGGCCTGGGTTTGCAGGCCATGGTGGACATGCACGGCGCGGAAATGGAGGTTGGCGGTTTGCCGCAACTCGGCGCACAAATGCAGCAAGACATGGGAGTCCAAGCCGCCGCTGTAGGCGATCCAGTAACGCGGGGCAGGGTGGCGGAGGAGGATAGCCTGCAAGTTGGCGGGGGCGAGGGGCAGCGCGGACATCAGGCGGTCAGTGCCGAGAGGCAGTTTACGGTTGGACGGCTGTCTGGGCCAGTTCAAGCATTTTGTCCAGCATGGCTTTCAGATAGTGGCATTTTTGGTAAGCAAGATCGGGCTTGAGTTTGCCGAAAAGCTCTTTGCCGTGGGTCACTTTCTTATATTTATGCCGATATAAGCGATCCAGCAATTTTGCCGGCGGCTCGTCAAAATTCACGGTTTCCGGTGATTTGATTTTTTCCAAGGCTTTTTTGATTTCGGTGGGAAACAGCGCCGGATCGCTGAGAAGCCACGCCTCAAGTTCATGAACGGCGAAAAACTGGAAAAATTTTGGGTGCTTGAGCTTGTCTTCCATGTGATTTTTGGCCCAAGCATAGCGGTCTTGATAGCTGGCGACAGATTTTGGATAAGAAAATGTCGGGCCGTGGAGATCAAGCAAGGCGATGACGGCAATAATCTCATGTTTTTTCGGGCCGTCCAGATGTTTTCTTGCCCGGTCGGCAGCGTCTTTGACTAACTCAGACCAACCGCCGAAACGTACCGGCTCGATGGTGACGGGTTGGGGTAGTCGCGGATCCAGCCATTTTTTCAAGAATTGCGGCAATACCTTGCTTTCCGTGTCGCCCTCGACAAACAAAACAAACTTCATCCCATCTGCTCCAATTCCCCCGACCTGAACAGTGTTCCAAGCGAATAATCTTTCAGCCAATAGTCAAGTTCATCCTTCGGCAAAACGCGCAGCACGGTTTCGCCATTCTCCCAGAGTGCCACGGTGGTCGTGGGTCGAGCATCCGTGAAAGCGTCGAGGAATTGCGGGGAGTGGGTGGTAAAGATAATTTGAGAACGTGTCGCCGCATCCTGGGCGAATTCGGCAATCACCGGCAGCATCGACGGGTGCAGGCCGGTTTCCGGTTCGTCGATGGCGATGACCGGCGGCGGGTCGGGACTGGCCAGCACGGTCAACAGGAACAGGAAACGCAAGGTTCCGTCGGACAGGTCGGCGGCGGATTGTTCGCGCTTGAGAGATTTCCAGCGTATCCGCAATTGGATTCTTTGGTCGGAGGCGGGCGGAAACACCAATTCCTCGAAATCATCGCCAAAGGCGGCATGCATTGCGGAATTGATGTCGCGTTTGAAATCCCGGTCTGATGTGTAGAGGGTGTGCAGTACGGCTATGAGATTTTGCCCATCGGGATCTACTCTTTTTTCAAGGCGGGAAATGCTCGCTTGGCGAATAGATGCATCCTTGTCGGTACGAAAATCTTGATAAACTGCTATTGATGATAACGACTGTCGAAATAATGGAAGAAAACGATTCTGTATAAATGGGCCAGTTGCGAAGGAAAGAAGGCTTTCTTCTTCTTGGGTGAAAGGGTCTGTTGACCAACGTACTTGATCTACAACAAGGCTTCGATTCCCTTGTTTTTCTAAAAATTTGAAAGGATGTTCTTGCTGTTTATGTCTGAGCTTATAAGAGTTTGTCAATAATTCATTATCAGCCTTATATAAACTTCCTACCCCAAGCCTAATAAGTTCAAGCTCATAATGTTCTGGGCTTAATTGATCGGTTTCAAGCACCGTATCCAAAGAAAATTTAATCGAATCCGCCACCCCATCCCAAACTATCGGATCCATCCCGCCCAGAGATTGGATATATTTCCCCAGCCTGCCTTGCGCGGACACCGCGATCAATTCCAAAAACCGCAGCAAATTGGACTTGCCCGAGCCATTCGGCCCAATCACCACATTCAAATCGCCCGGCTGCCAACTGATTTTGCGGAGTGAGCGGAATCCTTCAATATCCAGCCGGGCGATTTTCATGGCTCAAGCCGCCGCTTCGTCATAAGCCCCGTATTGCATCAGCCGCTTGTAGCGCCGCTCGACCAACTCGTCCAGGGAATATTGTTGCAGAGCTTCGAGGTTTTTCTTCAGTGCGGCTTTCAAGGTCTCCGACATCAGCGGGCGGTCGCGGTGGGCGCTGCCGACGGGTTCGGGCACAATCTCGTCGATCAGCTTCAATTCCATCAGGCGCTTCGAGGTGATGCCCATGGCCTCGGCGGCCAGCTCGGCTTTTTCCGCGCTTTTCCACAGGATGGACGCGCAGCCTTCCGGGGAGATCACCGAGTAGGTGCTGTATTGCAGCATCAGCAGGCGGTCGCCGACGCCGATGGCCAGCGCGCCGCCGGAGCCGCCTTCGCCGATGACGACGCAGACGATGGGGGTGCGCAGCTTGGACATTTCAAACAGGTTGCGGGCGATGGCCTCGCTTTGGCCGCGCTCTTCCGCGCCGATGCCGGGGTAGGCGCCGGGCGTGTCGATCAGGCAGACCAGGGGCAGGCGGAAGCGCTCGGCCATTTTCATCAGCCGCAAGGCCTTGCGGTAGCCTTCCGGGCGCGGCATGCCGAAGTTGCGGTAAATCTTCTCCTTGGTGTCGCGGCCTTTCTGGTGGCCGATGACCATCGCCGGGATGCCGTCCAGCCGCGCCAGCCCGCCGATGATGGCCGGGTCGTCGGCGAAAGCGCGGTCGCCGTGCAGCTCGTGGAAATCCTCGAACACGGTTTCCAGATAATCCTGGGTATAGGGCCGTTGCGGGTGGCGCGACAACTGGGAAATCTGCCAGGCGGACAGCCCTGAGAAAACCGACTCGGTCAGCTTGCGGCTTTTTTCTTCCAGGCGGCTGATTTCGTCGGAGATGTTGATGGCCTGGTCGAAGCCGACGTTGCGCAGCTCTTCGATCTTCGCTTCAAGCTCGGCGATGGATTGTTCAAAATCCAGGTATTTGAGATCCATAGGGTGGTTGTTCTGTCGAAAGGTGCGGAAAGACCGTTTAGTTTAACACTTCGGCGAGGAAATTCCGCATGCTTTGCCAGGAGCGGCGGTCGGCCTCGGCCTTGTAAACGGTGCCGAAGCCGGGGTCGTTGGCCTGCGGGTTGGTGAAGGCGTGGACGGTGCCGCCGTAGGCGTGGAGCTGCCAGTCCGCCCCGGCCCGGGTCAGCTCGCCGGCCAGCGCCAGCACCTGCTCCGGCGGCACCATCGGGTCGTCGTAGCCGTGCATAGCCAGCACTTTGGCGCTGATGAGTGTGTCCGGCAGATTGTCCGGCGGGGTGAACAGCCCATGGAAACTCACCACGCCACGCACGTCCGCGCCGCTGCGGGCCAAATCCAGCACGCACAGTCCGCCGAAGCAGAAGCCTATCGCCGCGACGCGCGCGGAATCCACTTCGGGCTGACTGCGCACGGCGTCCAGCGCGGCCCGTTGGCGGCCTTGCAGCAGCGCGCGGTCGGCCATGAACGGCCCCATCAGCCTGGCGCTTTCCTCCGGCCCCGCGCTCAAGACGCCTTTGCCGTACATGTCCAGCGCGAAGCCGGCGTAGCCCTGTTCCGCCAAGGCGCGGGCTTTGTCCACGGCGAACGCGTCGCGGCCACCCCAGGCATGCGAGACCAGCACCGCCGGACGCGGGCCTTCCAGGGCGTCGTCCCAGGCCAGCACGCCTTCGAGCGGGACGCCGTTGTGCAGATAGTCGATGGTGCGGGTTTGGATGCCCATGCGGGTATTCTCCTAGCGTTGGATGTTTGATGGCGCGGAATTTTGGGTGTTAGAATCGCGCCCGTCAACTAGGCATTGCGCCGCCGCGCCGCCGCGCGGGATATTTGCTCTTTTTGGAACCCTATGAATAAACAACAGCTCATCACCAAGCTTGCGCTGGAGCCCCATGTCGAAGGGGGGTATTTCCGTAGAACCTATCAATCCGGCTTGACGGCGGATCTGGCTTATGGCCAAAGACGCCTGTTGTCTTCGATTTACTACTTGCTGACCGATGACAGCCCAATCGGGCATTTGCATCGGAATAAATCCGACATCATCCATTATTTCCACAGCGGTTCGCCATTGAGCTATCTGATTGTCCACCCGGACGGCAGGCTTGAGCGGACGGTATTGGGCGCCGATCTCGCGCAAGGCCAGCAACTGCAATGGCTAGTCCCGGGCGGCTGCTGGAAGGCCAGCGAATTGGCAAGCGGGGAGTTCGGCTTGATTAGCGAGGCGGTGGCGCCGGGATTCGACTATGAAGACATGGCGCTGGCGACCAAAGACCTCATGCAAAACTTGTTTCCGGCGCTATGGGGCAGTTTGGAAAAATATGTCAAGCCATGATAAGCCCCCGCTTAGAATAGATAATTCACACTTTGCCGATTCGGATTCATGGCCTTGGGCCTGTCCGTGTCCATGATGTTCACCGCGACTCCGGTCGTCTTTTGCTCAAGCACGGCCGCGTCGGTGACTAATAACGTGGTGCCAGGCGTCAGTATGCCATAGAGCGCTTTCGCGAACGGTGCCGACATGCGGATGCGGTCCACCTGGTAGGACGAGTTTAAGGTTTGTCCGTGTTCATTGGCATGGCCTGGAATCCCGACCGCCACCCACAGATGCGCCGGGGCGTCCTTGACGATGGGGCTGTTGCCCTCGCCCCAGCCGTCTTGCATGATGAAAGCGTGGGTGCCGAGGGGGCTTCCAGGCTGGCTGATGGCCAGCTTGGCGCGGCCAATCTCGACGCCGTTGCGGTAGACCAGCACGCGCTGGTCGGCCCCGCTCATCACAATCGAGATTGGGCCTTTGGGGGACGCCTCCGGCTTCCAACGGAACTCCTCAGCCGCGCTCAGCCGGGGCACTTTGACCGCCGCGCCGGTGCGGGCGTCCACCGGCGCGAGCACTGACGGGTGGACGACTTCGGCGGGCTTGTTGGAATGGTTGGCGATGACCACGGTCATGCCCGTCGGCGAAACCTTGAACAGCCGGCTGGCAAATTCGGAGGGCAGGTGGACGCAGCCGTGCGAGGACGGATAGCCGGGCAGCCCGCCGGCGTGCAGCGCCACGCCGTCCCAGGTCAGGCGTTGGGTGTAGGGCATCGCCGCGTTGTTATAGGTCTTCGAGCGGTGGTCTTTGTCTTTCTGCAAGACCATGAACACCCCCGTCGGCGTGGAGTGGCCCGGCATGCCGGTGCTGGCGCTGGACACGCCGATGCGGACGCCGTTGCGATAAACATACGCCCGCTGTTCGGGCAGGCTGACCACCACCACGATGGGGCCGTCGGGCACCGCGCCGCCCTTCCAAATGAACTGCCCCGGCTTGAGCTTGGACGGCGGCGTCTCGACGGGCCGGGAGTCCTTGTCGCCCCAAAACGGCGCGGCGGATGCGAGGGGGCTGAAGAGGAGCCATAAGACGGCGGCAAAAAACAGGCGAGGCATGGAACGTTCCGAGGTTGTGTGACAGTGGGGCTATTGTATCGCAGCCCAGCCGTGCCGGATGTCCCCGCTTAATGTTCCCCGCCATGGCTGGCCGCGCACAGTTTCCAGATGCCCAAAGGGGCCAGCAGGTAGCCGGCCAGCATCAATCCCACCAAAATCTGCCACTCGCCGTTCAAATGCGTGGCCCGCGCCAACACCAGCGTGGAAGCGGCGAGGACGGCGTAGCAGGCGTAGGCCCACAGCAGCAATCCCGGCTTCCCGCGCAGCCTGGCCCAGGCGTACAGCCCCGCGTAGCCCGCGCCGGACAGGATGATGAGCGCGGCGGAGAAGAAGGTGATGAAAAAATCTTTCAGTTCGACGGGTTCAATCATGGGAGGGCGGTTTTTCCAGCGAGGCGGCCATGCTGTGGTAGAGGGCGGCGATCAGGTCGGTTTGCGTGAGTATGCCGACCAGCTTGCCGCGGGCGTCGACGACGGGCAGTTGGTGGACGCCGCGCCCGGTCAGCAGCCGGGCGAGTTCTGGCAGATGCTGCGACTCGCCGGCGGTGAGCGCCGGGGAACTCATGATTTGCCCGGCGACCTCGGGTTTTTGCGAGGTGGTGGTCGTGCTGGGGCGCAGCAGTTCCCGCAATTTGCCGCCCAGGCCGCGGAACTGCTCGGCGCGGGCGTGGCGGAAGAAGTCGCTCTGGGTGACGATGCCGATGACATGGCGGCCCCGGTCGATGACCGGCAGGGCTTTGACGTGGTGTTTTTGCATCAGCGCCCAGGTTTCCTCCAGCTCGGTGCCGAATTCCACGGTCAAGGGGCCGGGCGTCATGACCTCGGCGGCGGTGACTTCGCCGAAGCCGCGGCGGAACGCGCGGGCGGCGGCCAGTTGGTAGATTTTGTTCAATTCCTGCTCGTCAATGTCGATGAATTCGTCCAGGTCGGCCAAGGCGGCGCGCAGATCCGAGGAGCGGATGCCCAGCCGTTCCATCGGCCGGGTGCCGCCCAAGCCGGGCTGTGCCGCCGGCTTGGGCGGCTTGGGCAGCGCCAGCCGGTGGTAAAGCAGGGACATCAGCAGCATCACCGCGACATTCAAGGCCAACGGCGTCAGCAGGAATTGGAACCCCAAGGCTTTGACGCTTTCCCCGCCCAGCACCGGGATCAAGGCCGACGCGCCGCCCGGCGGGTGCAGGCAGCGGGCCAGGTGCATGGCGAAGACGGACAGGCCCACGGCCAGCGCAGCCGCGGGCCAGATTTGAGGAATCCATTGGGCGCACAGAATGCCGATGGCGGCGGAGATGGCGTGCCCGCCCACCAGCGGCCAGGGTTTGGCCACCGGGCTGTGGGGCATCGCGAACAGAATCACCGCCGACGCGCCCATGGAGGCGAGCAGGGTTTTCAAGCCGCCGCCGTCGATGCTGAGGCTGGCTATCCAGCCACTCAAAAAAATCGCCAGGCCGGCCATCAAGGCGGTGCGGATTTTTTCGCGCAGGCTCAGCGGCGAGACCGGCGGGGACTTGAACCGCGGCGGCTTGGCCTGGGCCTGTGTCGCGCCCTTGTCAGGCATGGCTGACGTTGAAGGCGTCGGCGTGGATCTCTTGCAGCGCCGCGCCGGCCAGGAACGCCTTTTTCCGGGTGGTCTTGACCATGTCCGGGTGTCCGCACAGATAGACCCGCCAGCCCTTGAGGTTGGGCGTCTCCCGCAGCGCGGCCTCATGCACCCGGCCGGCCGTGCAGCCTGCGGGAACGTCCGCGCCCGACAGGCAGGGATAGTAGGTGAACTGGGCGAAGCGCCGCTCCAACTCGCGCAATTCGTCGGTCAAATACAGCCCGTGCAAGTCGCGGCTGCCATGGAACAGGCGGACAGGGCCGATGTGGCCGAGATCCAGCGCGTCGCGCAGGATGCCGTACAGTGGCGCCAGCCCGGAGCCGGTGCCGACGAGCAGCAGCGGCTGCCCGGGCTTGCCCGGCACATAAAGGCAGTCGCCGGCCGGGCCGCGCACTTCGACGTTCTGGCCGATTTGCAATTCCTCGTGGATCCAGCCGCTGACCCGGCCTTGCGGCAGGCGGCGCACATGCAACTGGAGGTGCTTGTCCAGGCGCGGGACGCTGGCGAGGGAGTAGCTGCGCACATGGGCGCTGTCACGCACCAGGTTGATGAATTGCCCGGCCCGGTATTCCAGCGGCTGCCGGCATTCCAGCTCCACCAGCATGATGTCGTGGTTGAGCAGTTCCAGTTTGCGCACGATGGCGTGGACCGCCGTGTGCTCGTCGTCTGGCAAGGCCACCGCCAAATCCCCGTCCGGCTGGCACAGGCAGGCCAAAAAATGGTTCGCCAGCTTCAGGCTGTCTTTCAGGCCAAGCTGAGACGCCGCCGGCGGGACGGTGCCCTCGGTGGCGCGCATCAGGCAGGTCTGGCAGACGCCTGCGCGGCAGGAATGGGGGACGGGCACGCCGTGTCCGGTCAGGCAGTCCAGCACGGACTGGCCTGCGCCAAGTTCAAAGTGTTGTCGCTGGTAGCGTATCGTGGTCATGCGGCGTGCCCGTCGGTTGCGGATTAGCGGCCCAGCACGTCGTTGCGCGTGGTTTCGGCGATGGCGGCAACCTGGCCGATGAGTTCGTCGGGAACGCCCAGTTCGGTCAAGGTGGCGGCGAGGTCTTCCACGACCGCGTCGAAATGGCTGTCGTCCAGCCCCTGTTCGACCAGGTGGGCGTGGCCCCGGCGCATGTCCAGGCCGGTGTAATGGTGCGGCCCGCCGAACGCCATGGTCAGGAAGGCTTTTTGTTTGGCGGCCTGCGTGGCCATGTCCACGCCGTCGAAGAAGCGGTTGATGCGCGCGTCGTTCAACACCTTGCGATAAAAAATATCGACGGCGGCATTGACCGCCGCCTCGCCGCCCAGTTGCTCGAACAGGGAGGCGGGGGCGGCTTGCTTGCCGTATTTCTCGTCATACCAGGCGGCCAGGCTTTGTTTTTCGGTCATGGGGTGTTCCTCAGCGAATATTGTTTTTTAGTTGGATTGGGCCAATGCGGCTTTAAGCGGCATTTAAAATACAACTTATAACGTGCGCCGGAGCTTGTCAAGCCTGCAAAATATGCGGTTATGGCGCCAAAAAGCCCGGCTTTTGGACTAGGGATGAAGCTTGGGGTAAGGCGCTCCGGCGGTTAGGCAGGCCGGAGCGCCCGGCAAGAATTATTTGCCCAGCACGTCGTCGCGGGTGCTTTCGGCGATGGCGGCGACCTGGCCGATGAGTTCGTCGGGAACGCCCAGTTCGGTCAAGGTGGCGGCGAGGTCTTCCACGACCGCGTCGAAATGGCTGTCGTCCAGCCCTTGCTCGACCAGGCGGGCGTGGCCTAGGCGCATGTCCAGACCGGTGTAGTGGTGCGGCCCGCCGAACGCCATGGTCAGGAAGGCTTTTTGTTTGGCGGCCTGTTGCTCCATGTCCACGCCCTCGAAGAAGCGGCTGATGCGCTCGTCGTTCAACACTTTGCGGTAGAAAATATCGACGGCGGCATCGACGGCGGCTTCGCCGCCGAGTTTCTCGAACAGAGAGGATTCGCAGGCTTCGGCGCACTCGGGCTCGGCCGCGTGGGCGCCACAGCACCCGGTTTTGGCCTCGACGGCGGATTCAGGTTCGGCGGCGTGGGCGCCGCAGCATCCCGTCTTGGCCTCGGCGGCGGGTTCGGGCTCGGCCGCGTGGGCGCCGCAGCACCCGGTTTTGGCCTCGACGGCGGGTTCAGGTTCGGCGGCGTGGGCGCCGCAGCATCCCGTCTTGGCCTCGGCGGCGGGTTCGGGGCTTGCCTCAGCGGCCGGTGTCGGATTGGCGGGGGCAGATGGCTTTTTGCCGTATTTTTCATCGTACCAGTCTGCCAGGCTTTGTTTGGTCATTTGATCGCTCCTCAATTTGAAGTGTGTCGTTTTTTTTATGGTCTGTGTCACGGCGTCGATGCTTTTTGTGACAGGTTTTCGTCGGCTTGACGCTGCGAAAGCGTTACAATCATACGCCCGGCCGATACGTTATACCGCTGTTTTTGGACTGTCAAACCGCCTTTCGCCTTTGCGGCAGTGTTTGCGGCCAGCCGGCCGGCAACGCTTAAGGGATTACCTTCACCATGCAGCTTACCCAGTTCACCGATTTTTCGTTGCGAGTGTTGATTTACCTGGCCCGCATGCCGGCACCGGGGCAGGCGACGATCAACGAAATTGCCGAATTCCACCAGATTTCCCGCAACCATCTGGTCAAAGTGGTCAACAACCTGGCCAACCAGGGCTTCGTGCAGACGCTGCGCGGCAAGGGCGGGGGGCTGAAGCTGGGCCGCCCCGCGCACACCATCGGCATCGGCGAGGTGGTGCGCCTGACCGAGCCGAACATGGATCTGGTCGAGTGCTTCAATCCGAAAACCAACCAGTGCTGCATCGCCCGCGGCTGCGCCCTCAAGGCCCAGTTGTACGAGGCCCGGCGGGCGTTCATGGCGGTGATGGACCAATACACGCTGGCCGACGCGGCGGTCATCAGCCCGGTTTTTTCCCGGGGCGCCGACGGGGAGACCCCGGCCAGCCTTCCGCAGTGACTCCTTAAAACGGCTCGACCACTTTGAACCCGCTCAAGAAACTGGCCGGCCAGACGGCCATCTACGGCCTCAGCACGATTGTCGGCAGGCTGCTCAACTATCTCCTGGTTCCGCTGTGGACTTACCGGTTTGCCGACCCGGCGGATTTTGGCGTGACCACGGAGTTCTACGCCTACACCTCGTTCCTCAACGTGATCCTGACGTATGGCATGGAGACGGCGCTGTTCAACTTCTCCGCCAAGACCGGCCGCGACCCGGCGGTGTACAGCACCGCGCTGGTGTCTTTGAGCCTGACCACCGCGCTGTTCATCGCCGGCCTGTTGGCCGGGGCGCAGCCGGTCGCGGAGCTGCTGCGCTATCCGGGGCACGCCGACTACGTGGTCTGGATGGCCTGGATCATCGGCATCGACGCCCTCACCGCCGTTCCCTTCGCCAGGCTGAGGGAACAGCAAAAGGCTAAGCGCTTCGCCGTATTGAAGACGCTGAACATCCTCATCAACATCGCCGGCAACCTGTTCTACATCGGCCTGTGCAAATGGGCTTATGAAACTCACGCCGGCGGCTGGCTGGCATGGGCCGGCCCGCTTTACGACCCGGCCATCGGCATCGGCTATGTGTTCATCGCCAACCTCATCGCCAGCGTGGCGACGCTGGCCTTGATGTTGCCGGAGTTTCTGGCGGCGCGGATCTGGCCCGATTTCAGCCTGTGGCGTCGCATGCTGGCCTATGCGCTGCCGCTGCTGGTCGCAGGTCTAGCCGGCATGGTCAATGAGACGATGTCGCGCATCCTGCTGAAATACCTGTTGCCGCAGGCCAGCGCGATGGCGGCGCTGGGCATTTACGGGGCCTGTTACAAGATGTCCATTTTAATGACCTTGTTCATCCAAGCCTTCCGCTACGCCGCCGAGCCGTTCTTCTTTTCCCACCACAAACAGGCCGACGCCCGCGAGCTGTATGCGCTGGTCATGCGCTGGTTCGTCATCACCTGCTCGTTCATCTTTTTAGGCGTCATGGCCAACATCGCCTGGGTGCGGTATTTCGTCGGCGCAAGCTACCGCAGCGGGCTGGACGTGGTGCCGATTCTGTTGCTGGCCAATTTGTGCTTAGGCGTGTTTTTCAATCTGTCGATCTGGTACAAGCTCACCGAGCAGACCCGCTTCGGCACGTATTTGACGGTGTGGGGCGCGGCGGTGACCTTGACGCTGAATTTTTACTGGATTCCGCAATTCGGCTATATGGGTTCGGCCTGGGCGACCTTGGCTTGTTACGGCAGCATGGCGGTGTGGTCTTACTTGTTGGGGCAAAAGTTTTATAAAGTGCCTTACGATTTGAAGCGGATGCTGGGCTATCCTTTGCTGGCGCTGGCATTCTATCTGTGGGCCGCGAAGATCCAGGGCTTGCCGATGCTTTGGGAGTTGGCGGCGAAGAACGGGCTGTTGCTAGGGTTTGCGGCTGCGGTTTTCTTGTTAGAGAGAAAAAAGCGGATATTGCACAGTGTATAAAATCACCCGCCTCATCCTGATCGACTCCTACAAACCCGGCACCTTGCAGGAAGTCCGCCTCGACGGGCCGACCAACCTGAACGGCGTCAACGGCGCGGGCAAGACCACCTTGCTGCGGTTGATCCCGCTGTTTTTCGGCGAGAGCCCGGGCCGGCTGGTGCCGAAGAGCCGGGTCAACGAGAGCTTCACGCAGCATTATCTGCCGCATGATTCCTCGTATATTATCTTCGAGTATCAGCGCGGTCGGCAGATGTGCCAAGTGGCCCTGTACGCCTCGCTGAACGACGGCGGCTTGTGCTACCGCTTCGTCGCGAAAGCGTTCGAGTTGGACGATTATCTCGACACCCAGGCCGACGGCAGCCGCCAGCCGGTTTCCTGCCGCGACTTGGGCAGGCGCTTGCGGAAAATGGGGGTGGATTGCAGTTCGCAGATCGCCGCCCGCAACGACTACCGCACCATCATCCAAAACCTGCCCCATGCCAAAGGCGCGGAGATGCGCCAACTGATCGCCCGCTTCAGCTTCTGCGACAGCGCCAGCGGCCGGCGCTTGCAGCATATCGAAAAAATCGTCACCGGCATGTTCATGCGCTCCACCGACTTCCGCGACCTGCGCGAAATGCTGGTGACCTGCATCGAGGAAGAGCGCGAAGCCATCGTGCTGGAACTGAAGACCGACACGCTGGACGGCTGGTGCCGCGAATACCGCGCCTGTCTGCACATGGAAAGCCAGCGCGCGCGCATGCAGGAACTGGAGCAGGCCGACGAGGCCGCGGGACTGATCCGCCATGAACTGGCCGAACTCGCCGCCCGTGTGCGCAAGCTGGCCGCTTTGACCGAGCGCGAGCACGCCGACACGCAAAACCAGTTGCGCGGCGAAGAACAGGCGCTGGCCCAGGCCAAGGCCGGCTGGGAGGCCCAGGAGCGGGAGATGAAGCGCGGCCAGGCTGAAACCGAGGCGGCTTTGGCCGCGCAAACGCAAAGCTTGCGCCGCCTCGAAGCCGAACGGGCCGAGTGGGACGGCCAGGACATCGAAGCCAAGCAAAGGCTGTTCCAGAGCCGGGAAGCCCTGCGCGTCGAACTCGACCAGGCCCGGCAAAACCGGCAGGCCCTGTTGGAAAAAGTCAGCGACATCGACGCCCAGTTCCAGCGGCTGAAGGCGGAGAAGGAAAAAGAATTCCAGCGCCGCGAACATGAGCTTGAAGGCCGGCGGCGCGACATTGAATTGCAAGCCACCCGCGAGGCGGCGGCGGCGCGCGAGGAACACATCCTGCGCGTCGAGGAGTTGCGCGAGCAGACCGGCGAAAAGGAAGGCGGCCTCCAGCTGCGGCTGCAAGAACTGAAGGAAACGCGCGGCCAGTTGTCCAGCCAATTGCGGCAAATCCAGGCCGACCCGGCGCTGCTGGAGCAGCGCGAAGCCAAGCGCGCCGCGCTGGACGAGGCTTTAAGCCAGCAGGAACAAGCCAAAGACCAGGTGGCCAAGTCCGACGCGGCCCTGGCCCGGCACCGCGCCGAGTTGCAAAAATTGGAGCAGGCCCGCCGCCCGCTGGCCGAGCGCCGCCAGCAAGCCCTGGACGAAGAAGCCCGTTGGCAGCGGCATTTGCAAGCCGACGCGGGCACTTTGCTGGCCTTTCTGCGCGAGCGCCATCCCGGCTGGACGGGGCACATCGCCAAAGTCATCAACCCGGACTTGCTGCTGCGCGAAGACCTGTCCCCGCATTTGGACAGCGAGGCGGACGGCAGTTTTTACGGGCTCGGCCTGGCCTTGGAAACCGTCGCGGCGGACCGCTCCGCCAGCGAGGCGGCGCTGCGCGAAGCCTTGGCCGCTTGCCGCGCCGAACTGGACCGGCTGGGCCGGGAAACGCTTAAGCTCGACGAGGCGCAAGCGGCGCGCCAAAAAGCCGGGCTGGCCTTGGACAAAGAGCGCCGCGAACGGGATCTCGGCCTGGGCCAGTGGCGCGCGCGCGTCAAGCAATTCAAAGACGAACTGGCTTCCTTGGACAAGCAGATCGCCGCCAGCCAGCAAGCGCGCGGGCAAAGCCTGGAAGAACAATTGGAGCGCAACCAGGCCGAGCTGAAGACCGCCGAAATGAGCCTGGTCGCGCAGCAAATCACCCTGAAACGGCTGTTGAAAGAAGGCCAGCAGGCTTTGCAAGACCGCCTGGCCGACCTCGACCGGCAGCGTTTGCGGCAAGAGGGCGCGCTGGCCGAAGAAACCCAGGGCATGCGGGCGGCGCAGGCCCTGGAACTGGCCGGGCTGGACGCCCAAAGGCTGGCCAGCTTGAGCCTGGGCGGCGTGGACCCGCAAACCCTGGCCGATTTGGAGCGGCGCGCCGGCCAACTGGCCGAGCAGTTGCGCCTGGCCGGCCAGGCCGGCGACGCGGTGGAAAAATACCAGCGCTGGCTGCGGCAGGAATGGGCGCGGCTGGCCGACCTCAAAGCGGCTGTCCACCGCCTGGAAGGGCAGGCAAGGGAGGAGGCCGCCCGCTACCAGGCCGCGCTGGCCGAGTTCGAGCGGCACGTGCAAAGCCTCAAAGCCCGCCTCGCCGAACTGGAAAAAAGCCTGCGCAAACTCGCCGCCAGCGCGGCCACGTTGGCGCAAATGCTGGAGGAGCTGGCTCGCTATCCCGTGTTGCCGGCCAGCAGCGTGGCGCTGGACGCCTCCCACACGCTGGGGCTGCTGCAAATCCAAAAGCACGATCTGGCCAAGCGCGAGCAGGAGCTGTCGCGCAAAATCGCCGAACTGGCCGGTGGCCTCAAACGCGCGCTGAACCAATACCCGGGCGCGCGGACATCGAGTTACGCCGAGGCCGTCGTGCGCGAAATCGGCCTGGACGCGCCCGACCGCGCCTGGCTGCCGTATCTGCGCGACTGGTACGCCAGCCAGGGCGACGAGTTGAAGCGCTGGCTGGTCATGCAGGCGCACACCTTCGGCAGCGCGGTGCGCAACTACCAGCAGGCGCTGGCCCGCTTCGACCGCGGCGTCGATACCCTGTCGCGGCGGCTCGCCGCCAGCATCGACCGCAACATCGGCTTCGACAAGATCGACGCCATCCACGCCCGGCTCATCTCCAACGTCGCCGAGCTGGGCTACTGGCAGAAGATCGTCGCCTTCACCGAGCGCTTCGACGCCTGGCAGCGCAGCCAGGACAGCCTGCTGCCCGACGAGGAATTCGCCGACACCGTGCAGCAAGTGGCCGGCCAGTTGCAGGCGCAGGGCCGGGTGGAGACCAAGCTCGTCAACCTGCTGGGCCTGGAAATCGCGGTCACGGAAAATGGCAAGGCCAAGCGCGCCACCCATGACGAGGAGTTGCGGCAAATCTCCAGCCACGGCCTGTCGTATTTGATTTTGTGCGTGTTTTTTGTCGCGCTGGTCAACATGATCCGCCGCGACCAGCCGGTCACGGTCATCTGGCCGATGGACGAGTTGAAAGACCTGCACCAGATGAACATCGAGCGCCTGCTGGTCATCCTCGACGCCAACAACATCAGCCTGCTGTCCGCGTTCCCCGACCCCGACCCGGAAGTGCTGAGGCTGTTCAAAAACCGCTATGAGATTTATGGCTACCGGGAATTGGTGGAGATGGTGATAGACGAGGCCTATGTGGCGGAGGAAGCATAGCCCAGGCTTCTGCGGCGCTTGACGTAAAATGCAGGCTTCCACAACACGGTTTGGGGGGTTGCGATGGCTTGGATTTATCTGCTGCTGGCCGGCTGTTTTGAGATGGGCTGGCCGGTCGGCTTGAAATTGGCGCAGGGGCCGGGGCAAAAGCTGCTGGGGTTGTCGGTGGCGCTGCTGTGCTTGGCGTTTAGCGGGCTGTTGCTGTGGCTGGCGCAAAAGGAGATCGCGATGGGCACGGCCTACGCGGTGTGGACAGGCATCGGCGCGGCGGGGACGTTTTTGATTGGCGTGTGGTGCTTTGGCGATCCGGCCAGTTTGGCGCGTTACGGCGGGGTGTCGCTGATCGTCGCCGGCGTCGTCGTGCTGAAGGTGGCGCATTGACCCGGCGCATCGAGTGTTTTCCGTCCATCGCGGACGCCGGCGCGACGGTGCTGGTCTTGGGCAGCATGCCGGGCGCGGAGTCGCTGCGGGCCGGGCAATATTACGCGCATCCGCGCAATGCCTTCTGGCCGATCATGGGCGAATTGTTCGGCGCGGGGCCGGGCCTGGATTATCCGGAGCGGGCGCGGGTGTTGAAAGCCAACGGCGTCGCGCTGTGGGATGTGCTGGCTTCTTGCGTGCGGCAAGGCAGCTTGGATTCGGCCATCGCGGAGGATGCGGCCAACGATTTCGCGGCGTTTTTCCTGGCCCATCCTGGCATCGGGCGGGTGTTTTTCAACGGGGCCATGGCGGAAAAGTGTTTCCATAAGGCGGTGCGGCATGTGCCGGCTTCCCGCCCCTTGCGGTTCCTCCGCCTGCCTTCCACCAGCCCGGCCCATGCGTCCCTGTCGTATGCGCAAAAGTTGGAGGCTTGGCGGGCGGTGGCCGAGCGCCCGGCGTGACTTGCGGGCCATGACGGTTCCGCCAGGCCCTAAAGCATTTCCGCCAATTGCCCCAGCAGCGCCGCCTGCGCGCGGATGGCCGGCTCGCCTTCCTTCGGCGCGGCGCGGACATAGCTGCCGTCGGTCTGCAACAGCCAGGCCTGGCTGTTGTCTTTCAGATAAAGCTCCAGGTCGGCGCGAATCCGCTCCGCCAGCTTTTTGTTTTCAATGGGGAAGCAGGTTTCCACGCGGCGGAACATGTTGCGCTTCATGAAGTCGGCGCTGGCGCAGAAGACTTCCGGCTCGCCGCCGTTTTCAAACCAGTAGACGCGGCTGTGCTCCAGGAAGCGCCCGATGATCGAGCGCACCTCGATATTGTCCGACACGCCGGCGACGCCCGGGCGCAGGCAGCACACGCCGCGCACGATGAGGACGATTTTCACTCCGGCCATGGAGGCGCGGTAAAGCGCGCGGATGAGTTGCGGCTCCTCCACCGAATTGACTTTGATGATGGCGCGGGCGAGTTGGCCCTTGCGGGCGTGTTCGCTTTCCCGCTCGATTTTCTTGACCAGCGCGCTGTGCAGCGTGAACGGCGATTGCAGCAGCTTGTCGAGCTTGCTCATTTTGCCCAGGCTGGTGAGCTGCACGAAGATCCGCCGCACGTCCTCGCCCAAAGCCTTGTCGCCGCTGAACAGGCTGTAATCGGTGTAGGCCCGCGCGGTTTTGGAATGGTAGTTGCCGGTGCTGAGATGGGTGTAATAGCGCAATTGCTTGCCTTCGCGGCGCAGGATCAGCAGCATCTTGGCGTGGGTCTTGTAGCCGACGATGCCGTAGACCACTTGCACGCCGGCCTCCTGCAAGCGGTTGGCCTGGGAGATGTTGGCCTGTTCGTCGAAGCGGGCCAGCAGTTCGACCACCACGGTGACTTCCTTGCCGGCCCGCGCCGCCCGAAGCAGCGCCTCGACGATGGGCGAGTTGGCGCCGGTGCGGTAAAGGGTTTGCTTGATCGCGACCACCTGCGGGTCGTCCGCCGCCTGGCGCACCAGTTCGACCACCGGGCCGAAGGACTCGTAAGGCTGGTGCAGCAGAATGTCTTGTTTGCGGATGGCCTCGAAGATGTCGTCCTTGTAACCGGCCAAAGGCCTCGGCAGGCCGGCGACGAAGGGCGGGTATTTCAACTCGGGGCGCTCGATCAGATCGTACACTTCCCGCGCCCGGCTCAGATTCACCGGGCCATGCACTTTGTACAGCCGGTCTTCGGTCAGCCCGAACTGGGACAGCAGAAATTCGACCAAGTGTTCCGGGCAATTGTCGGTGACCTCCAGGCGCACTTCGTCGCCGTAGTTGCGGCTGGCCAGCTCGCCTTCCACCGCACGCAACAAATCGTCGATTTCCTCCTCGTCCAGGTACATGTCGCTGTTGCGGGTGACGCGGAACTGGTTGCAGGCGCGCACTTTCATGCCTTGGAACAATAAGTCGGCGAAGGCGTGGATGATGGAGGAGAGGAACACGAAGTCGTGCGGGCCGCTGCCGGTCTCTGCCTGCGGCAGTTGGATGATGCGGGGGAGGGCGCGGGGCGCTTGCAGGATCGCCCGTTCGATGTCGCGGCCAAAGGCGTCCTTGCCGGCCAGCGAGATGATGAAATTCAGGCTTTTGTTGAGGATGCGCGGAAACGGGTGGGCCGGATCCAGGCCCATCGGGCTGAGGATCGGCAGCAGCTCCTCCTCGAAATAGTTTTTCAGCCAGGCATGCTGGGTCGGATTCCACTCGGAGCGGCGGATGAAGTGGATGTTCTGCCCGGCCAGCGCGGGCAGCAGATCCTCGTTCAACACCCGGTATTGCTCCGCCACCAGCTCCTGGGCGCGTTGGCTTATATTGGCCAGGGCCTCGGCAGGGCTCGGACAGTCCGGCTCGTTGCGGGCCGCCCCCAGCTCGGCCAACTGGATCAGGCCGGCGACGCGGACTTCGAAAAACTCGTCCAGGTTCGTGCAGCAGATGCACAGGAAATTCAGCCGCTCCAGCAGCGGCGTCGCCGCGTCCTTGGCCTGCTCCAGCACCCGCGCGTTGAACTCCAGCAGGCTCAGCTCGCGGTTGAGGTAAAGCCGGGCGTCGCCCAGGTCGACTTCCCCGGCCTCGTCCTGGGACTTGCTCCGCGCCAGGGGCTTGGCCTGCAACCGCATCGCGCTGCTGTCCTTTTCCATGTCGCCGACCAGGTGCTTGGCGGCGCGGATCATGCGTTCGGCTTTGTGCTTGGTAAAGCCTGGAATCTTCAACAATTGCTCCACGTCGGAGACGGCCAGCTCCTCCACGGAAAATATGCCATGCTCGGCCAAGGTGGCGCGGGTTGATTTGCTGATGCCTTTTACGTTGCCGATAATCAAGTCTGCTCCCTCGTTGTTGGGCTGGGATCAATCATGCCGGACGCCTTGGCGTCCAGGCGTTGCGCTTATTTTCGCCGGAACAGGGCCGCGTATTCGCCGTAGCCGGCCTGTTCCAGTTCTTCTTTGGGAATGAAGCGGAGCGCGGCGGAGTTGATGCAGTAGCGCTTGCCGCCGGGGGCTGGGCCGTCGTCGAACACATGGCCCAGGTGGGAGTCGGCGTGGTGGCTGCGCACCTCGGTGCGGACCATGAAATGGGAGGCGTCGCGCTTCTCGACCACCTCGCAGCCGGGCAGGGGCCGGCTGAAACTCGGCCAGCCGGTGCCCGAATCGAACTTGTCCAGCGAACTGAACAACGGTTCGCCGGACACCGCGTCCACGTACAGGCCTTCCCGGTGGTTGTCCCAGTAGGCGTTGTCGAACGGCGGCTCGGTGCCGCAGCGCTGGGTCACGTGGAATTGCGCCTCGTCCAGCGTTTGCTTTAAAGTGTGCTCGTCGGGTTTGACGAATTGGGATGCGTCCCAGGACATCGCGGCATCTCCTTACAAGGTGGTGGGTGGAAAAGAACCAACGGCCCGCATGGGCGCTATTGTACTGGTTTTGCCGCCAGGCCGCGCATTCGCGCGCCCGGCCCGTCACGGAACCTGCGCTTCCTCGCTGTCGCGTTGCCCCAGGTTGTCGGCCCAGCCTACCTTGACCCAGTCGCCGGCCTTCGCCTCGCGCAGCCGCACGGACAGGTAGGGGTCGCGGGAAACGCCCGTGCCGAACTGGCCGCCGGCGACGGTTTTGCCGTTGTGTTCGATGGTCACTTCCTGGATGAAATGGGCGGGGACGGCCTCGCCTGTGGCTTTGTCCAGTCTGCGCCCGGTCTCCATCGGATGGGTGATCAGAATACGGACTAGGCAGGCGGCCTCCTGGCGTTTGAAGCGTATTTTTATCGTCGACATGGCGTTCCCGTCGTTATTGATTGAATTGGCACAACCCAAGGTGGACATGATGGCTCAGACCCGGCGATCCTTCCTGAATTCCGCCCTCGCGCTGTTGCTGGCCGGCGGCGCGGGCCGGGCCTGGCCCAACAGCCCGTCCCCGCTGGACTTGGCCATCAGCCTTGAAGCCGGCGGCCGCCAGCCGGCCGCCAGCGGCGAAGTCACCCTGACGGCCCCTGACATCGCCGAGGACGGCGCGCTGGTGCCGGTCACGGTGGAAAGCACGCTGCCCGGCGTCGAGGCGGTCTGGATATTCGTCGAAAAAAATCCCACCCCGCTGGCCGCGCGCTTCCATTTGGACCATGCCCTGGACGCCTTCGTGTCCCTGCGGGTCAAGATGAATGAAAGCTGCGAACTTATCGCCTTGGTCAAATCCGGCGACGAGTATTTCATCGCCAGCAAGCCGGTCAGGGTGCTGGCGGGCGGATGCGGGTAGACTCCATGAAGCCGCGCGCCGATCCCGGGCGGCCCGCCACACGCTGCGCGCATCCGATTTTGAGCGCTGGACTAGGCATTTTGCCGTTTGTCCGGCATTGATCCATACTGTTGTCCAGGCAGCAAGCGGAAATGTATTTTCACGGGCCGTTGCTTGTTCCGGTTTCGCCCGGATAGAAGATCGTGTGCCCGGCTTGCTTGTCAAATGCGTATCCCAAGAACAAAATGGAAACGAGGGAAGTGTCATGCGAACTCTGCAACCGTTATCATTCAGTATCCCCAACCGCCTCTGGATGTCCAGCAAGATATGGAGGAGCGTTGGCATAGGCCCGGTATCGGTGTATTTCCGGCTAGGGCGCAATGTCGGCGTTTCCAGCAACTTGCGAAGGCGTCTGGCGCGGTTCATACTGAATCTGCTGAATCCTGCTGTTGATAACCATTCCGTTTTCCCCATTGACTGTTCCACGCCCGTCCCGTCCATCCCTGATGACCAGCAAGAGCGGGAAACCGCGTTATTGCTTGGCGTAGGGCCGGGGCTTGGTTTTGCGCTTGCCCAGAGGCTGGCCGCTTCGGGCATGAACGTGGCTTTGGCCGCGCGGAACGCCGAACGCCTGGACAGTGTGGTGGCCGCGCTCAAAAAAGTCTCGCCGCCGAATGGCCAACTGATTCAAGCCTATGGCTGTGACGCGACCAGCGAGTCCTCTGTCAAGCAACTGGTGTCGCTGGTGGCTGAGGAAATGGGAACCCCGCACTTCATGGCCTATGCGGCCCAGGGATTTGTGCCGGGCCGGGTGGTCGACATGGAAGTGTGCGCCTTTGAGGAATGCTGGCGGCAAAATTGCCTGGGCGCATTTATCGCCGCCCGGGAAATGGGGCGCGCCATGGCGGCATCCCAGCGCGGAACCATTGTGTTGATTGGCTCAACCTCGTCGATTATCGGACGCGCCGACCATTTGAGCCTGGCGGTTGGAAAATTTGGGCTGCGGGCTTTGGCGCAAGTGATGGCCCGCGAGCTATGGTCGAACGGAATCCACGTGGTGCATCTTGTGATTGACGCGGACATCAAAGAAAACGAGTTGTACAACGACTACGTCCAGACCAACCCCGAAGACATTGCCAGTTTGATCCACACCTTGCATCGACAGCCTAGAAGCGCATGGAGCAGCGAAGTGGATGTCCGCCCGTTTAATGAAAAATGGTGGGGGCATTGTTAAGCTTGGACTAATGCCGGACGGCCAGGGTCGGCGGCGGCACCTGGCCATTCGGCGAAAATATTAGACATCAGCCGATTTTTCGGTTATTCATGAAGTCTAAATATAGACCCAAGTTCAGCAAAGGACTGACCGTCATGAACCATGCCAGCCCCGCCGGCAAGCCGCTCCGCATCGCGCAAATCACCGACTTCCATTTGCTGGCCGACCCCGCGCGGACGATGATGGGCATCAACACCGAACACAGCTTTCTCGCCGTACTCGACCTCGCCTGGCGTCAGCATCCGGATACCCGCTTGTTTCTAATGACCGGCGATTTGGCCCAGGATCCGACCGCCGCCACCTACCGGCGCTTGCGCGGGCACTTGGACGTCTTGCCCGTGCCCTGCTACGGCCTGCCGGGCAACCACGACGAGCCGGCGCTGATGCGCCAAGCCTTGGCGGACGGCCAAGGCCCTATTGGCTTCCAATCCCAAATCCTGCTGGACGGCTGGCAGATCGTCTGCCTGGACAGCACCATTCCCCATGACCCCGGCGGTTGTCTGGGCCAGGCGCAACTGGATCTGCTTGAAACCCATCTCGCCGCGCAGCCCCGGCGCCACGCCCTCATCGCCCTCCACCATTCGCCGCTGCCCACCGGCGCGGCTTGGCTGGACACCATGAAGCTGGCCAACGACGAGGCCTTGTTCGCGCTCATCGACCGCTTTCCCCAAGTCAAGGCGGTGGTCTACGGGCACATCCACCAGGCCATGGACATCGACCGCAGCGGCGTGCGCCTGCTGGCCTGCCCCTCGACCTGTTTCCAGTTCAAGCCGGGCAGCGACGATTTTGCGCTGGACTTCCTGCCGCCAGGCTACCGCTGGTTCGAACTCCATCCCGACGGCCGGGTCGAAACCGGCGTGGAGCGTTTAAGCGCCGTGCCAACCGGCCTGGACATGGCGGCCACGGGCGGCTATTGATGACGGCTGGAACGATGCTGGAGGTGGACGGCGTTGCCGTGGAATTGACCGAAAGCGGCTTTTTGGCCAACCCCGCCGACTGGAGCGAGGCCGTCGCCGAAGCGCTGGCGGCCCGCTCGAATATCCGGCTGACCCCGGCGCATTGGGAAATCCTCCGGTATCTGCGCGGACACTACGCCAAATTCCAGCACCTGCCCAACGCCCGCCTGTTTGTCAAAGCGGTCCAAAAAGAGTTCGGCGAGGAGAAGGGCAATTCCCGCTACCTGCACGGCCTGTTCCCCGGCAGCGCCGTGCGCTATGCCTGCCTGGTCGCGGGGCTCCCCAAGCCGCCGGGCTGCCTTTGACGGGCGTCAAAGCATCGCCGCTTTGGCCTTATCCGCGCTTAACTCCCGCAATTTCATCAAAGCGTAAAGCGACTCCAGCCGGGGGACGGGCACGCCCAAGCGTTGCCCGCAGCGCACCGCGTTGCCCAGGATGGCCTCGGTTTCCAACGGCCGCCCCGCCTCGAAATCCAGCAACATGCTGGTCTTGTAGGGCGGCATCTTATAGGTGCTGCCGATGTTCAATTCGACAATGTCCTCGGGCAGGGAAAACCCCGCGGCCTGGGCGATGGCGACGATTTCCGCCATGACCGCGCGGACGAAGGGCTCCTGGGTTGAGAGGATGTCCGAGGTCGCCAGCCCGCCGGACAGCACCGACAGCGGATTGAACGGCGCGTTCCAGACGCATTTCTGCCAGCGCGCGGCGACGATGTCCTCGCGGGCCTCGCAGACGATGCCGGCCCGCGCAAGCACCGCGCACAAAGCCCGGGTCTTGGCCGACAAGCCGGCCGGGTAATTGCCCAGCGCCAGCTTTCCGTAAGCCTGGTGCCAAATTTTGCCCGGCGCGGTGCGGGTGACGCAGATGAACGCCAGGCCGCTGACCACCTCGTTGTCCGGAAAGGCGTCGGCGATTTCCTGTTCGACGGCGATGCCATTGGACACCAGCACGATGCTGGTGTCGGGGCCTGTGGCGTCTTTGAGCAGGCCGGCCCGATCCACGCCTTCCACCACCTTGACGCAGAGCAGCACATAATCCGGCTTTGCGTCCAGCTCGGCGGCGGCGCGCAGCACCCGGGCCGGCCTGAAATGATAGACGCCGTCCTTGTCCGTGACCTCAATGCCGCGCGCTTTGACGGCCTCGTAATCGGAGCGGGCCAGCAGCGACACCTCCGCGCCTTGGCGCGCCAGCCAGGAACCGTAAAAGCCGCCGACCGCGCCTGCGCCGATGACCAGGACTTTCATGGGTTTTTCTCCAAAAATTCCTGCAAAAACGTTTTCAGGAAAGGGATGGTGAGTTTGTGCTTCGCCGCCAGCGTGGCGCTGTCCAATTGCTCGATCAACGCCAGCAAGCCCGGCAAGTCGCGGCGGTAATTGCTCAACAGGAAACGCCCGACCGCCGGCGGCACATCCAAGCCCAACTGCCTCGCCCACAACGACAGCGCGGCGAGCTTGTCGGCGTCGGCCAGCGGGCGCAGCATCAACGTCAAACCCCAAGCCAGCCGGGTTTGCAGATCCGGCAATTGGATCGGCACGCCGTCGGGCGGGGTTTGCGCGGTGACGATCAAACCGCGCTCCTCGTCGCGCAGCCGGTTGAACAGCTCGAACAAAGCCTGCTCCCACGCCTCGTCCCCGGCGACCGCCTCCAAATCGTCCAGGCAGACCAAATCCTGGTCTTCCAGCCCGTCCAGAATCCCGCCGCCAAAATCCCGCACCAGCCGCAGCGGCAAATAGGAGACATGAAGCCCGGCCCGGTGGGCCTCCCGGCAACAGGCATGCAGCAAATGGGTCTTGCCCAGGCCCGCCTCGCCCCACAAAAAGATCAACGGCTCGGCCTGGCCCTGCGCCGCGCGGCGCAGATGCTCCACCGCCTCGGCATTGCCGCCGGCGTAGTACTCGTCGAAACCATGCTCGGGCGCGAAAAAAAAGGGCAGGGGCAATTGCCGGTTCATTCAAGCGGCTTCCTTCATCCTCAGCCGTAGATACGATCCGCCGAACAGGCACAGGCTGAAGACAATTTCCAGCCCGGCCTCGACGCGCTGGCCCGCGTCCAAGGCCGCGCCCACGCCGTGGATGAAATACAGCAGACTCAGCAGGCCCAGCCCGATGTAACTCCCGCGCCGGTCATACAACAGCCCGCGCAAAGGCAGCAGCAAGGGCAGGGCGGCCACACTTAACACCAGCGAGGTCGGCACGTGGCGGGCCGGCGCGAACACCGTCGCCCAGGCCAGCCACAAGCCCAGCAGGCCGAAATAACCGGCGAACGCCGCGATCCGGGCCGGACTCATTTCACCCCGGCGCTTTTCAGAGCCATCGCCACCTTCGCCAAGCGCGTCCCCAGCGCGAGGCAAAGCTGCTTCTCTTCCGGGCTCATGTCCCGGTCGCGCCCGCTCAGACAACTCGGGCCGTAAGGCGTGCCGCCGGAAGTCGTCTCCATCAACGCCCGCTCTTTGCTCGGAATGCCCACCATCACCATGCCGTGGTGCAGCAAAGGCAGCATCATCGTAATCAGCGTGGCCTCGTGCCCGCCGTGCATCGACGAGGTGGACGTGAACACGCCGGCCGGCTTGCCGGTCAGCGCCCCGGAAAACCACAGGCTGCTGGTGCTGTCGAGGAAATACTTCAACGGCGCGGCCATGTTGCCGAAATGCGTCGGGCTGCCCAAAGCCAGGCCGTCGCAGTTCTGCAAGTCTTCCAGGCTCGCGTAAGGATGGCCCGAAGCGGGAATCGTGTCCGCCGTCGCCGCGCAGACCGGCGAGACTTCCGCCACAGTGCGCAACTTCGCCGTCGCGCCGGGGACTTCCTCGACGCCGCGGGCGATCACGTTGGCCATCTCGGTGGTGGAGCCGTAGCGGCTATAGTAAAGGATCAGGATTTCTGCCATGTGGATTTCGTCCGTTCGATGGGATGGGCGCCCGCCCCGCCCGGCGCGCAGGCCCTAAGCGGCGGCGTCGGCGGAGCGGACAGAAAAGCGGCATAGTTTATCGCGCTTCACGGCTGGAGACTGTGGATTTTTTGTGAAGGGCGGGTTGGTGGTTAAAGTGGTGTATGCGGCGCATCTCGGATACAATTCCCCTTAAAGGGTAAATTAACAACGATGGAAAAGCGTACACCTCACTACCGCTTGAGCGAAATCCAGGCCCAGATGCACACCGTCCAAGGTTTGCGGCTGAACGTCAAGTTTCAGCGCGATACGGCGGGATTTTATTTTACGATTTCTTTCAAGCCACTGCGGGAGGCACCATGAGCGAGGCCATCATTGCCGACGGCAATCCATGCCCTGTCTGTTTCCAGGGTACGTTGCGCCGGGGCGTCAAGCGTGTTGCCATGGATTACAAAGGGCGTCTTTTCGAGCAAGACCAGCCGGGCGACTGGTGCGACGTGTGCGGGGAGGGCATCCTCAACGGGGAGGATTTGCAGGCAACGGAACCGGCCTGGCAGACTTTCCGCGACGCGGTGAATCGTGAAGAGGGCCGGGCGTTGGCACGCATTCGCCGCAAGCTGAAGCTGACCCAGGCCGAAGCCGCCAAACTCACCGGCGGCGGCAAGAACGCCTTTTCCCGCTATGAACGCGGCGAAGCCCGCCCCATGCCCGCCGTACTGAATCTATTCAAACTGCTGGACAAGCATCCTGAATTGCTGGACGATTTACGGGGCAAGCGATGAGCCCCAACTACTACAGCTATCGAGTTACCTGGTCGCAGGAAGACAACGAACATCTTGGACTGTACGTGAAATTTCCGTCTTTTAAATTGGCTGCTGGAAATTACAGAGCCTTCACCGTCACTTACCTTTCAGGCGACCAAAAAGGTAATCGAGCCATTTGGCAAACTCAATGCTGGCGAGCCGATATGAGTAAGCACTTTCTCGTTTCTACCACTTTAATATGGGAATCTGCTGCCTTACCACCGCAGGTTGATGAAGCGACGCCGACGCTGCAGTGATGGGGTACGTATCCCTATGCTGCAGAGCGGGAAAGAAAGAATACTAGAATTTTTTTCATCAACGATCAAATCCACAAGCCAACATGAATAGCATAGAAACCAATCTTCATTTTGAGGTAAGTAGCGGCCTAAAGAGTGTATTAGGTAGTGAGTTAATTACAGATGATGAGGTTGCTATTTTTGAACTTGTGAAAAATTCCTTCGATGCCAATGCAAAGCGTGTTGATTTGTTTTTTGAAAATGAACAGATAGTAATTGCAGACAATGGAATTGGAATGTCATATGATGATATTCAAAATAAATGGCTTTTTGTCGCTTATTCATCTAAACGGGAGACTAACAGAGCAGGTGGGTTCAGGGATGGCATTGCTGAACGAAAATACTATGCCGGAAGTAAAGGCATAGGGAGGTTTTCATCTGATCGGTTAGGACGGATTATTAGACTTCAAACCAAATCCCAATCCGAAATATCTGGCCCTGTACATTCAATCATTGTCGATTGGAGTCAGTTCGATATCAATCATCAAGAGCGTTTTGAAAATATTAGTGTGATATATGTGCCGCAAATAACAGGTTTTTCGATCCCTTCAAATATCCCAGATTTAGCTTATGGTACTGTCATAACAATAGAGAAAACTAGACGGATTTGGGATCGAGATAAAATTCTTCGCTTGAAGTCTGCACTCGCCAAGCTCATTAACCCTTTCGGTGCCGAGGCAGATGGTTTTCGCATTGTGATACATGCCCCATCGGAAGTCGAGATGGATTATGCAGAAAAAGCGCAGGCTGCAAGAGCAGAGGAAGACATACCAACAAACAAGATTGTAAATGGAGATGTAGGAAACTTTATTTTCTCTACTCTTCAACAAAAAACGACTTTCATTGATGTTCGTATCTTATCAGATGTAAACGTAGAGCCATCAAAAAGCTATATAGAAAGCTCTCTCACGGATCGTGGAGAATTAATTTATCGGGTCAGGGAACCAAACGAATATGTTTTTCTCGCAGATTCTGGGTTTCGGTGCCAGATATATTATCTCAATCAATCTGCAAAATTGACTTTTGCCCGAAGAATGGGCGTACCTTCGGTGACATTTGGATCCGTATTTCTATTTCGGAATGGGTTTCGAGTATTCCCAATCGGAGAGGAAGGTGATGATTGGTTTAGAATAGATCGACGGAAACAGCAAGGATACGCAAGGTTCTTAGGTACCCGTGACATCATCGGTCGCATTGATGTATCCGGTGTAGATGCCGACTTTCAAGAAACTTCTAGCCGTAATACAGGACTGATTGAAACGTCTGCTGTTGAACAATTAAAAAAATGCTTTTGGGAACACTGCCTAAAGCGTTTGGAACGCTATGTTGTTCCCGTCACGTTTTCCGATAAGGAAGACAAAAATATCAGCGATGTATCCCGCCTTCTTACTGATCCTGGTCGAGCCCGTGTGGCATCTGCTATTGCAAAACTTGTCGATAATGAAGAAATTGAACTACTTGAATATAGTAAACGCTTGATTGGCATTCTAAATGAGCGATCCACTCAGTTTGAAAGCTCATTAACAAGTCTTCGCGCTATAGCAGAAAAGACCAAAGATAGAGCGCTTTATCAAAACATTGAAGAGGCAGAAAGACGTTTCGAGGAACTTCGACAATCCGAGGAAACTGCTAGACGTCAAGCGGACGAAGAACGGAAAGCTAAAGAAGCCGCTCAAGCGCGTGTATCTACTGCGGAAATGCTTATATCCCGTGTCTCTGGGCAACTGGATGAAGAAAAAAAACGGAATCTATTTCTGTCATCAATCTCCACCTTGGATACTGAAACAATCTTAAATTTACATCATCAAGTCACAATTTACGCTGTCGATATTCAGCAACAGATAGAGAATTTCCTTATAAAAATATCGGGACAACCTGATATTTCATCAGTGGATATACTTAATGCTCTTGAACGAATCTCTCTCCTTAACCGAAAAATCATGGGGATTTCAAAATTTGCGACGAAAGCAAATTTTCGGTTAGAATCCGAAAAAATAGAAGCGGATCTAACTGACTACATCGAGCAATATATCAATGACATAGCACGTAAATTTTTGCTTGGCCCACTGTCAATCAATGTAGAGAGTGACCGCAAGGGATTTAAGCAAAAATTCAAGCCTATTGACGTATCTATTGTAATTGATAATTTAATTGCAAATGCTAGAAAAAGGCATACGAGGGCAACTCAAATCAATTTTCAAATAACTCACCCCAGCAAAGATACTATCCATATTCTTGTGACTGACAATGGGCGTGGTTTTGATAGGCGAATTGATGATTTAAGTCGTGTTTTTGAAAAAGGCTTCACAATGACGGATGGGTCTGGACTTGGCCTATTCCACGTCCGACATGTCCTTGGTGAAATGAATGGTACAATTGAGGCTATCCGAGATGAAGCTCGGCAAGGCGCAACTTTTTTAATAAGGATCTCAAAATGAGACTAGATTTCAATGTATTGTGGGTTGAAGATTTACAAGCTAATGTGCAAGCACAAAAAGAAAAACTTGAGCGGCTAATCAGAAATGAAGGATTTCGTCTGCGGGTGCAGTTTGCTTCTTCAGTGGAAGAGGCATCAAAATATCTCTCTGATGACATCTTTGGCGATCATATTGATCTCATATTGATGGACTACAACCTGGGTGCTGGGCCAAATGGCGACGCTGGTCTTGTTGAGGTCAGAAACAGGATGCGCTACAAGGAGATTATTTTCTACTCAGCTCAGGCAGATAATCTGCGTGATATTTTGAAAGCGACAAATGTTGAAGGAGTCTATCTTTCAATTCGTGACGATATTCCCGACACTGCTGGCGGTGTGTTTGAAGCACTCATAAAGAAAGTACTCGATATTGACCACTCACGGGGGATTGTGATGGGCACTACAAGCGACATTGACTACCTTATAAATCAGTGTTTAATTAGAGTATTCAACAACAGCAATGAAGATACCAAATCAAAATCTCTAAAAATTGTGCAAGGCCGCGTGAAAGAAAAGCGGAAAAGTTTCGATGAAGATGCAGCCAAAGTTGAAGCGATTACCCATGTTTCTGATCTGCTTGATAAACACAATATATATACTAGCATTGACCGGCTAAATCTTTTGAGAAAAATATTTTCGGCTAATAGAGTCTTTACTGAAAAATGTGAAACCATGAAGGCTTACACTTCAACCTATCCAAAGCGGAATGATTTAGCCCATGTGCGAGTACAAATTGAAGGATTCTCCAGAAAGCTTTTTAACCGAAATAACGAGGAATTAACAAGCGATGAAATGAGAAAGCTTAGACTGGAGCTTCTTGAGTACCAAGAGTTTTTCGAGAAACTGTTTGAGTCGGTGATAGATTCGGGGCAGCAACGGGCTGATTGATATATCCAAGCAATGCCACGCCTATAGCTTCTGCCAATAGGGGAGGCACCGCGTTGGCAACCTGCGTGAAACGAGGCACTTCTTTCCGGCGTCTATCTCCTCCAGAAGTATATTTCCCCTTGAATTCAAACCAATCAGGAAAGCTTTGAAGGCGAGCATTTTCACGCACAGTTAGTGTCCGTGGTTCGCAGTAATGAATAAGATCATCGGGCATGCTGGTGATAGTCGGCGATGGTCTATCAGGGTCTAGGACGCGTATTGCGCACTTTCGAAGACCAAAACTCGCCCGCATCTCCGGCGAGAGAGATACATTCAGACGTCCACCTGAATGACATATATCGATGATCTTCCCGAATCGGTTTGCGATTTCCACCCTATGTCGGGCAAGTCGCGTATCTGATAGCAATCCCTTCGTACCTCGATTCATGAGTCGCTGGTATGACGTAAGGGGGCTCCCATAAGCGATCTCTTCAAAGCCAGCATTATCACGGCTAGGCAGTTTCCCATTCCGCTTAATCTCTAGGTCAGAGATTGCATCTTTCGCGAAAACAGGAACAGCAGAGATACCTTTTGACCGAATAAATGAATGGCGAATACGTTCTAATGTCTCAAAAGGGGGGGGGGCCAGATCCATAACCAAATCAGACCTAATAGCTATAATAAAAAAACGATGCCTTTTTTGCGGAACCCCAAACATGGATGCGTCAATCATTTGAGATGACACAGTGTAATCAGAGGAAAGCGAAGAAATTATTTGATTTGCGTAGTTTATCTTTCCAGCAATTTCGCTATTGCCATCAAAATCTAACGTGATACCTCGAACGTTTTCAATCAGAACAATCCGTGGCTTTATCAGGCTGACGAATTCAAGATACATGTCAATCAGCTTATTACGTGGATCACTTGGATCCCGCCGCCCAGCGCTAGAAAACCCCTGGCAGGGTGGCCCACCCACCAGCATATCAACACAGCCTTCAAGAGCAGTAAGATTATTGCGATAATCCCTGAGAACGTCAGTTGCGCTAAGAGGTGACTTTGGAAGCCAAGTTGGCCACGCGAACTTGTATCGGGTTCCAATAATAAGATTATCATGCAGCGTTTGAAATGCGTTAACGTCGTGTTCGACTGCGAATAAACCAGTCCAACCCGCTTGCATAAGACCTAGCCCAAGTCCTCCGCAACCAGCAAAAATATCTATGAATGATTTACAACCCATATGCTCAATTTTCTATGTTCGCTGTAGTATTTTATGCCCTGAACGTTTGACTGGACTGATTATACCATTGGACGACAACAGCCGCGATGCACATCTTGTAGACAAATTTTAGCAAGCAACGCGGCGGGGCATGCGACCATGGTCACCAACGCCATTGAGGCGTACCTGCATTGGCTGGAAAACACGCGAGGGTGACATTTCCAGCTTATTGCGCTTACAGTGCGCTTACAATCAAATTGCGCATAATGAGTGCATTGTTAATTGCGCCGTTCCCTAAGTGCTTGATTTCAGGCGCTGAAATCCACAGGAAAAAACTCGCGGCCACGCAGTTCGCGAAAATTTTTCGCCAAAATTCCCGCCGCTTCTCGTCCTTCTCCCGCTCGGCGTTCGCCGCCGCTATCACTTCCATGGGGTCAATCTCCAGCGCTTCCGCGATCCGTGCGGCGGTGTAGTCGTCAATTGTTCGTTTTCCTGTTTTGTAGTGCGATATTGCGGAGTCGGTTATACCTAACCATTTCGCCAGGCCATAATCGCTTTGAATATCGAGTTTTATTTTTGCTTCTTCTATGTAATCGGTTGTTTTCTTCATTTTGTCGCCTGTAAGCGTCAGTTAGCTCGTGTCTAGTGTGGCTTTGTGATTTACACTTGACAAGGCTTACAGGTGTAAGGTACAAATTTGCCTACCTTACGGCTGTAAGGTCTAGCTAATTTTTGAAGAGGCCACCACATGAAGCTCCGTTCCCTGCTGTTCTCCTTCGCCCTGCTGCTCCCCGCGCTCTCCTCGGCCACCGCCTTGCCCGGCTCCCAGCTCACCGCCTACCCCGCGCTCTCGCCGCCTGAGAAGGCTTGCGCTGTCTACTGGGGTGGCTCAACTGCCGAGATGTACGGCCAGACCGGCCAGCCGAACTTCATCACGCCGTCCACGCTTGGCATCCTCTGCAATCTCCCCCCCGCGAAGCAAACGAACGAGGCGTTTTTGACCCGTCTTTTCGTCGAGTTCGTCGACTATCACCGTGTGGCGATCAGCAACCGCTGTCCGTCGGACTATGACATTTCTTTTAACAACGCTCCGGCCCGTTCTCCTTTCTGCGCTTTCTGAGCGCCTGTTCCGCCTTCGCCCTGGGCGATTCCGGGGCGTCCTAATTCTTTAATTTGCGGCTACGTGGGGTGGCCTGAAATGATTAAATCCACTATTGGCCTTTTGGGCCAGAATCTCCAATTTCCCGCCTCCGCGCCTTCCTCCCCACATGGGGCCGGGGGCGGCGAAAGGGCAGGGGGCGAATTCAACCAGGCCGTCCCCGCTTATTCCCGGTGGCATTGCGCTTTCTGCGATGCCCCCCTTTCTGATTGCCGTTGTGCCGGTGTTTCCATAGTTGATGGTGAGGGGGGTTTATGAATCCGCCTAAAACCCTCCGCAACCTTGAAATGGTCGCTTTGATACTCGCCAAGCGGGTGTCTGTTGAGCGCATTGCCAACCGTTTTGTTGTCCATCCTTCTACCGCGACTTACATAGTCCGCAGTCATTGTCGCCGGGTTGATCCCCAGTATTACGCCTGGCTTGCCGAGCTTGCCCAGGGCGCGCGCCAGGGTCGCGCCTGGTGCGATGATCCAAAGCCCAGCATCGCCTTGCTGCGCGACCATCACGAAGTCTTCACCCTCGATTGCTTCGCCGCCGGTTTTTTGCTGGGTGAGCCTGATTTCCGCCGCGTCGAGTGGTTCAAGACCTTGCCGACCGCCTCAAGAGGGCCGTTTTTACCGCCTGTGGCGCCCGTGGCGGCGTTTTCTCTGGTTTCCCGCCCGGTTCCCGCAGTGTCACCCACATGCGCACCCTTCTAGCGTCTTCCTGTGCTTGGTGCGGCGGCTCCGGTGCCATCGAGGACACCGAGGGCTTTTTTTGGTCGTGCTTCTGCGGCGCTCCCGTTTCGGCATTGGCTCATGTGGATGTGGTCGGTTCGGCCTGGCCGGTGGAGGGTCTTGGCCAGCCTGCCGGGTTGGTCGCCGCACCATCGCGGTGCATGGGGGGCGCTTGGGAGAGTCCACGCATTATAACCAGTGGACTCTTGACCCAAAGTTTGAGTTTTTGCCGAAAGTTGTCGCCGTTGCCCGACGCTTTTTTGAGGCTCGCCCATGATTGACATGCTCGAATTGCGCTGTTTTTTTCATGAGCCCGACAGCTTCCGGTTGGATCGCCTGGCGGTGCCTCTGATCGGCAGCATCGACCCCCAAGGGGAGCTTCATTCGCTCCGTCATGCCTGGGAGAGTGTTCCAAGTTCGTTTTCCGACATGGCCTTCAAAGTCTTCGACTTCAACGCTGAACGCCCCAACCCTCACCCCTTCATTGCGATCAAGGCCAGCCCGGCCAAGCTGGCGCAGGGTCACAACGTCTACGGCTCGGACGATTTGGGCGAATGTGCTTTGACGTTGATCGAGTTGCTTCATGCCGCTTACCCTCAGGTTTCGGACGTTCTCGACTATTCGTCTTGGGAAGTCGCCGAGGTCGATATTACTTATGCTTCGTGGGCGCGCTCCGCCAGGGAGGCCAAGCAGTTTATTAACGCGCTGTGCAATGTCTCCAACGGCCAGACTAGGGCGCGTACGGGATTTGATGGGACAGCGTATTTTGGTAAAAAGACTAGCCGCTTGAAGAAAATCAAGGTTTACGACAAGTTGTCTGAGGTTGTTCAATACTTGGCCGCTCGTAAGGGTTCCAAGAATGATCCGGCGAAGTACTACACACAGGCGTTGTTGGATTGGTGTGTGGGTATGATCCGCTGGGAGGCTACTTTAAAATCCCGTTGGTTTGAGCGTCGTGGTATACCCACCAATTTGATTGAAATGCGCAAGATTTTCGACGCCCAAGCTTATTGGACAGAAGCCACAGCCGACTTATTTAATGCACTCGAAGGTGAGAATATGAACAGCACGAAAGATGAGGATGTATTGGCAAAGCTCAAGGCCGGATTTCCTACGTACCACGCTCGTAGCGGCAAACTAAGCTATGCCAAGGCCAATGCCGCCTATCGTTCGTATCTCGCAATTAAAGAGCGCGGCTATAAGCATACTCAAGAATTGACGCCTAAGGAAACTTTTCGGCGTCATATCGAAATGCTTGAAGAATGCGGCTTCTCAAAAGCCCAGCTTCAAAACATGACCGGCAACCAGGGCGCGGAAATTGTTCCGATGATTCGGTATGCCGTGGTTGAGTTTAGGTGTCAATTCCCCGATTTTTCAAAAGCGGCTTAAGGCCATAACTTAAAAAGGTAGACCTATGAAGATTCAGGCAATAAACGTGGCGCGTGCGTTTGGCATTTCCGAGAAATCCGGCAATCCTTATGAAATGTTCACCATTGAGCGGCTTATTCCCACCGAAGATGTGACTTCTAAGACGATCAATAAAGACACCGGGCAGATAACCAAAGAATACAATCTTTTGGTCGGCAATAAGGGTTTTCGTGTCGATTCCATCGGCGTTAGATCCGATATTTATGACGCTTTGAAACGGGACTTTGATTCGCTGGCCGCGCCCGGTGTTTTCTGCCACGAGTTGGACGTTGATATTGATATTGTGAACCGTCGCACCATTGTGGTGGGCTATCGGCTTCCGGTTCGCAATGCCTTGGTGGATTTGCCTTCATCTTCTTCGGCTGACTCTGCGGCTGGGTTTTTTGATCGCAAAAAGGCGGTTGCTTAATGTCTCGCTATCTCCCCGTTTGCGATGGTGTGCTAAGCCTCTCGCCATTGGCTAAGCAATACATCCAATGCACGGGGGGCGCTGGCTGGATTTCTGTTGATGCCACGTATTTGCCAGGTCAATTCAATCTTTCCATGGTCGATCCCTTTGTATGTTCTCAAGCGTTCGGCGCGGGCTTTTCTTGCGTGGGTGTCGTGTTGTTGGCCGCAAAAGGCGTCCAGCTTGTTTTGAGGGCTATCCGTGGCTTTTGAATACGTGCCGGAATGTGGCGCGCCTTACTCGGGCGTTGATTTGGTGTGTACTGTACAAGATTTCGTCTCTCTTCCTGATACGTCATTAACGGAGGTATACCTTTATGGGTTAAATTTGTATTTTTCGTTGCTGCCCTACGCGTTACCTGTCTTGATTGCGGGCGTATGCGTGTCTCTTGTCCTCTCTCAAATTTGGCATAAATCATGACAAACCAAAAAACGCTTTTTGCTTTTGTTGTCTTGCTGTTTACCGCTGTTTTTAGTGCATCGGCGTCGGCTGCTGGTGTCGATTTTTCCAGCTTGACTACGGCGGTTGATTTCTCTACCGCCATTACTGCCATTGTGGCGATTGGCGCGGCCTTGGCTGGCGCTTATGTCGCCTTCAAGGGCGTTAAAATCGTCGTGACTGCGTTGCGCGGTACTTAATCGCCTGTCTGTGTTCCGTTTTTATGCGGCGCATTTGCGCCGCATTCTCAAAAATCCAGGGTTATATATGCTTGATTTATGGTATTGGACATTTTTTGTAATCGGCTGCACTTGTGCGTTTGTTATTATTCCGCGCATGTGAGTTAATGCGATGCGTCATTATAATATAATTATTACAATATTTGTTTTGTTTCTGGTTACTTTATTTGTTCCTCGGTTTGCATTGGCTGATTATCCCGCGACTGCCGGTTCTTCTTGCGGTCAGTCTACTGCTCAAAATGGTTGTGGGTCTGGGTATTCTACTAGTTGCGGCATGAATGGCCCTTATGAGCTTTGTTGTACGTCGTGGGGTGCTAAATGTAGTACCACTTATAAACCTGTTTATTCCTGTCCGAATGGTGGCACATTAAGCGGTACTGTCTGCAAAAATCCGCCGCCTTGCCCTGATCCCAATCAGATACGTAATACTACTGATGGTTCCTGTTTTACTCCGCCAGTTTGTTATTATGAGGATTCGCATGGTATTCCTCAGCAGGGATTTTATAATTCATCCTTGGGGAAATGTGTTTATCCTAGTTGCCCGCCAACACAGCCCGAGTGCGTTTTAACTACTCAGTGCGCCGACCCATCAACGTATTTTTGCTCTGTTAGTCAGGACTGCATTTCTAAAACTACGCCTTGTGTTTCTCCTCCTCAGTGCCCTGACGGTTCCCCTCCCGATTCTTTCGGTCATTGCGCAAGTACGGGCACCACAGGCACCACAGGCAGCGGCACTACCACAGGCACCACGGGCTCCACGGGCTCCACGGGCTCCACGGGCTCCACGGGCTCCACCGGCTCCACGGGCTCCACCGGCTCCACGGGCT
>Ga0265327_10000710_pt1 | contig 52598 bp, 38 predicted proteins | sample 41621metaG_FD_202089 | JGI IMG/M metagenome (GOLD analysis project Ga0265327, IMG submission 202089) | Rhizosphere microbial communities from Carex aquatilis grown in University of Washington, Seatle, WA, United States - 4-16-21 metaG | ecosystem: Host-associated > Plants > Roots > Rhizosphere... | reverse complement strand
GGCCGGGTCGCCGGCATCAGCAACATCGTCGGCGGGCTGTGGTCTTCGGGAACAGGGGATCGGGCCTGGCGCTGGTTTTTTATTCTAGGGCTGCTGGCCGGCGGTGTGACGCTGGCGGCTTTCCACCCTGAAGCCTTCGGCGATTCCCCGTCGTCTTTGGCGGTGCTGGTTTTGGCGGGTTTCCTGGTGGGCCTGGGTGCCCGCGTTGGCAACGGCTGCACCAGCGGCCACGGCGTCTGCGGCCTGTCCCGCCGCTCGCTGCGCTCCCTGGTCGCCACCTTGGTGTTCATGGCCGCGGCGATGGCCACAGTCTACCTGGCCAAGCACAAGCTGGCCGTCCTGTCGGCAGGGATAACATCGCTGGGAGCGATGTTATCCCTTTGCGGAGCCGATGCGTGGACAGGGCAGGGCTGGGCATGAAACAGATCAGCGCCTTGTTTTGCGGCTGGCTGTTCGCCGTCGGCCTCGGCATCGCCGGCATGACGAAGCCTTCTAAAATCATCGGCTTCCTCGACGTGGCCGGGGCCTGGGACCCGAGCCTGATGTTTGTCATGGGCGGCGCAGTCAGCCTCGGACTGTTCTCGTTTGCCTGGGTGCTGAAACGCCGCGCGCCGGTGTTGGACGAGAAATTCGTGCTGGCAGAGAAAGCCGCGATAGATTCTGAATTGTTGGCGGGTGCCGCGCTGTTTGGAATAGGCTGGGGCTTGTCGGGCTATTGCCCGGGGCCGGCCTTGGTGTCGCTGGTGACTGGCAACGGTTCCGTCATCGCGTTTGTCGCGGCCATGCTGGCGGGGCTGGGGGTTGGGCAGTGGTGGGTGGGAAATAAACGATAAGGGCACACACGCTTTGCCGCTTATCTAGACGCCGCGCACCCATGCTGACATTGCCCGCTTACATTGCAGCATTATAGGCGCAGGGTGGGAATAGGTCTCTCACTGTCTGCGTCTTGGAACTTGTGCCGGTTTGGTTGGTTGGTAAGCTTTTAAACCCGCATCACCCGTTAGAATTTCGACCTCATACCCGGCCCGCGCGTAATGTTCGGCGACGTCTTTGATCGTGGCATCTCCGATAGAAAACCCGGATGCGGCCAGTGCAGGCCATTCCGCCGCTAACTTCTTCAAGTGTTCGGCTTCCCATAATAGAGATTGGTCGGTGAAGGCAGCCCAAGGCGTGTCGGAGTCAGCAGCCTTGCGTAGATAATCCGCAAGGCGTGTCGCCAATTCATGGCGATCCCGATCCCCGCCATAACGATCCCGGGGGGCCTGGGCGATATGGTTGCCGGTTTCAATCAAACTAGCCAAAGGCAGCACGAAAGTGCTTTGCTTGTCATATTCTTGATCTACAAGTTTCTGAATTCGTGCCTGATTCCAACGATCTTCGGTCGGCCCGGCTTCGTCTTTGCCCGGCACTGCCAGCCAGCAGCACAGCACCGAAGTGTCGAAAATCAATACCCGGCGACTCATACTTTATCCCCGCTGTGTAAAGCTTGTTCAATCAAGCCTTGGGTGGATAAGCGGCCCACCGCGCCCTGCGCCAATAACTTGGGCAGTTGGTCAATATCTTCAAGCAGAGTCAAGCGGCTGCAACCAGTGGCAAAGTCGCGGTACGCGACCGTGATGAATGGAACCAGATCCGTCTCCATCGCATCCAGCAACGCGGGATTGTGGGTCGTCACTAACACATCCACCCGGCGTTCGCCGCCGACTGTGCGCAGCATCTCCAGCAACAGCCGGGCGCGGGAGGGGTGCAAGCCATTGTCCACTTCCTCGACCACCAACAAGCTTCCCGCTGGGCGGGTCAGCAACGCGGTCAAAATGCCGAGGAAGCGCAATGTGCCATCCGACATGCCCCGCGCATCCACGGTCGGCGGCTCGCCCGCGTCCGTCCAATGTTCCTCGCAGTACAACATCGCATCGCTTTTGAACTTGCCCACTGGCTCGGCGTAAACGCGGCGGATGTCGCGTTCGGGCAGCTGGCTGGCGTAGAATGTCAATTTGTCTTCGATTTCTTTGCGCTTGGCTTCTGGCATCGCGGCGATAACGCCGGCGATGTTGCGGGCGTCGGGGGCTAATCGGTCGGAAAGGGGTGAGTAATCCCGCATGTGAGAGGGGATGGGGTCGAGGATGAATACACCACGTAGGCTTAGGGCCACTGCGGCCACAGCCTCATAAATTTCTAGATTAAGTGGCTGTCCGGCCAATTGAAACAGCACTGACTGCGCCCGGCTTGCGGGGCGTGGCAGTTCACGCATTGTTGCGGATTTGGGTAGTGCTGCCGCTTGTACACGCTGCGTAGAAACATAATGCTTCTGAACAAGTTTCTGGGGCAATAATTGTACAATAATAACAGGAGATTCCGGTTGACAAGCATCCGTCAAATATAGATATATGTCGTCAGTTTTATTTGCGCGAAGCCCTTTTTCGTCTAGGTCATAGTTGGTCTGCCATAATTGCTCAGCGACAAGTTGGCAATGGCTACCTTCAGTTTTGCATTCCATGCGGTATTCGTAGTCTGTGGCATTATCGGCGCGGACTTTAACACCAAGAGAAAAAGCAGTACCAGGACATCTAGCTGCCCACTCTATACCGCCGCGCAAGGCTTGCACACTGTTGTCCCCCTGCAAAGCGGCGGTTAACAAGGCACCGGAAGCCGCCCTGCTGAGAAATTGCAAAGCGTCCAAGGCATTGGATTTGCCGCTGGCATTGGCACCGATCAAGACACTAAAGGGATCGAAATATAGCTTGGCGGCGTCAAAACTTTTCCAATTTTCAAGGTGAAGTTCTGTCACTGTCGCCGAGATGTCGGCCTCCCAGTCGATTATTCGAGGTTTCAGTGCTTGCAGTTTTTCACGTTTTATTTCCTTAACAATCCGCGATAAAATTTTTTCTTCCACGCCGTCACGGAAATCAACCCAATCATTTATGTTTTGACTTAAAGGTAAATCCGGCGGGAGAGGGCATCCAGGCAGCAGCACAGGGATGACTGGTCGTTTTAGTGCAGTAAACGCAATTGAAACTAACCGCCTTAATAAGTCACTATCTTTCCAGGGAAATATACCATCCTTGCCGACCAGTATCATCATAGCATAAGTGGTTTCGATAATGTTCGCCGCTGCCTTCTCCCAAGGATAATCAGGCCGCAGTTCCCACTCATCCAGCCAAACCATCAATCCGTGCTTTTTGAGCCGCTCTGCCAGCGCAATCACAGCAGGCTTATCACTGCCATTGTGGGCGAGTAAAACATCAAAATATTTTTCAGCCATGCACGACAATTCCTTCAAGGATTCGACTTAAAGCGTTTTTTCAATTCTAAGCTGCTTCAACCAATTTTTTAGTCACGTCATGGGCAATTTCGATGTTTTCTTGAATTTCCCTTTCTTGAGCAATCAGCCCTTGTATATATCGGTCGATTTTCGTATAACAACGGGCAAATGGCTGCGGGTACCAGTTTAGAGATAACATCCCTTCAAGGGATGTTATCTCTGGTTTTTATTTACTCCGGATCATAAGCCAACACCGGCCCCAGCCACTTTTCCGCCTCTTTCACGCTCATGCCTTTGCGCTTGGCGTAATCCTCCAACTGATCTTGGTTCAGCTTGCCGACGTTGAAATATTTTGAGGCCGGGTGCGAGAAATACCAGCCGCTGACCGACGAGGCCGGGTACATCGCGAAGCTTTCGGTCAACGAGATGCCCGCGTTGTCCAACGGGTTCAACAATTCAAACAACGCGGTTTTCTCGGTGTGGTCGGGGCAGGCGGGATAGCCGGGGGCCGGGCGGATGCCGCGGTATTCTTCGCCGATCAATTGCTCGTTGGAGAATTGCTCGTCCGGAGCATAGCCCCAGAATTCGCGGCGCACGCGCTTGTGCAGGACTTCGGCGAAGGCTTCGGCGAGGCGGTCGGCCAGCGCTTTGAGCATGATGCTGCTATAGTCGTCGTGCTGTTCGGCGAAACGATCTAGATACTGTTCGATGCCTTGTCCAGCAGTCACAGCGAAACCGCCGATATAATCGGCGACGCCTGCCGGGCCGATAAAATCGGACAGGCAGTAGTTGGGCTGGCCGGGCGGTTTGATGTGCTGCTGGCGCAGGTGGCGCAACGTCGTCAATACTTCGCCGCGGCTGTCGTCGGTGTATAGCACGATGTCGTCGCCGACGCGGTTGGCCGGGAAGAAGCCGACCACGGCGCGGGCTTGCAGCCAATTCTGCTCGACGATGATTTTCAGCATGGCTTGCGCGTCGTTGAGCAGGTTGTGGGCATGCTCGCCGACGATTTCGTCATTTAATATCTTCGGATAACTTCCGGCCAATTCCCAGGTGTGGAAGAACGGCGACCAGTCGATGCATTCGGCGAGTTCGGCCAGCGGGTAGCGGTCGAACACTTGCAGCCCCAGAAAACCGGGTTTGAGCGGAGTGTAGTCTTGCCAGTCGCCGTGGAAGGCGTTGGCGCGGGCGGCTTCCAGCGTGTGCATCGGCGTTTGCTGTTTGCGGCCGGTGTGGCGCAGGCGGACTTCGGCGTATTCTTGGCGGATTTTCGCGGCGTAGTCGTCGCGCAGTTCTTCGCTCAGCAGGCTGCCGGCCACGCCAACGGCGCGCGAGGCGTCGGTCACATAGACCACAGGGCCGGCATAGTTCGGCTCGATCTTGACCGCCGTGTGGGCGCGGGAGGTCGTCGCGCCACCGATCAGCAGCGGCATTTTGAAACCCTGGCGTTCCATCTCCTTGGCGACATGCACCATTTCATCCAGCGAGGGCGTGATCAGGCCGCTGAGGCCGATCATGTCGGCGTTTTCGGCCTTGGCGGTTTGCAGGATTTTTTCGGCGGGCACCATGACGCCGAGATCCACCACGTCGAAGCCGTTGCATTGCAGCACGACGCCGACGATGTTCTTGCCGATGTCATGCACATCGCCTTTGACGGTCGCCAGGATGATCTTGCCGTTGGACTGCACTTCGCCGAGCAGGGCTTTTTCCTCTTCCATGTACGGCATCAAATGCGCCACGGCTTTTTTCATGACGCGGGCGGATTTGACAACCTGCGGCAGGAACATCTTGCCCGCGCCGAACAAATCGCCGACGACGTTCATGCCGTCCATCAGCGGGCCTTCGATGACATGCAAAGGCCGCTCGACTTCGAGGCGGGCGGCTTCGGTGTCGATGTCGATGAATTCGTCGATGCCTTTGACCAGCGCGTGTTCCAGGCGTTTAGGCGTAGGCCATTCGCGCCAGGCCAAATCTTCCTTCTTCTCCGCGGTCGCGCCGCCGGAGCGGTAGTTGTCGGCGATGGCGAGCAGGCGCTCGGTGCCGTCCGGGCGGCGGTTCAAAATCACGTCTTCCACGGTGTCGCGCAGTTCCGGCGGGATTTCGTCGTAAATCGCCAACTGCCCGGCGTTGACGATGCCCATCGACATGCCAGCCTGGATCGCGTGGTACAGGAACACGGCGTGGATGGCCTCGCGGACGGAATCGTTGCCGCGGAAGGAAAACGACACATTGGACACGCCGCCGGAAATCAGCGCGTGGGGCAGGGTGGCTTTGATGCGGCGGGTGGCTTCGATGAAATCCACACCGTAGTTATTGTGTTCCTCAATGCCGGTGGCGACCGCGAAAATATTCGGGTCGAAAATGATGTCTTCCGCCGGGAAGCCTAGCCCTGTCAGCAACTCATAGGCGCGGGTGCAGATTTCCACTTTGCGCGCCTCGGTGTCGGCCTGGCCCTGCTCGTCGAAAGCCATGACGATGACCGCCGCGCCGTAGCGGCGGGCCAGTTTGGCATGGCGGATGAAGGCGTCCTCGCCTTCTTTCATCGAGATGGAGTTGACGATGCCCTTGCCCTGGATGCACTGCAAGCCGGCTTCCAAAATCTCCCATTTCGACGAGTCCAGCATGATCGGCACGCGGGCGATGTCGGGCTCGGCGGCGATCAGGTTTAGAAAACGCACCATCGCCGCTTTCGAGTCCAGCATGCCTTCGTCCATGTTGATGTCGATGACCTGCGCGCCGTTTTCGACCTGCGAGCGGGCCACGTCCAGGGCTTGCTCGTAGCGCTCCTCGCGGATCAGGCGGCGGAACATCGCCGAGCCGGTGACGTTGGTGCGCTCGCCGACATTGACGAACAGCGAGTCCGGGCCGATGTTGAACGGCTCCAGCCCGGCCAGCCGGCATTGCGGCTCGATGTGCGGGATCGGGCGCGGCGGGAAATGTTCGACGGCGTCGTGGATGGCTTTGATATGCCGGGGCGAGGAGCCGCAGCAGCCGCCGATGATGTTGAGGTAGCCGTTTTCCGCCCAGTCGGCGATTTCCTTGGCCATCGCTTCCGGGGTCAGGTCGTATTCGCCGAACTCGTTCGGCAGCCCGGCGTTGGGATGGGCCGACACATGGCAATTGGCGATCCGCGACAATTCTTCGATGTACTGGCGCAGCTTGTCCGGGCCTAGCGCGCAGTTGAAGCCGAACGAGATGGGTTCGACATGGCGCAGCGAGTTCCAGAAGGCTTCGGTGGTCTGGCCGGACAGGGTGCGGCCCGAGGCGTCGGTGATCGTGCCTGAGATCATCACCGGCAGCTTGAAACCATGATCGTCAAAATACTGTTCGACCGCGAAAATCGCCGCCTTGGCGTTTAGCGTGTCGAAGATGGTTTCGATCATCAAAATGTCCGCGCCGCCGTCCACCAGGCCGCGCGCGGCTTCGTAATAGGACTCGACCAGTTCGGCGAAGCTGACATTGCGAAAGCCGGGGTCGTTGACATCGGGCGACATCGACGCGGTGCGGTTGGTCGGGCCGATGACGCCGGCGACAAAGCGCGGCTTGGCCGGGTTCTTCGCCTCGAACTCGTCGGCCATTTGCCGGGCCAGCCGGGCGGAGGCGACGTTGATCTCATAGGCCAGCGCCTCCATGCCGTAGTCGGCCATGGCGATGCGGGTGGCGTTGAAGGTGTTGGTTTCGAGAATGTCGGAGCCGGCCTCCAGGTAGGCCCGTTCGATGGCCTGGATGATCTGCGGCTGGGTCAGCGACAGCAGGTCGTTGTTGCCTTTCAGATCGCGCGGCCAGCCGGCGAAGCGCTCGCCCCGGTAGTCCTTCTCCTCCAGCTTGTAAGTCTGGATCATCGTGCCCATGGCCCCGTCGAGGAACAAAATGCGTTCCGCCAGGCGTTGTTTGAACAGTTCGGTGCGTGGGTTGCGGTCGGTCATGTCGGGGGCTCTTCGTCGGGGCGCTTACGCGCATGGGCAAATCAGGCTATTTTAACAGCTTTCACCATAGGCCCTCGCGCACCATGCGGCCTTCACGGGGCCGAACGAAGAAAAACCGGTCTCACACAACGGCGCAACGACGCCACGCAAAGACGCCCGGCGGACGTTGCGGGCGTGGCGTCGTTGCGTGAGGGGCTTTTCTTTGCGCCTTTGCTAAATGAGGAGCGGATCTAAGGGGGATTGCCGACGCCGCCGCGATGAGGCACGACCAGCACCGGACAGGCCGCATGCCGCACGACGAATTCGCTGACCGAACCGGCCAGCAGCCGCATGAAAAACCCCTTCTCGTCGCTGCCCAGCACGATCAGGTCGGGATGGAGTTCGTGGGCGGTGCCGATGATGGCATGGCCTGGATCTTCATCGGTGGGAACCAGGCGGATTTCCGCCGGCCTCCCCAGCGCCGCGCGGGTGCGTTCCAGGGCGGCCTGGCCTTCGGCCTGCTGGCGCTGGAATTCCTCTTCGGCCTCCTCGGGCGTCAGCAGCGGGCCTTCAAAGCCGCCCGCCATGTCCAGCGGATTCTCATAATTTTGGATCACCGTCACCAGAATGATCTCCGCGCCTGCGCGCAGCAGCCCCAAAGCCGCCTGCGCGGCTTCGATGGCGGTGTTGGTTCCGTCGGTAGCCACTAGCACTTTCATTGTTCTGTCTCCCTAAAGATTGGGTTGTGATGCGTTGCCGTCCCGGCTTGGCGATCCACGGTCGCGGCAGGAAAGATTATTGCCGGTATCAGGCCATCCTGCCAGGCCGGAAGCGTCGGCGGGCAAGCGCCCTGGCATGCGGTTTTCACCGGCCTGTCCGGCTAAAAACAAGCCGATGGCCTGGCATCGGACATTTCGGGCTTCGCCCGGCGCGGCAAAGCGAGTAAAGTTTGCTCTTCATGACCCATCCGCCATGGCTAGGCCCCGCCAGCCGGCGGCACTTCTGGCAACCGAAAACAAGGAGCAAACCATGACCGACTGCCTGTTCTGTAAAATGGTCGCCGGCGAAATCCAGCCGGCGGTGGTCTATGAGACCGACCGCATCCTGGCGTTCCGCGACATCCATCCGCGCGCGCCGACCCATGTGCTGATCATCCCAAAGCAACATATAGCCACCCTGGACGACCTCGACGACCCCGCGCTGGCCGGCGAATTGCTGCTGACCGTGCGCCTGGTCGCGCAACAGCTAGGCGTCGCCGAGAACGGCTACCGCACCGTCATCAACTGCCGGGGCGACGGCGGGCAGGAGGTCTTCCACCTGCATGCGCACCTGCTGGGCGGGCGCAGCATGTACTGGCCGCCGGGCTGACACACAGCCTGCGACTCGACCCGCCGAGCCCGGATGCTTTAAAATGCCTCCCGCCATAAACCGGGTCTTAAGCGACATACCCTTGTTCCAAAGAACGATTTTTAAGGAAACCGTCCATGCGTATGCTTCCGGCTTTATTCATCCCCTTAGCCCTCCTTGCCTTCACCTCCACGGTGGAAGCCAAAGCCCCAAAGGCAGCCAAAAAAATGACTGAACAAACTACCCAAGTAAAATTTGAGACCACCCAAGGCGATTTCGTCCTCCAGTTGGACAAGGCGAAAGCCCCCGCCACCGTGGCGAACTTCCTCACCTACGTGAAGGAAGGCTTCTACGACGGCACCATCTTCCACCGCGTCATCCCCGGCTTCATGGCCCAGGGCGGCGGCATGACCGCTGATATGAAGCAGAAAGCCACCCACGCCCCGATCAAAAACGAGGCGAACAACGGCCTGCTGAACAAGCGTGGCAGCGTCTCGATGGCCCGCACCTCCGACCCGAACTCGGCCACGGCGCAGTTTTTCATCAACTTCATCGACAACAGCTTCCTCGACCACAAGAGCCCGACCCCGCAAGGCTGGGGCTATGCCGTGTTCGGCGAAGTGGTGCAGGGCATGGAGACCGTGGACGCCATGGGCAAGATCCCCACCGGCCCCGGCGACGTGCCGAAGACGCCGATTGTCATCAACAAGGCGACGGTGGTGAGCGAGTAAGGAAAACCTAATGGGTTGGGTTGCCGGTTTTTTGGTAACCTAACATCTCCCAGTTTTGTTGGGTTGCGATAAAGCCGCAACCCAACTATGCTGCCACATCCTGTTGCAACGGCTTCATTGCGCCTAAAGCCATTCAACAAAACCACAATCAAATACCTAGAGGTGACGCCATGGGAAGAGTAGATAGCAAAGAGCAAATTCTGCGGCAAGCCGGATATGCATATAGTTTCGATAGAATGGTTTACTTTAACCGAAAAGCCAAGAAAGTGTTTAGTATTGAGTTTATTGAAGATCACCGTGAGGATGAGCTGCAAAAATTCCTTAGTGAAGCAACGGAGGGCAAGGAATGGCACTTCTATTTTAATTCCCCTCCACCTAAATCAGTTAAAATGGAACTTGAAGGCGTTTTAGGATGAAGGATACGCGGACAATAGAAGATCACCTTCGGGAGGAGTATTTTCAACTCTTGCCGGATGTTCGTCGCGTTGTCGAGCATTTGGAAACGGAAATCAGGTATTGTCTGCTTCCCATTTCTCGAACATTACGCAAGCACGAACGGCTTGAAGTCGCATCACGAGTTAAAGACTGCGAAAGCGCTCTTGATTCCCTCCGGCGAAGGCAGGAAGGCGCAACATTTGATAGGGATCAACCTAGACTTTATAGCCTGACTAGCCTGAATGATTTGGCTGGTGTTCGTGTTCTTGCGTTTCCAAAATACCGTCTGACAGAAGTAAATCGGGCATTGCGCGAACGGTACCCTGATTGGAAGGCCGATCCAGTTCCCGGCGTCCATGAGAGCGACCATCCGTTGGCCTTGAAATACCATGGATATTGTCCAGCAAGTGTCAAAATTCGTGGGGAATTCCAGATTGTATCAATGTTGACCGGTCTTTTCTGGCAGGTTGAACATTCCGCAATTTACAAGCCTGATCCGAGGCTAAAAGGTTTGACTCGTTCCCTTCCGATGCAGCAACGAACAAAAGAAGTTCTCGACGCTCTCCAGGCTTTCGAGGATGAGTTTGAAACTCTGCTTCGTAGTGATTCGTTTAACCAATCTGATTAGAATATAATGCCAAAGCCCGCGTAGGATGCGCTAAGGTACGAAGCGCATCAATCGCGAACGACGCGCCTCCTTCGCCGACGCATCCTCACAGCAAACGACGCGGCGGCTTAGCTTCGCCTCATGAAACAGGGCAATGGCCACGATCTTTTCCCATCCACTCGTCCCCCTAGCCGTCGGGCTGGGCCTAGGCCGCGCAACCGTCCCAGGCCCGTTGTTAAGGCTTGGGGTTTTTTTGTCTATCCTGCCGGATATTGATGTTATTTCATTTCGCCTCGGGATTCCTTACGCGTCCCCGTTCGGCCACCGGGGTTTCACGCATTCGCTGGTCGTGGCGGCTGCCGTGGCGGTTTTCTGCGGTCTGTTCCACCGGCGCTTGCGTGCCTCGCGCCTGGCGGTGTTGGTGTTTGCGTGGTTTGCGATGGCCTCGCACCCGCTGCTGGACGCGCTGACCGACGGCGGGCTGGGCGTCGCTTTATTCTGGCCTTTTTCCGCGCAGCGTTATTTTTTGCCTTGGCCGGTCATTGCCGTGTCGCCGATTGGCGTGTCATTTTTCAGCGCCCGTGGCTGGGCGGTGCTGCAATCGGAAATACTCTCCGTCGGGTTGCCGTCCTTGCTGCTCGGCGTGGGCTGCTGGTCTGTCAGGAAAGCCGTCCATGCCTTGGCGCGGCGTCCGCCAGGAATGGGTTGAAACCCGCGCCATCCACCGTTCAAATCCCTTATTGTCATGTCCCAAGAAACCCTGTTCATTTCCGATCTGCATCTATCCGCCGCCAAGCCCGACACCGTCCGCCGCTTCCTGTCGTTCATCGAAACGCGGGCGCAAGGGGCGCAGCGGCTGTACATCCTCGGCGATTTGTTCGACGCCTATATCGGCGACGATGATAATTCCTCGCCAAACCGCGAAGTCAAAGCCGCATTGAAAAAACTCGCTGCGCAGGGCACAAAACTGTTTTTCCAGCACGGCAACCGGGATTTTTTGGTCGGCGGGCGGTTTTGCCAAGAAACCGGCGCGGAGCTGTTGGGCGATTATGCCGTCATCGACCTTTATGGCGAGCAGGCTTTGCTCACCCACGGCGATCTGCTTTGTACCGACGACACACTGTACCAAGCCGCCCGGCTCCGCGTCCGCGCCGAAGCATGGAAACATAACGCCTTGTCCAAACCCTTGCTTGTACGCCAGCTTTACGCCCGCTGGTATCGCTTCAAAAGCGGCTTGGACAAGGGCAAGAAGACCTTGGAAATCATGGACGCCAACCCCCAGGCGGTCAGCGAGGCGATGGGCCAATATGGCGTCCATATCCTGATCCACGGCCACACCCACCGGCCCGCCGTCCATGAGTTTGAAATCGGCGGGAAAACCGCCCAACGTTTTGTATTGGCCGAATGGAAGACTAGCGGCCAAGTCCTGTGTTGGCAGGGCTTGGGGCGCTGGACTGTTGAAACAATAGACTGAGAAACCTATGACCACCGACACGCTCAAATCCCGCCTGGCCTATGAACCGCAAGCACTGACATTCGGCACTAGCGGGCGGCGCGGCGAAGTGATCCATCTCACGCAATTGGAGGTGTATCTCAACGCCCTCGCCGAATTGGAGTATTTGCAATCTTTAAATCTGGACGAAGGCGGCATCAAGCCGGGCGATGTGTTTTTCTTTGGCCTGGATTTAAGGCCAAGCTCCTGCCGTTATGTGGAGGAGGCGCAAGGCCGGGGCGAGTTGGCCCAGGCCATTGTCCAGGCCATCTGCGACGCGGGCATGAAACCGGTTAACCTGGGCACGATACCGACGCCGGCTTTGACTTCGTACGCCTTGTCGCTGGGCAAAGGCAGCATCATGGTGACGGGCAGCCATATTCCGTTTGACCGCAACGGTTACAAAGTCAATACCTCGCGGGGGGAGTTGTTGAAAATACACGAAGCGCCCATCAACGAACGGGTGCGGCGAGTGCGCGAGCGGCTGTATGGCCAGTCTTACGCGGAATCCTTGTTTGATGAAACTGGCCGCTTGAAAACCGGCCACCAAACCTTGCCGGCCGCGGACGGCGTCGGCGCGGCGGCTTATCAACAGCGTTATGTGGATTTCTTCGGTGATGTCAGCTTGGAAGGCACCCGCTTGCTGGTGTACCAGCATTCGGCGGTGGGCAGGGATTTGCTGGTGGACATTCTGCGCAAGCTGGGCGCGGACGCCATTCCCGCGGGCCGCAGCGAGACTTTCATCCCCATCGACACCGAGAACATGGACGCGGCGCAACTCCAAGCCATCCAGGCGCTGCATGACGAAGCCGCCGCCGCGCATGGCTGCTTCGACGCCGTCGTCTCCACCGACGGCGACAGCGACCGGCCGTTGATCTTGGGGCTGGAGGAGGGCAGGGTGCGGTTTTTCGGCGGCGACCTGGTGGGCATGGTCACGGCGCAGTATCTGGGCGCGGACGCGGTGGCCGTGCCGATTAGCTGCAACGACGCCATCGACCGGGGCGCGTTGCGCGACCTCCTTTTGCCTAAGACCAAGATCGGCTCGCCCTTCGTCATCGCCCGCATGGCACAGGCCTTGGCCCAGGGCAAGCGCGCGGTCTGCGGCTTCGAGGCCAACGGCGGCTTCCTGACCGGCTCGGCCATCACGCGCGAGGGCAAAACGCTGGCCGCCTTGCCGACGCGGGACGCGTTGCTGCCCCTCCTCGCCGTGTTGTACGCGGCGAAGTCACAGGGCTTGTCCTTGAGCCAGCTCTTCGGCCTGCTGCCCAAGCGCTATAGCCGGGCCGCTTTAATCAAGCAATTCCCGCGTCCGGTCAGCTTGAAGATCGTCGACCGCTACTCGCCTGCCGCGCCGCAAATCAGCGAGGCGGTGTTTGCGGCGGACGGGATTTTATTACTGGATGCGGAAGGCAAGACCTTGCAGGGATTGGACGCCGAGAGTCAAACCCTGCAAACCATCGCCCAGGAGCTGGCCGGTTTCTTCGCGCCGGAATCAGGCTTTGGGGCCATCGCCAAGCTGAATTATGTCGATGGCGTGCGCCTCTATTTCGCCAATGGCGAGGTCGCGCATTTGCGGCCTTCGGGGAACGCCGACGAGTTGCGCATTTATGCGGTCGCGGATAGCCAGGCGAGGGCGGACGCCATCGCGGCGCGGGCGGTCGCCGAGCCGGACGGGATTTTGCGGCGGTTGGAGCGGCGGGTGTTATAAGCGGACAGGGGGTTGACTGGTGTTTTGCGAGTTGCCAATAATCTCCAGATTGGGAATTCAGAACGTAGGTCGGGCGCGTCTCTTTGCGCCCGACATTTCCGGCCTGATCGTCGGGCAACGATGAAGCCGTTGCCCGACCCGGCTACGCTGCTACGATTTACGAAGCCGGACGGGGTTTGAAACCCCGTCCGTAACGTTTCAACAATGTAGCAACCCGCAAACGTAAGCGACGGGGTTGCAAACCCCGTCGCGCTTCGGGACGCCATCGCGGCGCTGGCGGTCGCGGAGCCGGACGGGATATTGCGGCGGCTGGAGCGGCGGGTGGTTTAACGGGGCCAAAGGGGTGGCCGATGTTTTGGCGTTTCTAATAATTTCCAGATTGGGAGCGCAGAACGTAGGTCGGGCGCGTTTCTTTGCGCCCGACATTTCCGGCCTGATCGTCGGGCAACGATAAAGCCGTTGCCCGACCTACCCGGCTGTCGAAAATCGCCGAAATATCCAGATCGGTGGCATGTGCAGGCATGGTTTAAGGTGCGCGGTGCGCACCCTACATGGCTTCAGCGCATCCTGTAGCCCTAAAATCCGATTAACCCTTTCATGCTTTTGACAATTTCTTTTGCGGTATATCCTTGCTGCTGCATTGCCTCGGCAATGGCATCTAGCCTTGCTTGGTTTCTTCTCCACATATCGTCTATATCCTCGGCTTCAGCTAACTTTTCCCTCATTTCTTTCAATATTTTTTCATTTTTTATTGTTTCAGCCAAACACTTACTTTTGGTGATTTTTGTGATTATTATAGGTATTGCTTCGCCTGCTGTTGCAGCCGATAAATAAATGCCAAGGACAAATTCTGCCTGCGATGCCGTCAAGGCAGGAGGACTTCCCATTAAACTTACAGATGCCGACTCCATGCCCTTGGAGTCTATTTTGCCGGTTGGTTTTTCATTAACGTAACTATACATCGAAAAATCTCCTCCTGCGAGTCCAATCGGGTCACTCTGTAAATACCGCCCAATCCTCGGATCGTAATCCCTGAAATAGTTGTAATGCAGCCCCGTCTCCACATCGTAATACTGGCCCGGGAAGCGCAGGTTGTAGACGAACGCGACGCCGTCGCCGTCGGCGTCCTGGTTGGGCTTGCCGCTGCCGAAGGGCTCTGTGTCCCAGCGCCACAGCACTTTCCCGGTCGAATCGGCGACGGCGCGCGGCGTGTTGAGATGGTCGGCGAAGATGGGATAGACCGCGCCGCCGGCGACGGCGGCGACCGGCGTGTCGCCCAGCCAGACGGTTTCCCGGATCGCGGTGCCGTTGGCCTGGTATTCGCCGAGCAGATGCCCGGCCTCGTCGTACATGAACAGCGTCGTGGCGGTGCCTGCGGTTTTGACCACCCGCTGGCCTAGGCCGTTGATGCCGAACTGGGTCAGCGCGCCGGCGTAGTTGACCTGGGCCAGCCGCCCCCGGTCGTTATAGCTGTAGAGGTAGATCCCGTCGCCGGTGGTGTTGCCCGCCGCGTCGTAGCTGAACGCGAAATTGGCGACGCCCTGGGTTTTCGCCAGCCGGTTGCTGCCGACCGGGTAGGTGTAGTTCGTGGACTTGCTGGAACCGGTGGTTTGCACAGTCTGGCTAGCGCGGTTGCCGTCGGCGTCGTAGGCGTAGCCAGTCAGCGTCGCGCCTTGGCTGACGCCTAGCAGCCGGGCCAGGGCGTCATATTGGAAATGCTGTTGATTGGCCGCGGCGGAATCGTTGTAATCGGTGATGCGGCTGGCTTTGTCGAAACCGAGGCTGTTGCCGCGTCCGCGGCCCAAGGGGTAGGCGGCCAGGCGTCCGTCCAAGTCGAAGCTGCGCGCATAGCTCTGGCCGTTGCCCCAGACCCAGGACTTGACCGCGCCAAAGGCGGTGTATTGGAGGCTTGTTAGAATCGTCTGGTTGCCCAGGGCCAGTTGCGCGGGCCGGCCGGCGGCATCGTAGGCGATGTTGACGGTGTTGCCGGAAGGGTAGCTGATCTGGGCCAGCCGACCGTAGGCGTCGTAGGCGTAGCCTAGCTTTTGTGTCGTAGTCCCGATGGTTTGGCTTTTCTGCGCCACGCGGCCATGAATCTCATAGCTCCACGCGGTGTTGCCGGTTTCGTCGCTGAGGCCGGTCAGCCGACCCAGGCCGTTGACGCCGCTGTCGTAGGTGAACTGCACCGGCGTGCCGCTGGCGAAGCTTTGGCTCTTGGGGCGGTTCAGGGCGTCATAGGCTATGAGAGTTTTCTTGCCGCGGGCGTCGGTGGAGCCGACGCGGTTGCCGGCGGCATCGAAGCTGTCCAGGGTCTTGCCACTGTCCGGGCTCAGCGTCTGCGTGCGGTTGCCGAGGCCGTCATAAAGGTAGCTGGTGGCGAGCCCGCGCGGGTCGATGACTTTGGCCAGGTTGTCGTTGGCGTCGTAAGCGTATTGGGTCTTGCCGGACAGCGGATCCAGGCTCGCCGCCAGCCGGTTCAGCGCGTCGTAGCTGTGGGTGGTGGCGTTCGCCAGCGGGTCGCTGACGCCGGTCAGGTTGCCGTTGTCGTCATAGCCGAAAGTGGTGGTTTGTCCCGCCGCGCCGACCGAGGTTTTCAGCCGGTCCAGCGCGTCGAAGGTTCGGCTGAGGCTGAGGGCCAGCGTGTTGGCGGGGTCTATGATCCGTTCTTTGATCCGATTGTCGGCGGCGTCGAGCGTATAGGCAATCCGGTTGCCCAGGTTGTCGTTGACCTGGGTCAGGCGATGGGCCTGGTCGTAACTGAAAAGGGTAAAGCGGGTGTCGGGCTGGGTGATTTTCCGCACCTGCCCGGCGGCGTCGTAGCCGTAGCGGGTGATTTCCCCGCCGACATTCCGCGACAGCAACCGCCCGCGCGGGTCGTAGGCCAGCTTGGTGGCCAGGCCGTTTGGATCTTGGACGCTCAAAGGCCGCCCGTTGGCGTCGTAGGCGGTGATTTTGACCACATGGCCCAAGGCGTCGGTGACGCTGACGAGGTTGCCCTTGGCGTCGTAGCTGAATTTAGTCAGGTCGTTGACATCGGTGCGCGGCCCGTCGATCTGCGTGACCTGCCCGTTGGCGTCGTAGGCGTAGCGCCATGTCCGCGCGAGGCTGCCGGCGGTGACGGTGCGCTGGGTCAGATTGCCCTTGGCGTCGTAGCTGAATGTGGTGGCGCGGTTGGGTTCGGCGATCTGGGTCGGCAGATGGAAGCTGGCATGCCATGCGGTCGTGACCGTGCGGGCCAGCGGCGTGCCGTAGGCTTCGGTGCGCGAGGTTTCCAGGCCGCGCGCGTCGTGCGTGTAGGTGGTGACGTTGCCGTTGAAGTCGGTGCGGCTGGCCACAAAGCCGTTGGCGTCGTAGCTGAACGCCTTGCCGCCCGCCGTCGGCACGGGGGTGCCGCTGACGGCCGTGGGCTTCACGCGGTCGAACTGGGTGGTGAAGCTATAACCGTGGGTGTTGCCGCGCGGGTCGGTGACAGTGGCGCTGCCGTCGGCGTGGTAGGCGATTTGGGTCAGCTCCGCGCCGCCGGCGTGCTGGGTGGATATGGCCCGGCCTTGGGCGTCGTAGGCAAAGCTGGCGTAGCGGACGCCGTTTTCGTCGCTGATGCCGGTCAGCGCGTTGGGGAAGCTGGCGTTCTCGTAGGCATAGCGGCGGACGGTGGCGTTCGGGTAGGTCACGGAGAGGAGGTTATTATTGTTGGCGTCGTAGGTGTAGCCATACAGCCCGCCGTCCGGCCCGGTGATCTGCTTGACGCGCCCGGCGGCGTCGTAGGCGAAGCCTAGGGCATGGCCGAACGGGCCGGTGACCTTGGTCAGATGGTTGGCGGCGTCGTAGGCCAGCGTGGTGGTCAGGCCGGCGCGGGTGGTGATCGAGCTTAACTTTCCAGCCAAAGTGTAGATTTCGCGGCTGTCGTCGTCGGTGCTCAGTTGCCAGCCGGTTTGCTGGTTGCTGGCGTTGAACAGGGCGACCAGCCGGGAGGTGACGTCGGGGTCGGCTTGCCACGCGCCGCTGGCAACATCTTTCCTGAAGGTGTCCACGCGGCCGTCGGCGCGGGTGATTTTGACGAGATAGTCGCTCAGCTTGGCCAGCGAGCGGTGCCAACTGCTGTGCCAGTTGCGACCGAAGCCCAAGGCCGTAGTGTCTTGGCTATTGTAGTAGCGGTTCAATTCCAGATGGGTCGCAGCGCCGCCGACATAATCGGTTTCGGCTTGGAATTTGTTGCCGGTGGCGGCGTTGATCGGGTTGCCTTCACAGACGCTGGGACAGTGCGGGTCGGCCAAGCCAATATTTTTAGGCGATATTGTCGTAAACGTTGGCGTGAGCAAAAAAGCATGAATATCCCCGTAACCCAAGACGCCTCCCGTCAAGCCATATCCCACTATCTGCCCGGCATCGTTGATGCCGACAGCAGAAATAAGCGACAAATACGCATCATTGGAAACCAATTGGTCATTGAGATCGACCAGGGTGCCATCGCTGTACAGCACGGCATGCGCAAAGCCGTAACCTCTATGAATGCCGACGAGCTGCCCTTTGTTGTTCATGCCTTGAACCGACCAAGACCAATAAGCGCCAGTGTTGAGATTGGTCATGACGCCATCGCTGTACAGGAAAGCACCGCCACCCACAGCGACCTGCCCGTTGTCATTGATGGCAACGGCATTGCTCTGAATGTTATCGCCCAACAAAATGCCGATGTCGTTCATGACGCCGCCGCTATACAGGAAAGCATGTTGTGGACTTCTTCTGAGAAAGGAGTTTCCGACGACCTGCCCTTTGTTGTTGATGTCATAGGCGAAACTGTCGTATCCGCCCAAGGTGCCGAGGTCGCTCATGGCTCCGCCGCTGTAAAGGAAAGCATGCGCTGTGGCATCATAAGCGGTACTGGCCGTTCCGACGACCTGCCCGCTGTTATTGATGCCGGCGGCGGAACTGCTGGTTCCACCCACGCCCAAAGTGCCAAGGTCGACCATGCCCCCGCCGCTATACAGAAAAGCGTGAGTGGCGGCATTATGGGCGGTGCTGGCGCTCCCGGCGACTTGACCGCTATCGTTGAGGGCAAAGGCGTCGCTACTGGTTCCACCCAAGGTGCCAAGGTCGCTCATGACGCCGTTGCTATACAGGAAGGCGTGAGTCGAGGCATTCCCGGCGATATCGGAATGCCCAACAATCTGCCCGCTATTGTTGATGGCAGTGGCTCCACTATTGCCTCCCCCCAAAGTGCCGAGGTCGGTGACAGAATAAAGCTGCGCTCCCTGGGCGCAAGCTCCAAACAGCAACACGGTGGCAACTGCGGCGTGCGCACCGAATCCTGCGCCGTGGCGCGGGCGTGAAGATTCAAGCCCCGGCCTTGGCGACGCACCGCCGTCGCACTGGCACCCCACTTCAGCAGCCGGAAGCCCGCGCAGCAGCGCAATGCCCGTCGCCGCCCACTCAGCCAACCCGGCTAGGCCAGCCTCGCAATGGCCGGGAAACTGGTCCAGCCATTGCTGATAGTGGCGCAAACCATTGATGTATTGAATATGAGTGGTCTGGGGCAGGGGGGGCATAGTTTCTCGTCGTCCTGTCGGCTAGGTTAAAAAACGCTCAATCACTGGGTGACTGCATCATATCTGAAAGTGTCAATGCTTTGCAAATCATAGTGTTATGGACTTGCTTGCGAGAATGGGCACGGCGCGGGGGAGTGATAGCAAAGCAGTGCGCGGCAACCATGGCTTAATTCACCGGCTATCCTGCGTTCATCGGCAGGCTGGTCTTCGAGCCTTAAACCCGGTGCCAATCCCTCGATTACCATTGATTACCATTGGGATAACATGGCTTCTTCTGGTGTGGGTGTGGGTGTGTGGGGCGCCAGATTGCCCTGTCATTCACGGCATGTTATCGTGGACAGTGTTCATGCCTGTCACGGACAGGGGTTATTTCGGAAAGACCCGCCGATGGCATGAGTATTGACTGCTAGAAACGATTTGGCAGCCAGCAAACCCCGTCCTGTAATCGCACAGGACGACATCGAAGCAAGACGAACCCTCGTTAAGGAGTCCAGCTATGATCACCGCCGAAAAACTCAAACAATTCGCGCCCAACATCAAGGACGCGGAAACCCATGCCCAAGCCTTGGAGGAGGCGAGGAAAAACAGTTCGGTCAATACTACCCGGCGACTTTGCCAATTTTTGGGCCAAATCTTTGTTGAAACCGGTGGGCTCAGGCATATGGAAGAGAATCTCAATTATACGAAGCCGGATCGCCTTGACGCGATATTTTCAAAGGTCAAAGGAACCGACGACGCCCGCGATCTGATCCGGCGGGGGCCGGAGGCGATTGCCAACCGCGTTTACGCGGGCAAGCTGGGCAATGGCGACGAGGCCAGCGGCGACGGCTGGCGCTATCGCGGCTCAGGCTATAAGCAGTTGACGGGGCGTGCCAACTATCGGGAGATCGGCAAGATTGTCGGCGTGGATTTGGAAGGCAACCCCGAACTCGCCCGCGAGCCCGCCGCCGCCGCCAAGGTGGCGTTCGCGTTTTGGGACATGCGGAAATGCTCTCCGCTGGCCGATGCCGGGGATGTCGAAGGCGTCACCGAAAAAGTCAACGGCCCGGCCAAGCTCGGCCTCAAAGAACGCATCGAAGCGACCGAGCGCGCGTTGGACATTTGGGAGTGACCCATTTTCCGCCATAAGCCGGCAGGAAAACCCGCCGTTCCGGCGCGCAGCGCCGGGACTGGGAATGCCAGGGAGGCGCGGCGGCAAACTGGGCAGGAGTCCGGTTTGCCGCGCCGGCGCGGCGGCCCGGCCCGCCCGCCAGCGAAAATCCCCGCCTCCCCCCGGCCCTCAAAACAAGCCGCTAATCTTCCCGTGGTCGTCCACGTCAATCCGCTCCGCCGCCGGCACCTTCGGCAGGCCGGGCATGGTCATGATGCTGCCGCAGATGACGACGACGAACTCCGCGCCGTGGGCGGGGCGGACTTCGCGGATGGGGAGGATGTGGCCGGTGGGCGCGCCTTTGAGGTTGGGGTCGGCGGAGAAGGACGTCTGGGTCTTGGCGATGCACACCGGGAAGTGGCTGTATTCCTCGCTCAAGCCCGCCAATTGCCGGCGCGCCGCGATGTCGGCGGTGATGTCGGCGGCGCCGTAGATTTGCGTGGCGATGGCCTTGATCTTGTCCCACAGCGGCGCATGCTCGTCGTAGAGGAAGCGGAAGTCCGACTGGCCTTCTTCGAGGATGCGCAGCACTTCGCGGCCGAGATCCTCCGCGCCCTTGCCCCCCTCCGCCCAGTGCCTGCAGACGATGGCTTTCGAGCCCAGCGCCTCGACCTTTTGCCGGATCAGGGCGACCTCGGCCTCGGTGTCGGAGGTGAAATGGTTGATGGCGACCACGCAAGGCAGGCCGAACTGCCGCTGCACATTGTTCAAATGCCGCTCCAGGTTGACGAAGCCGGCCTCCAGCGCCGCCAGGTTTTCCTCGCCCAGATCCTTCACCGCGACGCCGCCGTGCGACTTCAGCGCGCGCACCGTGGCGACCAGCACGACCGCGTCGGGCTGGATGCCGGCCTTGCGGCATTTGATGTCGATGAATTTCTCAGCGCCCAGATCCGCGCCAAAGCCGGCCTCGGTGACGACGACGTCGGCGAGTTTCAGCGCGGTCTTGGTGGCGATGACGGTGTTGCAGCCGTGGGCGATGTTGGCGAACGGGCCGCCGTGGATGAACACCGGGTTGTTTTCCAGCGTCTGCACCAGGTTCGGCCGCAGCGCGTCTTTGAGCAGCGCCGCCATCGCGCCGTGGGCCTTGAGGTCGCGGGCGAAGATCGGCGTGTTGTCGCGCAAGGTGTGGCCGACCAGGATGTTGCCCAGGCGCTCGCGCAATTCCTTGATCGAGTTGGACAGGCAGAGGATGGCCATGACCTCGGAGGCGGCGATGATGTCGAAGCCGTCCTGGCGCGGGAAGCCGTTGGGCGGCCCGCCGAGGGCGACGACGACTTCGCGCAGCGCGCGGTCGTTCATGTCGATGACGCGCTTCCAGTGGATCTTGCGCTCGTCTAGGTTCAAGGCGTTGCCCTGGTGGATGTGGTTGTCGATCATCGCCGCCAGCAGGTTGTGGGCGACGCCGATGGCGTGGAAGTCGCCGGTGAAGTGCAGGTTGATGTCCTCCATCGGCATGACCTGGGCATAGCCGCCGCCCGCCGCGCCGCCCTTGACGCCGAAGCAGGGGCCAAGCGCCGGCTCGCGCAGGCAGACCATGGTCTTCTTGCCGAGGCGGTTGAGCGCGTCGCCGAGGCCGACGGTCGTGGTGGTCTTGCCCTCGCCGGCCGGCGTCGGGCTGATCGCGGTGACCAGCACCAGCTTGCCGCCGGGCTTGTCTTTGAGGCTTTCGATGTATTCCAGCGACAGCTTGGCTTTGTAGCGGCCGTAGGGGTCGAGATGCTCCGCGCCTATCCCCAGCCGTTCCTCGGCCAGCCCGATGATCGGCTTCATGGTGGCTTGTTGTGCAATTTCGATGTCGGACATGGATGCTCCTGATGGTTGGTCGGGTCTTCCGCGCGCAAGGGCCGGACAGGGCCTTTTGCTAAAGGCGCTTTAAACAATGCGCATTTTATCAGCGGCGGCGCGGTTCCACGACAACGGGCGAAGGCCTGTGTCTTATCTTAGGCGGCGCGGGGGGCGCGCCGCCGGGCTTTGGCCCAAAGAAAATGGCCGGCCCGGGGCGGGGGCCATGACAATGGCCTGGGGCAAGGATAGAATGGCCTCAACGAGGTGGGCCGGCGCACCGGGTCCTGGCGTGCGCGGATCCCCGCCACGCGTTGAGCCGGCGATTCCAAGCTTGTCCCCATCCCCGATCAAATTTCAAAGTCCAGGAATCCTCCATGACCCCGCCCCCTTCCGATATCCGCGCCCTCATCCGCGCGCTGATCGCACGCCCTTCGGTGAGCAGCACCGACCCATGCTTCGACCACGGCAACCTGGCCGTCATCCACTTGCTGGCGGAGTGGCTGGAAGGCTTGGGGTTTGCCGTGGCCGTCCATGAAGTCGCGCCCGGCAAGGCCAATTTGCTGGCCAGCCTGGGCGGCGGCGGGGCGGTGGGCGAGGGCTTGGTGCTGTCGGGGCACACTGACACCGTGCCTTACGACGAGGGCCGGTGGTCGACCGACCCCTTCGGCGGCGGCGAGCGGGACGGGCGTCTGTACGGTTTGGGAAGCTGCGACATGAAGTCTTTCTTCGCCGTGGCCATCGAGGCGGCGCGGAGCTTCGACGCCAAATCCTTGCGCCGGCCCTTGACCTTGCTCGCCACCGCCGACGAGGAAAGCACCATGGCCGGGGCGAAACACTTGCTCGCCCTGGGCCTGAAGCCCGGCCGTTACGCGGTGGTCGGCGAACCGACCGGCTTGAAGCCTATCCGGATGCACAAGGGGGTGATGATGGAAATCATCCGCGTGCATGGCCAGGCAGGCCATTCCAGCGACCCGTCGCTGGGCGCCAGCGCCATCGAGGGGATGCACCGGGTGATGGGCGAGCTGCTGGCTTGGCGCGCGGAGTTGCAGGCCAAACACCGCAACCCGCTGTTCAAGGTCGCCGTGCCCACGCTGAATCTGGGCTCCATCCACGGCGGCGACAACCCCAACCGCATCTGCGCCCATTGCGAAATGCAAATCGACATCCGCCCCTTGCCCGGCATGGATCTGGCCGAGTTGAGGCAGATCCTGGGCGAGCGGCTGGCGGGGGCGCTGGCCGAATACCCCAATTTGCGGCTGGAGACGAAGGCGGCGTTCGACGGCCTGCCATCGTTCGAAACCCCGGCGGACTCCCGGCTGGTGCGGGCCTGCGAAGCCCTCAGCGGGGCGGAGGCCGGGGCGGTCGCCTTTGGCACCGAAGCCCCGTTTTTGTCCCAGCTGGGCCTGGAGACCGTCGTCCTCGGCCCCGGCCATGTCGAGCAGGCCCACCAGCCGGACGAGTTTTTGCCGCTGGCGCAAGTCCCGCCCATGGTCGAGGTGCTGAAAGGCTTGATTGGCCGGTTTTGCGTGCAAGGCGAAGGTTCTTGAGCCTGCGCCAACCGGCTGCTTTGTCCCACCCTTAGGTTAAACAAGAGAGGATGCTATGAGTGAAGCTGTCAATGCCAAAAAACCGTTCAGAATACTCTGCCTGGACGGCGGAGGCATTCGCGGGATTATCACCGCCAGGCTGTTGCAAGAAGTTGAGAAGCAACTTCAGGAACACCACCAACAATCGCTTGCCCAGTACTTTGACATGGTCGCGGGGACTTCAACCGGCTCTTTGCTGGCGGCGGGCGTTGCCATGGGCTACCGCTCCCAGGATCTGATCGAGCTATACCAGGAGAAGGGCACGGAAATCTTCCCTTATCAAAGCCTGCTCAGCCTAAAGCGGTGGAAAGTTTTTTTTAAGCATGGCCTGTCCGCCCCTAAATTTTCCAATGACGGCCTGACCAAAGTGTTGACTGAATTGCCGATGTTTCAACAGGACGGCAGGCACGTCCTGCTTAAAGAGGTGGGCAAACGCCCGGATCAAGCCCGGCCAAATCCCATTTTGCTCATCCTGGCCTATGACGCGAAATACCGCAACACCACGTTCTTCACCAACTACCATCCGGCCAGCCCCAAACGCTGGTACGACAACGCCCCTTTATGGAAAGTCTGCGTCGCCTCCGCCGCGGCCCCCACGTTTTTCCCCGCCTGTGAATTGACCAACACGGAGCGGGGGAAGGTCGAAACGGGCGAGGAAGCCAGCGAAGTCTGGAGTTTCCCGCATGTGGACGGCGGCGTGACGGCCAACAACCCTGCGCTGTGCGCCATCTCGCAGGCCATCTCGCTGGGCCACCGCCTGGAGGACATCGAACTGCTTTCCATCGGCACGGGGCAAAACAAAAAGCCCCTCGACTTCAAGGAAATCGAAGGCTGGGGGCTGATCCAATGGGGCCTGCGCATCGCCGATGTGTTCATGGAGGGGCAGTCCGAATTGCAGGGCGAGATTTGCCAAAGGCTCATGGGCGGGAAGACCTCCAACCGCTATCTGCGCCTGCAGTTTGACCTCAACGATTCCTTGGGCGACCCCCGCAACAGCCTGGCGCAGCCGCCGATTTTGCCCAACCCCCAGCGCAAAAACCGCCTGCTCGGGAAGCAAGTGTCCGAATCCATGGACGACGCGAGCCCCGAAAACATGGCGAGGCTGCTGGAAGCCGCGCGCCTGCATGTCGAGCAGGGCAATCTTTACGAGGGGCGTTTCGAACATTATGGCCCCGTGACCCAGGCGATTGAAGATTTTCTGACCAACTCGTCCGGCGAGCGGAAAAGGCAGGCGAAAATCGCCCAGTCCAAGCCGGCCGGCGGTTCCGCCTCCGCCCACACGCTCAAGGAGCGCCTGGCGGCGGATTCGGCGCGGCGGGGATATGCGCGCAGAACCTAGGCGGGCCTGAACGGCGGCCAGCCCGGCCCGCCCAAACTAAGGCGCGGGGGGCTGGCTCAATCTTGAACATCAAACATCCGACAGGAGAAAAGCATGGCTCTCATGGACTTCCTCAAGAAACAATTCATCGACGTCATCCATTGGACCGAGGCGGCGGACGGCGTGCTGGCCCACCGCTTCCCGGCCAAAGACTTTGAAATCCAAAACGGCGCGAAGCTCACCGTGCGCGAGTCGCAAATGGCTTTGTTCGTGGACGAGGGCCAGATCGCCGACGTGTTCGGCCCCGGCCTTTACACGCTGGACACCGAGACCCTGCCTTTGCTGACCAACCTGAAGCATTGGGACAAGCTGTTCGCCTCGCCCTTCAAATCCGACGTTTATTTCTTCAGCACCCGCCAGCAACTGGACCGCAAATGGGGCACGCCCAGCCCCGTCACCATCCGCGACAAGGAATTCGGCATCGTGCGCCTGCGCGCCTTCGGCAACTACACCTACCACTTGGCCGATCCGAAGACGTTCTACCTCAATGTCAGCGGCACCCGCGAAGACTTCACAGCGGAGGAAATGGAAGGGCAGTTGCGCAACACCCTCATCGGCTCGATGAGCGACCTATTCGGCGAGTCGGGGGTCTCCTTCATCGACATGGCGGCCAACCAGGAGGAGTTCGGCGCGGCGCTGAAGCAGAAAATGCAGCCGGTGTTCGACCGCTACGGATTGGCCTTGGACACCTTGGTGGTGCAAAACGTGTCGCTTCCGGAAGAACTCCAGAAAGTGCTGGACACCCGCATCAGCATGAACGTGCTGGGCGACATGGGCCGCTACACCCAATACCAGGTCGCCAGCAGCATTCCCTTGGCGGCGCAAAACGAAGGCGGGCTGGCGGGCGTCGGGGCCGGGCTGGGGGTGGGCGTCGGGATGGGGCAAACGTTTGCCCAGGCGGCGAACCCGCCGGCGCAGGCGGCCCCGCCGGTGTCCGCCGACGAAGTGATGGCGACCTTGGAAAAGCTGCACGGGCTGATGACCAAGGGCATCGTCTCGGCGGAGGAGTTTGAGGCGAAAAAAGCCGATTTGCTGAAGAAGCTGGCCTGAGCCGGCCGCCTCACTGCCCGTCCGGCTCGGCCAGCTCAGTCCCCGACAGCCTGGACACGTCCCAGCAGGCGACGGCCCAGGCCAGAATCTCCGCGGGCGGAGCCTTGCCCAGCTCCGCGGGGGGCGGGTGGCCGAGCAGCCGCAACAACGCGAGCAAGGTCGGCGAGGGATTTTTAGCGTCCACCGCCTCCGCCAGATTCTGCTTGCTCAGTTTGACGCCTTGCCGGTCGACAATGACCGGGACATGCCGATAATCCGGAGTCGGCAAGCCCAGCAGCCTTTGCAGGTGGATTTGCAAGGGGGTCGACGCGAGCAGGTCATAGCCCCGCAGCACCTCGGTGACGCCGGCGCGGGCGTCATCGACCACCGTCGCCAGATGGTAGGCGACAATGCCGTCGCGGCGGTAGACGATGAAATCGCCGAATTCGCGGGCAAGATCCCAGCGCCTCGCTCCTTGCAGCTTGTCATCGACCCTGACCACCGCGTCCCCGACGGTGACACGCAGAGCGTGCGGCTGCTGCCGCCGCTCCCTCCCGCCGCCACGGCAGGTGCCGGGGTAGGGCGCAGGCCCCTGCGGCGCGCACGGCAGGGCGGCGAGGGTTTTGCGGGAACACGTGCAGGGGTAGAGCAGGCCTGCCTCGTCCAGCCGCGCCAAGGCCGCCTGGTAAGCCTCCGCCGCCTGGCTTTGCAGCGCCACCGGCCCGTCCCAGTGCAAAGCGAAGCGCTCCAGCGTACGCCTGATGGCGTCGCCCGCGCCCGGCGCGACGCGCGGCGCGTCGGCGTCGTCCAAGCGCAGCAGCCATTCGCCTTGCCGGGACTTGGCCTGGAGAAAGCCCGCCAGCGCCGTGCACAGCGAGCCTAGGTGCAAGGGGCCGGTTGGCGAAGGCGCGAACCGGCCACGGTATTTTTCTTCGCGTTGTCGCATGGCGGGAGGCCGCGGTCGCCCCGGCCAAGCCGCGCCCGGAATGCCCGGCCCCGGATGTCCGGCGCGGCCAGCGGCGGCAGTCAACCGATTTGCTTTTCCCGGATCTCGTCCAGGGTTTTGCAGTCAATGCACTGGGTCGCCGTGGGGCGGGCTTCAAGCCGCCGCAGGCCGATTTCCACACCACAGGTCTCGCAATAGCCGTAGTCTCCGCGCTCAAGATTTTCCATCGCCTCCTCGATTTTCTTGATCAGCTTGCGCTCGCGGTCGCGGGTGCGCAATTCGAGGCTGAATTCCGACTCTTGGGTGGCGCGGTCGTTGGGGTCGGGGAAATTGGCCGCCTCGTCCTGCATATGGTGCACCGTGCGGTCGACTTCGCGCATGAGTTCGCCCTTCCAGTTCTGTAAGATGCGGCGGAAGTGTTCAACCTGCGCCTCGTTCATGTATTCTTCGCCTTCCTTGACCTCGTAAGGCGTGAAGCTGAACGGGGTAATATGAGTTTCGCTTGCTTTAGCGCTGGACATCCACTAGCTCCTAAACCTTGGGTTCGGTAAAAATCGCGTATTGATAGCAGAAAGCGTCCGGCGCCGCAACTTCAAGGACGCGGGCGCGGCGATTCCCGCTTCAAACGATCCCGGGCGGCGCGGCTTGCCGCGCCGTTCCGCCATAGTCGGCGGGGCCAAATCCGGGAATGCCGGGTTTCGGCGCCGCCCAGCGCTCGCGCGCCCTTCCAGGGCTTGCCGCCTTGCCAAAAGGGTGTGCTGCGAGGCCAATCGAAGCTGGCCGCGGGGCAAAAGTCCTGTTGGCCGATCATGGCCATTCGTGTTAACCTAGCCCGCCGGAAACGCGAGAAAGCCGGTGCCACAAAGCCGCCAGCAGGATCGGTTCGGCGGGGAAGCGCTTGGCGAGGGCGCGGCTTTCCATTATCGTAGCCAGTCCTCGCGCATTCCGCAGGCGCAGGCCGGGGGGACGGCTCCTGCCCGGACTCGCCCGCCGAACGGCAGGCTTATGGGGCAGCGCGGGCTTGGTCGAGCGGGATATCTGATTTCCGTGAGAATCGCCTCAGACTCGGCCCGCGCGCACCGCACCGCACGCTTCAACCCATGCGCTTTACAGATTTTAAACCAAGCCGCCGCCATTCCTTAAACTCAAGATACCGGAGCTCATGTGTGAAGCTAGCAAACAAATTGCTTGTGGGCACGCTTATGTCATGCGCAATGACATTGGCCGGGTGCACCACGATACCCTATGCGCCCAATGTCGAACCCTTGTCGCAATTCACCTACATCATCGGGCCCGGGGACAGTCTAGAGATGTTCGTCTGGGGCAATCCCGAAATCTCGCGCACGGGTGTCTTGGTGAGGCCAGACGGGAAAATCTCCTTCCCGTTGGTTGAAGAAATGCCCGCGTCAGGGAAAACCTCGTTTGAGTTGGCTCGCGCGATTGAAAAGGAACTGGCCAAATACATTCGCGACCCTCTTGTGACCATCATTGTGGGGCAGGGGCTGGGGCCTTACAGCGAACAAATTCGCGTCATCGGCCAAGCAGCCAAGCCTCAAGCTGTCAGCTATAAGGAAAACATGTCCTTGCTGGATTTGATGATCCAAGTCGGTGGGATGGGACAATACGCGGCGGGCAACCGTGCAAGCATCATCCGCAAGGTCAATGGAGTCCAGCAGGAATTCAAAGTCCGTCTTGAAGATTTGATGGAGGATGCCGATATTTCTGCGAATGTCAATGTCTTGCCTGGCGACATCCTGATTATACCTGAATCCTATTTCTGAAGTGACCTATTATGCATGGACTGTTAGCTGAGGTTCTCCACTACATACAAAGCGCTACGCGTTATAAGTGGTGGTCATTGATTTTTGCATGGGCATTCTGCCTGGGAGGCTGGGTATTCGTTTCTCAGATGCCAGATGTTTACACCGCCACAACACGAGTCCATGTCGATACCCGTTCAATTTTGCGCCCACTGCTGTCGGGCATGACTATTCAGCCGGACATAGGATCGCAAATCCGGCTGATGACAAGGCTCATTTTTAGCCGCCCGAACATCGAAAAAATCGCAAAAATGACTGATCTCGATTTGACCGCCAAGGATGAAAAGTCGATGGAGAAGCTGGTGCTTGATTTGCAAAAAGCCATGGTCATCGAGGGCGGGGAAAGCAACCTGTTCTCCATCGGCGTCACGAATCCAGACCCCAAAATGGCGAAAAAAATCGTCCAAGCCGTGCTGACCCTGTTTGTTGAGCAAAGCCTTGGGGAGTCGCGGGAAGACTCCGATTCCGCGCAGAAGTTTTTGGAACAGCAAATCAAGGAGCATGAGCGGCGGCTGCTGGCGGCCGAACAGGCGCGGGAAGACTACAAGCGCGCCAATTACGGGCTGATGTCCGGGGGCAACGACGGCGGCAAGGATCTGTACACCCAATTAAACCAGATGGTGAGCCAGAAGGAGGAGGCTAAGTTGCAGGTGCAAGAAGCCATGCAACGGCGCGATGAGATACAGCGGCAGCTCAATGATGAGGAGCCTATGGTTCAAAGCGCGGAGGGCGAGGGGGGGGCGGTGGCCACCAGCCCTATAGACGTGCGTATCCAGAATCTTCAGTCAAAGGCGGACGAACTGCTGCTTAAATACACCGACAAGCATCCGGCGGTCGTCACGTTGAAGAAAAGCATCGCCGACCTGGAGCGGCAGAAGAAATCAGAACTTGAGGCTGAGGCGGCCACAGCCGACCAACCCGACAAACCAGTTTCGACGAAAGGCATGGAGGCAAATCCTATTTACCAGCAGTTGAAAATTGCTTTGGGAGAGGCTGATGCGAACATAGCGTCTCTTGCTGCGCGAGAGAAGGCTTATGACAGTAAAATCGAGCTGTTAAAGCAGCAAATGGATGAAAGACTGAAAGTTGAAACCCAGTTGCAAGGTTTAAACAGAGATTATGACACAGTTAAAACAAACTATAACGAATTGCTGAAAAAAAGAGAAACAGCAAGAATGTCTGGTACTGTTGAGCAAACAACCGACGCAGTCAAATTCAGGGTAGTCGATCCGCCACAAGTTCCGTCAAAGCCGTCAGCACCCAATCGAATTTTGTTTTCCAGTCTTGTATTGCTCGGATCTTTGGTTTTAGGAATGGGGCTTGCCATTTTGCTATCGATGCTGCGCCCGAGTTTCGGAACGTTGCAGGGCCTAAGAGATGTCACGGGGTTGGCTGTTTTGGGCGGCATATCCATGAATTGGATTCCCGAAGCCAGGCGGAAAAAAAGGCGCGAGTTTATGCGGTTTTTGGCGGCGTTGGTATCGCTTGCCATTTTGTACGTGGGCGTAATCTTGCTAGAAATCAAAGGTATTAACCTGCGACACCTTCCTATTTGAGCCGGGGGCAATGCCATGAGTATCATTGAAAAAGCTTTGGAAAAAGCGAAAGAAAACCACTCGTCGGAACGAAAAAGCCCTGACAGCGGCGAGCTTGCCCAAGCCCAGGAAATGCCGGCGTCCGCCTCCTCCGCCCTCTCCCGCCAAAGCGGCGAAGCGGAGCAGCCGCCGGAAAGAACCCGCAACTTCCTTTCCATAGACTGGTCCGCAATGCAGGAAAGCGGAATGCTGACTCCCGACATGGCCAGGAGCCAACTGGCCGAGGAGTATCGCCTCATCAAGCGCCCCTTGCTGATGAACGCGTTTCCCGACGGCGACAATGGGATTGAGCATGCCAATCTGATTCTGGTTACCAGTAGCGTGCCCGGCGAAGGAAAGACATTCACCGCAGTCAACTTGGCGCTGAGCATAGCCATGGAGCGTGACAAATGGGTGCTGCTGGTGGATGCTGATGTCGCGAAGCCGTCAATTTCAAAGCTTCTTGGCATAAAGCCGCAGGCGGGTTTGATCGACCTGTTGATTGGTTCAGGGCTTCGCGTGTCTGATACCCTGGTCAAAACGGACATTCCCAATTTTTCCATTTTGCCAGCCGGCGCGTTGCATCAATATTCCACAGAACTCTTGGCCAGCGACACCATGAAAAGACTCGCCAAGCAACTGTCCGAACGATATCCTGACAGGATAGTGATTTTCGACTCCCCTCCGCTGCTTGCCGCCACCCAGGCCCCCGTGCTGGCTGATTTAGTGGGGCAGGTCGTATTGGTGGTTGAGGCGGAAGTCACTCCGCAATATATCGTGCAAGAGTCCGCAGCCAAGCTTGAGTCTTGCAACGTAGTGGGCTGCGTTCTCAATAAGACTAAAAAAGGGTTTGGGTTCACCTATTATGGCCTAGGCTATGGCTATGGATACGGATATTATGGCCAGGCTAGAAAGTCGGGTTAAAACTTTGTTGCCGGTCGAGCCCAAGAGGAAGTGTTTAAGCCTTCTGCTGATGGTCGGCTTCGCATCGACGGCCGAGGCGGCGGTATGGGGCGTCACCCTCAAACCAACCATCACAATTAGCCAGTCCTATTCGGACAACCTTACGCTTAGGCCTGCGTCCTTGGCGCAGAGCGGATTCGTGACGCAACTAGATCCCTCGCTCAACATAGTCCGCGACACGGCGAATACTAAGTTCAATCTGCACAGCAGGCTTCAATATTTGTATTATGAAGACATCAGCCTTAGTCCGCGATTATACCCGCAACTGCAAATGACTTCGAAGACGGAACTCTACGACGACTCCATCTTTGTTGATTCGTCTAGCACGGTAGGGCAAGGCAACTCCAGTTCGATTGGCGGGGGCGTGAGTTCCAGCAATATTTACCAGTCTCCGTTCACCCCTCACACTACTTATAGGACATTTCGTTTTAGCCCGTATTGGACTCCCCATTTCGGTGGTTATGCGGAGGGCGAAGTCCGCTTTGGTTACTACCATTTTGGCAATAGCACGTCAAGCAGCCCCACCAGCACGGCAACCGGCAACAGCATAGGCAACCTGGGAACGGATACCTATCAGGAGTCGCTTAACCTTAAAAGCGGAAGAAAGTTTAATTCTTCCAGCCTAAGCTGGCGGCTTTCTGCGAACAACCAGAATCAGCGCTCTCAAACAAGCTCAGGCAGCAATCTGCGGTTTCGCAACGCCAACGGTGAAATCAGCCAACGCTTGTTTGGCGATATCAGCGCATTTATTCAAACAGGCTATTATGACAACCAGTATTCTGGGAATACTGTCGCCAAAAACGGCATCTATGTGACCCCAGGTTTATCTTGGTCGCCAAGCCCTAACTTCAGCTTTGCCGCTGGATATGGTTATAATGCTTACTTCAGCAATGTGAACTGGAATCCTTCTGAGCGCACATCATTCCAGCTCACCTACCGCAATAGCCAGGTGGGTGGCAGCGCTTATGGTTCTGGATCTGGATTTGGAGGGCTTAGCTCAACCCCTCCGGGGTTTAATTACAACCAGGTGGGTGGCAGCTCCGGGCAGGCAGCATCGAATTCCGCGACGGGCGCATTGGGGGCCACCAACGCAGGGACGACTTGGAATGGCAGTTTTAATCACCGCGCCCGCACGACCCATTGGAACGCGAGTTATTACACAACAACCACAACTATCCAGCAGATTTTAGCTAGCACGCAGACCTTTGCCACACAATACGATGCCCAAGGAAATCCGATAACGAGTGCCACCGCGATTGAGCGCCCCATTAATCAGCCTAACCTCACTGATGGAATTGTGATTAGTAAAAATGCGCAGGCATCTGTGACCTGGACTCTGCCTAAGAGCAATTTGACGCTAAGTGGCTATCATAGAGATTACACCTATTCAACTAATAACAGTCCACCACAAAAAACCTTAGGGATCACGGCAAGCTGGATCTGGCGCTTTTCGCCGCGCATGAGCGCTATGGTCAATGAAACCTGGCAGAGCAGCGAATATCAAGGCAGTGGCTTGTCTGCTTCCAACAATAGAAAAACCGAATACCTGTCTGCGAGCGTGAGCCTAAATCGGCAGATATCCTCCTTTGTCTCAAGTTCTTTGCAGTTTTATTATATACAAAGCAACGCTAACAACATCAATGCTGTTGGCAATGTTCTAGCCAGCCAAGGAACATACGAATCGAATAGAATTACCGCAAATTTGTTTATTAGCTTTTAGGCGCGATTAATGTACACTTCTTTTTACAATCTATCCAAAAAACCTTTTCAATTAAACCCGGATCCAGTTTTTTTTTACAATAGTGTGGTACACAAACGGGGCTTGGCATACCTCCGCTATGGACTGGAACAGGGTGAAGGCTTCATTGTAGTGACCGGTGCGCCAGGCACAGGGAAAACCATGCTGGTGAAGGAATTGTTTGAAACCATCCACCAGGATGATGTCACCCCGGGACTGATGGTGACCTCCCAAGTGGGGGCGGAAGACGCCTTGCGGATGGTCGCGGGGGCTTTCGAGCTGTCTTACGACACCGTGGCGAAGGCTGTGCTGCTGAAAAATCTCGAAGCTTTCTTCAAGCTTAAAGCCAAGGAAGGCAAGCGGGTGCTGCTGGTCGTGGACGAAGCGCAAAATCTGCCTTACCAATCCCTGGAAGAATTGCGGATGCTGCTAAACATGGAGCTGGACGGCAAACCCATTTTGCAGATATTTATGCTGGGGCAAGACGAAATGCGCGGGGTGCTTCAATCTGATAAAATGGAGCAGGTCAGACAGCGAATAACGGCGACCTATCATTTGCGCCCGCTGGAACAAGAAGAAACCCGCGAATATATTATCCACCGTCTAGTCACTGCGGGCTGGGATAACGACCCGGTTATCAACGAAGAAACTTTTGAAGCGATTTATCGCTTCTCCGGCGGGACGCCGAGAATTATAAACAGCCTTTGCGACCGTCTGCTATTGTATGGCTTCTTGGAAGAGTTGCATGTGCTGGATGGAGAATCTGTCAGCGTTGTCATTAAGGAAATTGAACAGGATACCCAATACCCAAAGGCTGCGCGGACAAATCATCCTGCTATCGCGGCCAGCACATCCCAGTCCCAGGAGCCACTTAAAGCCCCGCACGGCGGAACTGAGGATCGCCTGGCTCGGCTTGAAGCTGAAATTGGCGAATTGCGGCGTGAAATGCAAAAAGAGCGCGTGTTGTTGCGCAAGGCCATCCTGATCCAATTGGACATGGATCAGGCTTACACTGATTCGCCAAACTAACCGATACTGACATAAGGCTACCAGGATGATTAACGCCATGACTGTGGACGTGGAGGATTATTTCCATGTGTCCGCCTTCGAGCGCTATATTCGGCGTGAGGATTGGAACCGCTTGCCTTGCCGGGTTGACCGGAACACTAACCGCATATTGGATCTATTCGCCGAAAAAAGAGTCAAAGCCACTTTTTTCACCTTGGGTTGGGTGGCCGAACGATATCCGGCTTTGATTCGGCGCATTGTCGATGAGGGCCATGAGTTGGCCTGCCACGGCTATTCCCATGTGCGCGTCACCGCGCAAACCCCGTCTGAGTTTCGCGAAGATGTGTGCCGGGCAAAGTCCTTGCTTGAGGACATTGGAGGATTGCGCTTGAAGGGGTATCGAGCGGCGAGCTATTCCATCGGAACGGGCAATCTCTGGGCATTGCAGGTTCTCGAAGATTTGGGTTTCGACTATAGCTCCAGCATTTATCCAGTCCGGCACGACTTGTACGGCATGCCCGACGCGCATCGTTTCGCTTTCCACCCGGACAACGCGCCACGCTTGCTGGAGATTCCGGTGAGTACCGTGGCCTTTGGCAGCAAGAACTTTCCTTGCGGTGGCGGTGGATTTTTTAGGCTTTTTCCTTACCCGATGTCGCGTTGGGCAATCGAACGGGTGAATCGGAAGGATAGGCAGGCCAGCGTATTTTATTTCCATCCATGGGAAATTGATCCTGACCAACCCAGGCAATCCGGTCTTGATTTGAAAACCCGTGTTCGTCACTATTTGAATTTGTCCCGCATGGAATCTCGACTATTGAAGTTGTTGCGTGATTTTCGTTGGGACACCATGGACAAGGTCTTTTTAACGCCCAACAATCATTAGCCAGATGCGGTCTCCTATGGAAATAAAAATCCTCGAAAACTCAGCCAGGGAACGCTGGGATGCGTTCGTAGATGCCCAACCTGAGGCGACATTCTTCCACAAGGCCGGCTGGCGCGAAGTGCTTGAAAACGCTTTCGGCCATCCCGCGCATTTCCTCTACGCGGAGAAAAACGGCCAGATACTGGGCATTTTGCCCCTCGGCCATGTGAAGAGCCTATTGTTCGGCAATGCGTTGGTGTCGACCCCCTTTTGTGTTTACGGCGGCATCGTGGCTGTTGACGAGGCTGCGCGCGTGGCCTTGGATCGCGCCGCCTGTGATTTAACACGCAGATTGCGTGTTGGGCACTTGGAACTGCGCAATGTCCACGCTTCCGCGTCCAATCGTCCGGTCAAGGATCTGTATGTCACTTTCCGCAAAAAGCTCGATTCCGACCCCGAGCAAAATTTTATGGCGATTCCGCGCAAACAGCGGGCGATGGTGAGAAAAGGGATTTCCGCAGGCTTGGCCAGTGTTGTCGATTCCGATGTCGATCGCTTTTATGACGTCTATGCGGAAAGCGTCCGTAACCTAGGCACTCCGGTTTTTGGCAGAAAACTGTTTCAGGTGTTGAGGGATGTTTTCGGCGAGGATTGTGAAATTCTGAGTATTGAACACCAGGGCAGGGTAGTCAGTAGTGTCATGAATTTTTATTTTCGCGACGAGGTATTGCCTTACTATGGCGGAGGCACCGCCGCAGCCAGGGATTTATATGCCAACGATTTCATGTATTGGGAAGTGATGAGGCGGGCAGCCGAGCGAGGCATGAAGGGGTTCGATTACGGCCGCAGCAAAATCGGTACCGGCTCATACCGCTTCAAGACGCATTGGGGGTTTGAACCATCCCCGCTTCATTACGAGTATGAATTGGTCGGAACCGACCATGTCCCGGACGTCAACCCGCTAAATCCAAAATATAAACTGTTCATCGCCGCTTGGAAGCGCCTGCCATTGCCGCTGAGCAAGCTCATCGGCCCTTTCCTCGCCCGCAACCTAGGTTAGTTCCGCGGCGATTGGAATGCGGCGAGGGTTCAGTGACGGCGTTTTCTTTTAACAAGCATGGTACGGAAGGATTGAGGATTACATGATGAGTTATGTGCGCAGCGAAATTCATAAGACAGTCGAGGTCATGCAGGCCATTCTTGCCGACCAGGAATTGCTTGAAACGGTGCAAAGGGTTGGCGAGGCCTGCGCTCGGTCGATTTTAGCAGATGGAAAAGTGATGTTTTGCGGCAACGGCGGCAGCGCGGCGGACAGCCAGCATTTGGCGGCGGAGTTGGTCGGCAAGCTGGTGTTCAACCGGCCAGGCATGTCTGGCATCGCGCTCACTGTGGACACCTCCGCCCTGACGGCCGTTGGCAATGACTTTGGCTTTGAATGCGTTTTTTCGCGGCAAATCGAAGCGATTGGCCGGGCGGGCGATGTCTTGGTCGCTATTTCCACTTCGGGACGCTCTAAAAACGTTGTGAAGGCGATGCAGGCCGCGCGTGCCCGTGGCATTGTGACCGTCGCCATGACAGGGGAAAATCCAGGCCTCATGGCTGAACTGGCCGACCATTGGATTGCCGTCCCGCATGGTGAAACGCAAAAAATCCAGGAAGGGCATATCGTGTTGGGCCATATCTTCTGCGCATTAGTCGAAGAAAAAGTCCATGGGGATCACAAGGCGCCATGAACCTGGAAACCGTCTTCCCCGCCGGCCGCCAGGCGCGTGGCTGAAGACGATTTCAAATGCAGAGGAATAGATTACTGATGTCCAAACCAGCGCTAGTGTTCTTGTGCCAAAGGCTGCCATTTCCTCCGTTCAAAGGCGAACGTATTACCAGTTTCAATTTGCTGCGACACTTGAGCCGCCACTACCGTGTGTTTCTGGGCACATTTGTAGATGACCCGGCAGACATGGCGGGGATTGATAAACTGCGGTGCTTGGTGGAGGATTTGCATGTTGACAGGATCGCCAAACCTTGGTCTTATGTGCGCGCCTTGCCACGCTGGCTGGCGGGCGAGCCGGTTTCCTTCGCGCTGTTTCGCTCAAGTGGTCTCGGCCAGTGGCTCGACGACATTGAGGCGAAGCACAAGCCCGTGGCGATCGTCACCCATTCAAGCAACATTTCCGCATACGCGGTCGATAAATTCAGACGCCACGGGGAAGAGGCGGAGCCTAAGCGCATCCTGCATTTTGCTGATGTGGACTCGGAAAAATTCGTCGCTTACGCGGAGCGTTCCCGAGGCTGGGCGAAATGGCTTTACGCCACCGAAGCCAGGCGAGTCCGCCATGAGGAGCGAAGGCTCGCCGCAGGCGCGGATGTTGTCGCTTTTGTCACTGACGAGGAATCGGATCTGTTCAGATCCATTATCCATGAACATCAGGAGCGGGTAGTGACCCTGCCCAATGGCGTCGATGTCGAAACTTTCAACCCCAACCAAGCTTTCGAAGCGCCTTTTCAAAGCCATGGGGCGGCATTTGTGTTTACCGGGGCAATGGATTACCTCCCAAACATTGAAGCGGTGACATGGTTTGCTGCCGAAGTGTTTCCAGGCATCCGGAAAATGCTTCCTGATGCCCAGTTTTTAATTGTCGGCTCCAAGCCTACGGCTGAGGTGAGGAAGCTTGCCGCGATTCCAGGGATAACCGTGACTGGCCGGGTGGAATCGGTGGCCGCTTACCTGGCTTACGCCCAAGTGGCGGTCGCTCCTTTGCAGATTGCGCGGGGAATACAAAATAAAGTGCTGGAAGCCATGGCGATGGCGGTGCCCATCGTGGTGTCCAAGGGCGCGCTGACCGGGATTTCGGCGGAGCCAGGCAAGCATCTCATCTGTGCGGATACACCAGCCCAATGGATCAATGAATGCGTCGCCCTCGTCCATGAACCTGTACGGGCGAAAGAAATAGGCTTGGCTGCGCGGTCTGTGGTGCTTCGTGCTTACACATGGGACGCCCAGTTTGCTAAGTTGGATCGGTTGCTGCACGATTGATTTTACTTTGCATGCAGTGTTTTTTTGGCTGCATTGCAAAACATCAAACACAATGGGTGGAATGATTTGGATATATTAAAAATACATTTAAAACTTGCTTCTCTTCGTCCTATGGAGAAAGCCGCCGCATTGACTATGCTGGCTATCGTGTCGCTTTTGGCGATTTACTATGAAACTTTATATTCAATGCTCATCATCTGGAGAAACTCGGAGACTTTCGCCCACTGCTTTTTAATTTTCCCAATCAGCTTATACCTGGTATGGCAACGCAGGGCGGTTTTGGTCGGCATGGTTCCCCGTGCCGATTACCGCCCTTTAATCATCTTCGCTTCACTCGGCTTCGGCTGGCTGTTGGCGAATCTGGCTGATGTCAAGGTAATTCAACAATTCGCCTTGGTCGCGATGATCCCGCTGCTGGTGTGGATATTGCTAGGCTGGCGCGTAGTCAGCGAAATCGCCTTTCCGCTGGCGTTTTTGTTGTTTTCCGTGCCGTTCGGTGAATTTCTGATGCCTAGGCTGATGGATTTCACCGCCGATTTCACCGTCGGTATGCTGACATTGACAGGGATGCCGGTTTATCGGGAGGGCAACTATTTCAGCATACCCAGCGGTGACTGGTCGGTGGTCGAGGCGTGCAGCGGACTGCGCTATCTTATCGCCTCAATCACGCTGGGCTCTCTGTTCGCCTATTTTAATTTCAAATCGCCATTGCGCCGTACTTTATTTACAATCCTTTCCATTGTAGTCCCTATCATCGCGAACGGTTTTCGTGCTTATATGATCGTGATGATCGCGCATTTAAGCAATATGACTTTGGCCATGGGAGTTGACCACTTTATTTATGGATGGGTGTTTTTCGGAATAGTGATGGCTCTGCTGTTTTGGGCGGGCTCCTGGTGGAGCGACGCGTCCGATCTGCCGGAAACCGCCGAGATGAGCCCGTCAATCCAGGCGGACTGGGGGCAAAGCCGGATTTTGGTGGCCGCGCTTTCCGCTTTGGCGATATCCCTCCTCTGGCCTGCGCGCGCGGCCTACATCGACAACGCCTCAGCGGCTCAAACAGCGCCGGTGGAACTGGCCTTGCCCGAGCCAAAAGCGCCTTGGCGTCAGGTGGCACCCATGACCAACTGGGAGCCTAGGTATATCGGTGCCAACACGCAAAGGCAGGCATCTTATACCAATGGCGATCATACGGTGGCGGTATTTTTTGAATACTATAGAACACAAGAGCAAGGCAAAGAGTTGATTAACTCGCAAAATGTGCTGGCCACTACAAAAGACCCAAACTGGAAAATGCTGGGCGAAAGCCTGTCGCCGATCAAATTGGCAGGCCAGGAATTCAATGTATTGCAGGGCCGTTTGCAAGCGGCCCGGCAGAACCTGTTGACTTGGCGCTGGAATTGGATCGCGGGGAAGTACACCGCCAATGATTATTGGGCTAAAATTTATCAGGCCCGCAACAGGCTATTCGGGTTTGAGGACGACGAGGCGGCAATCATCCTGGCGATCGAGTCTAGCGAGGGCGTGCCTGGCGCAAGGCTGGCCTTGCAGAGCTTTGTGGATGCCATGTTGCCTTCCATTGAGCAAAGCCTTAAAAAAGCCACCACCCCGGGAGGCGGCCAATGAAGGCAGTGCCCGTGGTTGTGAATATCATTTACAGGCTGGGGGTTGGCGGTATGGAAAACGGCTTGGTGAATTTGATTAATCGAATACCGCCGGACCGTTTTCAGCATGTGATCATTTGCCTGAAGGACACGACTGATTTTAGCCAGCGGATTCGGCGGCAGGATGTGAAGATCCTGAGCCTGCACCGTAAGGAAGGCCATGATTTCGGGATGTTCGTCAACTTGTTCCGTCTGTTGCGCGAAATCAAACCCGACATTGTCCACACTCGCAATTTGGCGACATTGGAGTGCCAGTTTCCGGCTTGGTTGGCGGGCGTGCGCTGCAGAGTCCATGGCGAGCACGGCTGGGATGTGCAAGATCCGGACGGGACGAATCGGAAGTACCAATGGCTGCGCCGCGCGTTCCGGCCGCTGGTCCAGCGCTACATCCCCTTGTCGTTGCACTTGAAGCGTTATTTGACGGAAAAAATCGGCGTCCCCGACCGCAAGATCCGCCATATCTGCAATGGGGTGGACACCGAAGTCTTCCGTCCCGCGCCGGGCTCCAAGCCCCGCATAGACGCCTGCCCGTTTCTCGATCCAGAGCGGCTGGTCTTGTTTGGCACCGTGGGACGCATGCACGGCGTCAAAGATCAAATGAACCTGGTCAGGGCGTTTCTGCGATTGTTGCAAATCCGGCCAGAGGCTAAGGACTCCGCCCGGCTGGTTTTGGTGGGCGAGGGGCCGTTGCGGCAAGAGGCCATGCTGGCTTTGCGGGAAGCCGGTGCCTTGGATTTGGCTTGGCTGCCTGGCGAGCGCCCGGATGTCGCCGACATTTTGCGCGGCTTGGATGTTTTTGTCCTGCCCTCCCAGGCGGAGGGGATCTCCAACGCGATCCTTGAGGCGATGGCGACAGGCTTGCCGGTCATTGCCACGGCCGTGGGGGGGAACCCGGACCTGGTGGTCGACGGAACCACCGGGCGGCTGGTGGCGGCGGGGAGTCCTTTGGCCTTGGCGGACGCCCTGGCGGAGTATTTGGATGACCGCGCCCGGATCAAAGCACACGGGTCGGCAGGGCTGCGGCGCGTGCTTGACCAATTCAGCCTGGACGGCATGGTCGGCCGGTACATGGCGGTTTACGACGAATTATTGCAAATAGAGAAGAGCGGATAAATGTGCGGGATAGTAGGCATTTTTGACCTGACGGAAAAGCGCGAAATCAACCGCGAGTTGCTTGCGCGCATGAACGAAAGCCAGTATCACCGCGGACCCGACGAAGGCGGCTTGCATACGGAGCCTGGCCTGGGCCTGGGGCACCGGCGCTTGTCCATCATCGACTTGTCGAGCGGCCAGCAGCCTTTGTTCAACCGGGCCGGCACCGTCGTTGTCACCTACAACGGGGAAATCTACAATTTCAAAACAGTCCGGGCCGAGTTGGAGGCCCTGGGCTACCAGTTCCAAACGCATTGCGACACGGAAGTCATCGTCTATGCCTGGGAGGTTTGGGGCGAGGCTTGCGTGGATCATTTCAGGGGCATGTTTGCCTTTGCCGTTTGGGACCGGCCCCGCGAAACCTTGTTCCTGGCGCGCGACCGCCTCGGCGTCAAACCGCTCTATTATGCCGCGCTAGCGGACGGCCTGTTCATCTTTGGCTCGGAATTGAAGGCGCTGCAACAGCACCCCGGGCTGCCCCGGCGCGTCGATCCGACGGCGGTGGAGGATTATTTCGCCTATGGCTACATTCCCGATCCGAAGACTATTTACCAGGGCGTCCACAAGCTGCCGCCAGGCCACCGGCTGACGCTGCGGCGCGGGCAGGCCATGCCCCCGACCGAGCAGTTCTGGGACGTGCCGTTCCGGCTCGACGCCTCCATGGACGAGGCGCGGGCGCGCGAGGAGTTGACGGCCAGGCTGCGCGAGGCCGTTGACATCCGCATGGTGGCGGACGTTCCGCTCGGCGCGTTCTTGTCCGGCGGCGTGGATTCCAGCGCCGTGGTCGCGATGATGGCGGGCCTGTCGTCCGACCCCGTCAACACCTGCTCGATTTCCTTTGGCGACCCCGCGTTCAACGAATCCCGCTACGCGCAGCAAATCGCCAACCGCTACCACACCCGCCACCGGGTCGAGCAAGTCGATCCGGACGATTTTTCGCTGGTCGACAAGCTGGCCGGCCTCTACGACGAGCCTTACGCGGACAGTTCGGCGTTGCCCACTTACCGGGTCTGCGAGCTGGCCCGCAAAGAGGTCACCGTAGCCTTGTCGGGTGACGGCGGCGACGAGAATCTGGCCGGCTACCGCCGTTACCGTTGGCATGCCTACGAAGAGCGGGTGAGAAGCCTGCTGCCCGGGGGCATCCGGCGGCCGTTGTTCGGCATGCTGGGCCGGGTTTATCCCAAGGCCGACTGGGCGCCGAAAATTTTCCGCGCCAAATCGACGTTCCAAGCCATCGCCCGCGACAGCATCGAAGGCTATTTCCACGGCGTTTCGGTGATGCCGGATTTCCTGCGCGCGCAGGTGTTCAGCGATCAGTTGAAAGGCGAGTTGCAAGGCTACCAGGCCATCGAGGTGCTGCGGGGCCACGCCGCCCAGTCGCCGACCGGCCATCCGCTGTCCCTGGTGCAATATTTGGACATGAAAACCTATTTGCCGGGCGACATACTCACCAAGGTCGACCGCGCCAGCATGGCCCATGCGCTGGAGGTGCGCGTCCCTTTGCTGGACCATCAATTGGTGGAGTGGATTTCCAGCCTGCCGCCCGACCTCAAGCTGCGGGGCCGGGAGGGCAAGTATGTTTTCAAAAAGGCGATGGAGCCCTACCTGCCAGACGACATACTCTACCGCCCCAAGATGGGCTTTGGCGTGCCCTTGGCCGGGTGGTTCCGCGGCCCGCTCAAAGACAAGCTGAGGGAGGCCGTGCTGAATCCGGTGATGGCCGACTCCGGGCATTTCGACATGGGCTTCCTGAAGACCATGGTCGACCAGCATCAAGCAGGCCTTCGCGACCATAGCGCCAGCCTGTGGTCGTTGTTGATGTATGAGTCGTTCTTGCGGCAAAACACCTGATTTTTTCGCGCGCCGGCGCGGGCCTGTGGGGCCTGGCGCGCCATGGCACCATTCAATTCAAAAGATAGACAAGGCAAACGTATGAGGATTTCGATTTTTGGCATGGGGTATGTCGGCGTGGTATCCGGCACTTGCCTCGCCCAGCTTGGACACGACGTGGTCGGCGTCGACATCAATCCGGCGAAGGTCGGCCTCCTCATGGAGGGGCGCTCCCCGATTGTTGAAAAGGATCTGGGCGGGCTGCTGTCGCAGGCGGTGCGGTCGGGCAAGTTGCGCGCGACCACGGACGCGGCGGAAGCCGTGCTGAACTCGGACATCTCGTTCATCGCGGTGGGCACGCCCAGCGGGCCGGACGGGTCGGCCTGCATGGCCGCCATCGACACGGTGGTGGAACAAATCGGGCTGGCGCTGCGGCAAAAGACCTCGCCGCACATGGTCGTGATGCGCAGCACCGTCCCTCCGGGCACCTGCCAGGAGCGGCTCGCCAAAGCCCTTGAGCGGCACTCCGGCCGCGTGATCGGGCCGGATTTGCAGGTCTGCTCGAACCCGGAGTTCCTGCGCGAGGGCAGCGCGATACAAGATTTCCACCGGCCGCCGTTCACGCTCATCGGCGCCGACGACGAGGCGGCGTTCGCCTTGTTGGCCAGCGTGTACGACGGCGTGGACGCGCCGGTCACGCGCGCGGAAGTCCGCATCGCCGAGTCGGTCAAATACCTGTCCAATGTGTTCCACGCGTTGAAAATCACCTTTGCCAACGAAGCGGGCATCGCGTTGAAGGCGCTGGGAGTGGATGGCCGGGAGGCGCTGAAAATCTTCTGCAACGACACTATTCTCAACGTCTCGGCCGCTTATCTGCGTCCTGGCTTTGCCTTCGGCGGGTCTTGCCTGCCGAAAGATTTGCGCGGCTTCCTGGCGCTGGCGCGCTCGACCGGAACCGAGCTGCCGATGCTCAACCACATCATTGACAGCAACGAGCGGCACATCGACCGGGCGTTCGAGATGGCCACCCGCCTGGGCCGCAAGAAGATCGCGCTGTTCGGGCTCGCCTTCAAGCCGGGGACGGACGATTTGCGGGAGTCGCCGCTGGTCGGCCTGGCGGAGCGCCTGATCGGCAAGGGCTATGAACTGGCCATTTTCGACCGGGACGTCGAACTCGCGCGCCTGCTCGGCTCGAACCGCGAGTTTATCGACCATGAGATTCCGCACTTGGAGAAACTGATGGCCGGCGATCCGGCATCGGCCCTGGCCGGCGCCGACGTGGTCGTCATCGGCCACGTCGGCAAGGCGGAGGTCGACGCCCTCCGCAACGCCGCAAACTGCCGCCTGATCGTCGATCTCCAAGGGGTCGCCGAATTGGCGGCGCTGGACGGCGTGGAGTACGAGGGGATTTGCTGGTGAGCGCGAAGCCTTCTTTGCTGTTTGTCAGCGGGCGCTACCTGATTCCGGCGGACTCCGGCGGCAAGATCAGGACTTCGGACGTTTTGCGCGGCCTCAAAGGCGGCGCCTTCTCGGTGACCCTCGCCTCGCCGGCCCCGGACGGGGCTTCCGGGCGCGACGCGGCGCTGCTGGAAAAACTGTGCGACCGTTTCGTCGCCTGGCCCGAACCGCGCCGCAGCCCCTTGTTTCCGTACCTGCGTCTTGCCCATCTGGCCAACCCGCTGCCGATTTCCGTGGCCACGGACAAGTCCCCGGCGGGGCGGCGCGTGGTGGCGGACGAGCTGGCGCGCAACCCCGATGTGGTCGTCATCGACTTCCCCCACACGGCCGTGCTGCTTCCAGGCCCGCCGAAGACGGCGTCGGTCATGTTCACCCACAATGTCGAGGCCGAAATCTTCCACCGGCATGCCGAAAAAGCCGAGGGGCTCCTGCACCGGCTGGTCTGGCGGAACCAGGCGCGCAAGATGGAAAACTTCGAGCGCGCCATGCTCGGCCTTTTCGACAAGGTGGTCGCCGTGTCCGAGCGCGACCGGGCGTTCTTCGCCGACTCTTTCGGGCTCGCCAGTGTGGAGGCCATTCCCACCGGCGTGGATCTGCGCTATTTTTCAGCCCAGCCGCCGAGGCCACGGCCCGACCCCCAAGGGGGCACGCTCGTCTTCACCGGCTCCATGGACTGGAGGGCTAACATCGAAGGCATCGAATATTTCATGGAAGAAGTCTGGCCGCTGATCACGCGGGAGCGTCCGCAAGCGCAATTTGTGGCGGTGGGCAAAAATCCCCCCGCTGCGCTGGTCGACGCGGTGAAAAAGAAAAACCTCAACTGGAAAATAACCGGATTCGTCGACGACGTCCGCCCGTATGTCCGCGACGCCGACGTGTTCGTCATGCCCCTGCGCATCGGCGGGGGCACGCGGATCAAGACGTTTGAAGCCATGGCGATGGGCCGCCCCGTGGTTTCCACCACGCTGGGCGTCGAAGGACTCCCCATCGAAGCGGGCCGCCATTATTTGCGCGGCGACGACGCGGGCGCGTTCGCGGCGGCCGTGACCGGCCTGCTTGCCGATCCCGCCAAAGCCTTGCGACTCGCGGCGGACGCGCGGACGCTGGTGGAAGACAATTTTTCCGCGAGCCGGGTCGCGGCGGTTTTCGAATCCATTTGCGAAGGGGCCATGCGTGAACGGTCAAGCCAGCGCGCGGCCTGACGGACGGCCGTTCGCGGCCAACGGAGACGCCTTGCCATGACCCGCCCGCTGCGCACACTGCTGTTTTCAACGCTCTATCCGAGTTCCGCGCGCCCCGGGCACGGCATTTTTGCCGAGACGCGCCTGCGGCATCTGCTGGCGTCGGGCGAGGCGGAAGCGCGCGTGGTCGCGCCGGTGCCTTGGTTCCCGCTCACCCATCCCCGCTTTGGCGAGTGGGCGCGCATGGCGGGGACGCCGCGCCGGGAAACCTGGAACGGCGTCGCGGTCGAGCATCCACGCTATCCGCTGCCGCCCAAGGTGGGCATGAACCTGGCCCCCTTCCTGATGGCCGCCTTCAGCCTGCCGACGGTTCGCCGGATCCAGCGTGAATTCGATTTCGACCTCATCGACGCGCAATACTACTATCCGGACGGCGTCGCCGCCGCGCTGATCGCCCGCCGCCTCGACAAGCCGTTCGTAGTCACCGCCCGCGGCACCGATCTCAACCTGATGCCCGGCTACGCCCTGCCGCGCCGCCTGATCCGCTGGACGGCGGGCCAGGCCGACGCGTCCATCGGCGTGTGCCGCGCCTTGATGGACAGCCTGCAAGCCTTGGGTGCCGATCCGGAAAAACTGAACGTGCTGCGCAACGGGGTCGACCTGGAGCGTTTCCAACCGGTGGACCGGCCTGCGGCCCGCGCCCGTCTCGGCCTCGCGCCGGGGCGCTGGCTGGTGTCGGTGGGCTGGCTGATCGAGCGCAAAGGCCACGACATCGCCATCAAAGCCTTGGTGGATCTGCCGGACACGCGGCTGGCGGTCATTGGCGAGGGCGAGTTGCGCGGGCCGTTGGAGCGACTGGCGTCACAGCTTGGGGTCGCAGACCGTGTGCTTTTCCCCGGCGCGCTGCCGCAGGCCGCGCTGCGCGAATGGTACGGCGCGGCCGACGCGCTGGTGCTTTGCTCCAGCCGGGAGGGCTGGGCGAACGTGCTGCTGGAAGCCATGGCCTGCGGCACGCCGGTGGTGGCGACCCCGATCTGGGGCACGCCCGAGGTCGTCCAGAACGCCACCGCCGGACGCCTGATGCGCGAGCGCTCGCCTGCCGCGCTGGCGGAAGCCGTCGCCGATTTGTTCGAGCATTATCCAGATCGCGGCGATGTGCGTGCCTATGCCGAGCAGTTTGGCTGGGAGGAAACCACGCAAGGGCAATTGGCGCTGTTCCGCGCCGTGCTGGCAGAGCGTTCGCGGGTCGCCACGGGCTGACTCCGGCCACAACGGGCGACGATTGATTTGTGTATCCAAAACGACTTAGGCGAAATATGCTGAACCAAGAACACGCGGCAAACAATCAAGAAGACGACGCCAGACAGGAGGGCGGCGCGGTGGATTCGTCAAACCACCCCGCATTCACATCCTATTATGAAGAGCAAAGCCAAAAAGCGGATGTCATCGAGCGCTTCAGGCACTTGAAAAACGTACTGCTGAAGTTCCGCGCCTCGCATTCGGCGGGCCAGGGTGCAGGCACGCTCAACGTCGTCGACATAGGCTGCGGCGCGGGAACCCAAGCCATCCTCTGGGCGGAGGACGGGCACCATGTGACTGGCGTCGATGTGTCGGAAAGGCTTATCGAAGTGGGCAGGGCAAGAATGGCCCAAGCCGGCGTGCAGGTGGATTTTAAGGTGGGCACCTCCTCGCGGTTGCCTTTGGCGGACGGGCAAGCGGATATCTGCTTATTGCCCGAACTGCTGGAGCATGTGCCGGACTGGTTGGACACCTTGAAAGAATGCCAGCGGATCTTGAAGCCTGGCGGGCTATTATACCTCTCGACCAGCAACGCCCTGTGCCCCTACCAACAAGAGTATTCCCTGCCTTTGTACAGTTGGTATCCCGGCTTCGTGAAGAGGATTTGCGAAGGCAAGGCGGTCACGACCCACCGGCACTGGGTGAATTACGCCACGTATCCGGCGGTTAACTGGTTCACCAATCCAGGCCTCGCGGAAACTTTGTCGCAATTGGGTTTCGTTTGCTATGACCGGTTCGACATCATTGACTTGTCCCGCCAGCCTAAATGGGTCGGCTGGGCGGTCAGGAATCTAGTATTGCGGCTGCGGCCGCTTCGCTATGTTTCATACATGCTGACAAGCTCCACGATTGTGGCGGCAATCAAAAAGGCGGATTGATGGCCTGTTGCAGACTCAAAACACATAAAGAGACTGTCGGATGAGAGATATTGTCATCGCGCTGGTCGTCGCCTATTGTTTTGTCATGTCATTTCGGAAGCCTTACATCGGCTTTATGTCTTGGGTATGGCTCAGTCTGATGACTCCCCACATGATTGCTTATGGCTTTATCGTAGGGAAGCCGGTGGCGCAAATCGCGATTCTCGGCACGCTCGCCGGGACACTGATCGAACGTGACAAAGGCAAGCTTTTCCAACATGGGATTGTGGTGCTGCAGGCGCTATTCGTCGTCTGGACGGTGATCACGACAATTTATGCGATATATCCAGAAAACTCAGAGTATGGACTCACCAAGTTTTCAAAAATCATGCTAGGCATGTTTTTGTCATACTTGCTGGTAAACACACGGGAAAAATTGAATTGGCTGATATGGCTGATGTACTTCTCCGTAGGGTATTACGGGATCAAGGGCGGCATTTTCACACTGCGGACTGGCGGCGGCGGAAAGGTCTGGGGGCCGGAGGGTTCGTTTATCGGTGACAACAACGCGCTGGCGTGCGCGCTGTTGATGGTCATGCCGCTGGGCTTTTATCTGATCAACGTCACAAAGCATCCTAGATTGAAAGTGGGCTTGGTGGTGTCCATGGCCTTGATCGGAGTGTCAGTGCTGGGCTCCAATTCCCGGGGTGCTTTTTTGGGTTTGGTGTGCGTGCTGCTGTACTGGATGAAAAATGTCCCCGGCAAGCAAAAAATAATTGCCGCGTTAGTCGCCCTGTTTATTGGCGCAATTGCTGTGACGTTCATGCCGCAGTCTTATTGGGACCGGATGAACACGGTCAAAACCTATGAGCAGGATGGCTCGGCCATGGGTCGAATAAACGCCTGGTGGTGCGCCTACAATTTAGCCAAGGATCGGTTCACGGGGGCGGGATTCGACTTTGCGTCGCCGTACGCGTTCAAAATGTACGCGCCCAACCCGTTGGATTTGCATACCGCGCACAGCATTTACTTGCAGGTTTTAGGGGATCATGGCTTTGTCGGGCTTGGGCTGTATTTATTGATTTTGGGCTGGACATGGTTTTTGTTGGCGGGCGTCGTCCGCAAGACCAAGGAAAGCCCCGACTTGAACTGGGCGAACAGCCTGGCCCGCATGCTGCAGCTCAGTTTTATCGCCTATTACTCCGCCGGCGCTTTTTTGAGCCTTTCTTATTATGACCTGTATTGGCAGCTAGTCGCCAATTCGGTTATATTGCACACACTGGTGGCAAAAATTCAAACCGAGGCGGCAACCCAGCAGACGCCGCAAGGGGAGCTGGCAAAAAATGAAAAGCTTCCCTCACCATTTGTCAGGCCGCAAAAACTATCCGCGCGTCTTAATAAAGCCCAGAGGTGACGCGCGGGCAGAGATTCAAGCCGGCCGACGCCACCCGCCAGATTATGCCACGAGGCTGTCAGGTGGCAGGTCGGAAAAGTCGTCATGCAGGAAATACCTCGCAGCCAAGGCCCACGAAATCAGCAGCGAAAGAAGCTCGGCGTGGTCGTGGGTTCGGTGCGTGTAATGCTCATTGATGACCTCTTCGATGCCGGCGAGATTGAATATCCTGTCCGGAAAAACCCCCGCCGCCAGCAGGGGGCGGAGAATATGTTCGACCAGCTCCGGTTCAGCAAGAAAGGCCTGGCCCCGGTTTGTCTCATTGCGTCCCAAAGGCTCGTGCAGCCTGAACAGCTTCCTTGCCGGAGCGGCCGCTTTTCTGCATAAGTAGCGGGTCACCATGGCCGAATACTCCCTGCCAAAATGCGGATTGATAGGCAGGCCGCTATTGGTGCAGGGGATGTCGCGGATCGCCGGAAACCCATAGGCGATCATTTTCTTGTAAACACGCTGCTCGATCCGCGCGTAAGCGGGAATCGTGAGCAAAAAACCGACCAAATCGAAGTCCATGTGCGGTGCCCGCACCTCAAGCAGGTGCCGGTCAGTGCTGGGGCTGTGGAAGCTTGACCGGGGCTGCATCGAGGTGAAATTCCAGCAATCGGCGATGTTCAATGGATGGTCGTTGTTGATGCCCTCGAAACTCTGCTTGAAACGAAGCCGCAAAGCTTCAAACGCGCGTTTGTGGAACTCCGCCGTGAAGATGCGCCGCAACATGGGCAAGCGCCCCCCCGCCATGCGGGCGAATATCGTTTCGATTGCCGCTTCGCGGGAACGCGCGAGCAATAGCTGCGGCCAAGTATGGGATCCGCCAAATTCGCCAAGGAGCCCTAGCAAAATCACATCCATCTTTTCCTTGATGAGATTGTGGTGCTGAATTGATGTGCAATGGGCAAACGAAGACATCCCTTCCGTGCGCCACACCACGCTGCGGCAAGTGGAATACAGGTATCCGCCTTTGGATGTGACAGGGTAATGTTCAAGGCCAATTCGCTCCGCCAACAGACTGCCATAGCGCATGTCCCTGGAATCTGGATCGCCAAACGTGAAAGCGGGAATTGGCAAGTGATGCTTGCGAATACTGGCGGCTATCGCCCGGCTGTCATAGCCTCCGCTTAAGAACATCCCCACGCGCTGCGGCGTCGCCAGGCAACGCTCCACTGCGCGGTCCAGCAACATCGCATAGTTTGTGAAATACGTTGGCTGGTCTAGTGTCTGCGCACTTTCATCGTATTGATAAGCCCAATAGGCGGAGAGTTGGCGCGCATGATTGTCAACCGTCAGGATGGACGCGGGAGGCAAGCGCAGGTAGCCGTCTATGGACGTGCGGTCGAGGATGTGCGAGCCATAGCAAAATAGCTCCATCACGCCCACTTCGTCAACGGCGGCAGGCTGCGGATCAATCGCCCGCAACGCTTTCAATTCTGAGCCAAAAATTAGTCTTTCCTGGCGCCAGACATAGTACAAGGGACGAAACCCCAGGCGGTCGGAAATCAGGGTCAACCGGCTTGAATCCCGGTCATAGAGGACGATGCAAAAGCAGCCGTTGAACAAGTTGACCACCTCGACGCCGTGCTTTTCAATGAGCGCAAGGCAAAGCCCGGGGGTGGATAGATTGGCGGCAGGCAGTTCGTGGCGGAACCGAATCCGCAGCTCCTCTCCATTATATAATTCGCCATCCAGCAGCAGGGACAGCCTGCCGGCGCTAGTTTGCACGGGCTGTTGCCCATTGCCTAAAATCCCATGGTCTTGCAAGCCCGCCCCGAAACCCTCATGGGCGTCCACATAGTCATGATAGCTAAGCTGCGGCATCCGGACACGCCGCAGTTGCTTGGCGAGGGCCAGCTCAATTTCAGCCTTTGCCAAGGCTGGATCCCAGATCCCAACTAAATTTGGCATTTTCTTAACCTTGTCAAGTTTTGCTCTTCGACCGCGGCGTCCATGCGAATCCCAGTTGAAGAGGGGCCGCGGTATTCGATCGATGGGCGCGTTCTTCGCCAAGCAGCCGGCGGGGCCATCAGGAGGAAGTTGTCGTCCGCTGTTTGCCGACGCTTTGCAACCACTGTTCAAACATCATCATGACCCAGATCATGACGCCATAATAATTGGGGTGCTCCTGGTGGAGGCGCAAAATTTCTTTGGCAAATTGGGAGGTTATGATGCCGCGTCCAGAGAGGGACGCGAGGCTTTCATGCGCTATTTCCCTCAAGGGCTCATAGGTGTCCATCCACACGCCAAAAGGCAGGCCGAAACCATGCTTGGGCTTGTTTAATATTTCGGTGGGTAAAAAATCTTTGAGCGCCTGCTTGAAAAAATAGCGAAGCTTGTATCCATGCAGCTTCATGGACACCGGCAATTCCGTGCTGAACCGGACCATCTCCTCGTCCAACAGCGGATAGCGGGCTTCCACTTGACCCAGTTCGCACATGCGGTTCACTTTTCGCAAATCATTGTCGGCTAGCGTGAACTTCAGGTCGAGAAACAGCATGCGATTCAGCGACGATTTAGCTTTTGCCCGGGAATAGGTTTCGCGTAGGCACAAGGCGGGCTCATCGGCATTCACCCCAGCCAGGAAGTCCCCTTCGAAAATATCGGTGAGCGGCATCCGGTGTAGAAAGTTATAAGTCTCAAGCCGGTCGGGCAGGGGGATCTTGGCTTGGCGGATATAGCTTTGCGCCTTCGCAATGGGAGTTATTTTGCCGCCCCCGGGAAAATTGAAAACCGAAGGTTCAATGATGGAACGGCGAAAAAACAAGGGCACTTGGCCGTAAAGTTCAAAAACTTTTTGCTTGGCATACCTCTCGTTGCCGGCGAAAAGTTCGTCGCCGCCATCGCCTGCAAGCAAGGTATCCAAGCCATCGGCGCTGGCGAGCTTGGCGCAATAATAGGCGGGAACGGCTGAAGCATTGCCAAAAGGCTCGTCATAAGCATTGGCAATGATGGGAATCGCATCCACCACATCTTGAGGGGTGAGAAAATACTCATGAGGGGTAGTGCCAAAATGGCGCGCGGCCAATCTGGCGTAATACGTCTCGTCGAAGCCTTGAGCATTGAAGCCAATGCTGTACGTGTTGACTGGGGAGCCGGATAGGTTGCGAAAAATACCTGCGACGGTCGAGCTGTCGGTTCCCCCGCTTAAAAACGCGCCGGTTTTTGAGTTCTCCGCGGCACGGTTCACGGACGCTTTCAAAATGTCCATGAACTGGGCTTCCAGGTCTCCTATGCCGAGGCTGGAAGCCTCCTGGTAGTCTGGTTGCCAATATAAGTTTCTACTGAGTTTCCCGTCCTCGAATAGCAAACATTCGCCGGGCAGGAGCTTTTCAACATCCTTGAAGATGCACCGTGGACTCGGAACCATGTGGAAGTAGAAATAATCAAAGACCGATTGCGGGTCAATTTCGGTCTTGGCGTCTGGATGGCAGCCTATGGCCACGGCATTCGAGGAGAAGATCAATTGTCCTTCCCGCAGGGTGAAAAAAAGCGAGTTTATGCCTATCCTGTCAATTGCGGCAAGCGTCCTTCGATTGGCCTCATCGACTATGCTAAAAGCAAACGGCCCGGATATGACACGTAGCAGGTCGGCCCCATATTTTTCATAGGCGCGCACGAGCGCTTGCGCGGGGCCTTGGTCTATGGACATCCGCGCCAATTCGCTATCCAGCCACTGGTGGGAGCCGTGAATCGCCGCATGCAGGCCGTTGTGCTGATGGACGCCGATATTCCGCGGCAGGCCCACGGCGGCCAGCGCGCAACATTCGGCAATTGACGAACCTGCTACTTGATGTTGGTTGACCGTTAGAT